>Ga0137415_10007196_pt1 | contig 11027 bp, 11 predicted proteins | sample CZODoug3_1_1_16f_FD_183082 | JGI IMG/M metagenome (GOLD analysis project Ga0137415, IMG submission 183082) | Vadose zone soil fungal communities from Angelo Coast Range Reserve, California, USA - CZODoug3_1_1_16fungal (Hybrid Assembly) | ecosystem: Environmental > Terrestrial > Soil > Vadose...
TCAGCAGCGCCTGCGCGCGGGCCTTGAGGTCGGACGCGGTCAGGGTCTTGAGGCTGTCGCGCAGGCCCGACGTATCATGGGCGTAAGGATGGCCGGCGAAGACCGTCGCCGTCAGCGTTCGCTGCGCCACCGTGCCGGGCCGCTGTGTGGCCTGGTTGATCGCGCCGATCACCTGGGCGCGGCGCTGGTCGACCATCGCCTCGTCGAAGCGTGCCTCGATGAGCGCCAGGCGCAACAGCTCGAAGCCCTCGTCGCGGTTAGCCGACAGAATGCGCAGGCCGCCGCTCAACCGGTCGGACGAGGCGGAGAAGCTGAGCGACGCCGCGGCATCTTCCTGCCGCTGCCGGAAGGCCTGGGCATCGAGCGATCCCGCGCCATCCGTCAGCAGGATGGCGGCGAGGTTGGTCACGCCCTTCTGGCTCTCCGGCTCCGACGCACTGCCGCCGGTGAAAGCGAAGGACAGCGCCACGACGGGCGTGCTCCTGTCCTCGACCAGCCAGGCTTTCAAGCCAAGCGGCGTGGTAATCTCCTTGATCTCGACCGCACCGGCGGGCGCGGCGATCAGGCCCACAACGCAGGCGGCGAGGATGGCGAGGCGGATCCTCATTTGCTGCCCTCGGCTGGCGACAGCAGCGAGGTCACGGCGCCTTCGTCGCGCCAGACATGCCGGGCGGCGGCCACGACCTGCTCAGGCCGGACGGCGGCAATGCGCTGCGGCCAGGCGTCGATATCGCCGATCGTGCCGCCGGTCGACAGGATCGAGCCGTAGAGGCGCGGGCCGCTGCCCAGCGAATCTTGCGAGTAGATCGCCGAGGCGAGCAGCCGGTTCTGCGCCCGCTCGACCTCATCGGCCGTCACCCCGCCATCCAGCACCTTCTTCATCTGGTCGGCGACGGCGGCTTCGATCGCTGCGATCGTGCTTTGCGGCGCGGGATGCACTGAGATCTCGAAGCTGCTGAGGCCGAGGCTGGTTGGGCCATAGCCCGCCGAGGCCGACAAGGCGAGCTTGCTGTCGACCACCATCGCCTGCCACAGGCGGCTGGTTTCGCCGCCGCCAAACAGTTGCGCCAGCACCAGGAGCGCATGAGCATGCCGCGTCTCGCCCATAGCATAGGACGGCGCCAGGAAATCGCGCGACCAGTCCGGTTCGACCACCCGCGCATCGGCCCGAATCACACGCTGCGGCAGGCCCGTCCCGCCGTCGGCCGGCCGCCGGCGCGGCTCGAGGCGAGCCTTGGCAATCGGGCCATAGTGCTTCTCGGCAAGCTTCCGCACGCTCGCGGCCGTGGTATCACCCGCCACGATCAGCACGGCGTTATTGGGCGCGTAGTGCTTGCGGTAGAAATTGGCGAGATCGGTGACGCCGAGCTTCTTGACGTCGTCGGCATAGCCCGCGGTCGGCATGCCGTAGGGCCGGCCGCGCCCAAACAGCTGCTCGCGCGCGGCCTCGTCGAGCAGCTCGGCCGGCACATTGTCGACCCGCATGCGCCGCTCCTCGAGCACGACCTGGCGCTCGGGCGCGAGCTCCTTCTCGATGATGCGCAGGTTGGCCATGCGGTCGGCCTCCATGCGCATGACGAGCTCGAGCCGGTCGGCGGCGATGGTCTGGTAGTAGCCGGTCGCGTCGAAACCGGTATAGGCGTTGTCGCGCCCGCCGTTGCGCGAGATCGTGCGCGAGAATTCCGTCGGGCCGATCGTCCAGGTGCCCTTGAACATCATGTGCTCGAGGAAATGCGCAATGCCGGTCTGGCCGAGCGTCTCGTCGGCACTGCCGACCTTGTAGACCACGACCTGGCTGACGATCGGCGCGCGCGCCGAGGGCAGGACCACGACCTGCAGGCCGTTGGCCAGTGTGAAGGTCTCGGCGGGGCGGCGGCCGACGCTCAGAAGCGTGGCAAGGGCCGATGCGGGCGGAGAAAGGACGGTGCCCGCGACGATGCCGCCGATGACAGCGCGGCGGCGCGGCAGACGGGTCGGGCTCAGAAGATGCCTTCGAGCAGGCCGCGCTTGCGCCGCTCGATGGTCGGCGTCGGCGCCGGCGAGGGCTGGCCGCTGGCCTGCGCGTCACGTATGCGCTGCTGTTCCTTGGTCGGATCGATGACGACTCCGGGCGTCGGCTTGTCCTGCCAGAAGATCAGGCTGTCGATGAAGGTCTTGTTGCTGTCCGCCAGGGTCTTCGTGTCCTTGTTGACCACGCCGCGGATATTGGGATCGACGCCTCCGGCGCTCGCCTTGGCGACCAGCGACTTCTCCGAAGCGTCGCCCGGACCTGCGGGCGCCTGCCCGGTGACGCGCGCCTGCACGCGTCCCGCCAGGGTAGGCGATAGCGCCTCCTTGGCCTGGTCGGCAGGCGTGACTTCCTGCGGACGTGGCTCGCCCGGCCGCGGCGGACGCAGTTCGGCGTTGGGCGGCATGGTGAGGGGCGAATGGGAGACGATCTTGAATTCGTCGGGCGACACCTTCTTGCCGCCGCCAATATTCTCGAAGGCGCTGCAGCCGCCCAGCGCCAAAGCCGTCAGTGCGATCAGGGCTGCGGGGGTGGAAGTGGTCCGTCGCATCATGGAGGGTCGCTTTTCTCCGCCGATCATGGCCGTATCAGGGCGCGCGGCGTTTTTCGCCGATCAGGGAATCGATCAGCATCAGCCCGACACCCACCACGATCGCCGAGTCGGCGACGTTGAAGGCGGGCCAATGCCATTGACGCACGTGGAAATCGGCGAAATCGAACACCGCGCCCCAGCGCGCGCGGTCGATAACATTGCCGATGGCGCCGCCGATGACAAGGCCGATACCCCATCCGGTGAGGGGTCGGTCGGTTCGTCGCAGCCACACGAACAGGCCGATGCACACCACCACGGCGACGCCCGACAGGGCCCAGGCCGGCAGCGCGCGATCACCGCCCAGGATGCCGAAGCTGACGCCGGTGTTCCACACGCTGACGAGCCGGAAAAAATCGTCGATCACTGACACGATGTTGCCCGTCTTCAGGACGTAGCGCTGCAGCAGCTCCTTGGAGAGCTGGTCGACCAGTAGAGTGACAACGACCAGGGCCATTGCCTGACGGTCGAGCCGCCTCACGCCACTGCCCCTTCGCAACGGCGGCAGATCAGCGGGTGCTTGGGCGACTTGCCGACTTCTTCCAGAACCTGCCAGCAGCGCGCACATTTCTCGCCGCTCGCCAGGGCGGGCACTACGCCGACACCCGCCACATCGGCCAAGCTGAAGGCACCCGGCGGCGGGTCGCCCGCCACCAGATCGCCGCCCGAGGTGATGCAGATCTCGGCGAGGTCGAGGCCCTTCATCGCTCCTATATATTCGGCGGCGGCATGGACATGGGGGGCCGCCTGCAGGCTGGAACCGATGCGCTTCTCGGCCCGCTCGAGCTCCAGCGCGCCCGTGACGACGCGGCGCAGCGTCCGGACCGTCTTCCACTTCTCGCCCAGCGCCGAATCGAGCCATCCGGCGGGGATTGTCGGGTAAAGGCGCAGATGGACACTGTCGGCCTTGCCATCCGGCACATCGCGGGGCCGGAGCAACCATGCCTCCTCGGCGGTAAAGCAGGTGATGGGCGCCAGCCAGGCCGTAAGGAAGGAGAAGACTTCCGCCATCACCGTGCGCGCAGCGCGCCGGCGCGGCGCCTGGGGCGCATCGCAATAGATCGCGTCCTTGCGGATGTCGAAGTAGAAAGCCGAGAGATCGACCGCGCAGAAATTGTGCAGCTCGGTCGCGATCTTGTGGAAGTCGAAGTCGTGGACCGCTTGCCGGAACATCGCGTCGAGTTCGGCCAGGCGATGCAGCACCCAGCGGTCCAGCTCGGGCAACCGCGCATGCTCCAGCTTCTCGGTCTCGGTGAAGCCGGCGAGGCTGCCCAGCAGATAGCGCAGCGTGTTGCGCAGCCGGCGATAGGCCTCGGCTTGGTGCTTCAGGATCTCCGGCCCGATGCGCTGGTCTTCGGTGTAGTCGGTGCCGACCACCCACAGCCGGAGGATGTCGGCGCCATACTGGTCGCACACTTCCTGCGGCGCGGTGATGTTGCCGAGCGACTTCGACATCTTGCGGCCCTGCTCGTCGAGCGTGAAGCCGTGCGTCAGCACCGCGTCGTAGGGCGCGCGACCGCGCGTGCCGCAGCTCTCCAGCAGCGAGGAATGGAACCAGCCGCGATGCTGGTCGGAGCCTTCGAGGTAAAGGTCGGCCGGCCACTTCAGCTCGGGATTGCCCTCGAGCGTGAAGACGTGCGTCGAACCGGAGTCGAACCAGACGTCGAGAATGTCCTTCACCTGCTCGAAGTCGCCAGACTTGTACTTGTTGCCGAGGAAGCGCTCGGGCGGGCTCTCGAACCACACGTCGGCACCTTCCGCCTTGAAGGCCTCGACAACACGCTCCATGACCTCAGGGTCGCGCAGCGGCTCGCCGGTCTGCTTGTCGACGAACACCGCGATCGGCACGCCCCAGGCGCGCTGACGCGACACGCACCAGTCGGGACGCTGCTCGATCATCGAGCGTAGCCGGTTGTAGCCGGCCTGCGGCACGAACCGCGTGGCATCGATCGCCGCCAGCGCTTTTTCGCGCAAGGTCCCGCCGATCTCGTTGATCGGCTTGTCCATGGCGATGAACCATTGCGGCGCGTTGCGGAAGATCACCGGCGCCTTCGAGCGCCAGGAATGGGGATAGCTGTGCGTGATGCGGCCGCTCGCCAGCAGCTGGCCCGCCGCATCGAGCGCCTGGGTGACCGCGCGGTTGGCATCGCCCTTCACGCCCTCGGGCGTGTAGACGAGCTTGCCGGCGAACAGCGGCACGTGGCCGTAGTAGCTGCCGTCCTCGGCCACCGTATCGGGCACTTCCACGCCATTGGCGACGCCAAGTTCGTAGTCGTCCGCGCCATGGCCCGGCGCGATATGGACGAAGCCGGTGCCGGCGTCCGCCGTGACGAAGGCGCCGGGCAGCAGCCGCACGTCGAAGTCGTAGCCCTGGCCGCGCAGCGGATGCGCCGCGACCAGGCCCGCGAGATCCTCAGGGGCAAGATCGCTCACGATCTTCAGCGTGGCCTTGGTCTCTTCGGCGACGATGCCGACCAGTTCCTTGGCGAGCACCATCTTCTCGCCGACCTTGGCGCGGCTGCCCTCGCGGGCCTCGACGACCTCGACCAGTGCGTAGGCGATGTCGGGACCGTAGGCGAGCGCTCGGTTGCCCGGGATGGTCCACGGCGTGGTCGTCCAGATCACCACCGACGTGCCGTCGAGCTTGCCGCCCTTCGACGTCAGGACGGGGAAGCGCACATGGACCGTATCGGAGGTGTGGTCGTGATACTCGATCTCGGCCTCGGCCAGCGCCGTCTTCTCGACCACGCTCCACAGCACCGCCTTGGAGCCCTTGTAGAGTCCGCCATTCATCAGGAACTTGCCGAGCTCGGCCGCAATCACCGCCTCGGACTCGTACTTCATCGTCGAGTAGTAGTTGTCCCAGTCGCCGTCGACGCCCAGTCGCTTGAACTCCTCGCGCTGCACCGTGATCCAATGATCGGCGAAGGCGCGGCATTCGCGGCGGAACTCGCCGACCGGCACCTGGTCCTTGTCCTTGTTCTTGGCGCGATACTCCTCCTCGATCTTCCATTCGATCGGCAGGCCATGGCAGTCCCAGCCCGGCACGTAGTGCGAATCCTTGCCCAGCATCTGCTGGGTGCGGCTCACCAGGTCCTTCAGGATCTTGTTCAGCGCATGGCCGATATGGAGGTTGCCGTTGGCGTAGGGCGGGCCGTCATGCAGCACGAATTTCGGGCGCCCCTTGCTCTCGGCGCGCAGGCGCTCGAACAGCTTCATGTCGGCCCAGCGCTTCAGGAGCTCGGGTTCCTTCTTCGCGAGACCGGCGCGCATGGGAAACTCGGTCTTGGGCAGGAAGACGCTGGATTTGTAATCAGTTGTCACGGTTGGCTCGTCGGATTCGGGCGGGAGGCGCCGGGGCTCTCCCGGCACGCAACAGGCATCAACAAAGACCCGGTCGCTTGATTAGCAGACCGGGCGAATAATTCGCTCCCGAGAGGCCCTTATCACCATGGGGCCGGCAATCTATACATTGCAGCCATGTTCGCCAATACCAGCGTCCAGGAATTCTTTCCGACGCCGATCTGGGTCGTCGACCTCCAGCCGGCCTTTGCCGAGGCCTTCAACAAGCGGCTGATGGCCGAGATCGAGCGCCTCACGGGCCCGCGCACGCAGGCCGCGCCTGGCGGCACCTGGCAGACCGACCCCAACATGCAGGAACTGCCGGAATTCGCCGAACTCGCCGAGCTGTTGCGCAAGGCAGTGAAGGCCAGCCTCGACTTCATGCAGATCGAGTACAAAGACTTCGCCATCACCGGTTGCTGGGCGAACTTCAACCCGTCCGGCGGGCTGAACAGCGCCCACACCCATCCCAACAACTACGTGAGCGGCGTCTACTATGTGCGCACGCCGAGCGGCGCCGATGCCATCGAGTTCACCGATCCCCGCCCCGCCGCGGTCGCCCTCATGCCGCGCGCCAAGCAGCTCAACCGCTTCAACGGCAATCGCATGACCGTACAGGTCAAGCCCGGCCGCATCGTGATGTTCCCCGCCTGGCTCTCGCACAGCGTGCCGGCCAACCGCACCAGCGAGGAGCGCATCAGCATCGCCTTCAACGCGATGTTCACTGACGTCGCCGAAACGATGGCGGCGCCCCTGTGGAAGGGCACCCTGCCGTTCAAGCGCTGAGGATGCTGCGCGCGGCGGTGCCGTCGGCGGCGATCTGCGCCTTGAGCTGATCGAGGCCGGAGAACTTCATCTCGGGCCGGATGAAGTCGACCAAAGCGACGCGCAGCGTCTTGCCGTAGAGGTCGCCGGCGAAATCGAAGACGTGGACCTCGAAATTCTCCTGCAGCTTGCCGATGGTCGGCCGGCGGCCGAGGTTGGCGACGCCCGCGCGCCAGCCGCCGTCGATCAAGGCGCGCACCGCATAGACACCGAAACGCGGCCTGAGATGCTCGCCGAGCGCCACATTGGCGGTAGGAAAGCCGATGGTGCGGCCGCGCTTGTCGCCTTGTTCGACGACACCCTCGATCTCCCAGGCGTGGCCTAAAAGCTCGGCCGCTTCGCTTGGCCAGCCGGCGCGCAACGCCTCGCGGATCGAGGTCGAGGAGTAGATCTCGCCCTCGCGCATCACCGGATCAAGCACGGTGACGCCGAAACCTTTCCTTCCGGCCATCTCGCGCAGCATCTCGACATTGCCGCCGCGCCGCGCGCCGAAGGTGAAATCGTAGCCGCACACCACGTGGCGTGCGCCCATGCCGGCTAGCAGCACCTCGTCGACGAAGGCGTCGGCGGAGAGCGCGGCGAAGGCGGTATCGAACTGCTGGGCCAGCGCGGCCTGCACGCCATATTGCTCGAGCAGGCGGAGCTTGGCCGCCAGCATGGTCAGCCGAAACGGCCCGGTGTTGGGCACGAAGAAACGGCGCGGATGCGGCTCGAAGGTCAGCACCAGCAGCGGCGCGTCGAGCGCGCTCGCATGCTCGGCGGTGCGCGCCAGCAGCGCCTGGTGGCCCTTGTGCACGCCGTCGAAATTGCCCAGCGCCACCGCACCGCCCTTCCACGGCATGGGAATTTTCCGCCAATGGTCGAAGGCCGGGATCATGCCGCGTCGCGCCGGGGCACCAGGACGGTGGCCTCGCCGTCGATCACCACCTTCTCGCCGTTGAAGCATTGCGTCTTCAAGATCACGCGGCGGCGCTGCGGGTCGATGGCGGTGATGGTGGCGATGGCGGTGATGGTGTCGCCGATGATCACTGGCGCCATGAAGTTCATGGTCTGGGAGATATAGACCGCGCCCGGCCCAGGCAGCTTGGTGCCGATCACGGTGGAAATGAAGCTGCCGCTCAGCATGCCGTGCGCGATGCGCTGGCCAAAGCGCGTGGTGCGGGCGAAGCCGTCATGCAGGTGGATCGGATTGGTGTCGCCCGAGACGCCGGCGAACGCCGCGATATCGGCCTCGGTCACGGTGCGACCGAACATGGCCGACTGGCCGACCTTGAGATCTTCGAGAAAGAGGCCGTTCATGGCCTCGTAAGTCTGCGACACGTGTCAGGGCTCCCCGCTTTTGCGCGGCCCTCTTACCACGCGGCAGGTGCTGTGCCACAGTCTTGTGAATGACCGTTCACATGGCAAGTGAAGCAGACCAGGTGGCGGCGGCGCTGGCGCGCGCGGCCAGCCGCCACTTCGGCGGCCCAGCCGTGATCGACAGTCTCAGCCGTGAATCGGGCGGCGCCTCGCGCCAGACCTGGAGCTTCGATGCTCTGGTGGACGGCCGCCGCCACGCGCTGATCCTGCGTCGCGATCCGCCGAGCGCGAGCAAGGGCGAGCGCGAGCGTTCGGCGGCACTCGATCGCGCCACCGAGTTCCGCGTGCTGCGCGCCGCGTGGCAAGCCGGCGTCCGCGCGCCGGAAGTGCTGTTCGAGCTTTTAGCCGAAGACGGCATGGGCGAGGCATACGTCATGCGTCGTATCGGCGGCACGGCGATCGCGCGCAAGCTTTTGCGCGACCCGCCCTATGCCGGCGCCCGCCAGAAGATCGCGACCCAGCTCGGCGAGATCCTGGCGCGCATCCATGCCGTCGACATCAGGACCCTGCCGTCGCTCGCCCATCGCCAGGCCGCCGATCACATCGACGGCCTGCGCAGCCTGCTCGACACGCTCAGCCAGCCGCAGCCGGTGTTCGAGCTGACGCTTTCCTGGCTCGACCAACGCAAGCCCGCGCAGGCGGCCGCCCCGGTGCTGGTGCATGGCGACTACCGCACCGGCAATTATCTCGCCGATGAGACAGGCGTGACCGCCATCCTCGATTGGGAAGGCGCCCATCTTGGCGATCCGGTGGAGGATCTGGGCTGGCTGTGCGTCAAGAGCTGGCGCTTCGGCTCGATCGACAAGCCCGCTGGCGGTTTCGGCAGCCGCGAGGAGTTGTGGGCGGCCTATGAGCGGGCCGGCGGCGGCAAGGTCGATCCGGCGCGCGCGCACTGGTGGGAAGTGTTCGGTACCGTGCGGTGGGGCATCATCTGCCACACCCAGGCCTGGAAGCACCTGTCGGGTGCGCAGAAATCCATGGAGCTCGTCTCGATCGGCCGCCGTGCCGTGGAGACCGAGGTCGACCTGCTGCAACTCTTGAAAAGCGCGGCCTGACATGGCGCAGGACCGTCCGACCGCCGCGGAGCTGCTGGCCGCGATCGCCGACTTCCTGCGCGAGGAGGCGATCCCCGCGCTCGATCGCGCCGAGCCCAGGCTCGGCTTCCAGATGCGGGTGGCGGTGAACTCGCTCGCGATCCTGGAACGCGAGAGCCGGCTGGGACCGGGTGCCGATGCCCGCGAACGCGAGCGGCTGACGAAGCTTCTGGGCCGCGACGGCACGGTGGATGAGCTCAACCGCGAGCTTGCGCGGCAGCTTCGGACCAGCCAACGTGACGAGCGCGATGCGGCGCTGATGGCCCATCTCGAGGCCACCCTTGCCGACAAGATTGCCATCGCCAATCCCAAGTGGAGGTGACGATGCCTTCCACCGCCTTCGCCGACCGCTCTGCCGCAGGACAGTTGCTCGCGGCGGAGCTTGAAAGCCTGGCCGACCGCCGGCCCATCGTGTTCGGCCTGCCGCGTTGCGGCGTGCCCGTCGCCTACGAAGTGGCGCAGCATCTGGGCGCTCCTCTCGACGTCGCCCTGGTCCGTACCGTGCGCGCCGACGACGAACTGCTGGCGACGGTGATGGAAGGTGACCCGCCGACCATTCGCCTCGAGCCGGACAAGCCTGTCGCGCGCGATCTGATCGCCGATGCCGTCGACGAGCTGGAAAAGCGCCTGCAGCTCTATCGCGGCAGCAGCCGGCCGATGTCGCCCGCGGGCCGCACCGTGATCGTGGTCGACCAAGCCATCACCTCGGGGCACGCGGTCGCCGGCGCCATCGAACTGCTGCGCCAGGCCGGGGCGCGCAGCATCGTGGTGGCGGCCCCGGTCGCCTCCGATCCCGGCGTGGCGCGGCTCGCCCCGCTGGCCGAGCGCGTCGTGGCGTTGCGCCGGGTGCCCGATGTCGGCCCGCTCGAGCAACACTATGCCGAGTGGCGGCAGGTCACGCACGACGAGGCGCTGGGCTATCTCGAAAAGGCGCGAGAATAATTCGGCGGCAGCCGAACTATTGGCCGTGGCGGAGCGCCGGGCCGGTGCCTAGATTGGCGCCATGATCACCGTGAACGCTCTTTCCGAAGTCGCCGCCCTGATGGGCGACCCGGCGCGCGCCTCAATGCTGCAGCTCCTGATGGATGGCCGCGCCCATACCGCATCCGACCTGGCGCTGACCGCGGGCGTCACCGCCCAGACCGCGTCGGGGCATCTGTCGCGCATGGTCGAGGCCAACCTGCTCGCCGCCCGCGCCCAGGGCCGCAACCGCTTCTATCGGCTCGCCTCCGGCGAGGTGGCGCACGCGATCGAATCCTTGATGGCGCTGGCCGGGCAACGGGCCGAGCCGGCTTCGAAGTTGGCGGCGTGGCGGCGCGATCCCGACCTGCGCTACTGCCGCACCTGCTACGATCACCTCGCGGGCCAGATCGGCATCGCCGTCACCGATTCGCTCACCCAGCACGGTCACCTCGAACCCAAAGGGCCGAAGGACTGGACGCTCACGCCCTCGGGCGAGCTGTTCTGCCAGCGATTGGGCGTCGATCTCGCCGGCGCCCGCGCCGCCCATTCGCGCCACTTCGCGCGCCAGTGCCTCGACTGGAGCGAGCGGCGGCCGCACATCTCGGGCGCGCTGGGCTCGGCCATCGCCGATACGTTCTTCAAGAAAGGCTGGGCCGAGCGCCTGCGCCGCGGCCGCACGGTGCGCCTTACAGACTCAGGACGCCGCGCCCTTACCAGCCACTTCGGGACATCGGTCTAGTAAGCTTGGCGCGAAACAAAATTACACGAGTTTACCGCCTCGTTTACCGCCTTTTTACCGCCCCGTGGTAAACGTCCGATGCCGATGGCATAAGGGTTTTAGGCCACT
>Ga0137415_10007197_pt1 | contig 11026 bp, 7 predicted proteins | sample CZODoug3_1_1_16f_FD_183082 | JGI IMG/M metagenome (GOLD analysis project Ga0137415, IMG submission 183082) | Vadose zone soil fungal communities from Angelo Coast Range Reserve, California, USA - CZODoug3_1_1_16fungal (Hybrid Assembly) | ecosystem: Environmental > Terrestrial > Soil > Vadose...
GAAGATGGCTATAATGACTGTCTGGGAGCAATATATGGATATCCAAGAGGCCATCGAAGAACGGAAAAGAGAAATTAGGCGCATCCAGCAAGAAATCGCTGCATTGGAACTTGCTGAAGAGATTCTAAACAAACATCCCAAGACTGAAAAACCCAAGAGCCAACCGGACATGGCTGCCAGCATTTTGGAAGAAGTGGGAAAACCAATGCATGTAACTCAAATTGCAGCGCAGATCAAAGTTAAATTTAAACAGAACGTGAAGTCAAACAATCTTGGAGTCATGCTCTTTAGGTATGCCAAAAGGAGCACCCGATTTTACAAAGTCGAGGGTAGGCCTAACACCTATGGGCTTATTAAATGGCAGCAGCTAGCAGAAAGACTGAACACAATAAAGACAGCAGCAGCTCTAGCAAATGCAAGTGATTAGGTTTGTAAGATAGCGGGGCCGTCGCATAGTGGTCCATTGCGCCTGACTTATAATCGGGTGAAACGTGTTTAACGCACGTTCCGAAGGTCCGAATCCTTCCGGCCCCGCCACCTTTATTATGCTACCATTCGGACATGAAGAAGAAGATTGTTGTAGAAAAAAAGAAATTTGACTTGGTTCTATCGCGGCTACTCAAAACTTCCCCGATACCAATGAAGCAGATAAAGACAAGCGGCAAGCGTCGAAGTGGCCAGCTTATACAGAAGCAATCAGGGTCTTAAACGGCAACGCGGTTTCCTTCACTAATCCTTTGAGCGTCGCATCGAATAACTGCTTTTGCGAATCCCGCCGATTGAACCGGAACGAAAACGCTTCGCAGTAGCGGCCAAGGTGTTTTTTCGAGACCTGATGGAATGAGCCGTAGATGCCACGCTTGAGCAAGGAGAATGCATTCTCAATCGTGTTAGTGTGATTGTCTCCAATACCGTAGGAACGGGTGTGGTTAATCATGCGGTGCCGTCCGGAGAAATGGCGCTTGCCAACTATCGTATAGATTGCGGATTCGTCGGTTTGCAGCATGGCATCGGGGCTAATGTGTTTGCGGATGACAGGCTCAATTATCTCCATTTTGTTGTCTTTCACCGGAATGAATCGCACCTTGCCACCGCGCTCGATCATGCCCAGGACAACGTCTTTCTTTTCTTTCTTCACAAACGGCCTGCCCTTGCGTTTCACCTTTCCGCCTACATAGGTTTCGTCGGTCTCGACTACGCCAGTGAGCAACGTAACTTCGCCACTCAGCAACCCGCCTTCTTGCATGGCCTTACGAATGCGATGGCAGAGATACCAGACCGTCTTGTAGCTGCGTTCCATGTTGAGATGCCGTGCCACTTGCAACGCGCTCATCCCCTTTTTCGCTTCGACGATCAGGCCAACGGCCATGAACCATTTGATTAGGGACAGGTGGGAATCGTGGAACACGGTGCCAGTGGTCGCGCTGAATTGATAGCCGCAATCCTTACACTGGTACAGACGGTGAGAGGGAACGACAACCGTCCTAGTCTCGCCCTTCTTGTTCGTGCGCGTCCGTGTGGTGGCGTTCGTCGTGAACTTGGAGATACGCTCCATGATGCCGCACTTGAGGCAGCACAGGCCGCTAGGCCAACGAACGGCTTCGAGGTAGTCTAGGCAATCGGCTTCAGATCGGAACTTGGAAACCACTTCTATCAGGTTCATGGTAGCCTCTCACTAAGGAAAGTCTATCTGAGACCGCTTACTTTGTCAAGGGAATAATAACCGTTAAAGTCCTTTGTTTTGATACACTTTTGGAAGTGTTCATTCTAAAGGTAGTTGAAGGAAAAGTTGGAGTCAGTCAGTTGGGCTTCAGGCCGTAAACATCCAGTTCGCCGAGGATGGAGGAGGTGCCGGTCCCGGTATCGTTGCCGCGGGTGCCGATGTAGACCTTGCCGTTGGCGACGGTGGGAACGGTGAACTTCACGGCGAATCCAGCTTTATCACTCGCGGCCTGAGAACTGTTCCAGAGTTCTGTGGAGAGTTTGGTTGCATCAAAGGCGTGAAGCACGGCAGGCCCGCAGCCTGGGGACTGCGGAGTGCAGAACATGCTGCTATCCGTGGCCCACACAATACCGTTGGCGGACGCGCCACTTGAAGAAATGGAGGGCGTGGCACCGGGAAAGCCGAAGGAGACACCCGCGGATGTCGCCGACCCTGCGTTGAATTGCCCTGCGGACGTGCTGAACGGATAGGCTTGCAGCCGCCCCCCGGCTGGTGCGATATACAGGGAGTTATTCCAGAAGGCGGACGTAGAAAAGATTCCGTTGCCAACACTGAAGATCTGCACTGCGTTTGAATTAAGCGGATTTGCGTTTGCGCCGTAGCGGCCCATTGCGTCGCGGTTCAGAAGAAAGAGATTGCCTTCCTTGCCTCCGCCAATCACCAAATGTTGGACTGGGCTCGTTGGCTGATCGACAAGAATTGCGGCTCCCCCGGAGCCATGATCGGTATCTGCTCCGTCCAGGCTGGCCTGATCCGCCGGTGTGAACCAGTCCGCCACGCTCAACCCAGCAGCGGTGCTAAGTTTCATGGTGCTGTCACCATAGTTGGAACCGCCAGTGGCGGCGTCAAACGTCCCGTTGCCCGTCAAGAAATAAAGATTGCCGCTACTATCCGCCGCTGGGGCGCCTCCGCCCATCCAGATGCCGCCTCGCGAGTAGGAGACGGTCCCCACATGGTTGGGAGTCGTGTTAAAAACAGCACCCGGTACCTGTGCCAGCGTCGCTGCGTTATACCCGATAATCCAGCCGTGATAAGGATCGCGGTCCTCGTGCGAAGCCCAGGCGATATAAACAACTCCATTGACCAGAGCGAGGCCGGGCCGCTGATGTTCGTTTCGAGGATCGAACGCTACCCTGCCGCTTACCATTCCGTCACCAGTTCCGGGGACGGATATGGAGTTGTCGATCGCAACGGGGCTGCCCGTCTTTTCATTGCCGTTCGTCAGATTCAGCGCGTGGAGGCGCTGGAAAAAAGAGAGTGGACTTGCAATGGCCGACTTGCTGACGACGTAGAGCGTGTTTGTGCCGGGATCGATGACCGGCGTGCCGGTGACACCGGTTTCGGGAGTGATATCGCCAAAACCGGCGCCTACGAGGCCCCCTGAACTGGACGCCACCGATCCTTCACCCGCCGTGCCGCCATGAGCAGAGTCGATCAGATTGGCACGCCAGAGCGGTGCGCAAGGATTCGCATTGCTGTCCGCATCGAATGCGTAAACGCTATCGTGCTGTGTGGCGACGACAATGACGTTGTGCATGGCGGCGCCAATGGCGAGGTTGGCGACCCACAGTGGTTGGGCGTAGATGGCGCCATCCACGCTGCACGAGAAGAGCTTGCCGAAGGTGGCAGTCTTGACGCTGGAAGTTGTCAGCGCGAATTCGTGCGTGTTAGCGCCGTCGCGCGCGAGATCGTTGTGATAGGTGGTGACGCCCGTGAGGTCGGTTACGGCGAGCGTGGCGGTTGCGCTCTTGGTCGTGTCGGCAACGCTCGTCGCCGTTATGGTGACATTGCCCACAGCGTTTGGAGCGACGAACGTCGCGGCGGTGTTCCCCTGACTGCTGAAAGTCCCGCCGGAAGCCGTCCATGTCACGCCGGCCGCGCTGACGTCGTTCTGAAGGTTCGCCGTAAAATTCAGGGATTGCGAAAAAGTCGCTCCACCGCGCACCGGTGTGACCGCCACGCTGATCGGTCCCGCTGCCGTCAAGGCTGTTCCCGTGCCGGAGTAACTGCTGAGATTCCCTGCGGCGTCGGTGGCGCGCACGCGATAAGAATAGGAGGTGGAAGCGGTCAGGCCAGTGTCGTTGAAGGTGGTGGCTGTAGGTGCGGATATTTGAGCGAAATTCGAGCATGCTGCTCCCGTGCAGCGCTCGGCCATGTAGCCGGTGACGCCGACGTTGTCGGTCGAGGCCGTCCAGGAAAGATTGATCCGCGTGTCCGTGGCCGCGCTGACTATCAGGTTTGTTGGTGCAGTCGGTGGTGTGGTGTCCGGCGGAGCTGGAGTGCTGGCGCTGGCTGTGCTGGAGTAGGCGCTCAGGTTGTTCGCGGCGTCGGTGGCGCGCACGCGATAAGAATAGGAGGTGGAAGCGGTCAAGCCAGTGTCGCTGAAGGTCGTTGCGGTAGGCGCGGCGATTTGCGCGAAGTTCGAGCAGGCTGCGCCCTGGCAGCGCTCGACCCGGTAGCCAGTGACGCCAACGTTGTCGGTCGAAGCGGTCCACGCCAGGTTTATCTGCGACGCTGAAGCGGCAGTTGCGGTCAAGTTTGCTGGCGCTGTTGGTGGCGTGGTGTCCGGCGGAGCAAGAGTACTGGTGCTGGCTGAGCTGGAGTAAGCGCTCAGGTTGTTGGCGGCGTCGGTGGCGCGCACGCGGTAGGAATAAGACGTGGAAGCGGCCAGGCCCACGTCGCTGAAGGTGGTGCCAGTCGGCGTGGCGATTTGCGCGAAATTCGAGCAGGCTGCGCCCTGGCAACGCTCGACCATGTAGCCGGTGACGCCGACGTTGTCGGTCGAGGCCGTCCAGGAAAGATTGACCTGCGTGGCCGAGGCTGCGCTGGCTGTCAGGTTCGTTGGTGCAGTCGGTGACGTGGTATCTGGCGAGGCCGAGGTCTTGGTGGTCGAGATCACGGAGAGGGTGCTGAGATTGCTGGCGGCGTCAGTGGCGCGCACGCGGTAGGAATAGGAGGTGGAAGCGGTCAGGCCACTGTCGCTGAAAATGGTGGCTGTTGGTGCGGATATTTGCACGAAAACCGAGCAGGCCGCGCCCGTGCACCGTTCGACCAGGTAGCCGGTGACGCCAACGTTGTCCGTCGAAGCGGTCCACGCCAGGTTTATTTGCGATGGTGAAGCAGCGGTAGCTGTCAAGTTTGTGGGTGCTGTTGGGGGCGTGGTGTCCGGCGGAGCAGGAGTCTTAGTGCTGGCCGTGTTGGAGTAGGCGCTCAAGTTGTTCGCAGCGTCGGTGGCGCGCACGCGATAAGAATAGGAGCTGGAAGCGGTCATGCCAGTGTCGCTGAAGGTGATGCCAGCGGGCGTGGATATTTGCGCGAAATTCGAGCAGGCCACGCCCGTGCAGCGTTCGACCAGGTAGCCGGTGACGCCGACATTATCGGTCGAAGCCATCCAGGAAAGATTGATCTGGGTGTCGGAGACGACGGTGACAGTCAGGCTCGCCGGCGCGTTGGGCGCGATGGTATCTGGCGGCGGAGCGTAGGAGCCAGATTTGCAGCCGGTTACCACAAGAGAGAGGCACAGAGCGCACATCACAGCGCAAGAAGATGCGGAGACGGCGCGATTCCCAAGAACTCGCTTCACGTGGGTCCACTCCTCTTGATTTTGATTTGCTGCAAAGATGCCAGGAAGTGCCCCGTACAAGAGAGACGCTTCCCCTTAAGAAAAAACTAGCACGGATTATGCGGCGCCGGCAGATTACGAAGGGGTGAGTGTCCGACTGCTCTCCTGTTCTATAGGACAGTGGCCTGAAATTATGCCGTGCGAGGAAGGCAATCCCGGTATGGCCAACACAGCTGGTTAGGAGCCGCTCGGCCACAGTTTGCGGACGAAATTACGAACACGATCGACAAAGGAAACGCTGACAGGGGCTGCAGGCTTCTGAGCATTGGCCCCGGCGGCCCCTGCGGACGCGGGCGGCGGCACTGGCGTGATGGCAGCGACGGCCACGCCTTCAACGCGGCCCTGGAAGACGAGCGTGGGCCGCACGCGCACGCGGCGCACCAGAACGATCTTCTTCGGATCGATCTCCGGCTGGACCTTAGCGTTGGCGTCGTAGATCAGCGGGGGCATAAAGACCTGATAGACGGGCTCTTCCCGGTCGGGGGGCGTTTCGACAGTTGCGGGCTGGGTGTTCGGCTTTGCGTCTGGGGCTTTCTTGTGCGCTTCCTCGGCAGTTGCGAGCTGGCTGACTTCAGGCTGCGGTGGAGGTGTTGCTTTTGCAGCTTGTAGATCACAGGCGCAGTGGCCGGCGCTGGTGCGAAGGCCGTCAAGCTGTCCGTTAAGGAGGAGGACGTCGCCAGCCTGCGGGATGAGCACGCTCTGCCCGGTCAACTGCTGCTCGACACGGATGGCGCCGCGATTCGCACGGATGCACATGGCACCCGCGGTGTCGAAACCAAGCAGGAGGTCTTGCGGGCCATCACTAATGGCGACGGCTTGCGCCTGGATTTGCGGAGTGTAGATGGTCAGGGAGAGCTCGCGCTCGATGTGCGCGTGAATCGTGCCCGTATCGAGGGCGATGGTCAGCGAACCACCGGACTTGAGGACCGACAGATGCGCCGGACCGCAAATGCTGATCTGGCCGCCTTCCACAAGATCGATGCGTGCGGCGCCGGATTTGACGCGCACGTCGCTACCGCTGCGCAGGACGGTTTTCGCCTGGCCGTGGACGACCTCGACACTCATGGGTCCGTTGACGGTGATGGCTTCGCCGTCGATGACCCCCACGGAGTCGGACGGCGGTTCATCGGGACGCGCGGCGGCTGCGGCGAGCAGCGCAGCGCAGAGGATGGCGACGCAAGCCGCCGGAACTGCGGCCCGGCGCCGGCATTCGAACGAGTTGGAGAAGGCCGTCACTCGGTGATGCTCCCCGTCACGAGGCAGAAAGTCTCGCCTATACTATACGTGGGCGGGCTTGCAGCCGCACGCAGAGGATGATGACGACACCCAACGCAGCCGTCGAGGCCACAAAGAAATCAGGCGAGGAACCCGTGAATGTGCACTACGACATACGGCTGCCCGAGCTGCCGTGGTCGCGGCGCATCCAGATTCCGATTATCGCCGCGGCAGCGTACAGCGTGATTCGAATGCTGGGTCCGACGCTGCGCTACGAAGTGCTGGGCTGGCAGCATGCCGAGCGCGTGTATGCGGCAAAGAAGCAATGTATCTGGGCCTTCTGGCACCGGATCATAATCCCGATTGTGTGGTGGTATCGAAACCACGGCGTGGTGGTGATGAACACCACGGCGTTCGACGGGCAGTGGACACGCAAAGTGATCGAGTGGCTGGGATTCGGAACGGCGCAAGGCAGCTCTTCGCGCGGGGGATTGCGCGGGTTGGCGGTGATGGCGCGGCGATTGGAAGAAGGCCTCGATTGCGCATTCACGATTGATGGGCCGCGCGGGCCGCGGTATGTGGCCAAGCCGGGTCCGGTGATGCTGGCGCGGAAAACGGGATGCCCGATCATGGTTTTTCACATTGGAGTGGAACGCGGGAAGACGTTTGAGAAGACGTGGGACCATTTTTTGATGCCGAGACCCTTTTCGCGAACGGTGATTCTGTTTGCGCCGCCAATTTATGTTCCGGCCGACGCAACCGCGGAAGCTATGGAAGCCAAGCACGCCGAAATGCAGAGGGAGTTGGAGCGCGTCCGCGATATCGCCGAGTCCTGGTTTTCGCTGAGCGATGAAGCGCGCGCCAAACATCGCGCCGAATTCAGCCGTTCAAACCCTCAAACGTGAGCGGGTCGTTCCTGCGCAAAACCGTGAATTGAAGACCGAAAACCAAGAACCAAAAACTGAAGTCAAAATTCGAAGTCAAAAACCAAAAACTGAAAACCAAGAACCCAAAACTGAAAACCAAAAACTGAAAACTGATTCAGTTGCCGGTGCGTTCGCCGAGCTTGACGGGTATGTCCATTTTTTTGCCGCCACGGTAGACGGTTACGGTGACGCTGTCGCCGGGGCGCTTGTGGTTGAGGACCAGGTTGACGTCGAGTTGACTCACGACTTTCTGGCCGTCGATGGCCACGATGACGTCGCCTCCGATGGCGATCTTGCGCATGCCTGCTTCCGCGACACGATTGCCGCCTTGAATGCCAGCAGCTGCGGCCGGACCGCCCTTCGTTGCTCGCTCCACAAGCAAACCCTCTTTCACGGGCAGATCCAGCGCTTCACCTAGCCATCCGCCGACGGGCAGCGTTTCCACACCAAGGAACGCGCGGTGCACGCGGCCGTCGGTCATGAGATCGTTGGCAATGTTCTTTGCGGTGTTAATGGGAATGGCGAAGCCGATGCCGGCGGTGGTGCCGCTGGGCGTGTAAATCGCTGAGTTGATGCCAATGACATCACCGTGCGAATTGATGAGCGGGCCGCCGGAATTGCCGCGGTTGATGGCGGCGTCGGTCTGAATGGCTTCGTCAATGAAAGTGGTTTGGCTGGTCTGCACGGTGCGTCCGAGAGCGCTGACGACGCCGGTGGTGAGCGTGGACTGGAAGCCGAAAGGATTGCCGATGGCGAGAACTTTTTGGCCCACCTGGAGCGCTCCGGAATCTCCCAGCGACAGCGCCGCGAGGTGCTTTCCCTTGGGATCGATTTTCAACAGAGCGACGTCATTGCGCTGGTCGGCGCCGATGAATTTTGCAGGGTAGTGGGATTGATCGCCGAGCACGACTTCGATGGACTGGGCGCCTTCGACGACGTGGAAATTGGTGAGGATGTAGCCGCGGGCATCAATCACAAAACCGGAGCCGGCGCCTTCGACGGGGACAGGGTCCATGAAGAAATCATATTCCGTCGCCTTGGTGAGAATGTTGGCCACGGCCGGGGACGCCTGCCGGTAGACGCGCACGTTGATAGATTCATCGCCGGTCAGAGAAGCATCGCGCTGCGCCATCTCGGCGGGTGAGCTCGAACCGCCGAGGGGCACGGCTTCGACCTTGGTGGGTTGGCGGGGGCCGAATCGCGCGCCGGCCCAATAGGCGCCGAGGAGAAGAACCAGCGCGGCAAGAATGATGCGTGCGCGGTTGGGGGAATTTACTGCGGTCATGGTTGTCGTCCCTTCTGATTTACCGATGCCAATAGTATAAGGAAAATTCCGGAACAGGTCACCGCGTGGTCTGATTGCGGCGGACCTTGGCCGCAAGAGCTCCAACCTGGCGGCGGGTTTCCTCGAGAGAGCCGGAACAGTCGATTTTTTCGGTGGCAAGACGCAGTTTTTCGTCGACGGGAAGCTGCGCGGTGATGCGGCGGCGTGCTTCGGCTTCGCCGAGGCCACGGGCCATCAGGCGCTTGAGTTGCTGTTCAGGCTCGCACCAGGCCACCACGAGGCCATCCAACTTCTTGTGGATGCCGGATTCGATCAGAAGCGCGGCTTCGACAAAGGCGGCATCGCGTGTGCCGCCACGCTGCCATTCGTCAAATTGGCGGAAGACGACTTCGGCGACCCGAGGATGGACGACGGCGTTGAGGCGGTCGAGTCTGGCGCGATCGGCAAAGACGATGGCACTGAGCTTTGCGCGGTCAACGCGGCCATCGGGGGCGAGCACCGCGTGTCCGAATTCCTGGAGGACCTCGGCGTAGGCAGGCTGGCCGGGCTCGATGAGCCGGTGGGCCAGGGAGTCGGCGTCGAGGACGGAGAAGCCCATTTCGCGGAGCATGGCGGCGACGGCGCTTTTGCCGCTGGCGATGCCGCCGGTGAGTCCGAGTCGGAGCATGATCGTGAACTATCGCGCGCTGGCGGTCGATTGCGTCGCGGAAAATTTTGGCGAAGCGCGGCGGAGGCGGGCGGCTTTGACGGTGTTGCTCATGAGCATGGTGATGGTCATGGGGCCGACGCCGCCGGGCACGGGCGTGAGCGCTCCGGCAATGTTGACAGCGCCGGGATGGACGTCGCCGACAAGAGCGCTGCCCTTGGCGCGGAATTTTTCCAGACGGTCTGGAAAGTTGTGAAAAAGCCGCTCGGCTTCTTTGGGGTCCGTAACGCGGTTGGTGCCGACGTCAATGACTGCGGCACCGGGCCTGATCCAGTCCGCTTCCACGTAGCCGGCTTTGCCCATGGCGGCGACGAGGATATCGGCGCGGCGGAGGACATCGGGCAGGTCGCGAGTTTTGGAATGGCAGATGGTGACGGTGGCGTTGGCATGCATGAGGAGGAGGGCCATGGGCTTGCCGACGATGTCGCTGCGGCCGAGGACGACGGCGTTTGCGCCTTCGATTTTGATTTCGTTGCGGCGAAGAAGTTCCATGCAGCCGGCGGGGGTGCAGGCGACCAGGCCGGGGCGGCCGCTGACGAGGCGGCCGAGATTGACGGGATGAAAACCGTCCACGTCTTTTGCGGGATCGACGGCCTCCAGAATACGCTTGGCATCCACCTGGGGAGGGAGCGGAAGCTGGATAAGAATGCCGTCGACGTCGTTGTCGCGATTCAGGTCTTCGACGACGGCGAGGAGATCGAGGGTGGTCACGGTGGCCGGCGGCGTGAGGAGCGCGCTGGAGAGGCCGAGTTGTTGGCAGGCGGCGATCTTGCTTTTGACGTAGAGCTGCGAGGCGGGATTTTCTCCGACGAGGACCGCCGCGAGGCCTGGGCGAACGCCGGCCGCGGTGAGCAACCGGACTTCGTCACTCAGCTCGGCGAAAATCTGGTCGCGGATTCTCTGGCCATCCAGGGTGCGTGCGGTCATTCCTGGCTCGCTTTCATCGCTGAAGGAGAGGCAGCAAGGCCGATGATAGCACGGAGATGCGTGCGGGCTTCGACGGATGGGGAGCGTCGGAACGTCAAAACGTCCGAACGTTGGGGAACAGGAGCAGAAGGGCACTCCCCCTGTATTTTGTAAGTGTTGCATCTAAAGGGCTTAGCTAGGGCGTAAGTCTTTTGTTTGCAACACTTGCGGGGAGATTCATAAGTGTTGTAGTTAAAGGACTTAAGGCAAGAGTGGGCAGTGATCAGTGGACAGGGGTCAGTAGGAATAACAATGGAGAGGAATCCTTCGGCTCCCGGTGGTCGCTCCCCGACAAAGTCGGGGCGGGCACGATGAGCATCCCTTATCGCATGCTCTGAGCGGCGAGAATGTTGAGCGATGCTTCGGGGCTCAGCGTAAGGCATCATGTAAAAGGATAGCATGTACTAATCAAGTTATTAATTATTTTTCACGTAACAGTTGAAATTGAGGAGTAAACGGCAATTTTGGACAATTGGAAATTAGAAATGTGAAATAATGTGAAATCAGAAATCAGAGAAGAGGAAAGACGACGGGACATCCGGATAAGAGGCGGGTGAATGGTTTCTCTGGATGCGAGACGAAC
>Ga0137415_10007199_pt1 | contig 11026 bp, 10 predicted proteins | sample CZODoug3_1_1_16f_FD_183082 | JGI IMG/M metagenome (GOLD analysis project Ga0137415, IMG submission 183082) | Vadose zone soil fungal communities from Angelo Coast Range Reserve, California, USA - CZODoug3_1_1_16fungal (Hybrid Assembly) | ecosystem: Environmental > Terrestrial > Soil > Vadose...
GATCTCAGGCCAGGCATAGGGACTGGATCCCCAGACCGCGCAGGCGCCGATCGGGTCGAGACCGAAATGAATATCGCAGGCCGCAGGGTTGAGGCCTTTGCGCTTTACATGTTCGGCGACGTGGATCGCGGCCATGCGCGACTGCGGACCGATTTGAAGCTCGATTGAAATGCCGGCATCGATGAAGACGCCGTCGAGGACCTTCTCGATCGCTTCGGCAGATGGTTCGAGTCCAAAGCCGTACGCGCCATTGGCGCCGGCGAATACCAGCGTCAGCCCGGTGGCGCCGTTCTCAAGATCGTGCAGCGCCTGCGCGTTGGCGACAGCGGCATCCGGATGATCGATCCGCTGCATGATCCGCCAGGGCGCGGCCGCAGCGCGGCCGGCGATCGGGGCGGTATCGCGCAGGCGCGAATAGATCGGTTCGATCCTCAGGCCATCATAGGTCTTGCCGACCAGCTTCTCGAACGGCGCGCCCTTCAGCACGCCATCGACCAGCTTGCGCCAGTCGTCATAGGTCGCCGCGGCGAAATCCGCTGCCAGCCGCAGCTCGTCAGGTGGGGATGTCATTCGGCAGGTCGCTCCCGGCAGCCGCTCTTGTCCGTTGGCTGGAAATTGCCACGGGCCGACCGCCAAGCCAAACGGTTGTTTCGGGCCGTTTCCGGTCAGCCGAGGTCGGGCAGCCGTTCGATTCCCAGGGTTGAAAGCCCTTCGAGCGCGGCCGTAACTCTGCGTCCCGCAATGAGCCGGTCGGGCGCGATCTCCGCGAGCGGCACCAGCACGAAGGCGCGTTCGAATAGCCGGGGGTGCGGCAGCGTCAGCTCCGGCTTTTCAATTGTAACGTCGTCATAGGCGATCAGATCGAGGTCCAGGGTCCGCGGACCCCATAGCCTTTCGTTGGCGCGATCGCGGCCGAATTTCTTCTCGATCTTGTGCAGCGTAAACAGCAGCGCGTGGGGATCGAGGCTGGTTTCGATTTCGATGCAGGCATTGACGAAAGGAGCCTGCTGCTCGTCGCCCCAGGGCGGCGTGGCGTAATCCGACGACCGTGCCAGCAGCGCTCCTTGCGTCATGCCGCAGATATTGGCGATCGCCTTTTGAAATGTCGCGCGGACCTCGCCGACATTACCGCCAAGCGCGATCAGCGCGTTAGCCATGAGACGGCGCTTGCCGGGTGCGTGTCAGGACCACGCCGACATCGTCGAAAATTGCGGCAATCGGGGCGTGCGGCTTGTGAACGGTGACCTTGATCGCGCTGACGCGCGGAAACGCCCCGAGGATGGCGTCGGCAACGGCGCCGGCCGCGCGCTCCAGCAGTTTATAGTTGGCATCCTTGAAAGCTGCCGTCGCGGTCGCGACCACATTGGAATACGATACCGTGTCGGCGAGGCGATCGGTGCGCGAGGATTCCGACAGATCGGCGGACAGTTCAAGATCGATCACGAAACGCTGCCCGACCTCGGTCTCGTGTTCCATAACGCCGTGACGGGCATGGATGACGACGCCGGTGATGAAGATCATATCGGTCATCGCCTGTCCTCGATCGCCGCTGCCACGCGCAGCGCTTGTACGGTTTCCGACACATCATGGGTCCGGATGATCCGCGCGCCGGCATTTGCCGCCGCAAGGTGGGCTGCAATCGAGCCGCCAAGACGTTGGTGGGGCTCTGACGGCGTCACCGCGCTGATAAAGCGCTTGCGCGATGCGCCGACCAGCAGCGGCAGGCCGAACACCCGGAGTTCGTCCAGCCGGGCCAGCGCCGTCATGCTCTGTTCAGGGGTCTTGCCGAAGCCGATGCCGGGGTCGAGCACGATGTTACCAGGCAAAATACCTGCCTTCGCCGCTGTCTCGAGCGAGCGCGCAAAGAAGGCGGCGATATCCTTCATGATGTCGATATCAGCATCGACGCTTTCGCGGTTATGCATGACGATCACGGGCGCATTGCGCGCTGCCAATAGCCTGGCCATGTCGGGATCGCGCTGCAGACCCCAGACGTCGTTGGCCATGGCTGCACCTGCATCAAGGGCCCAAGCGACGACGGCCGATTTCATGCTGTCGATCGATACGGGAATACCGAGGGAAACGACGTCGGCCAATATCGGCCGCAAACGTTTCAGCTCTTCGTCGGCCGAGACTGGTTGCGCGCCATAGGGCCGGGTGGATTCGGCGCCGATGTCGATGATGTCGGCGCCCTCGGCGATCATCCGCCGGGCCTGCGCCAGCGCGCGCTCCGGCGCGATGAACTGTCCGCCATCGGAAAATGAGTCCGGCGTAACATTCAGGACGCCCATGACAGCCGGATACGGTTGGGACAAAAGTGCAGACAACACCGGATGATCTGCCGGGATGGCTGCGGAGACGGGTCTGGACGTGGTCGCGATCATCCGGTCGCTTTGCGCGGTCCGTGCATCGGAGTCAAGATGCAGGAGGTGCCCGCTCGCGCGCCAGCCAAAACGGCTTTAACCGGCCTGACCGGTGATCTTGTTTGGTAAGTAATCTTGTCTAGTAAGTAATCTTGCCTAGTAAGTAATCTTGGGCTGAAGCTTGCGCGCCTGCGCGATCAGTTGCTCGACCGACTTTTCCGAAGGCAAAACCCGGACGAGTTTGCGCTTGGTATTGACCTCTTTCATGTTCTGCGCCAGGCGCGCCGGATTGCGAAGCGCAAGTTCGCGAACCGTGGTGACACCGGCGGCGCGCACCAGTCCGACCTTTGCCTTGCCCATGCCGGGAATCCGCATGTAGTCAGAGAAATTGGCCCATTCGAGCAGTTGCTGCTCGCTGATGCCGGTTTTCGCCGCAATCGTTTTGCGCCCTTTTACAGTCCGGGTGGCCTCGAGCAGCCCTTCCGTGGTGCGAATCCCAAGCGATTTCAGTTTCGAAGCGGCGAAGGCCGTCAAGCCCTCAATCTCGGAGATTGGATATGTCATGATACTCAATTGAATGTGCTTTAAGCGAACTGACTGAGGCCCGGTGTCCCTGCGATGATCTCGCCCATCTGATCGGCTCCAATTTTGTCGCGACCAAATCGGAAAAGTTCACGCGCAATGTTCTGGATTTCGCCCATGCCCAAACCCAGTCCCATCAGCCTCGTGCCGAGCGCCATCAGACCACTGCCCATCAACCCAGTGAGACCGCCGCTGTTGCTGGAAGCCGCGATCGCGGCTTCCGCACCCGGAATCTTGTCGATCAATGCCTGAACTTTATCGGCTGGCCCCTCATTGCGAAGGAAACCAAGAATGATACCGATGGTTTTTTCAGCCACAACATTATCGATGCCGGCCTTTACGGCCAGCCGTCCAGTCAATTCGTCCATATTGCCCTCAACCAACCGGTTAATTACCGGATCCTTGCCCAGGAATATCTTGACCTTCCGCGATGCCAATTACAAGCGATGAGCGCACTCCAAGGCGCGATCGCGTGACAAGTGTTGCACCAATGCAAGAGCAAGCACAAAATTCGTAAGAAAGTCTGTCGCAGCAACCACATTCGTCGAAAACTTTCGTCGATTGATCGAACAAGGCCGGTCGATCTCGTGGCGACGAGCTGGGCTTTCATCCCCCAAATGGCGTTGACCGGTTTCAATCGGCTTGCAACATGCGGTATGTTCATGGCGCGAACCCCGATGCGCGCGAAGAGGCGATGCAAATGGCTACATCCGATGACAAGATGGCCGATACCGACGAGAAGATTTTCATCGGCAAGGGTGAACATCCCGCCTGGCTGACGCTCGGGCTTGCAAATCACCATGGTCTGGTCACCGGCGCCACCGGAACCGGAAAAACCGTTTCGCTGCAGGTGATGGCCGAGGGATTTGCGCGCGCGGGCGTTCCGGTGTTCGCGGCCGATATCAAGGGAGACCTCTCCGGCATCTCCGAGGTGGGCGAGCCCAGGGATTTTATCCTCAAGCGGGCCGGCGAAATGGGTCTCGCCTTCCAGCCCGACCAGTTTTCAACGGTGTTTTGGGATGTATTCGGCGAGCAAGGTCATCCGGTGCGTGCCACGGTCACGGAAATGGGGCCGTTGCTGTTGTCACGGATGCTCGATCTGAACGACGTGCAGGAAGGCGTCCTGAATGTCGCGTTCCGTGTTGCTGACGAGAACGGTCTCACGCTGATCGATATGAAGGATATCCGGGCGCTGCTGGATGCCATCGTACCGGACAGCGGCAAAAAGCCGGCGGATGGCGACAGCGACGCACTGGCTCCGATCCGCAAGGCCGCGCAATCTTTCGGCAATGTGACCAAAGCAACGGTTGGAACCATTCAGCGCCAGCTGCTGGTGCTCGAAAACCAGGGCGGGATCCATTTCTTCGGCGAGCCGGCGTTGACGCTGAAGGATTTCATGAAGACCGACCGCGACGGCCGGGGCATGGTCAATATTCTGGCCGCCGACAAGCTGATGCAGAGCCCGCGCCTTTACGCGACCTTCCTGCTGTGGATGCTTTCGGAGTTATTTGAAGAGCTGCCTGAAGTCGGAGACCTCCCCAAACCCAGGCTCGTGTTCTTTTTCGATGAGGCGCACCTCTTGTTCAACGATGCACCGAAGGCGCTGATGGACAAGATCGAGCAGGTGGTGCGGCTGATCCGTTCGAAGGGCGTTGGGGTTTATTTCGTCACGCAAAACCCGATCGACGTGCCGGACAAGGTGCTCGGCCAAATGGGCAACCGCGTGCAGCACGCGTTGCGGGCTTTCACTCCGCGCGACCAGAAGGCGGTCGCAGCGGCGGCGCAGACGTTCCGGCCCAATCCGAAGCTCGACACCGCGCAGGTCATCATGGAACTCGGCAAGGGCGAGGCGCTGGTGTCGTTTCTCGAAGGCAACGGCACGCCGGCGATGGTCGAGCGGGTCATGATCCGTCCGCCTGCGGCGCGGATCGGACCGATTACGCCTGAGGAGCGCAAGGCGATCATGGACAACAGCCCGCTGAAGGGCAAATACGATACGTCGGTCGATTCCGAATCCGCCTATGAGATGCTGCAGAAGCGCGTGGCCGGAACCGCCGCGGGCGGAGCCGCCGGCGGCGGAGGCGGAGGCATTCTCGCGCAGATCGGCGGCATCGTCGGGACGATTTTCGGCACCAACGTATCGCGCGGCAGGATGTCGACCGGTCAGCTTATCGCGCGAAGCGTCACGCGCTCGGTCACCAACAAGGTGGTTGGCGGCGCGGTTGCCGATCTCGGCAAATCGATGGGCGGCTCGATTGGCGGCTCGGTCGGCCGCGCGCTGGTACGCGGCGCGCTCGGCGGCTTGTTGCGACGATAGAGGCTTTGGATTCTTTCGCCGGTCAGCTACTGCGAGGTGATCTTACCTTGAATTTTTCGGAAAGTTGCGTGTGCTGAGATATCCGTCGTGGCGAGCCCCGCTCGATATTCTTTTTCTGGTCTGCTGTATCGCGCTGACCGCTGACGTTCTGGTTCCGGAAATCTGGGGAAACGGAAAGACAAAGGACTATCCGCTGTGGTTCTGGGCCGGGCAGCAGGTCCTGCGGGGGAGGGATCTCTACCCCAGCGATCCCAACGCCTATTTCGAATTCATCTATCCACCGCTTCCAGCGGTTCTGCTGGCGATACCCAGCTATTTCGGCAAGATACCTCTGTATATTTGCCTGTCAGGTCTCAACGCAGCCGCCTGGTGGATAACGGCTCAATTCTCCAACGCCATGACGGGAGCGGGGCGGATACCCGGCCCGTGGCTGGCCGCGCTGCCGGGCTTCGTCACCGTCACCTTCGTTTTCGACATGTTCGATCTCGGGCAACCCAATCTCGTTCTGCTCGCGATGATGCTGTTCGGGTTCTGGCTGCTGCAGCACGGGCGCCCGTGGATGTCGGGAAGCATGTTTGCGCTGGCTGCCGCCATCAAGGTTTTCCCGGTGGCGGTGTTTCCCTATCTGCTTTGGCGCAGGCAATGGGCGTCGGCCGCGGGCATGATTGTCTTTCTCGGAGTTTTTCTGTTCGTGGTTCCGGCTCCCGTGCGCGGCTATCAGCACAACGTTTCCGAACTGAAGACATGGTTTGCCGGAATGGTTGGATCAAGCTCGGAGCAGGGTTTTGGGCAGCGCGCCGAGCAGAACTGGTCATGGGTGAATCAGTCCATTATCGCGGTGACGCATCGGCTGACGCGGCCGGTCAATTACAACCAGGATAATCCGGCCAAGCCGCCGCGTTACATGAATCTGCTCGATCTCGATTTCAAGACAGCGAACTGGATCGTGCTCGCCATATCGCTGGCGATCGGACTTGGATATGTCGCGGTCATGCCGGCCCGTTCGCGGACGACACCACGCTCGGACGCCGAAGAACTTGGCATCCTGTTCTGCCTGATGACGGTGGCGTCACCGTTGGCCCGGCAGTATTATTTCATGTGGCTGTTCTTCCCGATGACTGTGCTGATCCACCGGGCAGCCTACGATCCGCGTCATGCCGTGCGGATCGGCACCTGGGCCGTGCTGGCGATCGCGGGACTGCTGATGTGCCTGTCGTTTCCGGTCTTTCCCAACGACCTGCAGGCGTACGGGAACAACCTCGCCGCCACCGCCGTGATTGCAGGGGGATTGGTTTGGCACATCCTGCTTCCGCCAACCGAGGGTGCGGGCGTGCTACAACCGGATGCGAAGGGTGATCACAGTTAGCCAAGGAAAGACAAAAATGTCCAACGCGCCGCAACTACAACCGGTTCTCGACCGCATCGATGCCGATTTCGACAACAGTCTCGAACGGCTCTTCGCCCTGCTGCGGATCAAGTCGATCTCGGCCGATCCGGCCTTTGCCGGAGACTGCAAGGCCGCGGCCGATCATCTTGCGAAGGATATCGCGTCGCTCGGCTTCGCGACGGAGGTCCGGCCGACGGCCGGTCATCCCGCCATCGTGGCCAAAACCAATGGCTATGGGAAGGGGAGCGGGCGACCACACGTGCTGTTCTATGGGCATTATGACGTGCAGCCGGTCGATCCGCTCAATCTTTGGCATCGTCCGCCCTTCGAGCCGGCCGTTACCGACCATGCCGACGGGCGAAAAATCATCGTTGCCCGCGGCGCGGAAGACGACAAGGGTCAGCTCATGACGTTCGTCGAAGCCTGCCGGGCCTGGAAATCGGTCACGGGTTCGCTGCCGGTCGACGTCACCATTGTCATCGAAGGCGAGGAAGAGATCGGATCGAAGAATTTCGTTCCGTTCCTTGAAGCGAACAAGGACGACCTCAAGGCGGATTTCGCGCTGGTCTGCGACACCGGCATGTGGGATCCGAATACGCCGGCGATCACCACCTCGCTGCGCGGACTTGTGTACGAGGAGGTCAAGATCAAGGCCGCCAATCGCGATTTGCATTCCGGCATATTCGGCGGTGGCGCACAAAATCCGATCCGGGTGCTGACCCGTATTCTCGGCGGCCTGTTCGATGAGGACGGCCACATCACGATTCCCGGTTTCTATGACGGCGTGAAGGATCTGCCGCCCGATATTCTCGCCCAATGGTCGAAGCTCAACTTGACGCCGGAATCCTTCCTCAAACCGATCGGGCTTTCGGTGCCTGCCGGCGAAAAAGGCCGCCTGCTGATCGAGCAAATCTCGTCGCGCCCGACCTGCGACGTCAATGGCATCATCGGGGGCTACACCGGCGAGGGCTCAAAGACGGTGATTCCGGGGGAAGCCTCCGCAAAAATCTCGTTCCGGCTGGTGGAGGGGCAGGAGCCCGGCAAGATCCGTAAAGCCTTCCGCGATTACGTGACCGCGCGGTTGCCGAAAGACTGCAAGGCCGAATTTGGCGACCATTCCAGCGCGCCGGCCATTGCGCTCGATTGGAACATGAAGCCGCTCGCCGCCGCCAAGCGCGCGTTGACCGAGGAGTGGGGCAAGGAAACCGTCCTGATGGGTTCTGGCGCATCGATCCCGATCGTCGCGGATTTCAAGCGCACGCTCGGTCTCGACACCGTGCTGGTCGGATTTGGTCTCGACGACGACAACATCCATTCGCCGAACGAAAAATATGACCTGAAAAGTTTTCACAAGGGCATTCGTTCGTGGGCGCGGATTCTCGGCGCGCTGGCCGAGGCGCCGAAGGGATAGATGTCGTGGCCGGTGGAACGCGATCCTTGCTTACGGATGAATTCTGGCGCGGATATCGCGAGGCCGCCGGCCTTCACCACGACGATTACGACGTGGTCGCCTTCGGCGATGGCCCGGAGATGGCGACCGAACTCGCCGAACTGACGGTCGCCGGAATCAAGCGCGCTACCGCGGGATTGGTTCGCCAATTCGGCCCCGACGGAGAGCCGCCGCCGGTCGTCGGGGGCTACGTCGTCTTGCTCGACGGCGCCAACTGTCCGCGCGCGATCTGGCGCACGACCGAGGTTCGGACTGGACCGCTAAACTCTGTCGATGAACGGTTCGCTTGGGATGAAGGTGAGGGCGAGCGCACCCTCGAATGGTGGCTGTCTGCCCACCGCCGGTTCTTCGGACGGCAAGCCGCCGCACAAGGGTTTCGTATGCACGACGAGATCGAAACCATATTCGAGCGGTTCGAGATCGTTTGGCCTCCCGAGATCGCCGACGTCAGCCGGCCGGCCGGCGGCGCGACCAGAATATGAAAACGCCGCCCGGAATTGGGCGGCGTTTCGAGGAGAAGTGCAGAGGTCGTTGGATGCGATACTACACCGAAACCTTCAGATTTTCAATTCTTGTAGTTCGGGTCGAGCCGGTCGACCTTGCGCAGCAGCGCCGGCCATACCAGCGTGGTTGAGCGCAGTTCCTGCCGGTTGGGGTCCGTGAACAGGCTGGCGTTCTTGTCCACCACCGCCTGCTCGACCGGATAGGCTGATGGCCCCAGCATGCGGGTGCGCACCTGCATGGTGCAAGCACGCTCCAGGTGGAACATGCGCTCGAAGGCGGAAGCCACCGAGCGGCCGACCGTCAGCGTGCCGTGGTTGCGCAACAGCATGTGGTTCTTGGTGCCGAGGTCCTTTTGCAGGCGCGGGCGTTCGTCGTGGTCGAGCGCGATGCCTTCATAGTCGTGATAGGCGAGATCGTGGGTGACGAGCTGCGCGGTCTGGTTCAGCGGCAGCAGGCCTTCCATGCAACTCGCCACCGCGGTGCCGTCGGGCGTGTGCAGATGAAGCACGCAGCCGGCATCCTCGCGTACTTCGTGAATCGCGGAATGGATGGTGAAACCCGCAGGGTTGATGCTGTAATCGCTCTTGCTGAGCTGGTTGCCGTCGAGGTCGACCTTGACCAGGCTCGACGCGGTGATCTCGTCGAACATCAAGCCATAGGGGTTGATCAGGAAATGATGGTCCGGTCCCGGCACCCGCGCGGAGATATGTGTATCGACCAGATCGTCCCAGCCATAATGCGCAATCAGGCGATAGCAGGCGGCGAGATTAACCCGCTGGTTCCATTCAGCCTCCGTCATGTCCGACGGCACTTCCTTCAGGCGAGCTTCCGCTGGTGACATGATCGGTTCTCCCGTATCGACCGTTGATTTGCTGAGCAAGACTAGCCCCGCGCTTGTTTCGCAGCAAGGCGCGGGGTTCGCGTGGCAGTTATGCCATTCTAACCAGGTTTTGCGCGCCTACGGTGCCGGAATTGCCAGCAGGCTGGAAATGCTGCGCCCGCGGATATCGTAGACGCGCGCGAACACCACGTCATCGCGCTTGATTTCCACCAGCACCGGCGCGGTCAGACCCTTGCAGTAGAATTCGCCGAGCGTCATCGCAAAGTCGGCCGCATGGCTATCCCAGCCGATCGTGAAGTCGGGGCCGAGCGCGACTTGCGCTGGACGCTGCGGACCGCACACCGCGACCTTCCATTTGCGTCCCCGTGGCGGGGCTTCCTGCCGCTCGATCAGTTCCTCGCGCAGGCCATCGGATGCCTGCTTCAGCGCGAGGCCCCAGTAATCCAGCATGAACATGCTGTCGGCTGATCGAACCGTGCCGGCGATATGATTGAAGTGCGTATATTGGTAGGGGTGCAACCGGATCATTTCGCCGAGCGGCAACAACAGGCCGAACGAGAAAACGGCCAAGGCTGCGGGCTGCCAACTGCGACGATTTTCCTTCAGCCAGTTCATTCCCTGCGCGAACGCCGTGCCTGCGAGCACCGTCATCGGTGGAATAACAAAAATGAAATGGCGAATGCCGTTGTAGAGCGCCGGGCGTTTCACCATCGCGACCACGAGCGGCAGCGTTGCCGCTAGCGTCAGCATCAGCAGGATGGTCTTGCGGCGGGCTGACACATCAGTGCGCGACAGCGACATGAACGTGCCCACGACACCGGCGATCGCCAGACCAAGCAGTACTTCGGGAAGCTGCAGCGCGAACAGGGTTGGCAGATACGACCATGGCATGTCAGGCACTGAGACCAGCGCGCCATCGAACATTTCCTTCCATGGCTTCTCGAAGAAGTGCGAGAAGTACGTCAGCGCGTGGAAGGGATTGGCCGGCTCCATGATCGACCACGGCCAGATCAGCCCCATCACGAGGTAGCCGAGGACCAGGCCGGGCAGCAGCACGTAGACAACATGGGCGAAGCGCTGAGCAGCCTCGCGCGCGCTGTGCGTGTGAATTTCCTCCAGGAACAGCGGCATGAAGCCGACAAAGGCATAGAGGAGCGCGAGCCCGCCAAGGATGCGCGAACCGATCGACAGGCCGGCGCCGAGACCGACGATCAGGATGGTCCGCGGCGAGGGCGAAGGATATTCCTCGGCCAGACGGACAAGGCCCAGCATCAGGATCACCATCGCAACGGCGAATGGCGCATCCTTCGGATTCATAAACATATGCCCGTAGAAGGTCGGGCACAGCGCCAGCATCAGCAGCGCTGCGAGCCCCGCAAGCGGGCCGCCGACACGCCGGCCGAGCCGCCATGTCACCGCAAGTCCGATCACGCCGACGAACGCGCCGAGCAGGCGGCGAGTTTCAAACAGTTCGAGCGGGATGACCTTGTGCAGCAGCGCCGCCACCATGTCGAAGCCGCCGCCATACATGTAGAGATTGGCGAACGACAGCGCCCCGGTATCCTTGAAACCGGAGCCATAC
>Ga0137415_10007200_pt1 | contig 11026 bp, 12 predicted proteins | sample CZODoug3_1_1_16f_FD_183082 | JGI IMG/M metagenome (GOLD analysis project Ga0137415, IMG submission 183082) | Vadose zone soil fungal communities from Angelo Coast Range Reserve, California, USA - CZODoug3_1_1_16fungal (Hybrid Assembly) | ecosystem: Environmental > Terrestrial > Soil > Vadose...
CGAGGGTGGGGAGGGGTGCGCGGCCCGTGTAGGCACGGTTGCCAGGAACCAGGAGCGCATGCCGAATCTAGAAGCGCGGTGAGCAAGCGGGCCGCAGCACCCCTCCCCCACCCCCGCCGCCCCGACCCAGGTCAGTCAGACGATTCGTCGAGCCCCAGAACCCACACAACCGCGACGTCCCGCTGCTCGTGCGGCGAATACACCACGACGGTCCCTCGCGGATCGTCGGTGTGGGCCGAGCTGACGAAGATCGGAGCGTCGGGAGCAAGCGGCCCGGACGTCAACTGCCAGAGCGTGACCGAAGCCAACACGGCCGCGACGAGCGCGCTGCCGAGAGTCAACCGAGGTCGCGACCACCAGCTTCTTCGAACGACGACGGGCGCCGGCATCCCACGGTGTTTGGCGTCCTCGATTCCGCGAACGATCCCCGGCCAGAAGCCCGACCAGTCAGGCTCGGCCCGCTGTGGGCTGAGGGTCATGCTGCGCTGGACGAGAGCCAGGACCCTCCGGATATTCTCGGCCTCGCCCTGACATTTGGCGCACCCGCTCAGGTGCCTGGCGATAGACCGGGCGGCTTCGTTTTCGAGGGCCCCGTCGAGATAAGCGCCGATGCGACGGCGCGTCAGAAGGCAGGTAAACACGACCATTGGACGCGCCACGCCCCCACCCGTATTCTCATGGCGGCACATGATACCCGAAGAGCCCGTAAGCCTGGCGGTAGGAGCCGATCTGAGCCTCGAAGCTCGCCTCGCCCTGCCCGCGTCTGCGCCGGCGGGAGTCGTGATCTGCCATCCCCATCCACTGTACGGCGGCGACATGGAAAATCCTGTCGTCGTGCGCGTCCAGGAAGTGTGCGCTGGTCTTGGCCTTGCCACTTTGCGCTTCAATTTCCGGGGGGTCGGCGCGTCCGGCGGGGTTCACGCGGAAGGAGTCGGTGAGCAGGACGACGCCTCGGCAGCTCTCGACGCCCTGGCGAAGGCGATCGGCGCCGGCGTGCTCGCGATTGCCGGATATTCGTTCGGGGCGCGCATCGCCGCGCTGGTCGGCGGCCGTGATGGGCGGATCGGGGGCATGGCGTTAATCGCGCCACCGCTGGCGATGTACGATTTCGGGTTCCTCGAGGACAAGCACGTGCCGGCGCTGGTCGTCGCCGGCACGCAGGATCAGTACTGCTCGCCCGACGATTTCGCGCGCTTCACGGCGGCGCGACCGTGGGTGATGGCCACCACCGTAAGCGGCGCCGACCACTTCTTCTTCGGCAAGCTGTTTCCGCTGGGCGAGGCGGTGGCCGGGTGGGCGCGGCGGTTGGCGCTGGGCGGCGCGGCGCGCTAGCTTCTGGGAAGCTGCCGCGGCGTGGCGTTGCCCGCGGACAGGATGATGCGCACGCCCTCCTCGACCGGGAGCCCGGTCGGCAGCACGTCGTCGCGCGCGACGAGGACGACGTCGCCCAGATAGAGGTTGTTCGTCGGGATGAAGACGGTCACCATCTCACGCTTACCGTGCGGCGTCTCGACGACAACGTGGCTGGTGACGAAGGCGAACGCGTACTCTCCCTGGCGCGGATGCTCGACGAGCACCACCGCGCCGAAGGCGCTCCGCCGCTCGGGCGAGAACGAATCGATCAGCATCTTGACCGACGGATAGAGGCGCCGGTAAATCGGCACGCGCAGCAGGAGGTTGTCGCCCCAGGCGAGCACGCGCCGCCCGACCACGTTGCGCGCGATCGTGCCCATGATCAGGATGATGCCGATGGCGGTCAAGAACCCGAGTCCGGGGATGCCGCGTCCGAGAATTCGCTGGTACATCGGCGCGAACACGTCGTCGATCCGGCTCCAGAAGATCCAGAGGAGCCACGCGGTGAGGAAGGCGGGGACCGTGACGAAGAAGCCAGCGATGAATCGGACCTTGAGCCAGTTCTTCACGCCGATCGCCATGGGTTCTTCGAGGATAGCACCTCGCGCCACTGGTCACGGAAGAGAACGGCCGCGAGCGTGAGCCGCGGCGCCGGAGCGGGCTAGGGCGCGACGATTCGGCCGCCGCCCATCACTTTCAGAAAGTCGCCGAGGGACGGGAAGCGCATGAAGGGATTGCCGCGCTTCTCCTCCCCGAGCGTCGAGGACGGCCCGCCGTAATTGTGGCCGGGGAGCAGAACCGTCGACTCGGGCAATGCGCCCAGGCGCTGCGTGAGCGAATAGTACATCTCGGTGGGATCGCTGCCCGGCAGGTCGGTCCGGCCGCACGAGCCGATGAAGAGCGTGTCGCCCGACACGAGCCGGCCGTCGATCAAGAAGCACTGCGAGCCGGGCGTGTGGCCGGGCGTATGCATGAAGGTCAGCGTGAGGCGGCCGATCGTCAGGGTCGAGTGGTTGTCCACTTTCACCAGATCCGAGCCGAAGCCTTTGAGGAACTCGCGCTCCGCCTTGTGCACGTAGACCTTGGCCTTCACGCGCTCGAGCAACTCCTCGACGCCGGGAATGCGGCCGGGCATGCCCCAGGATTCGAGGCTCCCGCCGACGTGATCCTGGTGGGTGTGGGTGACGAGCGCGCCGGTGATCGTCATGCCCTGCGCCTGGGCGGTCTCGACGATCGTGTCGATCTCCCATGCCGGGTCGACCACGACGCACTCGCGAGCCTTCGGATCGCCGATGAGATAGACGAAATTCTGCATCGGCCCCAGCTCCATCTGCTTCAGGTAGATCGTCTCGTCCGCCACGGAACCATCCTACTCCAGCTCCATGGACGAGGCGAGAACGGTGCGAGCGCCGGATTCGCGCAGGCGTCGCGCGGAACGGGGTAAAATGCCGGACCTGATCGATTCGAAGCACCGAGGTGCGCGTGTGACGACGACGACATCGGCGGCGGCCCGACGGGTGACCTATCAGCTCGAGACCTTGTGGGACTACGACTACGTCCCGACTCACGAGGAGCTCGCGACCCTGTACGAGACCGCGAAGAAGAACCAGTGGAACGGCTCCGCGGCCATCGACTGGGACCGTCCGGTCGGCACCGAAGGGCCGGTGCTGAACGTGCAGATGGCGTTCATGGGCACCGACTTCTTCCCGAAGCTCACGCCCGAAGAGCGCAAGGAGGTCGAGATCCGCGTCTCGGCCTGGCGTCTCTCCCAGTTCCTCCACGGCGAACAGGGGGCCCTGGTCGTGTGCGGGCAGCTCGTGAACTCGATTCCCGAGCTCGACGCCAAGCTGTACGCCTCGACCCAGGTCGTCGACGAGGGGCGCCACGTCGAGGTGTTCGAGCGCTACGTGAAGAAGCTCCACAAGATCTATCCGGTCGATCCGCTGCTCAAGTCGCTGCTGGACGAGATCCTGGCCACCAACCTCTGGGAGCTGAAGCTCCTGGGCATGCAGATGATCGTGGAGGGGCTCGCGATCGCCGCCTTCAACGTCATGCGCAAGCAGACCGGCGACCCGACGCTCGCGCAGCTGCTCGACTACGTCCTGCAGGACGAGGGGCGGCACGTCAACTTCGGCTACTTCGCGCTGCGGCGGTCGATCCCGAACATGGACGCCGCCAAGCGCGAGTACCTCGAGGATTTCACCTTCAGGGCGTGCGACCACATGTACGCGCGCGACGAGCGGACGGGCTTTCAGTCGGTGAAGAGCGTCTGGGCCGAGATGGGCTGGGATGGCGACGCGCTCTGGGGGGACACCATCAGAAACTCCCAGACGACGAAATCCTTCAACAGCTTTCTGTTCCAAGAGAATCTGATGCCGCGCCTGCAGCGGCTCGGGCTCATCTCGGAGCGGATCGCGCCGCGCTACCGGGAGCTCGGCCTGCTCGGCTGATCAGCCCTTGAAGTCGTCCGGCACCTTCGGCGTCTCGCCGAGCTGCTTAGCGTCCACGGCATAAATCGCGGGCGCCGCCTTCACCTTCACCCAGGCCTGATCGCCCTCGCGCTTGCCGACCAGGAGGGTCCCGGCCTCGCTGCCGTCGGCTTTCAGCAGGGTCACCTCGAGCGTCGGGGCGTCGATCCCGTACTTCGCCGGCTCGTCGCCGGTCGGCGCGGCGATCGTCTTCCACTTGAGCGCTCGGAGCGCGTAGAGCAGGTTGTCCACGGTCGCGGCCTTCGCCGAGCCGCGTCCGCCCTCCACCAGCTTCCACTCGTTCTCGCCGCTGCGCTCGACCACGACCGTCTGCGCCCCCGCGCGCACGCGCATGCGCTTGATGTCGCGCGGCTCCAGCCCGGGCAGGAGCGTGCGATCACGCAGATCGTCGAGTGACCGACCGAGCTCGTCGAGCGCGCGTCCGTCCACGAGCGCCACCGGCCCCCGGCCCGCCACCGCCGCGTAGGCGCTCGCCCCACCGCCGCGCTTTTCCGTCGAGGGCGCCAGCAGAACGGTTCGCGGATCCGAGGCGCCCTGCTCGGTGATGTTCACGCGCACTGTCGGCTTCCCGAGATAGCGCGGGATTCCCGACGCGTCGTCGGTGAGAAAAGCCTGTGCGCGCAGATCGCGCAGCTTGAAGAGCACCGCGCCCGCCTCGACCTGGTCGGCGGCGAGCGCCTGCGGCGCGGTGATCTTCCAGCGATCGCCATCCCGGGCGAGCGTGACGGTGCCCTTCGGGCCCTCGATCTCGATCTTCGTGACCTTGTCCCGATCGAATCCGACGATCGACTTGTCGCGCAGGACCGCGACGTTCTTCGGCACGGCCGTCCACGTCTCGTCCGGGATCAGCATCACGCTCGATTCGCCGGGCCGCATCGCGTAGACGCCCTTCTTGGCCGGGTCCACCCGCCCGACCAGGAGCGTCTTCGTCGCGCGGTCCTTGTCGCGGCCCGTCTGGATCTCGAGCCGAACCGGCTTGTCGAGCCCGAACGGCTCCAGCGAGCGCGGCGCGTCGGCCGCGAACTCCTTGACGCGGGCCGCGCGGAGCTTCTCGAGGAAATCCCGCACGATGTCGCTGTCCGCCGGCAGCGCCCGCGGCCGGGTCAGCTTCCACCGGCCGTCGGCCTGCTCGAGCGCGATCTTGTCGTCGCGCGTGTCGATCTCGAGCCCGGTGACCTCCCGCTGGTCGAAGGCGAGCACGGTCTTGTCGCGGAAGTCGGCGACGGGACGCGTCGTGTCTCTCAGGACCGAGTCGCCCACCACGAAGACCGCCGGCTTGCCGGTCTCGCGCGCGTACACCCACACGCCGGTGGGACTCTTGGCCCCGAGGACCAGGCCGACGTGCTTTCCGTCCTTGAGTCGTAGCGTCACCTCGGCGACCGGGCGGTCGAGCCCGAAATCGCCGAGCGACTTCGGAGCGGCGTCGATCTCGCGGTCCATGCGGGCGGTGACGACGGAGGTCACCGTCTCGTCGATCGAGCCGCGGTCGCCACGCGCGTTCACGGGCGCCAGAATCTGCCAGCCGTCGCCCTCGCGCTTCAGCTTGACGGTGGCATCGGTCCGCTTGATCTCGACATCGGTGACGTCGGCCGGCTCGACCGCGAAGACACGGCCCTTGCGCCCTTCCGTCTTCTCTCGCTCCGGGCCCAGCCGGACTTCGTAGACGTAGTAGAAGGCGCCGAGCACGATCAGGACGGCGGCCAGGACCGCGGTCGTCTGCCAGCGCATCGCTGCGTCCGGCTAGTTCGCCGCGCGGCGGCGGACGACGGCGACGATTCCGCCGGCGAGCACGAGCGCGGGCAGGACGATCACGGGCAGCAGGAAGACGGCCTGTGCTTGATTCGAGCTCATGAACACCGGGGTCTGCTTCACGTCCTTGGGGCGGACCGAGATCTGGTCCTCCTCCTCGGCCAGCCAGCTCACCGTATTCAGGAAGAAATCGCGATTGCCCTGGATGTTCAGGAACTGGTTGGCGGCGATGTTGGACGTGCCGTAGACGACCATGCGCGCCTTGTCGATCGTCGCGACCGCCGCGACGGTGAGCGGCCCCTTCAGATCTTGCGAGTCGGGCTGCGCGACGCCCCGCTGGAGGTCGGCGCGGTTGGTCTCGCCCCAGCTCTCCGGGCTCGTGCGCGCCAGCGACTGGACGTTGACACCCTTGGGCGGAGTCTTGAGCGCCGTGATCGACCGGGTGAGCGGGAAGAGCGTCGTGATCCCGCCCAGGTCGCGCGTGATCGGATGCGACTCGTATTGCTGGATGATCGGAACCTCCGGGCCGATTCCGAAGAGGCGGCCGATCGGGTTCTGCTCCACCACCAGGTCGTCGTCGAGCTGGAATCCGTACTTCACGAGGTGCTTCTTGAGCCCCTCGTTCTGGAACGGATTCACCATCGCGAGCACCTTGCCGCCGCGGCCCACGTAGGCGTCGAGCGCGTCGAGCTCGGGTGGGAACAGGTCGTTGCGCGGCCCGGCGAGGATGATGACGGTCGCGTCGTCCGGCACCTTGCCCGCGCGCGCCAGGACGAGCGGCTTGACCTCGTAGTTGGCCTTCTCCATGGCCGACTTCGCCTCGCTGAACCCCGGCCGGTCGCTGCTCCCGAGGTCGGCCTCGCCGTGCCCCTGGATCACGTAAACGACGCGCTTGCCCTCACGCGTCACCTTCACGAGGCCGTTCGTCAGCTTCTCCTCTTCGGGATCGAGCACCTTCTCGGACTTCGCCTTGGTCTCGAGCACGATCGTGCCGTACGACTCGATGCCGTAGCGCCGGGCCAGACCGGGCTCGCGGTCGGGGTCGGCGCTCTTCCAGGTGAACTTCCCGTTCGAGTAGCGGGCGTACTGCTTGAGCAGGTCCTCGGCCACGCGCTTGCCGGGCTGATCGCTGCGGAAGAAGGCGACCGCGTTCACGTCGGTCTTGAGGCCGCCGAGCAGCTGGATGGTCTGCGGTGAAAGGCTGAACCGCTTGTTCTCGGTGAGGTCCCACCGGGCGCTGTGGCGGAACGAGAGCGCCTGGACGACGACCGTCGCGCCCAGCACCAGCGCGACCGCGACGGCAGTGTTCACGCCGTAGCGCATCGATCGCCGGCCGAAGAGGCCGCGGTAATCCTCGACGCGCGCGAGCAGGGACGCGAGCACGAGCACCGCGCCCACCCCCAGGAGCGTCCACCAGCGGGCCGGCGTCACCCACCCCGGCCGCATGTACGACAGGATCCACGTGGCGAGGACGACGGCGATACCGACGTAGAAGCCCCAGTCGAGCAGCCGCCGGATCATCCCTTCCACCGCCGGGCCTCGAGCGAGCGCGAGGTCAGGAACAGCGCGAGCACCGTGAAGTTCACGTAGTAGAGGACGTCCTTCGTATCGAGCACACCCTTCGAGAAGCTGTCGTTGTGCTCGAGGAGCGACAGGAACTGCAGGACCCGTCCCGCGGTCCCGCCCGCGTAGTCCGCGCTCCAGCCGAGGATCCACAGGATGAGGAGCACGCCGAAGGTCGTGATCGCGGCGACGATCTGGTTCTCGGTCAGCGACGAGGCGAAGACGCCGACGGCGATGAACGTCGCGCCCATGAGGAGCAGGCCGAGATAGCCCGTGAGCACCGGCCCCCACTCGAGCCGCGCGAAGTACACCACGATCCCCGGATAGAGCACGGTGAGGCCGATCATGATCGCGTAGAGCCCGAGGGCCGCGAGGTACTTGCCGGCCAGCACGGCGCCGTCGCGCACGGGGTACGTGAGGAGCAGCTCGATGGTGCCGGAGCGCCGCTCCTCGGCGAAGAGCCGCATCGTCACCAGCGGCATGAGCAACAACAATATAACGCTGATGTTCGAGAAGAGCGGCCGCATCACGCTGTCGGTGACGTTCAGATCGCGCGCCATCTGCGGGTTCATCGCCGACTGCATGGACGCGAGCGTGAAGAACGCGAAGATCGAGTAGAAGAAGTAGCCGCCGATCAGGAGGAAGATCGTGAACACCACCCACGCCACCGGCGAGGTGAAGTAGAGCCGCATCTCCTTCTTGAAGATCGCCCAGATCTTCAAGACGCCGTTCCCTCCGCGGACACCTTGTCGACCGGCGCTTCCTCGGATTCCTCGCCCGCGACGACCCGGATGAAGACCTCCTCGAGCGTCATCCCCACGCGCTTGAGCTCGAGCAAGTCCCACCGCTGCTGGGCGGCCAGCTGGAAGATCTCGGCGCGCACGTCACGGCCTCGTGCCGCCTCGACCGTGTAGCGCGCGGCGCCGTTGGCCGGCGGCTGGTCCTGCACGGACAGGACACCCGGGATCGCCCGGATCCGGTCGCGGACGGCCGGCGGCGGGCCGACGATCTCGACCTCGAGCCGCGAGGTCGGGAAGAACTGCTCGACCAGGGTGTCGATCGGGCCCTGGGCGACGATCGCGCCCTTGTTGATGATGATCACCGCGCTGCAGAGCATCGAGACTTCCGGGAGGATGTGCGTCGAGAGGATCACGGTGTGCTGGCCGGCCAGCGATTTGATGAGCGACCGGATCTCCGTGATCTGCTTGGGGTCGAGGCCGATCGTCGGCTCGTCGAGGATGAGCACCTCGGGATCGCTCACGATCGCCTGGGCGAGCCCCACGCGCTGGCGGAAGCCCTTCGACAGCTTCCCGATCAGTCGGTTCTGGACCTCGGTGACCATGCAGCGGTCCATGACGTCGGCGACACGCCGCCGCCGCTCCGCCCGCCCCACCCCCTTCAGCTCGGCGACGAATTCGAGGTAGGGCGCGACGCGCATGTCCGTGTAGAGCGGGACGTTCTCCGGCAGATACCCGATCCGGCGCCGGACGTCGATGGATTGACGAAACACGTCGTACCCCGCGACCCGCGCGACGCCGCTGGAAGCCGGCATGAAGCAGGCGAGGATCCGCATGGTCGTGGACTTTCCGGCGCCGTTGGGCCCGAGGAACCCCACGATCTGGCCGGGGGACACGCTGAACGACACGTCGCGGATCGCCGCGACGAGGCCGTAGTTCTTGGTGAGGCGTTCGACTTCGATCATCGAGGCCGGTTACGAAGTATACAACGGCCGACGGCTCACTTCGAATCGACGATCGGCATCCGCTCCAGAAGCCAGGATGGGACGGCGACCATTGCGCTGGTCGCCGGGTCCAGGCAGGCGTGGAGCGTCGACCCGGTGGCGACCGCCTCGCCCTCCTCGTTACGGATCTCGTAGGCGAAGCGAAAGCTCGCCCGCCGGCGCTCGCTCACCCAGCACCGCACCTCCAGGAGGTCGTCGAGCCGTGCCGGCTTTCGGAAGCGCACGACCGCCTCGACGACCGGAAGGTGGATCTGCGTATCGACGTGGGACATCGCGAGCCCCTGCTGGCGGAGGAATTCGACCCGGCCGACCTCGAAGTAGGTGAGGTAGTTGCCGTAGTAGACGACCTTCATGCAGTCCGTGTCCTTGTACCGGACGCGAATTCTGGTGGACGCGATCACAGATATTGACCGTACCGGATCTTCTCGACAACTCCCCGGACACCCTTGTAGCTGTCGATCGCCTCGAGCAGGTCTTCGGTGGAGACGGGCGGCGCGGCCGGGCCCTCGGCCGCGGCGCGCACCTTGACCTCCAGCGCCCGCCGGACGATCACCGAGAGATCGGCGCCGCTCATGCCGCCCATCACCGGCAGGATTTTGTCGTAGTTGATCTTCTCGAAGAGCGTCCGCCCCGCGGTCTTCTCGGTCCGGACGCAGATCAGCTCCAGGATCTCCTTCTGGGCGGCCGGATCGGGCAGCGCGATCTCGATCAGATGGTCGAGACGGCCCGGGGCCACGAGCGCCGGATCGAGCGCATCGGTGTGGGTCGTCGAGGCCACGACCAGGATCCGCTCGGTCGTGCTCATCGCGTCGAGCTTCTCGCAGAGGGCCGCGACCAGCCGGGCGCTCGCCTCGCGCGCCTGCGGCGGCGGCAGCAGGTGGTCCAGCGACAGCGCCTCGGCCTCGTCGAGAAACAGCACGGCCGGGCCTTCGGCCATCGCGATCCTGAGAATCTCCTGCAGCAGATCGCCCGTGTTCGCGGCGAACTTCGAGGTGAGGTTCATCAGCTTCAGGTGATAGAAGATCGCGCCGGAGGTCGTCGCGAGGGCTTGCGCGAGCTTCGATTTTCCGGTGCCGGGCGGGCCGTAGAGGAGGATCCCCTTCGGCGGCTCGATGCCCCACTGCCGATACAGATCCGGCGCGGTCAGCGCGAGCGCGAACCCTTTGAGAATCGTCTTCGCCTGCCGGAGCCCGCCGACGTCGTCGAAGGTGACCGTCGACTTGATCCTGGTCTCGACCCGACCGGTGAGATCGCCGTACTTCTCACCGAGCTTGACGAAGACGTCCTCGATGCGCCGCTGGAGCGCCCATTCCTGGTCGGTCCGCTCGGGCACGGCCATGGCGTCAGATCGAGGGGCGCCGCGGCGGCGCGGTGTTCCCCGCCTTTTCGAAGACGCGCTCCTCCACCAGCACCGGCACCTTCGCGCGGATCGCCAGCGCGATCGCATCCGACGGGCGCGCGTCGAGCTGGAACTCGGGCCCGCCGGCGTTCAGATAGATGATCGCGTAAAAGATGTCGTCACGCAGATCGGTGATGACGACGCGCGTGAGCGTCACCTTGAGCCGGCCGAAGAGCGTGAGGAACAGATCGTGCGTGAGCGGGCGGGGCGGCGTCACGCCCTGGAGCGGGACGGCGATCCCGGTCGCCTCCGCCAGCCCGATGGCCAGGGCCACCGAGCGCTTGTCGCGCTTGCCCTGGAGCAGCACCGTGGGTTGTTGCGTGCTCTGGTCGACCATGACCGCGACGACCTCGACCTCCTGCGCGCCGGTTGGCTTGGGCGGCACGACGTCCTGCCTGTCCGGCGCCACGTACGCGCGATCGGGCACGCCGAGGACAGCGAAGATCAACAAGACGATCACGCCGATCCGGACGCTCGTGTTCATGCCGGCTCCTGTCCCCGAAACGCTGGAGTCAGTATAGCGCCGCCGGTCAGGAGGCGCGACGCTCGACCAGGCGCATGCTGAGCGCCGCGCCGAGCAGCAAGCACGACGCGAGCATCATCCACATGAACGCGTATCCGATCGCGTGCGTGATGTAGCCGAACACGAACGAGCCCGCCGTCTGCCCGACCAGGAAGACCGCGCTGAACATCGCCACGATCACTCCGCGCCGCGTCTCGGGCGCGTGGTCC
>Ga0137415_10007201_pt1 | contig 11025 bp, 7 predicted proteins | sample CZODoug3_1_1_16f_FD_183082 | JGI IMG/M metagenome (GOLD analysis project Ga0137415, IMG submission 183082) | Vadose zone soil fungal communities from Angelo Coast Range Reserve, California, USA - CZODoug3_1_1_16fungal (Hybrid Assembly) | ecosystem: Environmental > Terrestrial > Soil > Vadose...
CGACCACGCGCACGTATTCGTGCTTGACGCCTTGGCCGCCGGCCGCCCGAACCACCCGCAGGAACATGGCTTCCTCCGAAACCTGCCCCTGCCGATATCAACAGGAGAATCAGACAACGGCAACTGCAAACAATGTAAAAATAGATAAATGTCTGTCCCTGCGTTTTAGCGAAAACCAAGGACCCGCCCAAAGAAAATCAATCACTTAACGTTGCCCAATCGCGCGAATAGGGGAAACATGCCAAATGCGCCGCACACCCACAGGAATGAACCTCATGGAGGCGTTCGTCTCGATCTGTGTGCCCCGCATAACAGCCGCAATCCCCACAGGGATGGCCTATCTTGCAAGCACCTCGATGAGTCCGGTAGCGTGTCGCAGCGGCGCAGTTATGGCCCTGTAACTGCGAGCAGCGCTTCTCTGATCTTTGCCATCGCGTAGTGCCCGGCCGTCTTGAGGTCGATATGGGGAAGGTTAGGCATCTCGTCGGCCTCCACAACGCAATCGACGATTGCCGGACCATCGACCTTGAGCGCCTCGTTGATCTCGGCGTGCAACTCGCCAGGTTTCGTTGCCCTGAACCCGTGGCCACCGCATGCCCGCGCCAACGCGGTGAAATCCGGATTGGGGAATTCGATACCCTCCCTATATGGCGGCAAACCGACGGCTTCGGCTTCCAGCGGAATCAGCCCGAACGCCGAATTATTGTAGACCACGACCTTCACCGCCAGCTGATGGTGCACGGCGGTGAGGAACTCGCTCATAAGCATGTTGAAGCCGCCGTCGCCGCATAGCGCAATGACCTGGCGCGAGCGATCGAGCGCCTGGATGCCGTTAGCCTGGGCTAACGCAGTTCCCACCGCCGCATTGTTGAACGAACCGATGATCCGCTGCGATCCGCTCTGGCGAATCCAATTGGCTGACCACAGCGTGTTGAGGCCGGTGTCTAAGGTGAAGACCGCGTCATGCCGGGCAAGGTCGCTGACCGCCCGGGCGACCGCCTGCGGGTGGATGCGGTCCAGACTACGCGCCAGATCAGCTTGCCCGTCCAGCATCTCGTCCCACTTGTGACGTTCCCTGGTCACCCGATCCCAGAATCTGCTGTCGCTCTTGGCCGCGACCCGATCGAGCAACAGCTTCAGCGTCGGCCGGACCGAGCCTACGACGCCGAGCGCAGTCGGGGCGCGCCGGCCGAGCACGCGCGCTCTGTCATCAACTTGAATGATGGAGCCTTTGTGCGGCAGGAATTCCGAATAGGGATAGTCCGTGCCGAGCATCAGCAGAAGCTCGCAGTTCATGACCGCGTTGTAGACGGGCGCGGTTCCGATCATACCGATGCCGCCCATCCAGTGGGGGTCATCGTACGGCATGATGTCTTTACCCTTGACTGAATGGACCAGCGGCGCCTTGAGCTGGTCCGAGAGCGCGCGCAGCTCGTCCGCGGTGCCATGGCATCCGGCCCCGCACATGATCACGACGGTATCGGCTTGATCGACCCGGTGGGCGATTTCGGCGATGTCCGCAGCGCTTGCAGCAAGTTCCGGTCTTGGCCTCAAGGTCGCGACGCTGGAGACCCCGCCGTCGGCCTTTGCCGCGATGACATCTTGCGGGAGCGTCAGGTGCGCAACGCCGCGGTCTGCGTAGGCAGCCGCAATCGCCTGATGAATGATGGCCGGCGCCTGGGCCGGCGAGGACACCGTTTCGGTGTAGAGCGAGACGTCGCGGAATAGTAGATCGGGCTCGGTCGTCTGAATGAAGTCGGTGCCATGCTTCATGCGCGGCATGTCGCCCGAGAGCGCGAGGACCGGCGCGTAGTCGCGGCTCGCTTCATAGAGGCCAGCGACGAGATGCGTGCTGCCGGGACCGGTCGTACCAGCACATACGGCCAGGCGGCCGGTGAGCTTGGCCTGGCCGGCGGCCGCGAGCGCCGCGCCTTCTTCGTGACGGACGCCGATCCATTCTATGTCGCTGCGGCGAACCGCGTCAGCCAGCGGATTAAGCGAGTCGCCAATCAATGCGAAAATGTGCTTGACTCCGATCTGTTCGAGCACGCTGACCAGGATGTTTGCTACCGTTTGGGGCATCCGCGCCTCCTTGCGCGTTATCCGGCGCCTTGCTCAACTCTCTACTCTCTACCTCGGTGTTGGCTCAATCATCGCCCTCGTGGTATTTCCTGGGGCCGATGGCCCTCCTCGTCCTCGTGCGACGTGGGGCTGGTGTCTGGGGACAACTTGCTCGTTCGCAGCGCGTTCCACCATTCGGCAGGGGCAAGTCGTGCCGCGTCACCTGCGATTGGCATCGGTATGGAACGTGTGTCACACATCACGCCGTTCTGGGTTGGACGACCTAGAGTAGCGGGCTGAATTTGTGAGGAGGAATTCAGCGCCGCATTTTCCAATGCGGTTCGCCAGAAGCCTGTCCTAGCTCAGTTCGACGATCATACCCTTCGTTTGTGCCCGACGAGTCCGTTCACGGCCTCCGGGATGGGCCGCTCGGAGTCGCAATAGTCTTTCCACGCGCTGCTTTGCGCAATAATGCTCGGCGCCGAGCGCACCGTGAATCGCTTCGGATCGAGACCTTTCTTCATCTGGCGCCACGTCAGCGGCATCGATATGGGAGCGCCGTCCCACGCTCGGGGCGACAGCGGCGCCACCGCCGTCGACGTACGATCGTTGCGAAGGTAGTCGAGGAAGATGCGCCCGGCGCGCGCCTTCTTAGCCATGGTGACCACATAGCGGTCTGGACTATCAGCTGCCATCCGAACGCAGACTTCGCGTGCGAAGGTCTTCGCTGCGGGCCAGTCCAACTCTCCAGTTCTCGGCACCGAAAGCGGGGTCACCACATGCAGGCCTTTTCCACCAGTAGTCTTGCAAAAGGGGATAAGCCCGAAGGTCTCGAGCCTGTCCCGCATCTCGTGGGCAGCGGCGATTACGATATCAAACTCTACATCAGGTGCAGGATCGAGATCGAACACCAATCGACCCGGTCGATCGGGATCGCAAGGTTGGCAATTCCACGGGTGAACCTCGAGGCCGGCAGCTTGCGCAATGGCCGCCAAACCTTCGACACGATCGATCTGAAGGTAAGGTTTGCGGTCGCCCGATACAGTCGTCGGCTTCAACAAATGGGACATGCCCCGCATGGCATGACGTTGAAGGAATAGCTCACCCCCGATTCCATCGGGCGCCCTAATAATGGAGCAGGGCCGACATTTGATGTGCGCGATCATCCACGGGCCGACAGCCTCGTAGTAGCGCGCAAGATCAAGTTTGGTGACCTGTTCACCATCACCACCGTCCGGCCACAGTGTCTTCTCTGGTCTGATGATCGGAACGCCCATGACGAGACTCTTCGTGCTCATGCTCAAACAGTACCGAAGATCAAGTTGTTTTCCAGCACGATGCCACGGTTGATGCCTGCGATATCGAATGTCATCGAATAGGTACCCGATGGGATGCCGACAAGGCACAAAATGCCGTCAGGCGCGATCCGTCTAATCGCGCACCAACTCGGGCTTTGATCCGGATCGCGAGCGATTGTAAACATGCACATCATAGCCGCGGTGCTCCCCATTAGAGCTGTGCCAACAAGCCAACCGGACCAGCGCCCGACACCAGCACGACTTGTGGTCGCCAGCACCTCGAGCGGGTTACTATTCGATCGATATGGTCCCAGGCCTTGGCGGCGATACTGGTTGGCTCCAGAAGAACGCCAACGTCGCCAAGCGTCGGTCCGAGAGCTATTGTGAACTCTGGCTCGACGCGAAATCGCTCGGCGCCATAGCCGTCGCGATGCTTGATGCCGCGCTCGGTATAAAGGCCGTTGCGGCACATGTCCCATTCGCCGCAGGCGCACGCCGAGCATGGAACCGGGTCAGGCCGACGAACAATGCCGACCACGAGATCGCCGCCAACGATGCTGCTCTCAGCCGGCACGGACAATACACGCCCCAGAGACTCGTGCCCTAGGACGAGCCGTTCCCGGCCGGGCGGCGAGGAACCGTATCTGCCTGACACGATATCGCGATCCGTCCCGGACACACCGATCATCAGCGTCTGCACGAGCACAGCGCCGTCGGCATTCAAGGGTTCCGGAATATCGTCCAGTCGCGCCGAATTTGGGACACCTGGCACGACTGTGAGCGACCGCATAATTCTCGCGTTCTCGAATGTCAACTGCCAAACGGGGCGCATGGTTCGGAAAGCGCAAATCGGGAACTTTTCCGATTCCATATCCGTTTCCAGCCTGACGACCCGATATACAAGGTCCTGCGCAATCCCCGATGCAGAGCTTGCATTGATCGGTCTTGGCCGCATGGGCGGTGGATTGGCCATCCGTCCACTAGAGAGAGGAATGCGAGTAGTCGGATATTCTCAGAACGGTGCCTCGCAAGCGCTCAAGCAACCTGGGCTGATAGACGTCGCAAGCCTTGATGAATTGCGCCCCTTGCTCAAACCACCCCGCTTGGTCATCCTTTACATTCCGGCTGGCCCCGGGATTGACAGCATGTTGGGATTGCTCACGAGCGCCTTGGAGCAAGGTGACATCATTGCGGACGGTGGTAATTCCTACTGGGGCGACTCGATCCGACGGCATCGCCGACTGGCAGGCGCTAACTTGCGCTTTGCCGACATCAGCACCTCTGGAGGGCCGAGAGGTGCGCGTCACGGACCATGTTTCATGATCGGCGCCGAGCGCGAGACCGTCGCGCTCATGGAGCCGGTCCTGCACTCGCTCGCGATAGAGCAGGGCTATGTGCATGCGGGACCACCCGGAGCGGGACATTTCGTCAAAACTTGTGCACAACGGTATAGAATTCGGCATGCTACAAGCGATGGCCGAAGGATTCGACCTGCTCACGCATTATCATGACCGTCGAGACATTGGCGCTGTACTGGAATGCTGGCGTCACGGGTCGGTCATCCGATCATGGCTGCTCGATCTCCTCACACAAGCTTATCGTGAGGATCCCAAACTGAGAAAGCCGAGCTCCTACGTGGAGGACACTGGCGAGGTGAACTGGCTGGTGAGTGACGCAATCGGCATGGAAGTACCGATACCGGCCATAGCCACTGCGGTCATGCAGCTCATCGCATCACGCGATCAGCAGAAGAACTGGGCGCGGGCGATCGTGCTCATGCGCCATGCGTTCGGTGGACATCCCGACGCAGCCACAGCACACGAGCGACACGTCGGACGCGTAGGTGACTGCCTCAATCCGAACCTCGTGGAGGAAGTAGGCCGCGCGGGCTGAGGAGGGCTTAGGCGGAGATCAGCCACAGGACACGGGCGCCTGAAATTCGAGCGATCGGGACCCTGAAATTGCGATCACAAGTTTCTTTGCAGGCGATGGCGTGCAGCGAAGAAACCGACGCGCGCTCGGCGTCTTCGATCTTTCCAATAGGCTCATGCGAGCGCCGACCTGACACCAGCATTCACTCGCCCAGCGGTCGAAAAAAGCATCAAGAATTGATGGTCGTCATGGCCCCTTCTGGCGCCATTCGTAGGTTCGAATCGAACCGCTCCCGCACCGGATTCGTTGGATCTCCGTTGGACTGAAATCGGGAAGTGGGAGGTCTACGACGCCCGCGGCACGTTAACGCGGTGCGCGTCCGGCCCCTGTCATCGCGCGCGACACGATAACGCATGGGCGCCATGCGGAGCGCTCGCCGCCGCTGCACGACGTGCCCGACGATAAGAGGAGAGCGATCATGGCCAAGGCAATCGGCATTGATCTCGGCACAACGAATTCTTGTGTTGCCGTAATGGAAGGCAAAAACGCAAAGGTCATCGAAAATGCTGAAGGTGGGCGCACGACGCCATCGATGGTCGCCTTTGCTGACAGCGGTGAAGTCCTAGTCGGCCAGACCGCGAAACGGCAGAGCATTACCAACCCCCAGAACACCATATTCGCGATCAAGCGTCTGATTGGCCGGCGCTATGACGATCCGATGACGCAGAAGGACAAGGGCATGGTCCCCTACCAGATCGTGCCAGGTCCGAATGGCGACGCCTGGGTTGACGTGAAGGGCAAGAAATACAGCCCGAGTCAGATCAGTGCGTTCATCCTCACCAAAATGAAGGAGACCGCGGAGGCCTATCTCGCCACGAAGGTGGAAGAGGCCGTCATCACGGTACCCGCTTATTTCAATGACGCCCAGCGTCAGGCGACCAAGGACGCCGGCCGCATCGCCGGGCTTGAGGTCCTTCGCATCATCAACGAGCCCACCGCGGCCGCGCTCGCGTACGGGCTTGAGAAGAAAGGCATCGGCAAGGTCGCCGTCTACGATCTCGGCGGCGGGACGTTCGACATTTCCATTCTCGAAGTCGGCGAAGGCGTATTCGAAGTCAGGGCAACAAACGGCGATACCTTTCTCGGTGGTGAAGATTTTGACAAACGCATCATCGACTACCTGGCCGACGAGTTCAAAAAGGAAAACGGCATTGATCTTCGCAACGATCGCTTGGCGCTGCAGCGCCTCAAAGATGCGGCCGAGAAGGCGAAGATCGAGCTGTCAAGCACGACACAGACCGATGTGAATCTGCCCTTCATTACCGCCGACCAGAGCGGGCCAAAGCATCTGATGATTAAACTCTCTCGTGCCAAGCTCGAGGCGTTAGTTGATGACCTCATCCAGAAAACGGTCGCCCCCTGCAAGGCGGCCTTGAAAGACGCCGGACTGGAGGCCTCCGACATTAACGAGGTCGTCCTCGTGGGCGGCCAGACACGCATGCCGAAGGTCCAGGACATCGTTCAAAATCTGTTCGGGCGGGAACCGCACAGGGGCGTGAACCCCGACGAGGTGGTCGCGATCGGCGCTGCCATTCAGGCCGGCGTGCTGCAGGGCGAGGTGAAGGACGTGCTGCTGCTTGACGTTACGCCGCTCTCGCTCGGTATCGAGACGCTTGGCGGCGTCATGACCAAGCTGATTGACCGCAACACGACGATCCCCACCAAGAAGGCTCAAACCTTCTCCACGGCCGACGATAATCAGACGGCCGTCACTATCCGCGTGTTCCAGGGCGAACGCGAGATGGCGACGGACAACAAGCTCCTCGGCCAATTCGACCTCGTGGGCATTCCGCCGGCGCCGCGGGGTCTGCCGCAGATTGATGTGACGTTCGACATCGATGCGAACGGCATTGTGAATGTGTCCGCCAAGGACAAAGGGACCGGCAAGGAGCAGGCCATCCGCATCCAGGCATCTGGCGGTCTTACCGAGGCCGATATCCAGCGCATGGTCAGGGAGGCGGAAGCCCACGCCGAAGAAGACAGGCGGCGCCGGGAGCTGGTCGAAGCGCGCAACCAGGCAGATGCAGCCATCTATACGGTCGAGAAGAGCCTTAAGGAGGCGGAGGGTCGCGTCCCGCCAGGCGTGAAGGGCGAGGTCGAGCAGGCTGTCTCCGCAGTCAGAGACGCAATAAAGGGCGAGGACGCCCAGCGCGTCAAGCAAGCAACCGGACGTTTGTCGCAGGTTGCCATGCGGATCGGCGAGGCAATGAGCCGCGCTGCGTCAGGTGCCGAGGCCGGCGCCGGTGCGAGGCCACAAGGTGACCAAGGTGTCGTCGATGCCGAGTTCGAGGAGGTCGACAAGCCCGACCCCAAAGCTGGATGACCGGATCTGCGGCCCCAGTCCACGGGTCATGATAACACCTGGAGATGAGTCATGCGGATCGAGAAGTATACCGATCGCTTGAAAGCGCTGGTGCAATCAGCCCAGAGTCTTGCATTGCGCAATGGGCATCAGCAGCTGACGCCGCTCCATATCCTTAAAGCGCTGCTCGAAGATGAGGATCGCTTAGCCGCGAATCTGATCGAAGCTACGGGCGGCCCCGCTGCCCAGGTGCAGCAGGCGGTCGATCGGGAGCTGGCAAAACTTCCGAAGGTCGAAGGCGCCGGCGCAGGTCAGATATACCTGGCTCCGGAAACGGCCCGCCTGTTCGACCAGGCAGAGCAGTTGTCGCAAAAAGCGGGCGACAATTTTGTCACCGTCGAATACATGCTGCTGGCGCTCGCGCTGGCGAGCGGCACGACGGCGGCGGATATCCTCAAGCAGGCTGGCATTACGGCGCAAAAGCTCAACAAAGCGATCAGTGACCTCCGCAAGGGACGCACGGCGGACAGCGCGTCCGCCGAGCAGGGCTATGACGCGCTCAAGAAATACACGCGCGATTTCACCGAAGAGGCACGCCAAAACAAGCTTGATCCAGTCATCGGTCGCGATGAGGAGATCCGGCGCACGATTCAGGTGCTTTCACGCCGCACCAAGAACAATCCGGTTTTGATTGGCGAGGCCGGTGTCGGCAAGACCGCCATCGTTGAAGGACTGGCGCAGCGGATCGTCAAGGGCGACGTCCCCGAGACGCTCAAGAACAGGCGGCTGCTGGCGCTTGATCTCGGCGCGCTACTTGCCGGGGCAAAATATCGCGGTGAATTCGAGGAACGGCTCAAGGCGGTGGTGCAGGAGCTCGCCGCCGCCGGAGACGTGATCTTGTTCATCGATGAACTGCACACGCTGGTTGGCGCCGGCAAGGCTGAAGGCGCGATCGACGCCTCGAACATGCTCAAGCCTGCGCTAGCGCGCGGCGAGCTGCATTGTATCGGTGCCACCACGCTCGACGAATATCGCAAGAATATTGAGAAAGATGCGGCGCTCGCGCGGCGCTTCCAGCCCGTGTTTGTGGACGAGCCGACGGTGGAGGAAACGATTTCGATCCTGCGCGGTCTCAAGGAGAAGTACGAGCTTCACCACGGGGTGCGCATCGCTGACGGCGCGATCATCGCGGCTGCGACTCTTTCTCACCGGTACATCACGGATCGCCACCTTCCCGACAAGGCGATCGACCTCATCGACGAGGCGGCGAGTCGGGTGAGGATCGAGATCGATTCCAAGCCCGAGGAACTCGACGAGCTCGATCGCCGAGTGATTCAGCTCAAGATCGAGCGCGAAGCGCTCAAGAAAGAGAGCGATCCTGCTTCGAAGGAGCGCCTGCAGAACGTCGAAAAAGAGGTAGCGGAGCTGGAGCAGCGCTCGGCGACGCTCACGGCGCAATGGCAGGCCGAGAAGGAAAAGCTGTCCGGCGTAAAGCGCCTGCAAGAACAACTCGACCAGGCCCGTGGTGAGCTGGAAACAGTGCAACGCCGTGGCGATCTCCAGCGTGCCGGTGAGCTCATGTATTCCATAATCCCATCGTTTGAGAAGAAGCTTGCGGAAGCCTCCGCTGCCGAAAGTCAGTTACTCAGGCTGGAGGTCACCTCTCAGGAGGTCGCCGAGGTCGTATCGCGCTGGACCGGCATTCCGGTCGACAGGATGCTCGAAGGCGAGCGCGAGAAGCTCCTCCATATGGAAGACAAGCTCCGGCAGCGTGTGGTGGGCCAGGATCCCGCTATCATCGCTGTCTCGGACGCGGTCCGGCGTGCCCGTGCAGGCTTGCAGGATCCCAACCGCCCGATCGGCTCGTTCCTGTTCCTGGGGCCGACCGGTGTCGGCAAAACCGAATTGTGCAGAGCACTCGCCGAATTTCTGTTCGACGACGAGCACGCAATGATTCGTATCGATATGTCAGAGTACATGGAGAAGCACTCCGTTGCGCGACTGATCGGCGCGCCTCCGGGTTATGTCGGTTATGAAGAGGGCGGCTCGCTCACCGAGGCTGTGCGGCGCCGGCCCTATCAAGTCATCTTGTTCGACGAGGTGGAGAAGGCGCACAGCGACGTCTTCAACATCCTGCTCCAAGTGCTTGACGATGGGCGTTTGACCGACGGCCAGGGTCATACTGTTGACTTCCGCAATACCCTGATCGTGCTCACGTCAAATCTCGGCTCGGAATATCTAGCTGCCCTGCCGGACGGACAACCCGCCGAGGCGGCACGCGGGCAAGTGATGGAGGTGGTGCGGCGTTCGTTCCGACCCGAATTCCTCAACAGACTCGACGAGATCATCCTTTTCAACCGCCTCGGCCGTGCCGAAATGAAGCGGATCGTCGACATCCAGCTCAAGCATCTGCAGAAGCTGTTGTCCGATCGTAAGATCGTGCTTGAGGTCGACGACAAGGCGAAAACGTGGCTCGCCAATACCGGATACGACCCGGTCTATGGCGCGCGGCCACTCAAGCGGGTGATCCAGCGGCTGTTGCAAAATCCACTGGCCACCATGCTGCTATCCGGTGCTCTCAAGGACGGCGACACGGTTAAGGTCACGGTGCAGGATGGCCAGCTTAGCATCAACGGCCACCACTTTGCACAGGCAGCGTAGGCGCATAGAGCATGGGCAACCCGCACAGCATCGAGGACGAAGCCGTCGACACGGGGACGCTTCTTGCCGAGAACGCGTCGCTGCGCGATCGACTGCTCCGGGCTCTTGCCGAGGCGGAGAACACGCGGCGGCAAGCTGATCGGGCGATCAATGATGCACGCAAGTTTGCGATCGCCGAGTTCGCGCGCGAACTGCTGATCGTTGTCGACAATCTGCAGCGCACGGTAGCTGCCAGTGAGCCTGAGGTGCCGATGACGGCGGAGAACGTCGCCGTTGTTGAAGGCGTCAAGGCAACATTGCGCATCTTGACGCAGACGCTGGAGCGCTTCGGCGTTCGGAGGATCGAGGCTCTCGGCCAAAACTTCGACCCGAACCTGCATGAGGCGGTCGCGCAGGAAGTGGCCCCCTCGCAGCCGTCGGGCACGATCACTCGCGTGATGGAAGAGGGTTATATGATCGACGATCGGCTGCTGCGCCCCGCACGCGTCTTTGTCTCCATGCAGCCTGGTTCGGCGCCAACTGACGAGGATTCGGACTCCGAATAAGCCGACAACGGGATAATGACAGGAGATCAGTTTGGCTGCCGATCCTTACACGGTCTTGGGAGTCAAAAAGGACGCTTCTCAAGATGAGATCCAGAAAGCCTATCGGCGGCTGGCGAAAAAGCTGCATCCCGGTCTCAATCCTGGCAACAAGCAGGCCGAGGAGCGGTTCAAGGAAGTGTCGGCGGCCTACGACCTGCTGGGTGACCCAGACAAGCGTGCTCGATTC
>Ga0137415_10007202_pt1 | contig 11023 bp, 9 predicted proteins | sample CZODoug3_1_1_16f_FD_183082 | JGI IMG/M metagenome (GOLD analysis project Ga0137415, IMG submission 183082) | Vadose zone soil fungal communities from Angelo Coast Range Reserve, California, USA - CZODoug3_1_1_16fungal (Hybrid Assembly) | ecosystem: Environmental > Terrestrial > Soil > Vadose...
CGATCGGGCTTGTAGCCTTCCTGCTTGTAGCGAATGAGATTGGTGACAAAGGCCGCCGCCATGTATTTGTCGTCGCCGCTGCCGCGGGCGTAGAAATAGCCGTCCTGCTCGGTCAGCTTGAACGGCTCGACCGACCAGTCCTCGCGGTTGGCCGGCACCACGTCGAGATGCGCCACCAGCAGGATCGGCTTGCGCGCGCCAGTGCCGCGCAGCCGGACGACCAGATTGCCCTTGCGCGGCGCGGGCGAGAACGCGTGGACGTCGGCGTCCGCAAAACCCGCGGCGCGCAGACGGGCCGCCATCGCCTCCGCCGCACGCGCGGTATCACCGGTCGCGGTCACGGTGTTAATTTCGACAAGCTCCTTGTAGATGTCGAATGCGAGCTGCTGTTGCGGGCCCAGTCCTTCGGCAGCTGCGGAGCCTGCCATCATGGGGACCGTCGAGATCATGGAGGCGAGAAGCGCAATCCAAAAACGCTTTGACGATGCGAGGTCTCGACGCCAGATTTTTCCCAACATGTCGCTCTCCCAAAAAATCCCGGACCACCGGGATGAATTCAGACAGCTAACCTGTTCGCTGGCAAGATATCAGGCCCAGACAGTTCTGCGGCTCAGCTATCCCTATTTGTTATCCTTTGCCGCGATGACTTCGATCTCGACCAGAAATCCGGGATTGGCGAGCGCTGCGACGCCGACAACAGACCTTGCCGGCAGATTGGGCTGACTGCCGCCAAAGAACTGCGTGTAACCTTCCATGAATGCCTTGAAATCCATCGGCGCACGCGCGTCGTGCACGAGAAACACCTGCATCTTGACCACGTCGCCCATGCCAAGGCCGAGGCCTTCAAGAATTCCCTTGATCTTGTTGAGCACACCGATCGTCTGGGTCTTGGTGTCGCCATAGGCCTGAGGGCTGCCGGGGTCGGCCTCCTTGCTGACCACAGGAGGCACCTGACCGCTGACATAATAAGTAGCGGCGTTGCCCGAAACCTGGACAGCCTGAGCAATCGGGAACGTCGAGTTCGGAATTGGGTATCTTACCACATCGGCACGCGCGGCGCTGAAACTCGCAATCAGGGCGCCTGCGAAAAGCGCTCCAACTGTCAGTATTATTCGAGGCTTCATCGGATACTCCGCGTGCGAGCAGGCATTTCTATCGGCGAACGATCTTGACGTCCTCGATTGTTACCGCATCCCGGTAATGGTTGCCGAAATGCGTCCGCAGGTAATTCACCACGGCGGCAACCTGATCGTCGCTCATCATCGCCCCGAACGGCGGCATGCCGCGCTGTCCGTTGACGACGATGGCGACGGGATATCCGCTGACTTCCAGATTGCTGTTGCCGGCGAGCGACGGATAGGTTCCGGCGCCTGTCGCGCCTTTGCCGTCGGACATGTGGCAGCCCTGACAGACATTGGCGAACAATTCCTCGCCGCTCATTTCAACAAACTTCAGACCTGCGCTTAACGGCGGTGGGGACGCCAGTGGTCTGCCGCTTTGCGCGTACGCCATCAACGACGACAACGACAGTGCTGCCGATATCGTCATGGCGCAGCCCGCGAGACGCTTCGAGTTTCGGTTCAAGTTTCTTTGCATTGTCTGGACAACATCAGCGGGATTCACCTCGATAACATCGCTCTTAAGTTTTGACCACGCGATCATGTAACCGGGTGATGGCGTCGAGGGCCGATAGAATCGCCCCCTCTTGCCATGCCGGAATGTAAGATGCGTGTTCGCCGGCCAGCACGATCCTGCCGTCGATCTGGCAAAGATCGTCATAGTGCTCTGCCCTCGCCTTTTCGGTCCAATTGCCGGCGCAGCCCAATGTGAAGGGCATTCGATGCCACGCAACCGCAATGCCGTTCTCGTATTCGGCCCGGTATTGCGGATGAATACTGGCGCCGAATTCGACAGCCCGGGCGACCCGTTCCGCCGGGGCCATCGAGGTGAATTCATATGCGTTGGGACCGTCGAAAAGATATGCGCCGAGAAGCACACCCTTGGCCGTGCTGTTGAAGCCAGTGTTTGGGTAGGCGATTTGGCGGATCGGCAGGTCGGTGTAGCTGATGCCGCCATAGATCGCCTCGTCCTCCTCCCAGAAGCGGCGCTTGAACTGCAGGCCGATCTTGACGGACGGCGTGTAGGGCACGGCGTCGATGGCTGCTTTCATGCGCCCGCCGACGTCGATCGGAAGCTGGCTCAGAATGGAAAGTGGAATCGTGCAGACGCACCAATCCGCTTTGGCCTGTTGCGGCGTCGCCGGAGCCTTGAGGTCGGTATAGGTGACCGTGACGCCACGGTCGTCCTGCTGTATCCGATCAACTTTCGCGTCGTAACGGATGACGTTGCCGACTTCCCTGGCAAACGCCTTGCCGATCATGTCCATGCCGCCTACCGGCTGAAACATCGTGGTCTGGAAGTGATAATTCGTAAAGCTCTGCAGATAGCGCCAGACGCGGGATTGGAGGATGTCCGACAGATTGATCGGCTCGCCTGCGATCGGCGCCGCACTGAGCCCACCGCCGGGATCCTTGGCGTAACCACGAAAGTCAGCGGAAATGAGATTGGCCTTGTACGCGTAATTGCTGTCCAGCGCGCCCCATGACCTCAGCGCCTGCATCAGGATCTCGCGATCCTCTTTCGAGACGGCTTCGTCCAGCTTGCCCTGCTGGGTTACCTTGGCAAGCAGTTCCGAGATCTGTCCCTGGAAATCGGTCTTGATGTCGCGGATGCGCTGGGGAACACCGGCGAACGCCTTGGTCGCATGCAGCAGGGCATTGTGATTGAGCTGGATGAACGGCTCCAGCGTGACGCCAAGTCGCTTGCAGTAGTCGAGAAGCGCGCGGTGGTGATAGGGAATCCGCCACGGGCCGGGATTGATATAGAGGCCTTGCTCGAACTCGCAGGTTTGCTTGAAGCCACCGAGTTCAGTAAACGAATCCCCACCCCGCAGGGTCCAGTTGCGGCCCCCCGCCCGGCTGTTGAACTCCAGAATCTGGACCTGGTATCCGGCCTCGCGCAACTCCAGCGCGGCCGTCATGCCGGCAAGGCCGGCGCCGAGTATGAGGACGGAAGTACCCTTCGGGTCGCCGTCGAGCTTGATCGGACCTTTGTATCCGGAGTCGGATGCAAACCCCAGACTGGTCATCGCGTGATACATCGCAGCGCTGCCAGAAACCGCGCCGATCAGAGACAGCAGATCGCGCCGACTAACTGTTTCACGTTCGCTTCGCATCGTTACTCCTTACCCGCGATTTCGACCGGCGCGTGATCACATATAGGTGTCAGGACACCTACCGCGAATTAGCCCGTCCGGTAAATCCTAAGCGCATCCTCACTGTGGATAATTTCGCGGCGAGCCGGTCAAGCCTGCCTAAAGTGACGGCCAAAGCTCTCTCGCATATTGAAAAAACAGCTTTTTGGCCCTGCCGATGGCACACAAGTTGCGCGTAGTACCGAATGCAGCCTGTTTCAACCCAACTCAGCATTCGGAACGTCCGGACCCGCCTCTATCTCGAGGGCGTCTTGAACGACGCGGTGGAGACTTGCAACAAGACCGTCATTCTAGTGACGCAACGACACTGATGAGGCGGTCGCCCTGTCAAAGCGCGTCGTCGTGCTTGGCTGGCGTCCCGCCGGTGTGAAAATCGTGCACGACATCGATATCTCCGCGACCTCGCCGATCGCGGCGCGCAGCGACAGCCGGTTCTCGGGCTGGTGATGAAATTCATCGAGCCGGCGCTGGCGATGAAGGAGGTCGGAGCGCTGCGCCTCTGGCGCGTATTCGGGTTCTGTGCGACGTTTCTTGGACTTGTTGTCTGGGACTTGCCGACATGACTAATCCGAATGCGCGCTCCGCTGGCAATTCTGGCGCCGGCGTTCTCGAATTGTTGCGCCTGTTCAAAGGCGATGACGCTGCAGCCGAGCAATACGCAAGCACCTGTCGCGACAAGGCCAGAACCGTCGAGCCTGTACTCAAGGCTTTCGAATATCTTCCCGTCGATATCGCGCGCAAGCCGGGGCCGCTGTCAGGCGTGCCGGTGGCAATCAAGGACATCATCGCGACGGCGGATATGCCAACCACAAACGGCTCGCCGGTTTACAAGGATTGCATTCCCGACGCCGATGCTTGGGTCGTCGAACGGCTGCGCAATCTTGGCGCGACGATTTTCGGCAAAACTGTTTCGACGGAATTTGCCTGGCGCCACCCCGGGCCGACCGTCAATCCGTGGAATCAAAAACACACGCCGGGCGGTTCGTCATCCGGTTCCGCGGCAGCCGTCGCGGCAGGTATAGTTCCGCTGGCGCTGGGCACCCAAACGCTGGGCTCGATCATCAGGCCGGCTGCGTTCAACGGTGTCGTTGGCCTCAAGCCCAGTTTCGGCGCGATCCCTCGCACCGGCGTGCACCCCCTTAGCCCTTCGCTCGATCATGTCGGATTCTTCGCGCGCTGTGTTGATGACGTAGCTTGCGCATTGTCTCTGCTGGTTGGCACCAGCGACAGCGATATCCACGGCCGGCCAGTGCCGGCATTTGAGGTTTCGATCGAACAGGGATTGGCGCCGCTACCAGCGCCGCGCCTGGCCATCGTGCGTTTTGCTAAATGGTCGAAGGCCGAACGCGAACAGCAGCAGGTATTCGAGGCGGCGGTCGCGACCTTGCGCGACGCCGGCGCAATATTGCAGGAACTGGAGTTGCCGGAACTCGATCACTCCAACTGGAGCACGGTCAATGCCATCCTCGCCAGCGAGGCCGCATTGATTTTTGGCGACCTCGTAGAACGCTTCCCTGATCGGACCAGCGATCATTTGAAAGAGCTGGTACGGATCGGGAAAGCCCATTTGGCTTACGATTACCTTGCCGCCAAAGCGCAGCAGGAGAAACTGCTACCAGCTCTCTCCTCGGAACTTTCGGGCTTCGACGCCGTGCTGACCCTGCCGGCGTTCGGCGAAGCCCCCGAAGGCCTGGGTTATACCGGCGACGCGGAATATTGTGCGCCCTGGACCTTGGTGGGGATGCCCGCCGTTTCGCTGCCGGCCGGATTCGGCAAAAAGCGTCTTCCGCTAGGCCTCCAAATCGTTGGCCCTTATCGGGAGGATTATCGGACGCTTCGGGTGGCGAAATGGATCGAGAGTGTCTTGAAGTTTGATGTCGGTATTCCGAGAATTGATCGGACAGATGTTTGAAGATTGGTCAGCCTCTGAACCCGGATCAGCCTGCCGTTTTTGACCCGAGCGCGGACCGAAATGGTTACAACCGAAGGCGTGGTCTCTTTTACCACCCTACTGACGGCCATTTCGACATTCTGATTGCCATATGTTGTGACACAAGAGCCCGCGACCCGGCAACGGGCGCTCACGATTGAGCGCCCGAACGCCGCAACGTCAGCTGTTACGATTTATCTCTATGCGGCGGACGTTGCTCTTGGCTTCCCCGGATTTCGGTACCGTAATTGTCAGCACGCCATTCCTGAACGAAGCTGTTGCTTTGTCCTCATCGACGTCCTCCAGCGGAATACGCCGCTCGAACCGGCCGTAATACCGCTCGCTAAAGCGGCGCTCCTTATCCTCCGACTCCGATTTCTTTTCGCCGGAGATTGAGAGCACGCCGTTTGCGATCTCCAAACTGACGTCCTTCTCATCCAGACCGGGCAGTTCAGCGGTGACACGCACTTCCTTGTTGGTCTCGTCGATGTCGATCTGGGGCCATCCAATTCCATCAAAAGCCCTGATGGATCCGAATGGAGCAAGATCGAAACCGCGAAACACATCGTCAAACATGCGGTTCATTTCGCGGTGCAGCGCGAGGAAGGGATGAGCGTCCGGGACACGATGGATACCGACATCGCGGCCCCTGTTGTTCCAGGGTATGAGATCCTTGATAGACATGGGTAGTCCTCCTCCTATTGCTCGACTCCCGCCGCGGCGAACGCCGCCACGGAAGTCAGCTCGTTGATGACGAAAATCTCTCGTTGCTGTCAGGCGGCCGTTTTGGCGTCCAGATGCTGGATGTTCGAACCAGACGGACCCGCGATTGAAATCCGGCGTGGCTTCATAGCCTCCGGAAGTTCACGGACAAGTTCGATCCGCAGCAGGCCATTGTCGAATGACGCCGCCTTGACCTGGACATAGTCGGCCAGATTGAATTGCCGCCTGAACGGCCGAGACGAAATCCCCTGGTGCAGGAACTCGCGCTGCTGCTTTTCGGCTTTGCGGCCTTCCACCGTCAGCACGTTTTGTTCGGCGGTGACCGCGACGTCGTCCGGCGAAAAGCCCGCCAGTGCCAGCGAAATCTGGTACCGGTCCTCTCCGAGCCGTTCGACATTGCAGGGTGGATAATTGTCGTCGTTCCCGCTCTGTTGCGCGGCATCGACGAGATCAAGAAAGCGATCGAATCCGATGGTAGATCGCCACAAGGGCGCGAAATCGTAGGTCGTTCTCATAACCAAATCCTCCGTCGAGCAAGATGGGTACGAGCAGGCTCCGGACCCTTCCGGCGCCCGTCTCTGCCGAGCCCCCGAAAGGCGCCCGGGCCGCGTATCGCGGCACGCAAAACCTAGAAAACGCCAATTCGGTTTCAAGGGGGATGAAAAAAAATTTTGTCCGATCGGGCCGAAGTTTCGGTGCCGGTTTCCGCGAGACGGCCGCGTCCGCAGCGCGGCCGTCGGTTGCGCGGCAATCTCACACCAAAAGAACCGTCGATCCCGTGGTTTTGCGCGCGGCGAGATCGGCATGGGCCTTGGCCGCGTCCTTCAGCGGATAGCTCTGGTTGACCTCGATCTTGACCGCGCCCGACTGCACGACCTCGAAAAGTTCTTTCGCCATGGCGACGAGGCTCTCGCGTTTGGCGGCGTAGGTGTTGAGCGACGGGCGGGTGACGTAGAGCGATCCCTTCTGCGCCAGGAGGCCGAGGTTAAGCGGCTCGACGCTGCCGGAGGACTGGCCGAACAGCGCGACGACACCGAGCGGCGCCAGGCAGTCGAGCGATTTCAAGAAGGTGTCCTTGCCGACGGAGTCGTAGACGACAGGCACTTTCTTGCCTTCCGTGATCTCGTCGACGCGCTTTACGAAATCCTCGCGGGTGTAAACAATGGTATGAGCGCAGCCATGCGCCTTGGCGAGTTTTGCTTTCTCATCGCTGCCGACGGTGCCGATGACGGTTGCGCCGAGATGCTTGGCCCATTGGCCGAGGATAAGGCCGATGCCGCCTGCAGCGGCATGGAGCAGAATGGTGTCGCCGGCTTTGATGCGATAGGTCTGGCGGATCAGATATTGCACCGTCAGCCCCTTCAGCATCATCGCCGCGGCGGTCTTGTCATCTATGCCATCGGGCAGCTTGATCAGACGGTCGGCCGGAATCAGCCGCGCTTCGGCATAAGCACCCATCGGCGCGCTGCCGTAAGCGATGCGGTCGCCGGGTTTTAGATCGGTGACGCCGGGCCCGACTTCCTCAACCACGCCGGCGCCCTCGCCGCCCAGGCCGCTCGGCAACTGGACCGGATAAAGTCCGGAGCGGTTGTAAATGTCGACAAAGTTCAGTCCGACCGCGGTGTGACGGATGCGCGCCTCCCCTGGCCCTGGCTTGCCAAGCTCGACTTCCTCCCAGACCAGAACTTCGGGGCCGCCGGCCCTGTGAAAGCGAATCGCGTGCGTCATGGAATTACTCCTCACGTAAGATGACAAAAGAACGGATAACTCGCAGCGGGGCCGATCCGTTCGGCGGCGGGGTTAGCAGTGTTCAGGCGTCGATCGCATCCTTGATCCGCTTTCGCGTCAACGGCAAATTGCGTAGCCGCCTGCCAGTGGCGTCGGCGATGGCGTTCGCAATTGACGCGGCGGCCGGTCCTTGGCCGGTTTCGCCGCTGCCCAGGAAAGGCTGACCTGGACGATCGATGATATGCACCTCGATGCTTTCAGGCACCGAATTGAAGCGCAGGATCGGATAGGTCTGCCAGTCAATGCTGGTGATCCTGGTGTCGTCGAAGGTGACGCTTTCGTACAGCGTCCAGCTCATCGATTGCACGATCGCGCCCTCGATCTGGTTGATCAGGCCGTCTGGATTGACCACCTGGCCGCTGTCGACCGCCGCCACCGCGCGCACCAGACGCGGACGCCCGGTCTCCCTGTTCACTTCCACCTCGGTGGCAATGGCGCAATAAGCCGCGAGATTCTTGTAGCGTGCAAAGGCAAAGCCGAAGCCACGGTCCTGCGGCGCCTTTTGACCCTTCCGCCATCCGAAGCCTTGCGCCGCCTTCTCGATCACGTCGCGCCCGCGCGGATCGTCGAGATGTTTTAGCCTGAATTCGACGGGATCGGCGCCGGCCGTAACAGCGAGTTCGTCCATGAAGCTTTCGATCGAAAACACGTTGTGGTAGGCGCCGAGCGATCGCATCGCCGAAATCCGCAGCGGCATCGCCGGGATGAAGTGGTGCACCACATGCGCGTTGGGAAATGTGTAGATCGGTATGGCGTTGCGGTCGCCGCCACCTTCCGGCAAGGGAAGCGGCTTCGGCGCCGGCACGGCAAACGGCTGCGCCATGTGCTGCGCTGCCAGCATTGATCCAGCGCCACCCGGCCGCATCGAATGCGTGTTGCTCCAGACTTCGAAATTCCAATCCGATATCCTGCCATTGCTGTCGAGCGACGCCTTTAGCTTGGTCACCATCGCCGGGCCGAACGGCTCCCAGCTGTGCTCCTGCTCGCGCGTCCATTGCACGCGAACCGGCGTACCAGGCAACGCGCGCGCGATCAGGGCCGCATCAGCCGCGGCATCGTCGGCGCCGTTATGGCCGTAGCATCCGGAGCCTTCGACATGGATCACGCGAACGCTCGCGGGCGGCACGTGCAACATTTCCGCGATGCCCTGGCGATCGGGATAGACCCCTTGCGTATGCGTCCACACCGTCATCGCGCCATCGACCAGTTGCGCAACCGCGCAAGACGGGCCGATCGATCCGTGCGCCTGGTACGGCCGCATATAGCTGGCTTCGACGGTCGTTTGGCCGACGGCCGACGGATTGCTCCGCTCGAAGATGGTCGAGTCCTGCGACGGCAGGCTGGTCACGACCTTAATTAGATCGTCCTGCTTCGGCAGGCTCGGCGTCTCCCGCCATTTGGCGACAGCCGACAACGCGCCCATGGCCTTGATCGCCTGGAATTCCTTTTTGGCGACGACGGCAAGAAAATTGCCGTCACGGACGACCTTAACGACACCGGGCAGTTTTTCGATACCTGAGCTGTCGCAATCCGTCAGTTGGGCGCCATAGCTCGGCGGCCGCACGATACGAGCGTGCACCATGCCCGGCAGCCGCATGTCCTGGACATAGGCCGCACCCCCGGTGACCTTGGCCGGAATATCGACGCGCGGCACCGGCTGACCCATCACCTTGAACGTCGAGGGATCCTTCAGCTTCGATTTCGGTTGCGCTTGCACGTGCAGCATGTCGGCCGCGACGAGATCGCCGTAACCCAAGCGCCGGCCATCCGGCGAAATCACCGCGCCGTTTTCGGTGCGGAAATTCTCAGCCGGCAAATCCAGACGCCGTGCGGCTTCCGCGACCAGAAGTTCGCGCACCTGCGCGGCGGCATTCCGAATCGCGGTGCCGCTGTCCTTCATCGAATTGCTGCCGGACGTATAGCCTTCATTGGCGGTGCGGTGCGTATCGGCGGTGACGACTTTCAGAGTTTCGAAGGGAACGTCCAGCTCTTCGGCGGCGATCTGCTGAAAGGCGGTCTTGAAACCCTGGCCGAGCTCGGCCTTGCCGGTGAATGCCGTGATGCCGCCATCGGCGTCGATGCGAATCCAGGAATCCAGAAACGGCGCAGTCTTGAGGCTGCCGGGAGGTGTTGGCGCGGGAGCCGCGGCTGGCGCGCTCTGATCCTGCGCGAAGACCTCGGTGAGCGAAAAGCTGACGATCAATGCGCCGCCGCCCGCGAGCACGCGGCGGCGATCGAGAATCACAGGCGCGTTCATTGTGCGCTCCTGTGGGTCGTTGATGACGCGTCGGCAGTGTCCATCAACCTGATGGCGCGGTGCACCGCGCGCAGGATGCGCATATGGGTGCCGCAGCGGCAAAGATGCGGCTCCAGTTCGGCGCGGATCTGCTCATCGGTCGGCTTGGGATTCTTCTGCAGCAACGCCTGCGCCCGCATCATCATGCCGGCGATGCAGTAGCCGCATTGCGCCGCCTGCTCTTCCATGAAGGCGCGCTGGATCGGCGCCGGGGCTTCGATGGTCCCGAGCCCTTCGAGCGTCGTTACCTGCTTGCCTTCCAGCAGGACCAGCGGCGTCACGCAGGACAACACGGCCTTGCGGTCGACAATGACGGTGCAGGAACCGCATTGGCCGAGCCCGCAGCCGAATTTTGCGGCGTTGAGCTTGATGTCATCGCGCAGCACATAAAGCAGCGGCGTATCCGGATCCGCATCGATCTGATGATCGTGCCCGTTGACCTTCAATGTCATCATGGCTTGTCTCGCTGCGTGGGATCGGCGGGCGCGTTGCGCGGTCCGGCCGATGTCTGGAGAAGAACAGTTTCGGTACGGCGCGCGTCCTGCACGGTCTGTTCAACACCGCTCCACGCCGGCTGGCTGCTGAAGCGGCTGCGCAGATAACCCAACAGGGCCGCGATCTGCGCGTCATTCATGCTGGCGGCAAAGCCCGGCATGATCGGGCTGCGTTCGCCCTCCACGGCGCGAACGCCCGACAGCACAATATTGGTGGCGTTGCGCGGGTCCGGGCTGCTGATCGCGGTCGAGAGCGCGAGATTAACCCCGCCATAGGGCAGCGCCCTGCCGCCCTCATGGCAGGACGCGCAAGCGGCGGCATAGATCGATGCGCCTGTGGCGTTGACCTGCGACGACCCGGAAGGCGTTTTGGCTTTAGCCAGCGCAACCTCGCCTTCCCGCTTGCGGTCCGGCGTCGGGACGCCGAACTTGCCGGCCATATAGGCCGCGATGGCGCGAACCTCTCCGTCGGGCACCGACGACAGATTGCTCACCACCTGCGCCATCGGCCCGCGCGC
>Ga0137415_10007203_pt1 | contig 11023 bp, 13 predicted proteins | sample CZODoug3_1_1_16f_FD_183082 | JGI IMG/M metagenome (GOLD analysis project Ga0137415, IMG submission 183082) | Vadose zone soil fungal communities from Angelo Coast Range Reserve, California, USA - CZODoug3_1_1_16fungal (Hybrid Assembly) | ecosystem: Environmental > Terrestrial > Soil > Vadose...
GATCACGACGTTGTCCTTGCGATCGCGCACGACCTCGAGCTCGAACTCGTCCCAGCCGCGCACCGACTCCTCGACGAGCACCTGTCCGATCGGGCTCTCGAAGATGCCGAGCTCGACCTGGCGGTACAGCTGGTCAACCGTCTCGACGAAGCCCCCACCGTGGCCGCCGAGGGTAAATGCCGGTCTGACGACGGCAGGCGTCGCCAGACCGGCCAACTGGGACAGGTCGGTGACGATGCGCGAGTTGGGTGTGCGCAGTCCGACTGAGTGAACGGCGTCACGGAAGAGCTCGCGGTCCTCGGCGCGCCGAATGACGTCGAGCGGTGCGCCGATGAGCTCGACGCCGAGCTCGTCGAGGATGCCGGCCTCTGCCAGTTCACTGGCGAGGTTGAGCGCGGTTTGACCCCCCATCGTGGGGAGCAGCGCGTCCGGTCGTTCGCGCGCGAGGACATCGCTGACGCCGTCGAGGTCGAGCGGTTCGAGATAGGTGCGATCTGCGAAACCCGGGTCGGTCATGATCGTCGCCGGGTTCGAGTTCACGACGATCGTGCGGAAGCCGTCTTCCCGCAGGACCTTCAACGCCTGGCAGCCGGCGTAGTCGAACTCGCATGCCTGCCCGATCACGATCGGGCCCGAGCCGATCAGGCAGATCGACTCGAGATCATGCCGCCTCGGCATACGCCACCTCCTCGACCCACTGCTCGATGATCGGCCAGGCGTCATGCGGGCCTGGTCCTGCCTCCGGGTGGAACTGCACCGACCGCGCGTGCTCGAGCGGCAGATCGAGACCTTCGACCGTCCCGTCGTAGAGCGACACGTACGTCGCCTCGCGCGACTCCGACGGCGCGACCGCGAAGCCGTGGTTCTGGCTCGTGACGAGCACGCGGCCGGACGCGCGTTCGAGAACTGGATGGTTCGCGCCGCGGTGTCCGAAGGGAAGCTTGAAGGTCTCGTGCCCGGCGGCCAGTGCAAGGAGTTGGTGGCCGAGGCAGATTCCGAGCAGCGGCACACGGCCGATCAGGTCACGAACGACGGCGATCTCGTCCACGAGTGGCTCCGGGTCGCCGGGGCCATTGGAGAGGAGCACCCCGTCGAAGCGAAGCAGCTCCTCCGCGGTGGCGTCGTGCGGAAAGACCGTCACCGCCCCACCTGCGCCGGCAACACGCCGGAGGATGGAGCGCTTACACCCGTAGTCGACGACGGCGATCCGCGCCACCCCGGCGTCCGAGTAGATGTACGGCGTCCGCGTCGAGACCTCGGGCGCGAGCGCGCGACCCGCCATCGACGGCTGGGATCGGGCAACGGAGACGGCCTGCTCGGCAGAGCCGGCACCCGCGACCGTGACCGCACGCATCGCCCCCGCTTCCCGTAGCTTCAGGACCAGCGAACGCGTGTCGATTCCGCTCAGCGCCACGATGCCGCGTTCGTGGAGCCAGTCCGTCCACGCGGGCCCCCGCGCCTCGCGCATGAGCACGGCGCGAGCGTATGCGCGCGCGGACTCCGATCTGCCCTCGGCGACGCCGTAGTTCCCGACCATCGGCGCCGTGAAGCACACGACCTGCTCGGCGAAGCTCGGATCGGTGACGACCTCCTGGTAACCGGTCATGGCGGTGGTGAAGACCGCCTCGCCGACGGCGAACCCTTCGGCCGCCACCGAATCGCCGCTGAAGACTGTGCCGTCCTCGAGCGCGAGGAATCCCGTCACGTCGTGTACGCCAGTCGCCCGGCGGCGATCGTCGCGCGGACCTTGCCCTTCACCGTCTCTCCGAGGAGCCACGAGTTCACGGAGCGGGAGCGGAAGGACTCCTCTGCGATGCGATAGCTCGCGTTCAGGTCGAGCAGGACGAGATTCGCAGCGGAGCCGACGGCGATGCGCGGCTCGTCGAGCCCATATGCGCGTGCGGGTCCGGCCGACATCCTCTCCAGCACCACCTCGAGCGGGATCAAGCCCGGCTCGACGAGGTGGGTGTAGAGCGCCGCGAAAGCCGTCTCGAGGCCTGTGACGCCGAACGGCGCCGCCTCGAACGGGACCTCCTTCTCGTGCCGCGCGTGTGGGGCGTGGTCGGTGGCGACCGCAGTGATCGTTCCGTCTTTCAGCCCTTCGATGAGCGCGGTGCGGTCCGATGCCGAACGGAGCGGCGGGTTCATCTTCAGGTTCGGGTCGAGCGAGCGGATTGCTTCGTCGGTCAGGCAGAGATGGTGCGGCGTCACTTCCGCTGTCGCCTTTACGCCCTCACCACGAGCGCGTCGAAGCGCCTGCACCGATTCCCACGCTGACAGGTGGAGCAGGTGAAGCGGCTGCCGTTCGTAGGCGGCAAGTGCGAGGTCACGTTCGACCATCAGGCTCTCCGCCACGGACGGATAGCCGGCGAAGCCGAGCTCCGCCGAGACCTCGCCCTCGTGCATCTGGCCGTCGCGCGAGAGCGTTCGCTCCTCGCAGTGCAGCGCGATCCGCCTGCCTGTGACCGCGCCGTATTGGAGCGCGCGTCTCATCAGCCCCGGCGCGGCGACGGGAACGCCGTCGTCGCTGAAGCCGACCGCTCCGGCGGCGGCGAGCTCGCCCATCTCGGTCAACTCCGCCCCGGCCTGGCCCTTGGTGATCGCGGCCAGGAACCCGACCGGGACCTCGGCCTCGGTGCGAGCGGCCTCGATCAACGAGCCGAGCGTTGCCGCAGAGTCGACGACCGGATCGGTGTTCGGCATCGCGAGGATCGCGCAGTAGCCGCCCGCCGCGGCTGCCGCCGTGCCGGAGGCGATCGTCTCTTCGTCCTCACGTCCCGGCGTGCGGAGGTGCACGTGTGGGTCGACGAACGCCGGCGCGAGGACCAGTCCCTCCCCGTCGAGCACGTGGTGAGAGTTCGTGTCGAGATTCTGGCCGAGAGCCGCAATCACGCCGTCGTCGACGCGGACGTCGAGCACCGCATCGACCCCCTCGCCCGGGTCGATGACACGCGCCCCGCGCACGACGATGTTCTCCTTGGAGGCGTCCTTGACGAAGAGCATCACGCGACCTCGAGCACCGATTCGGTCTTGACCTCGATCGGCCCGCTCGTGAGCAGGTCGTAGAGGACGGCCATGCGCGTGACGAGCCCGGCGCGGACTTGCGTCTCGATCAGCGCGTCCGCATGGTCCGCGACTCGGGGATCGATCTCGACGCCGCGGTTCATCGGCCCGGGATGCATCACCTTCTGTCCCGGCCGGAGACGCTCCGGCGTCACGCCCCAGCGGGCAGCGTACTCGCGCAGCGACGGGACGTAGTTGGCACCCTCTTGCATCCGCTCGCGCTGCATTCGCAAGACGTAGACGACGTCCGCCCCGGCGATCGCCGAGATGTCCGTGGTCGCCTCGCAGCCCATCGCCTCGACGCCCCTGGGCAGCAGCGCCGGCGGGCCGACCAGAGTGACGTGCCCGCCCATCAGCGCCAGAGCCTGGATCAGGGACCGTGCTACTCGTGAGTGGAGGACGTCGCCGACGATCGCAACATGAAGGCCCTCGACCCGCCCGAGCTCCTCCCGCATCGTGTAGAGGTCGAGCAGCGCTTGTGTCGGATGCTGGTGCTTTCCGTCGCCGGCATTCACGACGTGGGCCTCGGTCACCCGTGCGACGAGGTTCGGCGCCCCGATCTGGGGATGTCGAATGACGATCACGTCCGGGTCGTACGCGCCGAGTGTGATCGCGGTGTCCTTCAGCGACTCCCCCTTGTCCACCGAGGACCCCGACGACTTGATGGACATCGTGTCGGCGGACAGCCGCTTCGCGGCAAGCTCGAAGCTGGACGACGTGCGGGTCGACGACTCGTAGAAGACGTTGATCACGAGTCGCCCCTTGAGAGTCGGGAGCTTCTTCACCTCTCGCTGCATGCTGCGCTCGAGCGTGCGCGCCGTCGCGAGCAGACGCTCGACGTCGTCACGCGTGACGTCCTTGATCGAGATGAAGTGCCGCCTCGGCGGCGACGAGGGCGGACGCAGGTCCTCCCGCATGACGCGAATCTCAGCCATCCTCGTGGGCCTCCTCTGGTGCGGGAACGAGCAGGATGCGGTCGACCTCGTCCACCTCGACGAGCTGTACCTGGATGCGCTCGTCACGCGAGGTCGGAAGGTTCTTGCCGACGTAGTCGGGCCGGATCGGCAGCTCCCGGTGACCGCGGTCGACGAGCACCGCCAGCTGGATGCGCTCGGGCCGGCCATAGTCGAAGAGCGCCTCGATCCCCGCGCGGATCGTTCGGCCGGTGTAGAGCACGTCATCGACGAGCACGACGGTCTTGCCTTCGAGCAGAAAGTCGAGTGCCGTCGAGCGGACGACCGGCTGGGGATGGCGCGGCGCACCACCTCCCCGGACCTGGACGTCGTCGCGATAGAAGGTGATGTCGACGGCGCCGAGATCCGGAGCCGTGCCGGCCCGCTCCTCGATCAGCCGTCGCAGACGATGCGCGAGCGGGACGCCGCGCGTCTGGATGCCGACGAGCGCGACTCGCGTCAGATCGGGATTCGCCTCGATGATCTCGTGCGCGATTCGCGTCAGCGTCCGGCGCAGAGCGTCGGCATCGAGGAGAACCCGCCCCGCCGGAGCCTCCACGGCACTCACCGGGTAGGCAGCGTCGACGGTTTGCGGGCAGGCAGCTTCATGCGACTCCTTCCCGGCCTCACTGGACCGGCTTAAAGGGTTCGGGTCGCGCGGGACTCTAAACGCTTTGCCGGACGGCGCGCCAGAGGCCCGCCCATTGCGCGGCATCGAGGTCACGCGGCCGCGCCTGCCGGGCCAGGCCGAGCTCGGCTTCCAGGCGTTTCAGTCGCCGGGGCGGCACAACCGACCTGAGACCCTCGCGATAGCCACGTACGAGAAATGCCTCATAGACGGCACGTTCCGACGTAGGAACGAGCGCGTCGGCGCGCCGAACGGCTCTGAGCACTCCGGCATCGACCGAAGGCGGCGGAGCGAACACGCTGCGCGGCAGCCGGCGTACGACCGAGAGCTCGAACCAGGCGCCCCAGTACGCGCTGAGCTGCGTGCCTGGCCATACGGATGCGCGCTTGCTCGCGAGTCCCCAGTCGAGGATCACGTCTGCACTCTCCAGAGGCAGTAGTGGATGGAGCAGTCGGCGGAGGACCGCCGTGCCACATCCGAAGGGAAGGTTCGCCACGACCTTGAACCGCTCGCGCGGGAACGGAACGCGCAGCACGTCGTCTTCGACGACGCGGATATCGGGAAAGCGACGCCGGAGACCGGCCACGAGCTCGGTGTCGATCTCAACCGCGACCACGGACGCCCCGCGGTGGAGGAGAGCAGCTGTCAGGGCGCCCGTTCCGGCACCGAGATCGAGAACGAGGTCGCCGGGATGAACGCGCGCGGCGCGAACCAGCTCCGCTGCGAGCTTGCTACTGCGGAGAAAGTGCTGGCCGCGGCCGCGACGAGGTCGCGGTCGGACGGCCACGGAAGACCACCATGCACATGATTGCCTCCAATACTACGGCTCGCCGATGACGTCTTCGGGCTCGGTCATGGCCTCGATGGCGTCCTGGGCCTGCTCGACCGAGGACTCGGGGACCGAGATGGTCACCGAGTCGTCCTCGCCGTCGGCGATCTCGGCATCGATACCGGCCGAGCGCAGGATCTCCTGGATCTCCTCCGCCTCGGCGACGTCACCCGCCACCGCAACTCGAACCATGCCCGTCATTGCGGCGCGGATGATACGGCCTCGGGCTCGCGCCGGTGGAGGGCCCCACCCTTGGCGAGTTGAGGTGTGCCCCGCTCGGCGAGCGGGACCTCGACGACGTCGAAGTCCTTCGGTACGACCGTCTCCGAGAAGATCTCGCGCGCCTCACGGGCGATCTCCGGCCCGAAGTACCGGCTGGAGAGATGGGTCAGCGCGAGCAGCCCGACGTTCGCGCGTTTTGCGATGCCGGCGGCCTGGGCGGCGGTCTGGTGCATGGTTTCCTGTGCGCGCTCGACTTCTTCCTCGGAGAACGTCGCCTCGGTGACGAGGACGTCTGCCCCCCATGCCGCCTCGACGATCGTCTCGGCCGGCGCGGTGTCTCCGGTGATCACGATCTTGCGGCCCGGTCGCGGCGCGCCGAGCACTTGATCGGAGTGGACCGTGGTTCCGTCCGGACAGCTGACCGACTCCCCTTGCTGCAGCGCACCTCGCGCGGGACCACTCGGCACGCCGAGGGCATCGGCGGCCTCGACGTCGAAGCGCCCCGGCCGAGTGGCCTCGATCAGGGACCAGCCGACGGCGGGGACGCCGTGAGAGACGGCGAACGTGGCGAGGCGGTATCCGTCCCGTTCGAGGACGTCACCGGGCTCCAGCTCGATCACCTGAACTTCGTACGAAAGCTTCCCGACGACGCGCCTGAGCGACCCGAGGAGATCGACGAGCCCGCGCGGCCCGTACACCTCCAGCGTGCGCTCGCGGCCCCGCAGCGAGAACGTCTTGAAGAGACCCGGGAGCCCGAGGATGTGGTCGGCGTGGAAGTGCGTTACGAAGATCTCACCGAGCTCGACGAGGCCGACCGAGGACCTCAGGAGCTGGCGCTGGGTTCCCTCGCCGCAGTCGAAGAGCAGCCGGTCACCGCCGCGGCGGACGAGCAGGGCCGCCGGCGCCCGTTGGGCGGTCGGCATGGAGCCTGCGGTTCCCAGGAAGACGACGTCGAGATCCATGGCCCGATTCTAGGTTTGGGACCCTCAAGTCATCCGGGAGCGAGGCCGATAGCCGCCCTGAGGACGAGATGCCTTCTCACGCGGCTCCAGGGGTTTCCGGTGGCTGGGCGCTCCGCCGCTCGGTCACGCTTCTGCATGTCTTCTTGCTCGCGAGCGCCGGGATCCTGTTCATAGGGGCCACGATGCTCGGCTGGCTCCTCACGACGTCCCTCGAACGTCAGGCCCTCGACGACGCCAGCACGAGTCTGACGCAGTACGTCGACGGAGTGCTCCGGCCGCAGCTCGTCAGCGGCGACAAGCTCCATATCTCGCCTCACCTACCGCTCCAGCTGAAGGCTCAGCTCCGGCGACAGCCCGACCTCCTTTCGGTCAAGGTGTGGCGCCCCGACGGCACACTCGTGTGGACGAACCGAGCCCCCGAGCGAATCGGCCGGCGCTTTTCGTCTGCGTTGCTGGGGGACCTTGGCGAGACGATCGACAAGAGAAGAGCGCATGCCTCGATCAGCAAGCTCGGAGGCGCGGAGAACGCGGTCGAGCACGGGCTCGGCGTCAATCATGTCTTCGAGGTCTACGCGCCGATCATGAGCGCCGACGGCAAACGCGCGCTGGGGGCGTACGAGATCTACGCGAAGCCGCAGCACGCCGAGAGCTTCATCTCATCGGGCAAGCGCGTCATCTGGATGGTGGTCATCGCGGTCTTCGGGGCGCTCTATATCGCGCTCGCCCTCCTCGTCCGCAAGGCATCCGCGACGATCAAGCGGCAGGCCGTGACGCTGCGGGCACGTTCCGGGGAGCTGTTGGACTCGTACCGCCGGCTCGAAGTCAGCTCGCTCGAGGCGATCGAGAGCCTCAATGCGACGGTCGACGCGAAGGACCCCTATACAGCCGGCCACTCGGCACGCGTGCAGGGCATCGCGCTTGCGATCGCGGAAGAGTTAGGCCTGCCGCGCGACCGCCTCGACGCGATTCGATTCGGCGGCCTCTTCCACGACATCGGGAAGATCGCCGTCCCGGACAGCATTCTCACGAAGCCGGCGAGGCTCGACGAGGACGAGTACGAGGCGATCAAACGGCATCCGGCCGACGGCGCCGACATCGTGTCCCACTTCAGCCGCCTGCACGATGCGGTGCCGATCATCCGGCACCACCACGAGCGCTGGGACGGCGGCGGGTATCCCGATCGCCTCTCCGACAACGCGATTCCGCAGGAGGCGTGCATCGTCGGGCTTGCGGACGCCTGGGACGCGATGACGACGGATCGCCCTTATCGACTCGCGCTGAGCGTCGACGACGCAGCGACCGAGGTGCGGCGTTGTCGCGGGACGCAGTTCTCGCCGAGTGTCGTGGACGCGTTCTTCGCGGCCTTCCGGCGGAAGCCGTCTCTGTTCGAGCCTGACGCGCCGCCCAAACGTGAGGAGCCGGACGAGCCGTACCAGGTGGCGGCCACAGCCTGAGTTGTAGGCTCGGCGCGTGCAGCACGCGACCGCGCTGAACGTAACCGTCTGGGGCGACGGCGAGCCGGCGGTCCTCGTCCATGGCAGCTTCGGCTGGGGTGAAGAGACCTGGCGCGAGCAGCGTCCTCTCGCGGAGTCGTATCGGCTCCTGCTCGTCGACCGTCGCGGCTTTGGCGGCAGCCCGGCGCACGGACGCGTCGACTTCGAGCGCGACGCCGCCGACGTCGCAGAGCTGCTGGGAGACGGTGCGCACCTCGTCGGTCACTCCTACGGCGGAGTCGTGTCTTTGCTTGCCGCGGCCCGCAACCCTCACGCGGTGCGCTCGCTGACCGTAATCGAACCACCCGCGCTTGGTCTCGTTCGCGGGAATCCCGTCGTCGAGGAATTCATCGCCGGAGTCGACGAGGCGATGCGCGAGGCGCGCGACCCGACCGACTACCACGCGCGCTTCCTGCGCAACTTCGGATTTGCGGCGCGTGACGAAGCTCTCGCCGGCCGGGACCTCGAGGCAGCTCGTTCGTCATGGGCCGAACGAAGCCCGGCAGAGGCCGACATTCCGTTCGACGAGCTGGGCGAAGTCCGCACGCTCGTCGTGCGCGGGGACTGGGCTTCCGCGCCACCCACCGCTGCCGCCCGCGGGCGCGTGGTCTTCCATGCCGTATGCGACGTTCTCGTCGACCGGTTGGGTGCAGAGTCGGCCACGTTCCCGTCGGCCCACAATCCCCAGTTGCTGGGCGAGCCGTTCAACGATCGGCTGCGCACATTCTGGGAGTTCGTATGACGGAGGACGTACGAGCCCTGATCCGCCGCGAAGCCTCAGCCGGCGAGCTCGACGAGATCCGCGAGCTCTGGAAGCGCCACTCCATCGCCGAAGACGCGCGCGACCTGCCGGGTCTCATCTCGACATTGACTCCGGACTGCGTGTACGAGCTGGCGCAGAGCGGCCACCGCTGGGAGGGTCACGAGGGTGCTGCCCGCTTCTACATGGAATTGCTCTCGGCGTTCCCCGACATCCACTTCGACCTCACGGACATCGTGATCGGACCGCAGGGCGTCTGCGAGGAGGCCGACGTGACCGGCACGCACGAGGCCGAATGGCTCGGCTTTCCTCCGTCCGGCGAGCGCCTCGCGTGGAAGGTGATCATCTTTTTCCCCTGGGACCCGAGGCAGCGTCTTTTCCGCGGCGAGAAGGTCTACACGGCCGGCCTGGCACTCACCGAGCAGTAGCCGCCGGCCAGTAGCGACGGGCGCGACGATGGCGAACGTCGTCTCTCGCCCCGTTACCAGCTTAAACTGCCGCTATGAAGCAGATCTGGACGGGACCGATGGCGCAGGCGGCCGGGAAGTACGGCGAGAACGCGCCCATGGCTACCGTCTGCTGCAACGCCTGCCGAACGTGCGTCACTACGAACATTGTCGGCTTCGTCATGGCGGCTTTCGTAGGTGCTGGCTACGCGGTTGTGAGCTTCGCTCGCAGACGTTTCGCCAAACCGTCCTACTACTCTTAGGGGAGAACCAGCCGCTGCCCCGGGACGAGGATCGTGCTCTGAAGGTGGTTGCGCTGCTGGAGCTCCCAGATCCCCTGCCGCGGATCTCCCGCGTAGTGGGCGGCCGCGATCGACCAGAGGGTGTCCGTCGGCTTCACGACGTAGCGCGTCGGCTTCCCAGCGCCGCCGGACGGCCGGGCGACGACGCCCACCACGAGGGAGATGGCCAGGAGGAGGACTGCCAATCGAACGAACATGTGTTCGGAGAGTAGCGAACACCTGTTCGCCTTGTCAAGTCACGCTGACCAGCACCCCGGGCAGGGCTGCGGCCGCATCCAGGTCAGAGCGTCACCAGCTCGGGCGTGATGCGGGTCCCCTGGATGCTGATGACGATCATCGAGTGGGCCGGCGCGCTCCGCCGCTCCGTCGGGGAGCCCGGGTTGAGCACCCACAGATGCTGGAACCGCTCGACCTGCGGGAAGTGTGTGTGCCCGTAGACGACCGCGCCGCAGTCCTCGAATCGGGCGGCGAGCCTCGCTTCGCGCCGCTCGCGCGGGCCGGCGTCGTGCACCATCCCGATCTGCACGCCGTCGACCTCGACGACACGTTGCCGGGGCAATATCTGTTTGAGGGCCCGCTCGTCCATGTTTCCGCAGACGCCGGCCAGAGGCGGGCCGAGCTTTTGCAGCTGCTCCACGAACTGCGCCGACACGAAGTCGCCGGCGTGCAGCAAGAGGTCGGCGCTCGCGATCAGACGGACGCACTCCTCCGGGAGCGCCCGCGCCCCGCGCGGGAGGTGGGTGTCGGAGATGACGGCGACGCGCGTCAGGAAGATGCGACCGGCTCGCGCACTCCGGCTCGCGGCGCCCGCAGAAACTTGCCCGACTTCCAGACGAGCTCGCCGTCGGCATAGACCTCCCCTTCCGCCCGGAGGTCGCAGATCATGTCCCAGTGCAGGCCGGACTCGTTTCGGCCGCCGAGCTTCTTGAAGCTCGAGCCGAGCGCGAAGTGCATCGTGCCGCCGATCTTCTCGTCGAAGAGGATGTCGCGAGTGAAACGGTCGATCTCGTAGTTCAGGCCGAATGCGACTTCCCCGAGGATGCGCGCGCCTTCGTCCATGTCGAGCAACGACTGGAGGAACTCGTTCCCGCTCCCGGCTTCGGCTCGGACGACGCGACCCCCCTCGAAGCGGAGACGAACGTCCTCCACCCCGCGCCCCTGGAAGATCGCCGGAAACGAGAAGCGAATCTCGCCCTCGGTCGCACTCTCGACCGGGCTCGTGAAGATCTCTCCGTCGGGCATGTTCAACTTGCCGTCCGCCGCGAGCCACTCGCGGCCGGCGACGTTGACCCGGAGGTCGGTGTCCGGGCCGACGATCCGAAGCTCCGTGAAGGTATTCAGCTCGCGTGCGCGTTCGTTCAGCTC
>Ga0137415_10007204_pt1 | contig 11022 bp, 8 predicted proteins | sample CZODoug3_1_1_16f_FD_183082 | JGI IMG/M metagenome (GOLD analysis project Ga0137415, IMG submission 183082) | Vadose zone soil fungal communities from Angelo Coast Range Reserve, California, USA - CZODoug3_1_1_16fungal (Hybrid Assembly) | ecosystem: Environmental > Terrestrial > Soil > Vadose...
CCGATTGCAACGCGCGAGCAGCCACGCGGTCGAGCAACGGGTAGCGGGCCCGGCCGACCGTATCGCCGGTCGCGATTTCCTGACTGAGCGCCGGCGTCGGCCAGAACGGGCTGCCGGCAAAGAAGCTCGCCGTGGATGGAACGTCGCGATCGCGGTCTCCGAGTCGCCCGTAGGCGATCCATGAGAGTGCGAGCAAGACAATCGCTGCGGCCGCCACTTTGGCTACAATCAGGTGCCGATGTGGTTCAGCGTCCGTGGGCAAGATGGTCTGTTCGCCTGTGGCGCTGCTCGCGCGGATGCGCTCGCGCAGCTCGGCAGGGAGTTCGGGCGTCGGCAGCTCCTGCAATTTCGTTCGCAGGTCCGTGTTCATTGGTGATCCTCCAAGCGCTCTCGCACGCCGCGTATCGCCCGGTACAGGCGCACGCGCGACGTCACCGCGCTGATGCCGAGCAACGCCGCGATTTCGGCGTGGCTATAACCTTCCATTTCCTTGAGTACGAGCACGCTGCGCAACGGAGCAGGAAGCGCATTCACCGCCGCCTGCAGCTCGATCTGTTCCGGCGTAAGCCCTGCGGGAGTCGGGACATCTGCGACGCTGTGGAGGGATATCTCGCGGCGCCGTTCGCGACTGCGCTGCCGCATCAACGCGACACGCACTGTGACTCGCCGCAGCCAGGCATCGAGGCGGCCGCGTTCTTCGTAATGCGCCAACGCCTCCGGTAGCCCGACGAACACATCGTGCACGACATCCTCGGCGTCTTCGCGCGTTCCCAGCAATCGGTAGGCGAGGCGAAAGAGCTGGCGTGCGTACGTGTCGTACAACGTGCCCAGAGCTTGGGCATCCACGCGCGGAAGGCTCGACGGCCGCACAGCTGGTATGGTCATGCTCATAGGACAAATGCCGCCAGGCGGCCAAACGTTACCAAGAACGTCTTGTCGCGGTAGAATGGCCGCATGTCCAAAGTAAGAATCGGAGTCATCGGCTCACGCTTTCAGGCCGACTGCGTCGTCGGCGCGGCGAAAGCTGTTCCGGACGAGGTCGAAGTCGTCGCCGTCGCGTCGCCGACCAAAGGCCATGCAGCGGAATTCGCGAAGCGTCACGGCGTCGCACGCGCGAGCACCGACTATCGCGACCTGCTGCGGGATCGCGACGTCGAGCTGGTCTGGATCACGGCGCCCAATCGCCTGCACGCGCCGATGACGATCGACGCCGCCCAGGCGGGCAAGCATGTCGTGTGCGAAAAGCCGCTGTGCATGACGCTCGAGGAAGCCGATGCCATGATCGCCGCCTGCCACAAGGCGGACGTGCTGCTGTTGTACGCCGAGGAGCTGTTCTTCACGCCGAAGTACGTGAAGGCCAAGCAGATGGCGGACGAAGGAGCGTTCGGCCGAGTGCATCTGGTAAAGCAGGGCGAGAAGCATTCGGGGCCGCACTCACCCTGGTTCTGGGACGTCGAGCAATCAGGCGGCGGGGCTGTCATGGATCTGGGCTGTCACGGCATCGCCTTCTGCTGGTGGTTCCTCGGCAAGCCGAAGATCAAGAGCGTCTACTCGCAGATGGCGACGCAGGTGCATGGGGATCGCACGCGGGGCGAGGATGAAGCCGTCACGATCATCGAATTCGCGACGGGCGCGATCGGCATGGTCGAGAACAGCTGGAATCGGCCCGGCGGCATGGACGACAGCATCGAAGTGTTCGGCGACAAAGGGCAGACGTATGCCGATCTGCTCATGGGCAACGCGTTGCCGACGTATTCCGAAGTCGGATTCGGCTACGCCGTTGAAAAAGCGGCGACGACGAAGGGCTGGACGTATCCCGTCTTCGAGGAGCAGTGGAACTACGGGTTCCCGCAGGAGATGCGGCACTTCGCGCGGTGTGTGCGCGGAGCGGAGACGCCGATTGCGGACGGCGAGACTGGGCGCGTCGTGCAGGAGGTGCTGTACGCGGCGTACGCCTCGGCAGGAGAGGGGCGTAAGGTTATTCTTCCGTTCCAGCCCAAGGGCGTCGGCAAGCCTATCGACCTCTGGAAGAAGCGACCTTCAACTCGGAGCAGCTGATGATGCTCGGACTATTCAGCCTCGTAGTCTTTGCTACGCAGAATCCGCAGGGGCAAGCCGCCAACCAGTACCGAATCACGCACACGTACGCATTGGGCGGCGACGGGAGGTGGGACTACGTCACGCCCGATCCGGCCAACCATCGCGTGTTCATTGCCCGCCAAAATCGGTTCATGGTGGTCGACGAAAATGATGGCAAGGTCCTCGGCGAAATCGCGCCGATCCAAGGCGCGCACGGCGTCGCGTTGGTCGCGGCGGCGCATCACGGCTTTGCGACGTCAGGCAACGACAGCTCCGTCGTCATGTTCGACCCGACCAGCCTCAAGGTGCTCGGCAAGACACCAGCGGCCGAAGATGCAGACGCCATCGTCTACGACGCGGCCTCGAATCGCGTCTTCACGTTCAACGGCGATGCGCAGTCATCGACGGTAATCGATCCGGCTTCCGGGCAGCGCGTCACCAATATTCCGCTGGGTGGCAAACCGGAAACAGGCGTCGCGGCAGGTAACGGCAAATTGTTCGTGAACATCGTGGACAACGCAGAGATCGTGGAGATCGATGGGAAGTCAGCGACGGTCACCCGCCGCTGGCCGACCACCGGATGCAAGAATCCCGTCGCGATGGCGATCGATACCACGCATCATCGGCTCTTCAGTGGCTGTCGCAGCGGTGTGCTGGCGGTTTCCGACTACGGTGCGGGACGCGTGGTTGCGACGGCGCCGATCGGTCAGGGCGTGGACGGCGCGGCGTTCGACGCTGCGGCGGGAGACGTGTTCACGTCAAATGCGGACGGCACCCTGACGGTGATCCACGAAGACAGCCCGGATCAGTACCACGTTGTCCAGAACGTCCAAACGGCGCCCGGCGCGCGCAACATGGGACTCGACCCCGTGACACATCGCCTGTATGTCGTCACGGCCGACTTCGGACCCGTGCCCGCGGAATCGACAGCGGCGAATCCGCGGCGGCGGCCGCCGATTCTGCCAGGCACTTTCAAGATGATGGTGATCGAGCGCTCGGCTGCGCGCTAGCGCGAGTCGGCGCCGGCCGGTGCCTTACGGCTGAACGGCAACGGGCACAGTCGAGAATCCGAAGACGCCTCTGCCAAGCTGACCGTAGTAGTCGTCGCCCCAGCAATACGCCGCGCCGCTCGCGAGGGCGCAGGTGTGCGAGAAGCCGGATTGAATGGCCGTGAACGTCGCACTGCCAGACACTGCGACCGAAACGTAGCTGGAATCGGTTGAGCCGGTGCCAAGCTCACCGGAGTGGTTCAAACCCCAGCAATACGCCGCGCCAGCCGCCGTGAGGGCGCAGGCGTGTGTGCCTCCCGCCGAGATTGCCGTGAATGTCCTTCCCCCGGCAACGGCGACGGGGAAGGACGCGTTCGTGGTCGTGCCATTGCCCAACTGACCGGCGTAATTGTAGCCCCAGCAGTAAGCGGCACCAGATGACACGAGGCCGCAAGCATACAGCTCTCCCACCGAGAGAGCCGTGAATGTGAGCGCTCCGGCGACGGCACTGGGTGCGGTCTTGGCGACGTTCGAGCTGTCGCCTAATTGTCCGTAATAGTTGTCGCCCCAGCAGTACGCTTTTCCGGAGCTTGTGAGACCGCACGCCTCGAGATCACTGACTGACAGAACACTGAAGGTGAGTCCTCCAACAACCGGCACGGGTGTTGAGCGCGCCGTCGTTGTGCTATCGCCAACCTCACCGCGGAAATTGGAGCCCCAGCAGTACGCTGCCGCGGAATTTGCAAGCCCGCAGGCGTCGAAGAGTCCCGCTGCAATGGCGGTGAACGTCAGACCACCTGAGACGACAATCGGCACTGCGGACGACGCGGAACTTCCGTTGCCGAGTTGCCACCACGCACCATTGCCCCAGCAGTACGCGACGCGTCCGGTGGTAAGCGCGCACGTGTGTATAGTGCCCGTCGAGATGGCGCTGTAGGCTCTGTTGCCCGACACCGACTCAGGAACTGCACTCGACGCCATCAGGCCATTGCCCAACTGGCCCTCTGCGTTTCTGCCCCAGCAGAATGCGGCGCCCGTCCCCGTCAGCGCGCAAGTGTGCTGACTCTCCGAGCCGGTATTCAAACTGGCGATACCCGTCAGGCCGCTTACAACGGCCGGAGTGAGCCCGCGCTCGAGTGGGCGGCCAAGTTCGCCGAAGTGGTTGCTGCCCCAACAGTATGCCGCATCGCTGCTGGTGAGACCGCAGGTATGGCTGGATCCAGTTGCGATTGCGCGAAGCATCAGCCCACCGCTCACAGCGACCGGGCCGATCCGGTCCGTCACTGTACCATCGCCCACCTCTCCATCACCGTTATAGCCCCAGCAGTGCGCCGCTCCCGAGCTTGTGAGCCCACACGTGTGCGAACCGCCGGCGTTGACGCTAGTCAAAGTACGAAAGCCGATGACAGCTTTTGGAACCGAGCTCCCGCTACTGAGGTTGCCCGATTCACCGTACGAGTTGGAACCCCAACAGTACGGCGCGCCCGATCCGATGATCCCGCAGCTGTGTGAGTCTCCGGCCGTGATTGCCGTGAATGTCAACCCACCAAACACCGCAACCGGTACATAGCTGGGATTCGGAGCCGACGCGTTGCCGAGCTGTCCCGCGCCGTTGAGTCCCCAGCAATACGCTGCTCCAGAGTTCGTGATTCCACAGGTGTGAGCACCTCCTGTGGCAAGCGCGCTGAAATTCAACCCACCCGCGACAGGAACCGGTACGAGACTTCTCATAGTGTCCCCCGTGCCGAGCTCGCCGTAGGGGTTCGATCCCCAGCAGTACGCCGCGCCGGAACTTGTCAGCGCGCAGGCGTGTGAGAATCCGGCAACGAGCTGCGTGAATCGGAGGCCCCCGGATACGGGAGTGGGGACGGAGCTACTGGTCGTGGAGCCGTTTCCGAGTTCGACGTAGTACCCCCAGCAATAGGCGGCGCCCGTTCGGTCCAAGCCGCACGTGTACGATTCCCCCGCCGTGATCGTGGTGAATTCGATCCCACCGGAAACTGGGACGGGTCGGGTACTACTCGTCTTGGATCCGTTACCGAGCTCGCCCCACGCGTTATCTCCCCAGCAAGAAGCGGCGCCAGTTCGTGAGAGCAGACAGCTATGAGACGCGCCCGCGGTGATGGTTGGCTGGATAGCGTTCGGCGGGCCGGTCGACTCGCTGCAGCCGGTGGCGGCCGCGAGGAGCACGAGCAGGATCGCAGGAGCGCTGTCGCGCATAAGATCGTGTTCTACCGGTCCGTGCTGTGGCCGTCAAGGAGCGGCCGCGCCAGACGACACAATGCGCCTACTTTGGTAAGCCGAGGCTCCTGAGGTACTCGGCGGCTTGGTAAGCGGGCACGGCGAAGATGATCTTGCCGTTCGATTCACGCTCGCCGCCATAGAGAATCGCAATCACCCGGCCGTCGCGATCGAAGATCGGACTACCTGACGACCCCGGTGCGCCGTAGGCGTCCACCTGCACCACGGAGGTGAGCGCTTTGCTCACCGTCCCCACGGTGAGCGTCGGCTCGGCGATCGGATGGCCGCCCTGCGCTTCCATCGGCAGGTCGAAGCCCAGCGGGTAGCCGAGGATCGCCACCGGGTCGCCGCGCTCGATGCCCTCGCGAGTTTTCGCGATTCCCGCAACGCGTGGCGTGCTGCCTTTGATCAGCACGCGCAACACCCCGAGATCCGCATCGGGCGAGACGCCGATCATCTCGCCGCGCCACATCTGTGTGCTCCCCGAGAAAATGATGCCGATTCGCTTCGCGGTCTTCGTGCCATCCTCGCCGATGAGGATGTGCTTGTTCGTGACCATCGTGCCCATCGAGTCCACAGAGAACGCGGTGCCGCTGAAACGGTCGCCGTCGGTGAATTCGACGATCACAATGGCCACCGCGTCCTGATTCCGGTGGGAGATCGCGCGATAGTTGACGCCGCCCACGGCGCCGGCCAGGGCATGCTGCCGGCGCTCGGCGGCGTCGAGCTCGGTGCGCAAGCGAGCGACCGATGACGCGTCGCCGCTCGAGCCGTCGAGCTCCCGGCGCAGCCGCGTCGTCTCCGTCTGCGACGTGGTGAGGGCATCGCGCACGCCCTGGAGCTCGGACCTGAAGTGCGTCGTCATGTCGCGCGACTCGTGCATCAGGCTGTCGGCGCGCGCTTGCAGCTGCGCCAGCTCATGTGCTCTCCGCCGCCCGTCCCACTGCATCCAGCTGAAGCCGGTGCCGACGATCAGCAGCAGCACGATCAGGACTTTGGTCGTGCGCCGTAGCTGCGCCGTCTGGCGCGCGACCTCGACCGCGATGCGCACACCCGTACTCTGCCGCGATGGTGAATGCAGCGGCGGCGAAGCCGGCGTCGCGCGGACGACCTCACGCGGCGTCGACGCCCGCGCGGCCATCCCTTCGGCTGCGGTGGTGGCAGGGATGTCGGTGTCGGCCTCGATCACCTCGAACTCGAGCGCCGGCCCGTTCGCACCGAATCCGATCACGTCGCCGTCCTTGAGCGGCGTGTCGCCGGTGATGCGCTTGCCGTTTACGAAGGTGCCGTTGCGACTGCCGAGGTCCTGGAGGACAAACCCTTCCGTCTTGCGTACGATCGCCGCATGCCGGGACGATACGTCGAGGTCGCGCTCGGCGTCGAACCGGACATCGGAGAGCGGATGGCGGCCCAGGCCGATGTAGCCCTTCCGGAACGCTTCGACCTGTCCCGCGCGCGCGCCGGAGAGAAACTTGAATTGCGCCTTCATGGCTCGCGCGTGAAGTACCAGGCGAGGGCGGTGAGGACGGCTACAGCAATCAGCAGGACGGTCAGCGTCCGGTTGGTGCGAGCCTCCCTGTTCGGAACCGGTGGCCTGCTTCCTTTATAGATGGGCACGGGCTCGGTGCTCGTCTCGGTGTCGATCAGCGGATACACCTGATGGCCGACGTCTTCCGGCGGCCCGCTGCCGGAGTACCGCAGGCCGTCACCGTCGAAGCGGGCGATCACCACCGTGATGTTGTCGGGGCCGCCGCGCTCGTTCGCCAGCGCGATCAGCCGGTCGCATGCCGCGCCGAGGTTCGGGGCCTCAGTCACGATCTTGGCGATCTCTTCCTTCTTTACTTGCCCGGAGAGGCCATCGGAGCAGAGCACCAGAATGTCGCCGCGCCGTATCTCCTGCTGTGTGAGATCGACCTTGACCTTGGCGTCGGGGCCGAGCGCTTGCAGGATGATATTGCGGCGCTCGCTCTGCGCGGCTTCCTCTTCGGTCAGCTCGCCCGCCTCGACCAGGCGCTGCATCAGCGACTGGTCCTTAGTGATCTGATGCGCTTCGCCACCGCGAATCAGATAGGCCCGGCTGTCACCGACCTGCGTGAGATAGAGATGGTCGTTCAGCACGCCCGCGGCGGTCGTCGTCGTGCCCATCCCGCGGACTTCGGGGTGGGCCTTTGCGTGCGCGTGAATGCTCGCGTTCGCGACCTCGACGGCTTCCTTGAGGCGGTACGCGAACCGCTGGGGCGTCACCTCATCCTCAGCATTCCAGGTCTTGAGGAGGTGGGCGTAGATCGTGTCAGTGGCCATTTCGCTCGCCAGCTCGCCCGCCGCGGCGCCGCCCATCCCGTCGGCGACCATGAGCAGCGTACCGCGCGGGCCAATGTCGTGCCGGCGCACTTCCGGAAGGAGCGATGCGGTCTTCTTCGTCAGGTCGGCAACGAGAAACCTGTCCTCGTTGTGATCGCGCGTGCGACCGAGATCGGTCTTCGCGAACACCTCGACGCGGATCGGTTTCCTCGTGTTGAAGAAGCTCACGAGGCGCATCTCTGATCGCGCTTGAACTGCAGATAAGGCGAGTTTGTCGGCCTCAGGTTCAACGCCAATCCGTTCCAGCGGCAGGCTTCGGCGTTCTTGCCATCGAGCAAGAAGGCCTGCGCCACCATGAACGCCGCCTGGGCGCGCAGTGTCGGAGGAGCGCCGTTGTTGTTGTAGATCGCCGTCGCCTGGTCCCGCCCCGTATCGCTCGTTTTCGGATCGAGCACAAGCTCCATGACGTTGCCTAACTGCCGGTCCATCACCGCGCTGTCGACGGCGGGTCTCTCCTTGGTGACCACCGGGCCGGGCTGACGGCCGGAGCGTTGCCCGTTCCCAGTCTGTCGCGTCGTTTGTGTGGCTGCCGTGTCGCGCGACACGCGGGTCCCCCCGCCGCCCCCCCCCGTTTTGCTGCCGCCATTGAGCGCCACCCACGCGCCCGCGCCGGCGAGAATCACGACGACGCCAAGGGCCACGGGAATCAGCGACCGTTTTCGAGGCGGTGCCGGTCGCTTGGCAGAGATCCGTTCGGTCGCGTCGCCCATCGTATCGAGCAGCTGCGTCTTTCCTTCCGTATCGAGCCCTGACCCTGTTTGCGGGACGGCCGCTGATCCCGGACGACCAGTGACCGCCGCAACATCCGCCGCGAACTTTGCCACCGTCTGATAGCGCTCGACTGGGGATCGCGCGAGCGCGGTATCAAGCACCGGTTGCAAACCGGCGGGAAACGTGAGATCGGGACGCGCTTCGGCAAGTTTGGTGGGATCGTCGGTAAGGCGCTTGATCATCGTCTCCTGCACCGTCGTCGCCTCGAACGGCAGCTTGCCGGAGAGCATGCGGTAGAACACGAGCGCCAGCGAGTACAGATCGCTGCGGCCGTCGAGTGTGTCGCCGGAGAGCTGCTCGGGGCTCATGAACTCCGGCGTGCCGACCACGAGGCCGGTCTTCGTGACCTTCTGTCCCGCCTGATCGCCGCTAACCGCCTTGGCGATGCCGAAGTCCACGACTTTGACGACGTCGGCGCCGTCTTTCCGCCGCGTGAGCATGATGTTGTCGGGCTTCAAGTCGCGATGCACGATACCGAGGTCGTGCGCGGCTTGCAGCGCGTCCGCCACCTGAACGAAGATGGTGACCGCGCGCGGCACCGGCAGCGCACCCTCGGCCTCGCGCTCGAGCAAATCGGTGAGCGGCTCGCCCTCGATGAACTCCATGGCGAGATAGATGAGACCGTCCGGCGTTTCGCCGAAATCGTAGATCGCGCAGACGTTGGGATGGGTGATGCGGCTGGCGTTCGACGCTTCGCGATTGAATCGGGCGACGGCATCGGGATCGTGCACCATCGAGGGATTCATCACCTTGATGGCGCTGCGTCGCCCCATCTTCACGTGCTCGGCGAGATACACCTGACCCATGCCGCCTTCGCCGAGCTTCTTCATCACGTGATAGCGGTCGGCGATCACCTGGCCGACCAAATCGCTCGCGGGAGCCGCCGAGCGCAGCGTTTGCCCGTCGTTGGGACAGAACTTCACGTCATCGGCATACTCGGTGGAGCAGACGGGACAGATCTTCATGCGGCCGGTGTGCCCCCGGCCTCGCCCCCCGGAAGGTCAACGCGCAGCAGCTTGTCGCCGACCATGATCCGGGAGCCGTGGTGCAGCACCATCGCACCGCGCGCCGCGATCGCCACGCCGTTGCGGCTGTGGTCGTCGACCAGCACGAAGTCCGCGTCCTCGGAGCGCACCATCGCGTGCTGCGCGCTCATCGAGGGATCGTAGGGGAAGATCCAATCGCCGCGCTCGCGGCCGACATGGACGTCGCGCCCCGGCGAGAGCTGAATCACGTCGCGCGAGCTGCCGTCGGAGCGGAGCTGCGTCAGGCTGGCGATATCGGCGCTCGGCACCATGCTGCCCATGCGCTTCGTCAGGTCGGCATCGGGTGCGTGCGGGCCAGGGTAGCCGAGGCGCCGGAAGCGAAGCACCTGGGAGCCGATGAGGAGGAGGTCGCCGTCGGTTAGCCGGTAGGGCATTTCGAGAAATACCCACGTGCCGTTACGGCTGCCGAGGTCGCGGACCTCGAGGCGGCCTTCTTCCCACGACAGCTTGGCGTGAAGAGGGGAGAGGAACTGATCGTCCGGGAAGCGGATGTCGCCCTCGGTCCGGCCGATGGCGGTCGAGCTCTGCTTGCGATCGAACCGTTGCAATTCGGTAGCCATCTCGGACAACAGAACCAGGGTGAGGGAGTAATCGGAGCGGCGGTCGGGACTGAAGCGGTGTTCGGGGCCCCCCCCGCTGTGTGCGGTGACGATGGTGCCACACAGCGGACAGGGCGCGGGGGGATCCGCTGCGGCGCCCATTCCTGGTGCGGGCGGGCCGCTGGTGCGGGACACTCCGCCGCTTCGAGAACCCGCCGCCACGGCCGCACGCGCGACCGCCGCCTTGGTGAGCGGCTTGCCGCAGTCGTTGCAGAATTGCGCGTCGGCCTCGTTTTGGCGGCCGCAATACTGGCAGGCGCTCAGAGCCATAAAGTAAGGTGGCCCAATCTATTGCTCAATGCTAGCTTGCGCCACATGCGACTCGTTTGGACCGCGCTTCTCGTTGCAGCGACGGGTTGCGCGGCGTCTTCAACGCGTCGCGCGTCCGCGGGTGCCGCTCCGGTCGTTCCTTCCGCACGTGAGTCGTTGCACATCACCGTCGTCTATCCCGACACCGCCGAGCCGATTCAGGCGCAGGACTCGTCCTTTCTCTTCGGGAGTGTTGGTCGCGGCCGGGGCGACGTCGCGCTTTCTGTGAATGGCCAGTCGATTCCGGTATACGCCAGCGGGAGTTGGCTCGCGTGGGTGCGGCTGCCGCACGATTCGCTCGTGCATTTTCACATCGTGGCACGTGCCGGTGCCGGGGGAGGCGCGGAGCAGCGCGAGACAACGTTCGTCGCGCGCATCGCGCGGCCGTTCCAGCCGCCGCCGGGCGCGGCCGCATGGATCGACACGACGAGCTTCTCGCCTACCGATTCGCTCGCCTTTCCCGCCGGTGAGGGCGTCCGGCTCTCGCTTCGTGCGACTCCAGGCGCGCGCGTGCGACTCCGCATGGAAGGAAAGGGAGCGATCTGGTTCGTTCCCGACACCTTACCGGAGGAGCCCGCATGGGGCGTGCGCGCCTTCGGCACGGACACAACGGCCTACCAGCTGCCG
>Ga0137415_10007206_pt1 | contig 11018 bp, 8 predicted proteins | sample CZODoug3_1_1_16f_FD_183082 | JGI IMG/M metagenome (GOLD analysis project Ga0137415, IMG submission 183082) | Vadose zone soil fungal communities from Angelo Coast Range Reserve, California, USA - CZODoug3_1_1_16fungal (Hybrid Assembly) | ecosystem: Environmental > Terrestrial > Soil > Vadose...
GCAGTAACCGCCACATTCATTACAGCGTTGGCGGTCGCGCCGCTGGCGATCGCCCAGGAACACGACCACAGTGCCGACGCCGGCGCTTCGAAAGAAGTAACCGGCGAAGTTGTCGATATGATGTGCTACGTCGATCACAACGCCGTCGGCGAAAAGCATGGTCAGTCCTGTGGGGCAAAATGCATCAAAAGCGGTGGGCCCGTGGGCATCGTCAGCGACGGCAAGGCCTATCTCGTGGTTGGTGAACACAAGCCAATGAATGATCAGCTTGCCGAATACTGCGGCAAAAACATCACGTTGAAAGGCAAGCTCGCGGAGCGTGGCGGCATCGCGATGATCGAGAACGCCGAGGTGGTTAAGAAATAGTTGTCCTGTCATCCCGAGCCGCAAAGACGGCGAGGGACCTCCCAATCGAAGTTTGAAGCACGCAAATTAAGCACGGTGCTCAATCAGGTAGTGTGAGGTCCTTCGCTCCGCTCAGGATGACGACGCGTTTATTTGTAATACGGCCGAAGCGACGGACGCAGCTTTCCCACTCGAAGCGCCGTTTCAATTTGCAAGTCAGAGACGGGCGCATCGGAGACTTTGCGCAGCTCGCCGGCCTCAAGCGCCGCAATCGGTAATCCGTCGCGGAATAAAATGCGGCCTGCGGTGAGCGCGGCAATGCGCGGGCCAGGCGTGAGAATCCCCTGCAAATTCAGCGGGTCCGCAGCGCTGAGCGTAACCAGCCGGCCATTTAGCGGCGTCTTGCGAATGGAACGCAACAAACCAATCGCTTCAGGCAACGCGAATTGTTCTCCGCTGATTCCGCCAACAAAATAACCGCCGCGAATTTCGCCGCGCGCTTCCCATCGGCGATAAATTCGCCCCAATTCATACCACCTGACGGCAGGCGTTTCGCGCTCGAGCAATCGGCGAAACACAACGCCGTAGCGGCGCAATAGCACCCGTGCAAATTTCTCGATGGCAGTGTCACGCTCGGAGCTTCCCGCACCGTTTCCAGTTGATTTCGAGGCAATCTCCGTTCTCAGCAACGACCAGCGACCTGCGAACTCAATGCTCGCCACATTTGTTTTGTGCCGTCGCTTTCCAATGTTGCGGCCGAACGTAGGCCGTTTATTTGATGGAACGAGAAGCGCCCGCAACCCATCGAAACTGTCCGAAGTCACCAGACCGAGTGCCGCGAGCTGCGACAAAGCTTCCTCGACTTGAGAAGGCAGCACCGACTTGTCGGTGCGCCGCACCAGCTCAGCGAAAAAGAGCGCGCCACCGCTTTTCAGGGCCTCGAAGACAGCTTGGCTTCCGCTCGAAAGTTCAATCGCAGAATTGCCCTCAGCTAAGAGCAGCCAGTCATGCAAATTTTCGCGCTGGTAGAGCGCGATTGGGCTTGATCGCAGCGGGGCCGACGCACGCGTGCTCGGATTTTGCGGCGCGCTCAAACGTCCCCAGCCGACGCGACCGGAGAAGCAAAGACGATCCAGCCACTCCGGATCGTAATCGGTAATGCGTGCGGCGAGCACTGCCGATTCCCAAGCCGCCAACGGCAACTCGCAGCCGTCGAGTTGTTCTAGGACAGATTGTAGGCCCTCGGGTCCTTCGCCGCGATGATCACCGTCGACTCGCTGCCACGCGAACAGAAATCGATAGAAATCCTGAACTGAGACCGGCTGAATCTCCGCCCGGAGCCGGTCGATCGTGAGCCGGTGAATTCGCGCCAGCAGCCGGCGATCACACCATTCCTGTTTCGTTGCGCCGGGGTGAAATTTGCCGCGCAGAACAAAGCCCTCGGTCTCCAGTGCCAGCAGGGCAGCTTCAATGTCTGGAGGCCGCAAAACCAATCTGTCGGTCAACTCATCAACAGTAATCGGGCCGGAAACCTCCATGCGGCCGCGAACCAATTCGCGAATTGCATCGGCGCGTTCCCAATTTTTTCCGTGCGCTGACTCAGGAACGATTAAATCACGCTCAAGGATCGCGTTGGGATAAATCGCTCCAATCATCCGAAGTCGTTCCGCAGCGATATAGAACGTCGGCGCGCCACTCCCGCGACTGTGGAAGAGTGCTCCCGTGCTCCGGCGTTTTTCGCAATTTCCGTTGCCACTCGAAAACGGCGCAGCAGCGCCGCACTCCAAAACCTCGCGGGTTGTCGAATCTTGCCCCGCAAGAACGAGCTGCGCCGCTCGGTTTTCAGCCACGAGCGTCGCCATAAGCTGTTCTGCATTTTCGTGACCTGACGTCCGCTGGATTTCCGCTTCTGTCATCACGCCGAGTAGCATCAATGCGTCATGCAATTCATCTGCATTCGTCGCCTCGGGCCATGCTTCCTTTTGCACTTTGTCGATTGCAGCCGCGTCGAGAACACCTAGCCCATCACTGCCATTCCTCTCCGATGCGCGCCGCGTGTAAACCGCCTGGGTGCGGCGTTCTTCCAGCGGCGCATTATCCAGAAACGCGTACGGCCGCGCATTTAGAATCTCGGAAGCGAGCGGCGACGGCTCGGGCAAATCGCGTGCGATGCAGCGGATCTCCCCACTCTCGATCCTGCGCAAAACCTCTTCCAACCCATCGATGTCCATCGCCTCGGTGAGACAATCGTCGATAGTTTGTTTCACCAGCGGGTGATCCGGAATTTCACGGTCCCCAACAATGTGCTCAAGGCAGGCGAGTTGATCGGGGAAAACTGCGGCAAGAAGATTTTCTGATTCCATCCGTTGCAACGGCGCCGCGATTTTTGCGCCACCCCGAAACCGGGGCACCGCGAGCGAGCGGGTCGCGTTCCAGCGCCAGCGAATGGTAAACATCGGCGCGTCGAGCAACGCTTGAACGAGCAGGTCACGAACGGTTCTGGGATTGAGGTAACGAAAGACTTCCTCGAGCGGAAACGAATGCTGCGTGCCGAGCGAAATCACAATTGCGTCGTCCGTGGCCGCTGCTTGCAATTCAAAATTAAACGAGCGGCAAAAGCGTTTTCGCAGCGCGAGACCCCACGCGCGATTGATTCGACTCCCAAACGGCGCGTGCAAAACGAGCTGCATCCCGCCCGATTCATCGAAGAAACGCTCCATCACTAAAGTTCTCTGCGACGGAATTGCCCCGAGCGATCGATAAGCGTCAGCGAAATAGTCGCTAAGTTGCTGAGCCGCTTCCGCCGACAACTTCATTTCAGAAACGAGCGAATCGCAAACATCCTTGCCATCGCTCAGCAACCTTTCGATTTCTGTGTGAAAAATTGAAACGGCTTGCGACAAGTCAACCGTGCGCGCGGGCGCTTCACCCAGCCAAAATGGAATTCCGGGCGGTTGACCTTTTGCGTCTTCTACACGAACCACGCCTGAGTTCACACGTAAGATTCGCCAGGACGCGTTTCCAAGCTGGAAGATGTCGCCGGCCAAACTTTCCACCGCGAAATCTTCGTTCACAGTGCCGACGAAAGTTTCCGATGGCTCGAGAACTACTCGATAATCAGCGTTGTCTGGGATTGCGCCGCCGGACGTCAGCGCGACAAGCCGCGCCCCGCGGCGGCCTCGCAAACGATGATTCACGGCATCGTGATGAATCAACGCTGCTCGCCGCCCGCGTTTTGTGCTGAACCCTTCGGCAAGCATCTTCACGACGTTGTCGAATTCTTCGCGCGTGAGATTGCGATACGGCCAGGCTGAACGGACGAGCGCGAAGAACTTATTTTCATCCCAATCTTCTGTGGAAGCTGCAGCGACAACTTGTTGCGCCAGAACGTCCAACGGTTTTTCTGGAATGCTGAGTCGATCGAGTTCACCGCGACGGACGCAACCGAGTAACGCAGCGCATTCGATCAGTTCGTCACGGCTCAACGGGAAAATGCGACCTTTCGGTAAGCCGCCGCGCTGGTGCTCAGCGCGACCGACGCGCTGCAGCAGGGTTGCGATCGAGCGAGTGCTGCCGAGCTGACATACGAGATTAATTGAACCAATGTCGATGCCCAACTCCAGGGAAGCCGTGGCAACGAGCGCTTTTAATTCACCGCGCTTTAACCGATCTTCCGCGTCGAGACGCAGTTTTGCAGAAAGACTTCCGTGATGCGATGTGACAGCATCGGCGCCCAGCAATTCACTCAAGTGATGCGTCACGCGCTCGGCCATGCGCCGGGTGTTAACGAAGATCAAAGTCGTCCGGTGCTCCCGAATCAGCTCCGCCAGGCGATGATAAATTTCTTCCCACACTTCATTCGACATCACCGCTTCAAGCGGAGAGCTGGGGAGTTCAATCGCCAGATCCAATTCGCGGCGGTGGCCAATGTCTATGATTTCACAATCAGGATCGCTGGCCTCGTCAACGGCCTGAGAGCCGACCAAAAATCGAGCTACTTCTTCGATGGGCTTTTGTGTGGCCGATAAACCGATTCGCTGAAGCGGACTTTTTGTTAGCGCCGCTAATCGTTCGACGCTCAGTGCGAGATGCGCGCCTCGCCGGTCGTCAACGATAGCGTGAATCTCATCGAGAATCAGCGTTCGTACCGTGCTTAGCATGCGCCGGCCGGAATCGGAAGTAAGCAGCAGATAGAGGGATTCCGGCGTCGTGACTAGAATGTGCGGCGGCTTCTTTATAAGCGCCTGCCGTTGCGCGGCAGTTGTATCGCCCGTGCGCACTTCAGCGCGCACATCGAGTTCCCGACCATTCGTTTGGCCTAATAAGGCGCGAATTCCTGCAAGCGGCTCCTGAAGATTTTTGCGAATATCATTGCTCAACGCTTTGAGCGGCGAGACGTAAACAACTTGCGTTTCGTCCAGCAAATCGCCCTCGGCGCCCTGGCGGAAAAGCGCATCGAGTGAAGCGAGAAACGCCGCCAGCGTTTTTCCGGAGCCTGTAGGCGCAGAAATCAGCACGTGCCGACCGGATTGGATTGCCGGCCAGCCACGCACTTGCGGTTCAGTCGGTGATCCAAAAGTTTGCTGGAACCAACGCTCGACCGCAGGATGAAATTGAAATGACTGCATGAAAATGAAAGCTGCAAAACTCAATTTAGGCGACGATGCTGCAAAGCAAAGTAGTCGCGCGGTTTGTCATCCCGAGCGAAGCGAGGACCTCCCCGACGGAAGGTTGAACACACAAGCTAACTAATGTGTTCGATCACCTCTCGTGAGATCCTTCACTTTGTTCAGGATGACGCTGCGTCATTTTACGCCGTAGCGCTTTGTTCTCAGCGCGATCACTTCGCGCAGCATCCGCAGGCTATCACGAAAAAAACTAACTTTACTGCCTTCAGCATGGTTCCACCGCACGGGAATTTCGCGAATCCGTAAGCCTGCGCGCTGTGCGAGATAAAGCAGCTCGACATCGAATGCAAAACCATCCACTCGCGCCGCCTCCAGAATCGACCGGCAAACATCGAGCCGAAACGCCTTAAATCCGCATTGCGTGTCCCAAAACGGCAGGCCGGTTGCGACGCGCACAAGCAGATTGAAAACACGGCCTCCTTGCTCTCGCCGCCACGGTTGATGAATGCCAATCAAACTGCGGTCGAGCGCGCGCGAACCGAACGCAATGTCGACTTCGCCATTTGCAATTGGCTCGATGAGTTTCGGCGTTTCTGTGAGCGGCGTGGAAAGATCCGCATCAGAAAAGAGCCCGATCGGTTCTCGCGCCGCAAGCAATCCGGAACGCACGGCCGCGCCCTTGCCACGATTCGGAAAATTTTCGATCAACCGCGTTTGGATCGTTGCCCCATTCAACTTTTCGCGTGCGACAGCGGCAGTTGCGTCGGTTGACCCGTCGTTCACCACGATCAATTCACTTGTCGGAGCATTGGCGGCGAGATAATCGATCGCAACCCTGAGCGTTTCGCCGATGCGCCCTTGTTCATTGAAGCACGGAATCACGATGGAGAACGGCGGGAGCATGAAGCGTTAAAGCGGGTAGCCCTGTGTTGTCATGTTGAGCGAAGCGAAACGTCTCTGATTGTCATCTTTGCGCGACCGGAAGAACTCCTCTGAGATTCTTCGCTTCGCTCAGAATGACAATGCCGTTTTCGCTTCAGCGGTTCAACGCTTCGACCAATCACGAACTCACTTGTAAATCTCCACGACAAACTTGCCATTTGGATCGACATACCCGCGATACATGCCGTTTGTATTAAATGGCAAAGCGATCTCGCCATTTTTATCGATGGCGATCAATCCGCCAGCGCCGCCGAGCTTTTCCACTGCGTCCAGAGCCATTTGCGCCGCTTCCTGCAATTTCATTCCCCGATATTCGATCAGCGCTGAAACCTCATGAGCCACGCCGGCACGAATAAAATACTCGCCGTCCCCCGTGGCGGAGACGGCGCATGTCGCGTTATTGGCGTAAGTGCCTGCGCCGATAACCGGAGTATCGCCCACGCGCCCCGGGCGCTTGTTTGTCGTGCCGCCGGTTGAAGTCGCTGCGGCGAGATTTCCATTCTTATCCAGCGCGACGGCGCCCACAGTGCCGTGGCGATCTTGATCAGTAATGACAAATGCCTTCCCGGCGGCGCCTGTGCGCTTCTTCTCTGCAGCTTTGATTTTCTGCAAAGCATCCCAACGCTTCTGGGTGAAAAAATATTTTTGATCCACCAGTTCCATTCCGTTCTCTCCGGCGAATCCTTCCGCACCTTCGCCATCCATCATTACGTGGCCGGACTTTTCCATGACAAGCCGGGCAAGGGCGATGGGATTCTTGATGTGCTTCAAACACGCGACCGCGCCGGCAGCGAGCGTTTTCCCGTCCATGATGGCTGCGTCCATTTCGTTGGTACCGGCACTTGTGAACACCGAGCCTTTGCCCGCATTAAAGTGCGGGTCGTCCTCCAACACGCGCACGGCTGCTTCCGTCGCGTCGAGGCTTGATCCGCCACGCTTCAAGATTTCGTAACCAGCCGTCAGCGCGCGCTCGAGGCCCGCGCGATATGCGCGCTCCTTTTCCGGAGTCATCGTGCTGCGCTCGATGGTTCCGGCGCCGCCATGGATTACGATTCCAAAATTGTTTCTTTGCATCTCTTCCTGATTCTCAGAGCGTTTTCCCGTTGCAGCTGTCGGGGACGGTGCCGGTTCTTGCGCAAGCGCCTCGAAAGCCTTCGGGCCTGCACTAAAGAGCAGGAAGACAAAGAAGCAATTCGCTGCGGCCAGCAATTTCACATTCCGTTAACGTCACTCTCCAAGCGTCAATTGTCGATCCTAGTGGGCGGGCGGGGACGACGCTGGATGTGCCGGCGAAGGCGCTGTATCGCCGCCAGGAATGATCGGCAAACCTTCCCTGCCCGCGCCGATGATTACAACTTTTGAATTGCCGCTGAGAGCGAGCTCTTTGGTCGCCTCAATGCCCTTCCATTTCAGAAGATTTTCATTGATGCCTTCGGTCACAATCTTTTGGAAACTGGAGATGCCTTCCGCTTCAATTTTGTTGCGTTCAGCTTCTTGTTTTTCCTTCAACAGAATGAATTGCATCCGCGAGGCTTCCTGCTCAGCGCTCAATTTTTCCTGGATGGCCTGTTGCAGCCGCGCCGGCAACGCCACATCGCGCAGCAGCATCCGCTCGACCACAATGCCGCGTGGCTCGATCGCAGCGACAATGTTCTGATTGATGTCCGAACTCATCTTTTCGCGTTCCGCCGAATAAAGCGCTTTTGCCTGATGCGAGCTGGTCACTTCGCGAACCGCCCTGCGCACATTTGTTGTCACCAGCACCGTCTCGTAATCGCGCCCGATGGTGCGGTAAACGTCCGGTGCCTTAGCCGGATCGAGATGATAAAGAAATGCTCACATCCAGATGCACGATCAAACCCTCACTTGAAGAGGGGTGTCCATCTCTTTTACCTCGCTGGTTTGAACGGACATGCGATGTACGCGCGCCAGAGGATTAACAAGATGCAGGCCAGACGGCAGCGCTTCGTTGCGCACCTTGCCGAAAAGATCGAGGACCCCGACATGTCCGGCCGGGACCACGCGAGCTGAGCGAACCAACACAAAAATGAGAACGATAACGAGAACGAGAATGAAAGCGGCAGGCGGTTTCATGAAGCCCAGTGTAAAGGGTTCATCCAGAGAATGTCGAAGGCTTTTGCCGCGCGCTCCTGCATGACCCGAATGGCAGAGGGGTGAACTCCAATTTGGCCAGTGGCACGGCTGATCTGCTCGGAACAAACGAATCGAAGATGGCCTGCGATTTTAACGATAACTTTGGTCTTTGCCTCGCCCCGCAACTAAGGCCAACTTTTGCTCGCCATGGCAGACGCTCAACCGCCGCCCGTTTTAGTTGCGCAGGGAATCGGCCACGTCTCACGCAATTTTCTGCACGAGGTCGGCGGCGTGTTCTGGTTCATCGTGAATACGTTCCAAGAGATGTTGGAGCGTATCCAGCAAGGGCGGGTGCCGTTTCGCGCCAGCAGTTTTTTTCGGCATAGTCAACGCGCCGGTGTCGATTCCGTGCCACTGGTCGGGCTCGTATCGTTTTTTCTCGGGCTGACAATGACGTTGCTCACCGGCTACCAATTACAACGCTTCGGAACAGAACGGCTGATCCCTGGCTTGGTGGCGATCGGTTTTACGCGTGAACTAGGCCCGCTTCTCACGGGCATTATGGTGGCGGCGCGCATCGGTGCTGCGTTCACGGCCGAGCTCGGCACCATGCAAGTTTCCGAGGAAGTCGAAGCGATCGAATCCATGGGTATTGGCCCCCTGCGGTTCCTTGTCGCGCCGCGGATGCTCGCCTTAGTTCTCTTGATGCCCTGTCTCTCCACGGCTTCGAACATTGCCGCCATATTTGCAAGCAGCTTGATTTGCAAAGCCTATTTCAGTATCGCGTTTCCATATTTTCTCGACCTCGTAAAAGATTCGTTGCTCATTCGCGACATCGTCACCGGGATCTTCAAGAGTTTCCTGTTTGGCCTGCTCATTGCGTCTATTGCCTGTTACCGGGGATTGACCGTGAAAGGCGGCGCCGCGGGAGTAGGCACTTCGACAACTTCCAGCGTCGTGACGGCGATCACCGCCGTGATCGGCTTCGATACGCTATACAACGTCATCTACACCACATTTTATCCAACATGACCACGCCCACGCACATGGTCGAGTTACGCGACGTGTGCATGCAATTTGAAGAAAACAAAGTCCTCGACGGCTTTTCGCTCAGCGTGGAGCCGCAGGAGCGTTTGGTGATCATGGGCCAATCCGGGAGCGGTAAAAGCACGATATTGCGTTTGATTCTCGGCACGCTTCGCCCCAATTCCGGTTCCATTTTTTTCAAGGGCTTTGAAATCACGGGGCTCCAGCGGCGGAAACTTCAGGCCGTCCGGCAGCACATGGGCATGGTATACCAATATTCGGCGCTGCTCAGTTCTCGTAACGTGCGCGAAAACGTTGCTCTCCCCCTCGAAGAGCTTACGGACAAATCGCGTGATGAGATTGACAAAATCGTCGATGAAAAATTGGAGCTTGTCGGCATGAAGGATTCCAAAGACCTGTTGCCGGAGGAACTCAGTGGCGGCATGCGGAAACGCGTCGCCCTTGCGCGCGCTCTGGTGCTCGAGCCGGAGTTGATGCTTCTTGACGAGCCGTCAGCCGGTCTTGACCCGGTCATCGCCTCCGTCATCGACGAACTAATTATCAGCCTGAGCGATACAGCGAAGGTCACATCCATTACCGTCACGCACGAAATGGACAGCGCCTTTCGCATCGGCACGCGAATGGCTATGTTGTATCAGGGAAAAATCATTGAAGAAGCCGAACCTGAAAAATTCAAACAATCCAAAAATCCGGTGGTCGCTCAGTTTTTGAGCGGCAGCACCGAAGGTCCCATTCTGGAAGGCAGCCTCGATGCAATTACAAAGAAATGAAATCATGACCGGCCTGCTCGTGATCGGCACGATCGCGGTGGTCGCATTCCTTTTGGTTTTGCTCGGCGCGCCGGGATTGTTCCGCCCGCTCGTGACCTACAAGATTTACTTCGATAACGCGGCCGGTATCAAACAAGGCGCGCCCGTGATGTTGGCAGGTCGCAAGATTGGTCAGGTGCAAAAACTATTTTCGCCCGTTTCGCCCAAAGAAGAAAAGCAAGCAGAGCAAGCGGAGGCGGCAATTCATCAGCCGGAAGCGAATGCGAGTCCCAGCGCCTCTGCCACGCCTAGCAAACCAAGATTCGAAGTGCGCGTGGACGTGCAGGTGGACAAGAGTGCCAAGGTCTATCGCGACGCCAAGACCCGCATGATGCAGCTTGGATTACTGAGCGACATGGCGATTGATATTACGCAGGGGACTGAAGCCTCCGGTCGTGCAAAGGATGGCGAGATATTCGCCGGAGAGCGCACTCCCGATTTGGGTGAAGCCGCGGCGAAGATGCTGGAAGTGATCAAACCGGTGGCGGCCGAAGCCACCAACACCATGAAAGACCTTCAGCAGACCGCGCAAAATCTCAATCGCATCACCGACGAAAATTCCGAATTGAACCTCGCCCTCACCCAGTTCAAGACCTTCGGCGAACATCTTTCGGATCTGACCGCGCCCGACAGCGCGCTTTCGCATTCGCTCACCAACATCGAAAAAATCAGCACAAGCCTCACGGAGAACAACAACATCGAGGTGACGCTGCGAAACCTGCGCAACTCGTCAGAGAAATTAAAGGTGGCGACCACCGAGCTCGAGCCTGCGGGTACAAACATCAAGCAATTTAGCGAGACGATAAAAACTCAGCCGTGGCGCCTGATCTGGCCCACGACAAAAAAGTACGCCGAAGCATCCCCAACTCCCGCTCCTGGTCAGGGCACGATCACCGTACGCAAAACCGCAAGAGCAAAGCCACGTCCCCGCGCAACTCCCACACGTACGAGCAGTCGGTAGGGGAACGCACGCGTCTCGCGTGCTGGTGATTGCGTCCTCGCGATCACACATAGTAGCACTGGCATCCTGCCTGTGGGGCGACCGGGCGTCTCGCCTGGTCGCCGCAAATTCGGCAGGCAAGATGCCCGCCGGCCCCCACAGCCAAGATGGCCGTGCTCCTGCGCTATCACCGGAAAGTGGAGCAATGTGATC
>Ga0137415_10007207_pt1 | contig 11016 bp, 13 predicted proteins | sample CZODoug3_1_1_16f_FD_183082 | JGI IMG/M metagenome (GOLD analysis project Ga0137415, IMG submission 183082) | Vadose zone soil fungal communities from Angelo Coast Range Reserve, California, USA - CZODoug3_1_1_16fungal (Hybrid Assembly) | ecosystem: Environmental > Terrestrial > Soil > Vadose...
TGCCAGTCCGAGACCCAACCAGCGGCTTGCCCCAACGCAAACACCACCACGGCAAGTCCTGATGTCGCGATGACGAGCCAACCTCCGCGATCGATGCGCGACTTTTGAAAGGAGGTCCGAGGCGCCGAGGCAAAACCGCGAGCCTCCATCGACTCGGCCAGCTGGATCGAGCTCTCCGCGGTGGTCAGCACAACCGGCACCACAACTTCAGCCCACGAACGCGGGCCACGGGGCCGCCAGCCTCGCAGTCGCTGCGCCTCGGCCACCTCGGCGAAGGAGGTCGCGACGGAAGGCACCAGGTTGAGCGAGGCGGCGATGGCTGTTCCGGTCCGCGAGAGCGCGTTGGGGAGCGCGTCGATAACCTCGCTCGGCGCGAGTAAAAATGAGAATGGGGCCGCGGCCAGGATGGCCGCGGCGATCGTCAATGCACCCGAAACGCCGAACGCCAGCGCTTCGAGCGTGTAGGGGCCACCCAATCCCGGGATCGAATCTGGCAGCGCGAAAAGGACCGAGCGGCCGAGGTGCGCCGAAAGGAAATTGAGCACCACATCAAAGGTCGCGATGAACGCGACACCGACAAGCAGGGGTCGAATGCGGCGCAGCCCCGCTGATGCGGCGAGCGTGGTGAACGCCGCCGCCAGAATCGCTGTCTTGTAAGCGGGGTTGGTCGTGACGAGGGCGATGAACATGCTCGCGGCCGACCAAGCTGCCACCGCCCTCGCGTTCATCCGTCTACTCCTTGATCTATGCCTTGGCGAGCGGTGGCGGCGATGGCGACTGGTCAGCTGTGTAGCGCCAGCCCAGGGCCTCCTTGTCGTGCAGGCTGACCTGCGTATAGCCGGTTTGGGCCTCGGCCCATGCGCCGTTGGTCTCCACGAACAGCGCCCAGTTGGGTCCGGCGTCCGCAAAGCATTTGCTGAACTGGGCCGGCTCGCTGTCGATCTGGCAGACAGCCTTGCCGAAGCTGAACGTCTGGGTCTGAAACTGGATCGTCGATTGGTCCATCAACGACTGCCCGTCGATGGTGTCGCCTGTGAAGCCGACACATTTTTGCAGGTGACTCGCGAGCGCAGAATGCTGGACCACGACGTAAGCGTGGTGAGGGGCACTCGCGTTCACACAAGAGCTCGCCGGACTGGACGAGCCTGTGGTTGGCGAGCCGCCGCACGCATAGACGGCGCCGAGTATCAGGGCCAGTGCCGCGCTGGCCGACATGAGGTGCTTGCGCACGCGGTTTCCTCCAGGCGGTCAGCCTTTCCCGAACGCGCCGCTGAAAGCCGACCGCCAGGAGCTTCCGTGCCGTTGCGCGCGGACGGTTCACCGTTTCGGGCGTTCAGGTCTCCTGGCTCGCGGATCGCCGCCCCCATCCGCCTTCCCGAGGTGCTGTTTACCTCAGTGGCTTGTTTAGGACGGAGGCTCCTCGCTCACAGTTGCGCGACAGCTCCGGCATCACACCGGATTCCCTTGGTGCCCTGACTCGGAATCTTAGCTCGCGAGCTGCCTCGGCATCGGAGGAGGCAGCGGGGCGGGATCGCCCGAATTTACGTAGTGCCAGCCCAGGGCTTCGGTGTCATGGAGCTGGATTTCCGCGTAGCCGCCGGGCGCGCTCGACCAATGACCCCCCGACTCGATGAAAAGTGCCCAGTACGGATGGTTCTGCGGAAAGCACTGGCTGTACTGGCGGGGTTCGAGGTCGACCTGGCAGACCACCTTGCCGGAGGTGACAGACTGCGTCTCGTACTCGATGCCGGATTGGTCCATGACAGTCTGGCCGTCGATGGATGAGCCGGTGAAACCGACGCAGCGCTCGATCGAGGCTCCAGAGAGATGCTGCACCACGACATAAGCGTGGTGCGGTGCGGTGACGTCGCTGCAGGTGATGGAATTGGCCGCGTGAATGGGCGCCTGCGACCCGCAGGCCACCAGGAGCAATAAACCAAACCCTCCGCTGACAAAGCGACTAAACATCCCCGGCCCTTGAAGTGGAAGACGGTCGGTCGGATCAAAAGCTTGCGGTCAGCGGGACCTTCTGGATGCATCGTCGGTCGATTTGAGACCAGACGTATTTCGCCTCGTTGTATCCACCGGCGCTCATCGAGCGCAGGGATTCGACTCCGCCGGCGTCAGCGGTACGCAATCACAGCGGGTTGGCAGTCGCTCTAGGTCTTTCGGGTCGCGCGCGACAGCCGGAGGTAACCGGTCTCTTTGGTGACCGGCATCGCAAAGTCGAATCGATCGGCGGTCAGCGCGAGGTCGAGGTCGGTCGGTGGAAAGCCCGGCCATTCGCCGCGGCTCACCGTTTGGTAGCGGTCTGTCTCGCGAAGCGGCCGAAGCAGCCGCTCGAGGTCGGGCTCGCGGCCTCGGATGACCTCCTCCATGTAATGGGCACAGGCGTGGTCTTCCGGATGGTCGGCTGAAGCGATCAGAGTCAGCGTTTCGGGCTTCGTTAACAGGCAGGCTTGCACCGTCGCCGTGGCGACGACGAGACTCGCCGCGAAGATGTCATCGCTCTTTACCTCCGCCGCCACCTGCGTCCCCGCGCTCGAGCGCTGGATGAGGACACGGCCCGTGAGATCGAGCTCGCCGATCTTCGTCGGGGAGTTGCTGATCGCGATCCCTTCCACGGGCAGCCCTTCTTCCTCCGCGCAGATGACAGCGCCTGGAGTCGAGGCGGCAAGCGCCCGCGCCTCGTCGACGGTCCTGACGAGGCGGCACTCGCGCGCGCCGCCGGCCAGCGCGTATGCGCTGACGGTGAACGAGCGCAGGACGTCGATCACGACGACGGTGCCTCGGGCGTGTCGCGCGCCCTCGATGCCGGTGGCGTGGATGATGTTCACGTGCCAGACCCAGGCGTCGGTGAGCAGCCCCGTCCATTCGGCTTCGAGCAGATCGCGGATTGCGGGTCGATGCGTGTGGTGGGCCTGCGTCTCGAACCGGGCCAAACCGTGCCCGAGCACCGCAACGCCATTCCAGTCGCGCTCATCGTCACAGACGGGCGCCTGCACTTCGATGACGGCACACAGTCGGGTGACGTTGGAGCGGGCGAGATGCTTTTGATCAACCCCGGGGAACGGCACACGTACCACGCCGACGTTTCGACGTCGGCTTTTCTCGTGTTTGCCGGGCTTCCCGGTGTGCGCAGCCGCACGTGGACGCTCCGCCGCAAGGCTTAAGTCCCACTCACGACGCGTTCCACAGGGCGATGGCGCGACCGCGGTCGGCGTCGAGCAGGATGTTGAGGGTGGCGACATCCAGCTGCAGCCTCGCCGCGATCTTGAGGTCGGCCTGGATCCATGCCGCAGCGATGGCGCGAAGCATGTGTCCGTGGCCGAAAGCGAGCACCCGGCCGCCAGGACGACGGCGGGCGAACGCGATGAACTCATTCGCCCTGGCGTAGATCTGCGCCGGCGTCTCGCCGCCGGGTGAACCGTCCTTGTAGATCTCCCAGTCGGGGTGGGACTCGTGGATCTCCGCCGTGGTGAGGCCTTCGTATCGGCCGTAGTCGACCTCCTTCAGAAGGTCTGTCAGCTGCGGGTGGTCGAAGCCGGCGAGGTGGGCAGTAGTTGTCGCGCGCTGCATCGGGCTCGAGTACACGGCGTCGAAGCTGATGCCGGTGAGCCTTCGACCAAGGTCCCTTGCGTTCTGCTCGCCGCGCGACGTGAGCTGCAGGTCGGTGATTCCTGTGTGGCGCCCCAAAAGACTCCACTCGGTCTCGCCGTGGCGGGCGAGATAGAGCTCGAAGCTCAGGCGGGCTTGCCCATCATTTCGGGGCGACCCGAGCGCAGAGAGCGGCTCGCGCTTTCGATCACCGCACCCGCGCGGACGCGTTGACCGGGACGGATGCAGACCAGGCCCACAGCCGCCTGCGCTCCTTGTGGCTTGAGCGCCTCGTTCACGGCCGCGAGCACGCGATTGGCGGCATGAGCCGTCCCAGCGACATCGGTGTCGGGAAGGATGGCCAGGAGCTGAGGCGGCGTGCGGCCAAGCACACCCGGGGTGTCGACATCGCGCACCGTGCTGGCCAGCGCGGCGGCCATCGTCTTCAACGCTTCGTCCGCGGGCACCGTTCCGTTTGCCTCGATGAGCAGCACACCCAGGTTTCGCTGGTAGCGGTGAGCCCGAGCCAGCTCGTCCTCGAGCACCGGACGAACGAAGCGATCGTTGAAGAGGCCCGTCGTCCGGTCGACGATGTGAAGCGGCTCAGCCTGGGGATCGTCAGCCCGCACGCCGCAGGAGGGACAGAACACCGCGCCGTGGGGTAGAGGTGAACCGCAAGCCTGACAGGTCTGTGCCTCGGGCCGGCGGCGGAGAAAATCGCCAATCGGCATTCGGTAAAGCCTATCAGTCGTGTTCGACATGCCTTTTGAACCTCTTAACAGCCTGGGTTGTGCTTGACTCTGGCGAATCCTAAGCTCGATCGAGGTGTGCCGGCGGGGGAGGGCAGGCAACGGAGGAGGAAGGGAGGGCCCGAGGTGAGTTCTGTGAAGTTGGGGGCGCGGACCTCAGCCGACTGCGGCGGCCGGAGCGGTAAGCCAGCTCTCCGCCCAGTCCGAGACCGCAGCCAGGACCGGTTCGAGCGCGCGGCCGCGCGAGGTCAGTCGATAGCTCACCCTGACCGGCGGCCCCGGGTCGACAAGCCTCTCCACGATGCCTTCGGTCTCGAGCTCGCGCAGGCGCTCAGTCAAAACTCGATCGCTGATGCCGGGGATTCCCGCGAGGAGTTGGTTGAATCGAGCAGGTGCCGGGATGAGGGCTTTCACCACTGCCCCGGTCCAACGCTTTCCAATCAGCTCGATAGCGCGCTGAAAGGCAGCGCTGTAGTCGAGGCCCCCTCCGACCATGGGGAGTGATTCTATGCGCTATCGCCATTCTCCGAAAGGACCCGGCCGGTGTTTTCCACAAGAAAATTTTTCTGACCACAACCAACCTTGGTCATGGCACCGTGTAAGGGCTTGGGAAATGTTGTGATGGGCACACAGGTGGGCTTGCGATGGAGCTGACCGGCAGGGTCGTAGTTGTAACGGGCGCGGCCCGAGGCATCGGCCGCGCGCTCGCCAGGCGGTTCGCCGCGGAGCCGACCAAGGCCGTTGTCGTCGCCGACGTCGATGGTTCGGGTGCCAGAGCTGTGGCTCAGGAGATCGGGGCTACCTCGGTGCAGTGCGACGTCTCTCGCGAGGCTGACATCGAGCGTCTTATCGAACTTGTTGAGTCGCAACACGGGCGGATCGACATCTTCTGTTCCAACGCCGGGATCGCGGTCGGGGGCGGGCCCGAAGCATCCGACGCCGACTGGCAGCGAATCTGGGAAGTCAATGTGATGGCGCACGTCTACGTCGCCCGCCACGTCCTTCCCCGCATGCTCGCGCGCAAGGACGGCTACATCGTCGGCACCGTGTCAGCGGCCGGTCTCTTGAACCATTTCTTCGCTGCGCCGTACGGCGTGACCAAGGCCGCTGCCCTCTCCTTCTTCGAATGGCTCTCGATCGTGCATGGTGACGAAGGCATCCGCGTCTCTTGCCTCTGTCCGCAGGGAGTGAAGACCGACATGCTCGAAGCGGAACGCCTCCATCTCGGCATCAACTTCCTGACCGCCGGCGCCCTCGAGCCGGAACTCGTGGCGGATGCTGTGGTCAACGGCATCGCCGCCGAGCACTTCCTGATCCTTCCCCACCCCGAGGTTGCCGACTACTTCCGGCGCAAGGCGGACGACTACGACCGCTGGCTCCGCGGCATGCGGCGGCTGCGCAGCAACCTCCTTTCGACCGCTCGCTGAGTGCGCTGGCTTTCACTCGTTGCCGGAGCCGCACTCGTCGCGCTGGCGTTCGGCGCGGCGACCCGCGTCACTGACACCCGGGAAGGCCTCATCGCCGAGGTCATCACGCTGCTCGGCGGCCTGGCCGGCGTCGCGCTTCTGATCTACGGCCTCGCGGTCCGAAAGCGTGCGGCCGCGCCGACTGCACCGCAGCGACCACCTGCGATACCGCGTGCCCGCTCGAGGAACGATCTTGTGCTGGGAGCCGGCGGCATCGCGCTCGCATCGATCTTGCTCGGCGGGCTCGCCGTGAGCGGCGGCATCTGGTGGGCGGCGATCGGTCTGGTCCTCCTCCTGCCGATGATCGCGGGCAGCGTCTATCTCTGCGTGCGGTTCCTGCGTTTCAGTCCCTGAGCGAGAGGATCTCTCCGACCAGGTACAGCGAGCCGCAGACCAGGACATTCCCCGCCTCACCGGCCAGCTGCTTGGCTCGTTCGAGAGCGACGCTCGCCGGCCTCGCGACTGAGGAGTCTTCGCCATACAAGCCAGTCAGCGTCTCGGCCGGAATGGCATGACCGTGCGCACTCGCCGGCTCAGTGAAGACCACGGCATCCGGAATCAACGTTCGCAGGGCACCCAGAAGCTGGATCGGATCGCGCTCGCTCAACATGGCGAAGACGGCGATGAGTCGCTCATCTCCAATGAGTCGCCGCAGCGCCGCTCCTGCCTTGACCATCGCCGCTGGGTTGTGCCCGCCGTCCAGGATCACGCGCGGGTGATCCGCGATCAGCTGCAGGCGCCCAGGCCATCGGGTCGCCTCGAGGCCCCGTCGCACCGCTTCATCAGTCACCTCGTCCAACAGGTGCGCCGACGCCACGGCAAGGGCCGCGTTGGCGGGTTGAAAGTCACCGACCAGCGGAAGCCGCAGGTCGCGATGGTCGAAGCCGGGGCCGGCGACGCTCATTAGGTGTCCATCCCAGCCCAACGACGTTGACTCGAGCCGGATCTCGCGACCCAGTCGCCAGATCGGAGACGACGTCGCGACCGCACGCGCCTCGACGATCTCGAGCGCTTCGCCTTGGCAGCCGGTCACGACTCGATCGCCCTGTTTGACGATAGCCGCCTTCTCGCGCGCGATCTCTCCAATTGTGTTGCCGAGATATTTCTGATGATCCAGGTCCACGTTGGTGATCACGGCGACGCCCAGGTCGAGCGCGTTCGTGGCGTCGAGCCGCCCACCGAGGCCAACCTCACAGACCAGCAGGTCGACGCGCGGCACCAGATATGCCACCGCCATCGCCGTCAGCATCTCGAACTCTGTGGCGGGTCCCATCTCCGATGCCACCTCGTCCAGGGTTGGAACCAGGCTCTCCAGGGTCGCGACAAACTCCGCTTCGCTGATCGGGCGGCCATTCACCTCGATGCGCTCCGTGTAAGAGATGAGGTGCGGCTTCGGCATGAAGCCCACGTTGTGACCCGCGGCCCGAAGGATCGAAGCCAGGCATGCGCCTGTCGAGCCCTTGCCGTTGGTGCCGGCGACCAGCGCGCCTTTGAGCCGCCGGTCCGGCGCGCCGAGGCGGTCGAGCACGGCTCGCGTCCGCTCTGTGCCGAGCTTCATCGCAAAGCGGCCTTCCTTCGAGATGTAGTCGAGGGCCTCCTGGTACGTCAAGCGCGACCGCTCAGACAGGTACCGCTTCGATCGCGTAGAAGTCGGACGCCATCGCGATCGGATGCGTCATCCGCAAGCCGGCTTGGGCAAAGAGAGACGCGTACTCGGCGGTGGTCCGCTCTTGACCACCGAGGACGACCATCATGTGGAGGTCGCTCATCAGAGTGCCCAGTGCGTGGTCGCCATCGACGCCGGTCTCCGGCAACAGCCGCTCGACGACCACCAGACGGGCATCTGGGCCCATGGCGGTACGGCACGCCTGGAGAATCTTTAGCGCGTGTTCATCGTCCCAGTCGTGGACGATCGATTTGAGCAGGTAGAGGTCGCTGCCGCTCGGAACGGATTCGAAGAAGCTGCCTTCAACCACACGAGCGCGCCCCGCGACGCCCGCCGACTTGAGGGCAGACTCCGCACCGGCCAAGCCGGCAGGAAGGTCGAACAGCACGCCGTTCAGTTCAGGATGCGCCCCGAGCACCGCGGCAAGCAGCGCCCCATTGCCCCCTCCGACGTCGACAACCGTGCGAATTCCACGGAAGTCATAGGCCGCGATGAAGCTCTTGCCCACCCGCTTTGTCGTCTCGACCATCGCCGCGTTGAAATGCGCAGCGTCTTCCGGATCTTCCGCCATCTTCTCCCAGCGGCTTTTGCCGTAAAGGCGCTCGAAGACCGGTTGGCCGTCCTGCAGCGCATGCATGAGCTCGCCCCAGGATTCGTAAGCCTCGTGGCTGAGCATCAGTGTCATGTTGCGAAGACCTGGTCGGTCAGACCGGAAGGCATTCGAAACCGCAGTCGGCCGGAACCGCCCGTCCTGACCCTCGGCGAAAAAGCCCCACGCGGCCAATCCCCGCAGGACCCGGCGCAGAGACGGCTCGTGCGTACCGGTCTGCGTGGCGAGTGCCTCTGCCTCCCCAATTCCGGCGGCGACCAGGTCGGGCAGTTTGAGGCGGCAGGCCGCGACCGCAAGCTGGTAGCCGCGGAAGCCGTTGAGCAGGCGCACCGCCTCGACCGGAGGCCCTTCCACTGTCATCGACGGGCTACAGCATGCACTCAGACAGGGCGGCGCCGAACCTCCGCCTCATACGTGTTCTTGATCAGCATCGCGCGAGTCATCGGACCGACACCGCCAGGGTTCGGGGTAAGCCATCCGGCCACCTCATCCACTCCGGGCCCAAGGTCGCCCACCTGGCGCCCACCCACCCAGTTGGTGCTCACGTCGACCACCGCCGCGCCTGGCTTGACCATCTCCTTGGTGATTAGGTGGGCTCGCCCAGCAGCCGCCACGAGGATGTCCGCCCGCCGGGTGTGGCTGGCCAGGTCTTTGGTCCGCGTGTGGCAGAGCGTCACCGTCGCGTTGCGCCTGAGCATCAACAGCGCGACCGGCTTGCCGACCAGGTTGCTCCGGCCGACGACGACCGCGTTCGCGCCTTCGATCGCGACCCCCGACCGCTCGAGCAGCAGAACGATGCCGGCAGGCGTGCAGGGCTCGACCCCGCCCGGGAGTCCGAGGGCGACCAGCCCCGCGTTGATCGGATGGAACCCATCGACGTCTTTCACCGGGTCCAACGCGAAAACGATTTGGCGCATGTCGATCTGCTTCGGCGCCGGCTGCTGGATGAGGATTCCGCTTACCGACTCGTCGCGGTTCAATCGCTCGACCATCGCGAGCAGCTCTTCTGTCGTCGTGCTTGCGGGCAACCTGTGGTCTTCGGACTCGATGCCCACGCTCCGTGCGTTGCGCTGCTTCAGCTCGACATACTGCGCGGACGCTGGATCGTCACCGACCAGCACCGCGGCCAGCTTGGGCCTCGGGCCACCGCGCGCCGCGCGTTCGCTGACAGCCTTGGCGACCTCCGCGTAGACCTCCTTCGCGACGGCCCGTCCGTCGAGGACGCGCGCCGTCAATCGAGACCCAGGTCATGGCGAGCCGCGACGTCGACGATGCGCATCACCTCGCGAAGGTCCCTTCCGCTCTCGCGCGCGATGCGGCGGCAATCCTCGTATTCAGGCGTGACGTCGACTGGTCTGCCATCGAGCTCTTTGACCTTGACGCGCGCCGATCCGAGCGGTGTCTTGACCTCGATCAATCGACGCCCGGCGATCACCCGCGCCGCCGGCGTCAGGCGGAGGCCCAGCGTCGTGCTGTGCCGCAGCAGGTGGTCGCTCAACTTGGCGACGAGGTCCGGAGGTGACATCACCGTCACCAGGTGGCCGGGCCGTCCTTTCTTCATGAGGGCAGGTACGACGGAGACGTCGAGGGCGCCCGCGGACATCAGGTCTTCGCAGAGCGCCGCGATCAGGTTTGGCGCCATGTCGTCGAGGTTCGTCTCGACCAGCGTGACGCCGGTCTCGGTGGCGACCTCGTCTCCGATCCAGACGGCGAGCGCGTTGCCCGGTGAGCCGTGCGCGCCGATGCCATAGCCCACGCGGCGGAGCGACATGGCGGGCCGTTCGAAGGTCGCGACAGAGGCGAGGATGGCAGCGCCGGTGGGTGTCACGAGCTCGCGCAGCTCGTCGGTCGGTTGAAAGACCGCCCCGGTGCCCTCCAGAACCCGAAGGCTCGCGGGCGCCGGCAGTGGCATTCCGTCCTTCAGCCCGCGGGGCGCCGGCAGCGGCGAGGCATAAACGCGCTGGACCTCGAGGGCGTGCAGCAGCCAGAACGCACCGACCACGTCGACGAGCGTGTCCGCCCCGCCCAGCTCATGCAGGTGGACCTTATCCTCCGCCACGCCGTGGATCTGAGCCTCGGCCCGAGCCAGCCGGCCGATCGCCTCCAGCGCGGGTTTCTTCACTGGTTCTGGCGCGTCCGACTCCGCCACCAGGCTGCGGAGCGCGGGCACCGTCCGCTCGACGCGATCGGTCACGCCAACCAGGACTCGAGTGCCGCCGGCATGCCCGCGTGCCTCGTGGCGCGTCTCGATCGTGACCTCATCGCCAAGCCGCAGCGCCTCGACCACCGCATCGAGCAGCGCGCGGTCGGCGCCGCAGTCCAGCAGCGCCCCCAGGGTCATGTCGCCCGAGATGCCTGAGAAGCAGTCGAAGTACGCGATCGTCATGCGCGCGTCCTCTTTATGTGCACGGCGGCGGACTCGATCGGTTGCATGCTCGCAGGTCGCTTTGCCACGCGGACCGAAACCGCCTCCACCCGAGGCATCTGGAGGACGACCTCCGCGATTCGCCCCGCAAGGGTTTCCAGCAGGCTCGCAGGGGGCCCTTCAATCACCGCTTTTGCGATGGCGCGAATTTTCGTGTAATCGACAGTGTCCGCCACCCGGTCGGTTCGCCCTGCCTCGGCGAGGTCTGCTTCGACCTCGATGTCGACCTTGAACTCCTGTGCCTGCTCGCGCTCGGCCGGACGGACGCCGTGCCGGCCGAGGAACGACATGCCGCGAAGCTCGATCCGGTCTGCCTGGTCCATGGCGTCAATTGTCGGAAATAGACTGATCCGCGTGATTCGGCCGGCCGGCGAAGGAGACCTGGAAGTGATCAACGACATCTACAACCACTACGTCGCCGAGACACACGTCACCTTCGACGACGAACCGATGGAGATGGAAACTCGCCGTGAGTGGTTCAGCCACTACGCGGAGACCGGCCG
>Ga0137415_10007208_pt1 | contig 11015 bp, 10 predicted proteins | sample CZODoug3_1_1_16f_FD_183082 | JGI IMG/M metagenome (GOLD analysis project Ga0137415, IMG submission 183082) | Vadose zone soil fungal communities from Angelo Coast Range Reserve, California, USA - CZODoug3_1_1_16fungal (Hybrid Assembly) | ecosystem: Environmental > Terrestrial > Soil > Vadose...
TTCACTAACGATCGCCGCCTGGTAGGCGGCCGCCGCCGCTGGCAGGTCGGCATACGGAATCGACAAATTGAACCTAACGGTCAGCGGATCGACCACCTCGATGCTGTCGACAATGCTGAAATTGACCCGCAAGACCGAGCCAACTTCCTTGTCCTGTATCCGCTTGAAGGTGAAGACGACATCGGACGCGTCGAACGGCTTGCCGTTGTGGAACTTCACTCCCGGACGCAGGTGAAATGTCCAGGTCTTGAGATCCTCGGTCGCCTCCCAGCTGGTTGCCAGGTCCGGCTGAACCTGAAGCTGCGGGTCCTGCGCTGTCAGCCGGCTGAAGCAATTGTAGATAATTGTAATCGACGCCGCCGACGCGCATTTTTTGCGGGTCGAGCGTCGCCGGCTGGATCGCAAAAGCCACTCGGATGGTCGATGGCTCGGCAGCTCGGGCCGGCTTGATGAGTGCCGGCAAGGCCGCTGCGCCGGCCATCTGCAAAGCGCTGCGGCGGGTGATCCGCGGTTGCAACAAGGCGTCACGCATCGGGGGAGCCCTCTCTGATCAGGGTTTTCTTGGGGATTTTTCGCAGCACTCCGCAATCTCCATGCCAGGAGCATGAGGCTGAGCAACAGCCGCCGGACAGCCGATCGCCAGCGCCTCTTTAAAGCGGAGAGGAGCCGCGCATCTGCGTGCGTCGAGCTTCAGTTGCCTACGGCGCGGGCCGGCTGATTGGCGAATGAGCATTCCTGCTCGGAATGCCGGTGCGCGGCCAAGTCCTCGGCCGTGCACATCGGAGGCCGACGGGATCAAAACTGACTTGGCTCGGTTTTTGCGAGATCCACCATCACAACGCGGGCGCGCCGTCGCGACCCAACAAGCACGTTGGGGAACAGGAGATTGGCTTGCCGAAACGGTTTCACCTTGCGTGGTTCACCAACTTTACTGCCGGTGCGTGGGACGCGACCTTCTCGCACGGCGGGTCGCCCTGGGACGGCAGGTTCTACGTCGAATTTGCGCAGGCCCTGGAACGCGCCTGCTTCGACTACATCATGCTCGAGGACACGCTGATGGTGTCCGAGGCTTATCGCGGCACCGCTGAAGCGACGCTGAAATACGGGCTGCAAGTGCCAAAGCACGATCCGGTGCCGCTCGCCGCGATGATCGCCGCCGCCACCTCGCGGCTCGGCGTCGTCGCCACGATGTCGACGATGGCATGGCCGCCCTTCATGCTCGCGCGGGTGTCGACGACCATCGACCACATTGCCGGCGGCCGGTTCGGCTGGAACATCGTTACCAGCGGCGAAGACACTGCCGCGCAGAATTTCGGCCTCGACAAGCTGCCGCCGCGCGAACAGCGCTATGCGATGGCGGACGAGTACATGGACCTCGTCTGCCAGCTTTTCGATTCATGGGAGCCGGACGCGGTGGTGATGGACCGCGATCGCGGCATCTACGCCGATTGGCGCAAGGTCCACCCGATCGATTTCCACGGCGAGTTCTTCAAGTGCCGCGGCCCGCTCAACACCGTTCCCTCACCGCAGCGCCGGCCAACCTTCGTCCAGGCCGGTGGCTCGCCGCGCGGCCGCGCCTTCGCCGCCAAGCACGCGGATTCGGTGATCGCGCCGGGCCGCGATATTCGAGGGATGAAGGAATACCGCGACGACGTGCGCGCGCACGCAGCCAAATTTGGCCGCAACCCCGACGACCTCAAGGTTCTGTGGCTGGTCTATCCAACGCTTGGCGAGACCACCGAGGAAGCGCGGGCGGTGCACCGACGCCTTGTCACCTCACCGGCTTTTGTCGAGGCCTCGCTCGCCGCGAGCGGCACCACGTCCGACATCGATTTCTCGCAGTACGATCTCGACAAACCATTGCCCGGCCGGCTGACCACCAATGGCGAGCAGGGCTCGCTCGACAGGTTCCAGCAATGGGGCAGCGGCAAGACGCTGCGACAGCTCGCTGCCGAGCGTTTCGACAGCGATCTCGACCTGATCGGTTCACCCGATGACGTCGCCGACAAGATGGCGCAGGCGGTGGAGGAGATTGGCGGCGACGGGTTCCTGATCAGCATTCCGTTCCAGCGCACCAGCCGCCGCTTCATCAACGAGGTCTGCGAAGGGCTGGTGCCGGCCTTGCAGCGGCGCGGGTTGGTGCGCGAGGCGTACACGCGCTCGACTTTGCGCGACACGTTGCGCGAGTTCTGAGCGAAGCGGGAGGGGCTGATGAACAAACGACTGCGTTGGGGGTGCAAGTGGGCCCTGTCCGCGATGATCGTGCTTACCGCGTTCGCGGCGACGGTAGAGGCGAAGACCTTTCGCTGGGCGAATGACGGCGATCCGACGACGATGGACCCGCACGCGCGCGGTGACGCATTCGTGTCGTCCTTTGACTTCAACATGTACGAGGGGTTGGTTCGCCGCGACCGCGACCTGAAGCTCGAAGCCGCGCTCGCGACCGAATGGGCGAACGTCAACCCGACGACGTGGCGGTTCAAACTGCGCCACGGCGTCACCTTTCATGACGGGTCGCCGCTTACCGTAGAGGACGTGCTCTTCTCGTTTCAGCGGGCGATCGCCCCAGGTTCTGACCTTGCCGCGCAAATGTCGGCCGTGAAGGAGGTGAAGAAAATCGACGACGACACCGTCGATTTCATCACCGACGGCCCGGCGCCGATCCTGCCCAACTACCTCGCCAACGTCGCCATCATGAGTAAGGCGTGGTGCGAAGCGCACAATACGCAGCGCGCCGCCACGCTGAAGGACGAGGAGAGCTACGCGACGCGTAATGCAAACGGCACCGGCCCGTTCATGCTCAAGGACCGCCAGCCTATGGTGCGCACCGTGCTGGTGAAAAACCCGAACTGGTGGCACCTCAAGGATCAGCCAATCGATATCGACGAAGTCGTGTTCAGCCGCGTCGAGAACCCGGCGACCCGGGTTGCCGCGCTGTTATCGGGCGACCTGGACATGATCTACAATGTCCCCCCGCAAGACATCGAGCACGTCGAGAAAAACCCGGCGGTCAAAGTCTGGCAGATTCCCGAGCTGCGGACGATGTTTCTCGGGATGGACCAGAGCCGCGACGAACTCTTGGAATCGAATGTCAAAGGCAAGAACCCCTTCAAGGACAAGCGAGTGCGCCGGGCGTTCTACCAGGCGATCGACGAGGACGCGATCGTGTCGAAGGTCATGCGTGGCTTTGCCCACAAGACGGCGCTGATGGTTGGGCCGGGGGTCAACGGCTATGATGCAACGCTCGAAAAGCGCTTTCCTTATGACCCCGCGACGGCCAAAAAACTGCTAGCCGAAGCCGGCTATCCCGACGGCTTCGAAGTCGGGTTCGATTGCCCGAATGACCGCTACGTCAATGATGAGGCGATCTGCCAGGCGGTCGTCGCGATGCTCGCCAAGATCGGTGTCAAGGCGAACCTGCTGGCGCAGACCAAGGCGAAGTATTTCACCAAGATCAATGCGCCGGGCTACCAGACGAGCTTCTATATGCTCGGCTGGACCCCGACGCCGTTGGACGCACTGCACATGCTGAGCAACCTGACGCAGACGCGCAGCGCTGATTTCCGCGTCGGGCCCTGGAACGAGGGCGGCTACTCCAACCCCGACCTCGACGAGCTGATCGGGAAGATTGCGGTAGAGCTCGACAGCGAGAAGCGCAACGAACTGATCAGCCAGGCGCTCACCATCGTCAGGGACGATTTCGCCTACGTGCCGCTGCATCAGCAGATCGTGGTGTGGGCGACCCGCGCCAATGTCGAGCTGGCGCCGCTCGGCACCAACGATTTCCAACTGCGCTACGTGAAACTGAAGTGAGGGATGTAGGCGGGACGCAGTGTAATGCTCGCCTTCATCATCCAGCGGCTGTTCCAATCGGTGCTGGTGATGCTGACCGTCGCGCTGATCGCGTTCGCGCTGTTCAATTATGTCGGCGACCCGATCAACAACATGGTCGGGCAGGACACGACACAAGCCGACCGCGAGCGGTTGCGCCAGGATTTGGGGCTCAACGCCCCCTTCGTCGTCCAATTCGCCCGGTTTGTTGGCCACGCTGTGCAGGGGAATTTTGGCCTGTCCTACCAGCAGGCGCGGCCGGTCGGTCAGATCATCCTCGAAAAGATGCCCGCGACGCTCGAATTGAGCTTCATGGCGGCCTTTCTCGCGCTGCTTCTCGGCGTTCCGATGGGGATCTATACTGGGCTGCATCGCAGCTCGTGGGGATCGCAGGCGCTGCTGGCGATCTCGCTGGTCGGCGTCTCGCTGCCGACCTTCCTGATCGGCATCCTGCTCATTCTGATCTTCGCCGTCCTGCTCGGCTGGCTGCCGTCGTTCGGCCGCGGCGCGGTCGTCCATATCGGCTGGTGGACGACTGGCTTTCTGACCGCCGAAGGCTGGCGGGCGATCATCCTGCCGGCGATCACCCTCGCCCTCTTCCAGATGACCCTGATCATGCGGCTGGTGCGCGCCGAGATGATCGAGGTATTGCGCACCGATTACATCAAGTTCGCCCGCGCCCGCGGCCTCAGCAACCGCGCCGTCAATTTCGGCCATGCGCTGAAGAATACGCTGGTGCCGGTGATCACGATCACCGGGCTGCAGCTCGGCTCGATCATTGCATTCGCAGTCATTACCGAGACGGTGTTCCAGTGGCCGGGGATGGGGTTGATGTTCATCCAGGCGGTGAGTTTTGCCGACATCCCGGTGATGGCAGCCTACCTTGTGCTGGTCGGGTTCTTTTTCGTCATCATCAACCTGGTTGTTGACCTGCTCTATTACGCCGTCGATCCGCGCCTGCGGGTCGAGCGCGAGATCGCCGCCGGTGGCTGAAATCACCGCCCCCGGCGCGGTGTCTCCGAGTGCCGTGCCGCGGCCGGGGTGGGCACGGTTCGCCGACAGCGATTTGTGGTGGAGCTTTCGCCGCTCGCCGGTGACGGTCGTCGCGGCTTCTGTCGCCTGCGTCATTATCGGCGCCGCGCTCTTGGCACCGCTGATCGCGCCGCACGATCCCTACGACCTCGCCTCGGTGAGCCTCCTCGACGCGACCGACCCGCCGGCCTGGCTCCCGGGCGGCAATTGGAGCTACCTGCTCGGCACCGACAACCAGGGCCGCGACGTGTTGTCGACGATCTTCTACGGCACGCGCGTGTCGCTGCTCGTCGGCTGCTCGGCGGTGCTCCTTTCCATGCTGCTCGGCGTGACGCTGGGCCTCATCGCCGGCTGGCGCGGCGGCATCGCCGATACAATGATCATGCGTGTCGCCGACGTGCAGCTGAGTTTTCCGGCGATCCTGATCGCGCTCTTGATCGACGGTGTCGCGCACAGCCTCCTGCCGCGCGAGGTCCAGACCCGGATCACGCTCTATGTGCTGATCGCGGCGATCGCGCTTTCCTATTGGGTGCATTTCGCGCGCACGGTGCGCGGCTCGGCGATGGTCGAGCGCAGCAAGGAATACATCCAGGCGGCGCGGGTCATCGGCGTGCACCCGGCGCGGATCGTCATCGGCCATTTGCTGCCCAACGTGATCGGCCCGGTGCTGGTCATCGCGACGATCAACCTCGCGACCGCGATATTGACCGAGGCGACGCTGTCGTTTCTCGGCGTCGGCCTGCCCCCGACCGAACCCTCGCTCGGCACGCTGATCCGGGTCGGCAACGACTACCTGTTGTCGGGCGATTGGTGGATTTCGGTCTTCCCGGGGACCGTGCTGGCGCTGCTGATCCTTTCAGTCAATCTCCTGGGCGACTGGCTGCGCGACGCGTTCAATCCGAAGCTACGCTGAGCATGGCGGCCCAACCCTTCTATTCGCGCGGCATGAGCAACACCGAAGCGCTGCTCAAGGTCGAAAACCTCCGTGTCGAGGTGCCGACCCGCCGCGGCACGCTGGTCGCGGTCGACGATGTCAGCTTCGACATCGCGCCGGGCGAAGTGCTGGGGGTGGTCGGCGAATCGGGTGCCGGCAAATCGTTGACCGGCGCGGCGATCATCGGGTTGTTGGAGCCGCCGCTGAAGATTGCCGGCGGCAGCATCACGCTCGCCGGGCGGCGCATCGACAATCTGCCGTACGAGGCAATGCGGCGCATCCGCGGCAAGGAGATCGGCGCGATCTTTCAGGACCCGCTGACCAGCCTCAACCCGCTTTACACGATCGGACGACTGCTCGTTGAAACGATCCGCACCCATCTCGATTTGGGGCCTGCAAAGGCGCGCGGCCGCGCCCTGTCTTTGCTGCGCGAGGTCGGCATTGCGGGGGCCGACGAGCGCATCGACCATTACCCGCACCAGTTTTCCGGCGGGATGCGTCAGCGGGTCGTCATCGCGCTCGCGCTCGCCGCCAACCCGCGCCTCATTATCGCCGACGAGCCGACAACCGCGCTCGACGTGTCGATCCAGGCACAGATAATCGCACTGTTGAAGCGGCTCGGACGTGACCACGGCACCGCGATCATGCTGGTGACGCACGATATGGGCGTCATCGCCGAGACCGCGCATCGCGTCGCCGTCATGTATGCCGGGCGGATCGTCGAGATCGGCCCGGTGCGCAGGATCGTCGACCGGCCGAGCCATCCTTATACGAAGGGGCTGATGGCCTCGATCCCGCGAACCGCCGGTCCGCGCGGGCGTCTGCGCCAGATCGACGGGACGATGCCGCGCTTAAACGCGATCCCGCCGGGCTGTCCGTTCAGCCCGCGCTGCACCGAAGCCCTCGACCGCTGTCGCCGCGAGCGGCCCGATCTGATGCCGGCCAACGAAACTCAAGCGGCGTGCTGGCAATGCGCGCCGGTTGCCGAGCACGCCAATGCCTGAGCGCGACGTGCTGCTCGAAGTCAACGATCTCGAGCGCCATTTTGATGTCTCGGCGCCGGCGCTCGAGCGGCTCCTGCAGAGCAAGCAGCGCGTCGCGGTCAAGGCGTTGGACGGCGTCACCTTCACGATCAGTCGTGGCGAGACCTTTTCGCTCGTCGGCGAGTCAGGCTGCGGCAAGACAACAGTGGCCCGCTGCGTCGTCGGCCTCTACCGCCCGACCGCCGGGAATATCGTCTTTGACGGGGTCGACCTCGGCAGGCTGAGGCGGCGCAAGGCGATGGCACCGATCCGTCGGCGGATGCAGATGATCTTCCAGGACCCCTATGCCAGTCTCAACCCGCGCTGGCGCGTGCGCCGGATCATCGCCGAACCGCTGGTGACGCATGGCCTCGTCGCCGACAAGGCGGAATTACGCGCGCGCGTCGCCGAACTCTTGGAGCAGGTCCGCCTCGCGCCGGCCGACGGCGACAAGTTTCCGCACGAATTCTCCGGCGGCCAGCGCCAGCGCATCTCGATCGCCCGGGCGCTGGCGGCCAACCCCGAGTTCCTTGTTTGCGACGAGCCGACCTCGGCGCTCGACGTTTCGGTACAGGCGCAGATCCTCAATCTGATGCGGGACCTGCAACGGCGGCTTCGTCTGACCTATCTGTTCATTTCGCACAATCTGGCGGTGATCTACCAGGTCTCGGACCGCGTCGGCGTCATGTATCTCGGGCGTCTGGTCGAGGTCGCGACGGCTGACCAGCTCTTTACGGCACCGCGACACCCCTATACGCGGCTGCTGCTGGAGACGATCCCGCGATTGGACCCGCCCGATGATCCTTTGGGCGGACGCGAGCCGGTGGCCGGCGAGGTGCCGAACCCAATCGACCCGCCGCCTGGCTGCGCGTTTCATCCGCGCTGCCCCTATGCCAACGACCGCTGTCGGCGGGAGCGGCCATCGCTGCTCGCGGCCGGCGGCGCGCCCGTCGCGTGTCACGCGGTGCAGGAGGGGCGACTGCCGACTAGCGTCCGCTGAATGGCGAGGTGCCGCTCATTAGGTCGATCCTTGCGCGGAATATCGGCTAGACTGGGCCGCGGAGGGATTCTACCGGCCAAGCTCGCGGGTGCGAATATCAGCGGTCAAAAATCGCTTTCTTCAAGACGGCGTGGATCCCCCAATTCGCGTCGACCACTTGGCTCACGCCGAAATCAACCGCGACGGACATCAGCGAGATCGCCTCGTCCTCTGAAAGGCGCTTGGCCGTCATCAGGAAGTGCCGCATCTTGCGAAAGGCGTCCCGCATCGCGCGATCGAGCGAGGATTTCGCGTAGATCTCGCCCTGCGCGTTGTCGCCGAGATCGGCCAGGTAATTGGCATAGCTGAAGCCGTGGACGACCCATTCGTCCGCTCTCTCCAGCAGCGGGTGTCGCCGACCGCATCGTTTTTATCGACGACGGGATCATCGTCGAAGAGGGCACCCCCAAAGAGGTGCTCGACCAGCCCGCCCACGAGCGCACCCGCAGCTTTCTGCACATGGTCGCGCACGAGGAGGCCGCCGCCGCTTGAGCGATGGGGGTTGCTTTAGGCGTAGCGGCTCGGCGGGCGGTTGAGGCCGAGGTTCTCGCGCAAGGTGGCGCCGTCATAATCGGCCCGGAACAGGCCACGAGATTGCAGTTCCGGGATCACCAGCTCGACAAAATCGTCGAGCCCGCCGGGCAGCGCCTACGCGCATTCCCGGCCCGAAGCGAGCGACGGGGTGATGTGGCAAAGCAACGGACCATTCTATGCCGGCGCCGCATTTGTTCGAGTCGGGTCCCAGATCGCGACGTACGCCGCGTGCTTTCATCTGGTAAAGGTCAGCAGGTCCGCATTCGTCCTACCGAAGAGTTCAGAGTTCATCTTCTTGCTCCCGCTTGCCTCCGATGAAGGGGAAAAAATGTACCGGACGCTATTCGCCGTCTAACGTGCATCTGGGACTGCGTTCTTTCTAGCTCTACCCCGATGTCGCGAGCGACCGGGCCTGACGAGCTCGCCTCGGGGAATTTCGCGCGCTGGCGCAATCTCACGACCGCGCAGATCGAGGACGCCGGCCAGCAGGAATTTTTGAATTGGGTCTGCCTCGCCGGGGCGATGGCGGCACTCGGTCGCAAGCCCGAGATCATCGACTATGTCGAGTCCTATCTCTTCAACTCGAACAAGTGCTTCGCGCTGTTTCGGGCCTGAGCGCACCCGTTGCTCGCGCAGAGCGGGAGACTAGCATTCGAACCTAGATGGGCCGACAGAGCCGCTTCCCGGGCGTAGTGCTCCTCGGTCCGGGCCTCGGTCGGTATTCACCAGCAGCTAAGAGCCCATACTTTCATGTCCTGCCGCCCGCAGAGCCGGCAGCGGCATATCTGGGCATACCAGCCGGGGCCGAGCTCATCAAAGCCCTCATGCGCGGTATCCTCCCCGCAATCTCGGCAGAAGCGGCGGAACCGCTCGGGTGGGTCACGCAAAAGAATTTCGCTGCGCCCAGCGTGGTCCGCCACTGACGACCAATCTCCGAGCGCCGCAAACCTACGCTTCCAATGGCTGAAACGAATCCCGCCGTCACGACCGATACGCCTCAGCGTCGCGGCAAGGCCACCTCGGTCGAGAAGGCTGCGGAGGGTCAAAGGCAAGACGGAACGGGCGATCATCGCGTCCTCCTGCGAGACGCCAGCATCCGGGCATCAATCGTGCCAGCCGGAGGCGTTCCTGGTGCTTGACGCGAGATCTGGTCCGGTGGCGCCAGATCGGGCAATCGCATCGGCCATAGGCAAGAGCGAGCCGAAATCGGGACGCGCGTGTCGGCGCCCCTAGTGACTATGAGCGGCCCGAGACATAGGTGACAGATCGTACCGGACACATGGGTAACACCTTTCCCCTTTCCGGGGGAGGCGTGGATGCCGTGGAAGGAGTGTTCGGTGATGGACGAGCGCCTGCGGTTCGTCGCTCGGCTGCTGGACGGCGAAGCGATGAGCGAGGTCTGTCGCGCGTTCGGCATTTCGCGCAAGACCGGCTACAAGATCTTCGAGCGCTACAAGGAACACGGCCTCGAGGCCTTGACCGACCGTTCGCGCCGGCCGGTTCGCTACGCCAACCAGCTGCCGTGGCAGATCGAGAGCCTGATCGTCGCGGCCAAGCGCGACAAGCCCCATTGGGGTGCCCGCAAGATCCGCGAGCTCCTGGTCCGCCGACTGGACGGCGACATCCGCGTTCCGGCCAAGAGCACGATCCACGCCGTGCTCCACCGGCACGGCCTGGTCAAGATCCCGGGACGGCCGCGGCACCGGGCGACCGGCACGCCGCTGTCGACCGGCGCCGCGCCAAACGACCTCTGGTGCGCCGATTTCAAGGGCGAGTTCAAGCTCGGCAATGGCCGGTACTGCTTTCCGCTGACTGTCACCGACCACGCCTCGCGCTATCTCCTGCTCTGCGAAGCCCTTGAATCAACCCGCGAGAACCTCGCCATCACCGCCTTCGAGCAGCTCTTCCAGGAGCGCGGCCTACCCCAGGCGATCAGGTCCGACAATGGCGTGCCGTTCGCCAGTCCGAACGGCCTCTTCAATCTCTCCAAACTCTCGGTGTGGTGGCTCCGCCTCGGCATCGCCATCGAGCGCATCAAGCCGGGCCACCCGCAGCAGAACGGCCGCCACGAGCGCATGCATCTCACGCTGAAGAAAGAAGCAACCCGACCGCCCGGAATGAACAGCCTGCAGCAACAGGCCCGCTTCGACGACTTTGTCCAGGAATTCAATACCGAACGGCCACACGAGGCGCTCGCCATGAAGTGTCCGGCCGAAATCTACTCTGCGAGTTCGCGACCCTACTCCGGCCTGCCCGACCTCACATACCCGCTGCACGACCGCGACGTCCTCGTCACCGCCTGCGGCCGCATCTGCATGCATCGCAAGCGCGTCAACATCTCAACCGTGCTCGCCGGTCAGCGCCTCGGCATCAAGGAGGTCGACGACGGCATTTGGATCGTCAGCTTCATGCACTACGATCTCGGCTTCATCGATCTCGAACAGAAAACCCTGCAACCCCTCGACAACCCCTTCGGCACAGGGTTGTCACCCATGTCTTAGGTACGTTCCGTTACCTATGTCTCCGGTCCGGACATTGCGGTGTTTGGTGCCGGGTGAGGGATTCGAACCCCCGACCTTCGGTTTACAAAACCGCTGCACTGCCACTGTGCTAACCCGGCAAA
>Ga0137415_10007209_pt1 | contig 11015 bp, 8 predicted proteins | sample CZODoug3_1_1_16f_FD_183082 | JGI IMG/M metagenome (GOLD analysis project Ga0137415, IMG submission 183082) | Vadose zone soil fungal communities from Angelo Coast Range Reserve, California, USA - CZODoug3_1_1_16fungal (Hybrid Assembly) | ecosystem: Environmental > Terrestrial > Soil > Vadose...
TCCCAGCGCTGCTTTCGGAATGGTCGCAAGGTCAGCGAGGTGATGCCATCGAAACGGAGTTCCAGCATCATCTGAGAACGCTTGCGCAGCAAGGTTTCGATAGTGCGCTCTCGGCAAAAGGAAGGCACATCATGCCGGATCTCTATCTGCGACGGGGTTTACTCCTCCTGGATCAAGATGATTTGCAGGGAGCACGTGGAGAATTTCTTGCTGCAGTGGACGAGGCCTCGCGCACCAGCTTTACCGAGGGACGCCAGGAGGTCTTGGTTAACAGCTATAACAATCTCGGGATCGTCGCGTGGCGCCAAACTAACTACTCGGAGGCATTGCACTGGCTTCGCCTGGCCGAGGAGGAGCAAACGCGCTCAGGCTCGAACTGGTTACCCGATCTGACTGCAAACCGCAAGCGCCTGGAGGCGATAATCGCCTCGTTGTCGTCCCACTAAGACACACCGAATCATGTCGAGTGTGCCGATCCCAATGGGAAAGAACAAGAACATCAAACAAAAAAAACTCAGTAGACACAAAACCGTTGCGTCGGCAAAAATCAAGCTTCAGGCCAGTGAACGCAAGCGTGGAATCGCCTCGACGCCCATCATTCCGGGAACGTGGCAAACGAATGCGATCACGTTCCTGCTGTTGGTCATGGCGACGCTCGTCTTGTACGTCGGCGATCTTCGCCTCGGCTTTTTTGCCGTCGATGATCCCCAGTACGTCGTGGAAAATCCCTGGATCCGCGGCATTACCTTTGAAAATCTGAGGCACATTCTGACCACGCCTTACTTTGCCAACTACTCGCCGCTTCATCTGCTTTCCTACATTCTTGACTATGTCTTCGCTGGGCCAAATGCGTTTGCTTTCCACTTGTCGAGCAACCTCTGGGGTGGCCTTGTAGCAGGATTCGTTTTCCTGTTGGCGCTCGCGTTGACGGGCAGTCGCCTGGTCGCGGTTGCCGCCGCCGCGCTATTCATTGTCCATCCCGCGCACGTAGAAGCCATCGCCTGGATCTCCAGCCGCAAGGATTTGGTGGCGGCGGCATTCGCGTTGCCGTCGCTGCTTGCATACCTGCGCTATCGCCAGGGAGGATCGGCGGCAAGGCGATGGTATGTCGCATCGGTGCTGCTATTCCTCTTCGCTGTGGCCGGTAAGCTCTCTGTCGCGACTTTCCCGGGAGTGCTTTTAGCTTACGATCTCTTTGTTGAGAGGCGTCCGCTATCGCGATCGTTGTGGGACAAGGTTCCATTCGTGCTCGGCGCTGGGATCATTGCAATGGTCGTTGCATCGGCCCAACCCGCCATGGGGAACCGGCCGAATGCATATGTTTTATCGGCAGCGCTGCTGCAGAGTTTTTGGTTATTAACCGGATTTGGACAGTATGTCATTTATCGCCTCCCACCGAATGCGACCGTGGGAATCGGCCTCGAGTTTGTTAGCGCTTTGTTCCTGCTGACCGTTTTCGCCGCTCCGCTGCTGCTCGCTCGCCGTTGGCCGGTTGTAACTGTTCTTATCTATTGGATCTTGCTCGCATTGATCCCGGCACAGGTGCTTTCATTCAGCCACCCGGTGACGGATCGGTATCTCTTCTTCCCGTCGGTTGGGGCGGTGATCCTTATCGCTTGGGGATTGATTTCGGCCGGAAAGCGGCTGGGACGGCGAGGCTTGATCGCGGCAGCAGCGATCCTCGCAGCTATTGGAGTCTTGTGGGGACGCGCGACGCTGGCTTACGTCGCGGAGTGGCGCGATCCGCGTTCGGTGTGGTACGCAGCAACGTCGAAATCATCTGACCCGACGACCGCACAGAATCTTGGTTCTTATTATGTCGGAGTGGCCGATCGACTGGGACCCAAGCCGATGGGCTCGCCGCTTTCCGATGCAGAAGCGCGTAGCCTCGCTGCGGTTGTATGGTCAGGTGATCCCCGGTTGCCGGCGCTGCTCGCCGAATGGTCCGCAGGACAGCGCGGCGGTCCGATTGAGAAAGAGTTTCAGTCCGCTCTGCGATCACTGGCCTGGAATGCGTTTGAACGTTCGCTCAGCGTCAAGGGAACGCGCGTCATGCCTGGCTTGTATTACAACCGCAGTCTCGTTCTTTTCAATCGCGGCGATTTTGCCGGCGCGCGCAGGGAACTTCAGGCGACGCTGGACGAATCAACGCGCGAAGGCTTCGCACCGGTGCGTCAACAGCTTACCGTTTATAGTCATGCGCAACTCGGCACTATTGCTATCAAGGAAGGCGATTATCGCGAAGCGTTGCGCTGGTATCGCATGGCTGAGGAGGAGCAGACGCGCTTTGGCGGCAAATGGATGCCTGATCTTAACGCAACGCGGAAGAAACTTGAGACCATAGTCGGCTCATCTTCAGATCGTTGAATTGAAAGCTTGAAATCAACCAGACAAAAAACGAAAGCCGCGGCGGATAAATCCCTGACACGATCTCAGCGCCGCAAACAGGAACGCAGCGCGGCGAAACAGAAAAGCCCCGCGCGAAATGGCGCCCGAATCGCTGAACCACTCCTGCCCGGAACGTGGCAGACGAACGCTGCTACCTTTGTGGCGTTGACGATCGCAAGCGCCCTCCTCTATATCGGCATTCTTCGCGTTGACTTTCTTGGTCTCGATGATCCGCAGTACGTCGTTAATAATCCGTGGATTCGCAGCTTCAGTCTGCAAAATCTGCAACACATTTTCACGACGCCTTACTTTGCCAACTACTCGCCGTTTCATCTGCTTTCCTACATGCTCGATTACGCCTTCGCGGGCGCGAGTCCGTTTGTGTTTCATCTTTCGAGCAACATCTGGGGCGGCATAGTTGCGGGATTTGTCTTTCTCGTTGCGTTGGCGCTAACTGGAAACCGAATTGTTTCAGTCGCTGCGTCCCTCTTATTCATTGTTCATCCTGCGCACGTGGAGGCGATCGCGTGGATTGCCAGTCGCAAGGATCTGGTTGCGGCAGCTTTCGCTCTACCTTCGTTCCTTACATATCTTCGATACCGTCAAGGAGGAGCAAACGCGCGCTGGTGGTACATCTCTTCGCTTGCGCTGTTCCTATTTGCGGTGGCGGGAAAGCTTTCAGTCGCGACTTTTCCGGCCGTGTTTGTGGCACACGATCTCTTTGTGGAGAAACGTCCGCTAGCCCGTTCGCTACTGGACAAAGTGCCATTTGTCGCCGCTGCTGCAGTGTTCGCAGTCATAGTAGCTTCAGCGCAACCGCCGACCGGGCATCGTCCCCTGCCATATGCCATGCTTGCTGCGTTTGCGCAGAGTGGTTGGCTTCTCACCGGATTCGGCCGATACGTTATCTATCGAGTACCGCCCAACCAGTCGGCGCAGACAGCGCTTCAGATTGCGGCTGCGCTGTTGCTTGTGGCTTTGTTTGCGATGCCTTTACTATTGAGACGGTGTTTGCCACTGGCAGTTGTGTTGCTTTACTGGATTTTGTTTGCCTTCATTCCTTCACAGGGGCTTGCTTTTGAGCATCCGGTTACTGATCGATATCTGTTCTTTCCATCAGTAGCTGCTGTGATCTTGATCGCGTGGGCATTGATCAAGACAAGTGAGCGATTCGGTCGTCGCGGCTTGTTCGCAGCGATCGGTTTGCTGGCGATCATTAGCATTGCGTGGACGCGAACGACGCTGGCGTATCTGGGAGAGTGGCGCGACCCGCGTTCGGTCTGGTACGGCGCGACGCAGAAGTCGTCTGACTCGGACACGTACTATAATCTCGGATCTTATTATCAGGACATGGCGGCCCGGCTGGGCAAAACACAGCGCGGCGCTCCATTGCCGAAGGGGAAAGCAGAGACGCTGGCTGCTGCCGTCTGGGCTGGAGATCCACGGCTGCCGCAACTGCTTTCGGAGTGGCAACACGAGCAGCAAGGCGGTCCCATCGAACAGGAATTTAAACATCATCTGCGACGGCTCGCGTATGATGCTTACGAGCAGCGGATTCGAAACAAGGGAGTACTCTCGCTGCCTAATGTTTATTTCAGGCGCGGCTTGATCCTGAGCGATGACGGTGACAAGCAAGGTGCGCGAAAAGAGTTTCTCGCCGCCGCCGACGACGCCGCAAAGTTTCCATTTGCCGAATGGCGAAACGAGATGCTCGTCAGAAGCCATAATGCGTTGGGCATCACCGCGTGGCAGGAAGCAAATTATTCGGAGGCGCTGCGCTGGCTCAAGATGGCGGAAGAAGAGCAAACTCGGGCTGGCGGAAACTGGGTGCCCGATGTCACCGCGAACCGTAGAAAGCTTGAGGGAATCATTGCTTCGCCGCAGACCCGCTAGTTGAATCTCGTATTGATGAAGTTGGCCCCTCGTATTGAAAATTCGGAGGATCTTTTTTTGCGGCGTCCTTCGCTTTCCTAGAAGATCGACATTCTCGGTCGCGCCCTATGCACGAAACACGAACGCTTTCTGCAAAAAATAGGATAACAAGACCGTCACCGGCGTGGACAGAAAACCGGCGGCGTAAGCATCCAGGCCACAACGCATCAGCGACCAGATCAGCCCCAGGTTGAACGCGTACAGAATCGACCACACAATGAAATACGGCAGCAGCTTCCACGGATCGCGGTTGTCGAAAACGAACCGGCTTTGCGTGGTGAAATTGATCAGGATACCGACGACGACGGAAGCAAGGCTCGCCAGCGGCACCGCGAGGCCGGCCCAAAGCATCGCCCAATAAACGAGTATATTGAATCCGGTATTCGCCGCGCCCACCGCCAGGAAACGCATGAACTGCGGACGCAGCAGGGGCGTAATGCGGCGCGCCCAGAAGGTATCCGGCCCACTCATCTACGGCTTCCGGCGGTAAACCAGATGCAGTTCGTGAAATACGAACCAGTTGCCGACGGCTTCGGCATCGATCGGGAAATAGTCGGCTTTGTCCAGCACGAAACTTTCGCATTCGCAAAGGCCGTTCTGGCGCAGCCATGCCTGCGTAACGAAGGTCTTGTGCGTCGAATCGTAGGCGTAACCCTTGGCGCCGGGCACGACGGCAACGACGGTCGTCACTCCGAGCCGGGCGCAAGCGCGCCAGAGCTTGCGCATTACGGCAGCCGTGTCGTCGAAATGTTCGAGGACATGCGATATTGTGAAAGATTCGTAACGTCCGACCTCAAGCTGGCTCAGCGAGAAGTCGTCACTGTATGCATCGTACAAACGCGCATTCATCCCCGCCTGCTGTAGCGCCTGCACGAGATGCGGATTCACTTCGAGTCCAACCGAGTCCGCCGGCAAGCGTGCGAGCAACTGCCCGGCGCCACAGCCGAAATCGATAGTCGGGCCACGCAGCTCCCGCAGCACGTGATCGAGATAGAACTTCTTGATCAAGCGCCGCAGCGGATGACGGCTGCGTCGTAGTTGCTCGGCGGCATATGCCGAACCGAATTCCGATATTTCACTTACCATGTGGTTTTTTATTGGTCCTTAAAAGCCCAGGCCGAATACCTTTTGCCTACAACCCAGAAGATTATGCGCGACATCGAACCTTTTTAGCGAAAAGGATCAATTGCGTCCGCGGTCCTTCACCTCGCGCTCTTGCGGATGTTTTGACGGTGCACTGTGCCTCGCGAGCGCAACGCTTTCATTGATCACAGTCCCGCATGGAAGCTACTCTTGGGTGTTCAATGCATCAAGGTAGTCTCTGCTCAAAGGCGATCTGCGCGCCATCTTCGGTAAGTGTGACTACTTCCCTCAGCGTAAACTGCTGCTCCGATCCATCTGAGGCCGTGGCCGTGAGTCCGAAGTCAAAGAGAATGGAATCGTTGGTGGTGTCCCTGGCAAATTGCAACGTCCTGACCGTCGCAGAATAGCTGGGCGAATACCGATCATAAGGGACGAAACTGAAGGTCGCCTGCTGATTGGCTTCAAGGTGTGAACCAACAGGGGATTGCCCATCCCCGAGCCGCTTGCCACGGAAGACGCCGGTGATCGTAACTGTCATGAGACCTGCAACCTGAGTCCTGGGGTTGACTGCCTCAAACGTGGTCGTCTCCGCGTTCACATCGTAGGAAAAGGTATAGCTTGGGTCGTCCTGGACGGGAGTCGGAGAATTGACGTTGATCGTCCATCCCTGGCGAGCTGCAGGATTGGCTTGGGAGACGGGCGTAGCGGTCGAAGGCTCTGGCGGCACGGCGCGATGTGGCACCGAGACACGTGAAACCGCCTCGGGTTTTGGGATTTCAGTCTGAACTGCAGCCTTCGGTTGGATCTGCATTTCCTGGTGCGATCGTGGTTTCCGGAATGGCCAAAGCGCGACCATCGCAACGGCGAAACCTACGCACAGAACAATCGCGACCACCGCCGCTGGGCGAGTGGCGCCGCGCCGCACTTCGTCCACACTGTTTCCATTTGCCTGGCCGCCTCTCTTGGAATGTTGATTCATAGCAGGTCCTATCAAATTCTAACTGCGCTCAAAGTATCTGATGACGCGGGCCACCATCCCAGTCCATATTTATTGTATAGTAGCCAGAGAACCGGAAGTTTGACAGCATGTCGGTGTTATACGTTACGCTAACAGCTCCGTGAGAAGGGCCTTGACACTGAGGGTGTAATTAGTGAACCCAAGAGTCGGTGCTCTGCCTCGCAGATCTGACATCTCGTGCAGGTGTCGGAACTCCGGCAACTTCTTTCAATGTGTAGATCGGTCGGCCCTTCACTTCTTCGTAGACTCGGCCGAGATATTCGCCCAGAATTCCCAGGCATAGCAACTGCACGGCGCCAAAAAAGAAGATGGCGGCGGTTATAATTGTAAAACCCACCAACGGTCCCGGCTGCCTTAGAATTCGCCAGTAAACCACCAGCACAATCATGATCAAAGCGAACACAGCCGCGAGCAGACCTAGATAACTGGCAATGCGAAGCGGCACTCTCGAGAAGGATATTATGCCATTGAGCGCCAGGCTGAGCGATTTGCGAAATGTATACTTAACATCACCCGCAAACCGCGGATCACGTTCGAATGTGACTGCGGTTTGTCTAAATCCGGTCCATGCTCGCAATCCACGCAGATAACGTCCGCGTTCCGGAAGTGTGTTGAGGACGTTGACGACTTGTCGATCCATCAGACAAAAGTCTCCTGTATCTGACGGGATATCTACATCCGTCAGCAAACGCAATACCCGATAGAAGACATAGGCAAGTGCCCTCTTAACGCGTCCCTCGCGCAGCCGGCGAGTACGTTGTGCGTAGACCACGCGATAGCCGTCGCGCCATTTCTCGATCATTCTTGGTATTAGCTCGGGAGGATCCTGCAAGTCAGCATCCATCACAATCACGGCATCCCCCTGAGTGAATCGCAGGCCTGCCGTTACAGCTATCTGATGACCAAAGTTACGAGCGAAACTGATGTAACCCAGCCTCGGATCCTTGCGGTGAAGGTCGCGCATCAACTCGAGCGAGCGATCGCAGCTGCCATCGTCAACCATAATAATCTCGACGTCGTCGTTCAGGCTTTCAGACATCAGCTTCAATCTCCGATACACTTCGGAAAGTGTTTCTTCTTCGTTATATATTGGAATTACGAATGAGTAGACCGGGGTCATCGGATGGTGAGAATAAATTAAAGAGGGAAAAGGACCGAGGTCAATTCTTGGAGGAGTGCCTAGGCTGGCAGCGCGAATTTGCGCTCGTACCAGACTCGCGCTTTGATTAGACTCCCACAACAACACATGACTCAGAACGAAGCTGAGTTTGACCAATTTGTTGATTCGTACCGAGACTGTGTGAACAGCACCCTTGGACCTCTTCGAAATCAGAACGCTTTGACGCTGACGTGCTAGACAAATGAGTTCTGGGCCTCTGATCAGCATCTGTATCCCTGCATACAACAGCGAGCATTTTATCGGCTCAACGTTGGAAAGCGTGCTGCACCAGACATGCTCCAATTTTGAAGTCATTGTCACGGATGATCATTCAACTGACCGAACGATTTCTGTCGTAAAAAAGTTCGGCGACCGAAGAATTCGACTGGTCGAAAACCAAGCCAATCTTGGAATCGCCGGAAATTGGAACAAGGCGCTGTCTCTCGCCACGGGCAAATACGTAAAAGTGATGGGCGCTGACGATCTGCTTTACCCGGATTGTCTTCAGTGCCAAATCGAGGCACTGGAAAAACCGGCCAACGCCGGAGCGGTTCTGGCTGTCTGCAACAGTGACGTTATCAACGCCAACGGCCAAATCGTGTTGCAAAGGAGGCCTCGCTTTCCGTCCGGCCTCAATGGAGGAAAAGAACTGATCCGCAATTGTGTGCGGTGGGGCGCCAACTTGATCGGAGAGCCTGTCGTCGGCCTGTTCAAAAGAGACGTGCTGTCAAAGTCCGGCATGTTCGATCCTGCCAATCCCTATATGATCGATCTCGCCTTTTGGGCCGAATTGCTCAAGCACGGCGACGCGTTTATGGAACAACGCCGCCTGGCTGCGTTCCGAATCTCAGCGAATTCAGTAAGTGCAAAACTGGGTCTGAAACAGGCGGCTTACGATCGGAGCTTTTTTCGGAAGATGCGGGCGGATCCGTTTTATCGCGCTACCTTGCCGGACGTCGTGAGCGGATACTTTTTTGCTTTTCCGAGGTGCATCCTGAGGAACTTCCTGATCAAACTTAGGGCAGGAGCGAAGGGCACAAACTGAACCGCAGCAACCTAAGTTGAACCGCGAATGGGCGCCAACGCGCACAGCAGCCCAGACGGAGGTAAATCGTCCTCGTCGTCGTAATCGAAAACCGGAAAATCGAGGACGACGACGAGAACGAGAAATTTGCGCTCATTCGTGTCTATTCGTGTTCATTCGTGGTTCAACGCGGTCATCTGCCGCCGGTTCCTTTCTCGTTGTCCGCCACGCAAACCCAGCCCACATCAGCAAGGTCAGCGCAGCCAGACCGGCAGCGGACACTCCCCACGTGAAGCTTGCCGGCTGATAACGGAATTCCAAGCTATGCGTTCCCTGCTGCACCACGACTCCGCGAACCGCGTGGTTGGCCCGCAGGACCGGCACGTTTTGGCCGTCAAGATACGCTCGCCAGCCTTTGTCCCAAAGATCGGTCAGGACCACCAGTCCAGCGGTTTTCATTCGGGTTTCAATTCTGACTCTCGTTGGTGTCTCCTGCCGAATCTCGGCCTCGCCGCGACATTCCTGCGGCAATTCAACCGGAGTTTCGACAAATGCGGTTTCGCGCGGATTGAAATTCGGCGACTCCAGTTCGCGCAACCGCTCATCATGGTCTGGCACCACTTTGACCCGGCGCGGAATGAAGACTCGTGAGAGCGCAATTGTGTTCTCGACAACATAATAATCGAAGCTCGTAAACAGCGGGCGTGCGTTGGTGTACGGCTGGCCGCGAAAGATGACATAGCGCACGCCGAGCATATCGAGAACGGCCGGAAGCTGAATATCGCCATTGGGGAAGAAAGTGATCTTAGGAACGAAGTTCTGAGTGATCGCGTAACTCAGACTCTTATTAGTCCCGTCCTGGGGTGCCCTCGTGAGAAGTTCGACGAAACTCGCCGGATCTACAGCGTCGTATCCGCGGATGTCCCGGAGCCCCGCCATGCTCGCCAAATTGGGTGGCAGACAGCTATAGCCAACCACACGTCCAGGTTTTGCTCGCGCGGTCTGCTCCAGGGCGGGGATACGCGGATAATACAAGGCCGGGTCGCATTGAGGCTGTCGCTTTTGCGTGAACCAAATTAAGTCGAGCATCAGACCGACGCAGGTAACCGGGAACAACAACCGCGTGAGTAAAGGCTTTCTGAATCCCAACAGGCACCAGAAAATCGCGCCCGTCGCGCAGATAGCTCCCGCGATGAGCAGATGGTCACGAAACCATGCTTGGACCTGATGGAGCTGGCTCATGTTTTGGACCCACTGGATTTTTTCACCTCGCGAAATCTTGAGGCCCCACTCGGTTGCCACGGGTTCAGGGAGGACGAGGGCGCGGTGTATGCACCACCCGCTGAGTAGTGCGAGCGGAAGCACCAGCAGCCAGTGCCAGCGTTGCCAGCGCAACGTGCCTTTGCTCAACATCTCCAAGCCGACACCAGCAAGAGCGACAAACGCAAAACAGGTCGCGAAGACCAGCCGGTTATGCGACATCATATTCAAGCCCGGCAGGCGCAGAACGCCGACGATGATTGGCACGTTGAGAATCCAGCTAAGACCGAAGATGGCGAGTGCGGCAAGGAACAGGTTGAAGGAGCGATGCCGTCTGCTCCAAAACGCGAGGGGAGCCACGAACAGCATCGCGATTACGCCGGCATAAGCACCTACGGCGCTTTCCTCCAAATTCATGGGCATGTATGGCATCATGAGCAGCGTGTCGCTTGTCGTTTGGCCGTAGTAATCAGGTACAAGGGCGTGTGGCAACGCGACCGGACCGGCGGGCGGCCGTTCTTCCGCGCCCTTAGCGCGACTCTCCGTCCGAGAGCCAGTCCTGATGTATTCAACTGTCGGCAGCACTTGTGGCGCTGAGATCATGACCCCCAGGGCCCATCCCAAAACCAAGCCAAGCACCGCACGTCGTGCGGGCTGTGAAAAACATTTCCGGCCATGCTCATCCCAAACACACCACACTGCGTAAAGCCCGGAAACCAGCAGACATTGTCCAGCCATGTCCAGCCGTCCTGTGAGCAACATCAGGGCTGTGACCATGGCCAGTCCAACAAATGCAAGCCCGTGCTTTCGACGCGCGGTTGCGTCAACAGCCACCAGCAGCCACGGCAACAGTGAAACCGTTTGCGTCAAGGGGAACCCCTGCCACATGATGAAAAAGCCCGTCAGCGGATAACACCACGCGCAGACACACGCGGGCCAGAATCCGACTCCCAATATCCCCCGGCAGAATTGATACATGCCGAATCCCGCAACCAAGGCTGTGGCCAGTTCAGTCCATGCGAGGATAACCGGGGATTCCGTTACGCAATCCAAGAGTGCGAAGGGAGAGAAAGTCGGCCACAGGAACGGCGCGCCGGCGAAGTAGTAAGGAGTCCATAGAGGAAGCCGTCCCGCGTGAAATTCTCGCGCCG
>Ga0137415_10007210_pt1 | contig 11014 bp, 9 predicted proteins | sample CZODoug3_1_1_16f_FD_183082 | JGI IMG/M metagenome (GOLD analysis project Ga0137415, IMG submission 183082) | Vadose zone soil fungal communities from Angelo Coast Range Reserve, California, USA - CZODoug3_1_1_16fungal (Hybrid Assembly) | ecosystem: Environmental > Terrestrial > Soil > Vadose...
CTCGTGCTGTTCTTCCACGCCAGCTTCAACACGCTCGAGGAGAACGTCGAGCTGGCCAAGCGGGCCGAGGACGCCGGCGCCGAGATGGTGCTGCTGTCCTATCCGCCGTCGTTCTACCCGACCTCCTTGCGCCAGGTCTACGACTACACCGAGACGTTCTGCGCCCAGACCAACCTGGCCGTCATGGTGTTCCCGGTGCCGTTGTGGGGTTTCGAGCGACTGCATCCGGCGTCGATCCCCATCGAGATGCTCGAGGAGATGGTCGACAGTATGCCGAACGTCGCCGCCGTCAAGGCGGAAGGCGGCATGCCGGCCATCGCCGGATTCACCGAGGTGTGGAACCACCTCTCCGATCGGGTCGTCGTGACCATGCCGCTGGAGCAGCAGGCCATTCCACTGGCGACCATCGTGCCGCTGCAGCTGATCGCGACGTCGAACACCGAGTGCCTGGGTGACGCGGTGCCGCGGATGCTCGCGCTGTGTCACGAGGGGCGCTTCGACGAGGCGATGCAGCTCTACTGGCAGGTCGATCCGGCGCGGCGGGCCAACGACCGCATCGGGGTCGCCGGGGGAAACACCGTCCACCGGATGGCCTGGAAGTACCAGGCCTGGTTGACCGGCTTCAACGGCGGACCGCTGCGCATGCCGACCCAACGCCTCGTCGGCCCGCAGCTCGCCGGTTACCGAGCGGCGGCTAAGGACGCCGGGGTGCTGACGGCGACCGAATCCGATGAGATGTTCTTCGTGGGGCGCAATCCCGCATGATGTCTGAACCAGCGAAGGGATGGCCATGGCGCTGATACAGGAGTTCGGTTACGCGGTCTACGGCGTGACCGACCTCGACCCGGCGGTCGAGTTCTTCCGGACCGTGTGCCAACTCGAGGTGTCCGAGCGCCGCGACGACGTCGTGTTCCTCACCGGCGACACCCGTCACGCCTGGCTGCGCCTGGAACGTCGAGCGCAGCCCGGACTGATCCGGCTCGGGTTTCGCACCAAGGATGCCGACGCGCTGAGCGAGATCACCATGCGGTTGGAGGACGAAGGCATCGAGTGGACCGACGGAGGCACCCTGCGCGAGGACCGCATCGACAACTCGATCCGCTTCCGCACGCCGCAGAACTTCGAGGTCGAACTCTACGAGGAGCAGGTCGTCCTGCCCGCCTCGCCCGCGCCGGACCGCGGTCTGGAGGCCGTGCTCCACACGGTGGTCTTCGTCGATGACGTCATCGCCGGTCGCGACTTCTGGAAGCGGACGATGGACTTCCGGCGCTCGGATCAGATCGAGGATCTGGTGGTATTCCTGCGCTGCGGCAACGGCTATCACCACAGCATCGGACTGGCCAAGGGTGAGCCCGGGCGCCTGGACCACGTGTGCCTGCTCGCCGACGACATCGACACCGTCGTTCGGTTCCGCAACCACGCCCGCGCGCACAACATCAAGGCGGAGGATCCGGTTCGGCACACCGCCTCCGGGTCGGTGTCGGTATACCTCGAGGAACCGATGCTCGGTATCGGCATCGAGATCTGCACCGGCCACGACGTCATCACCGACGAGAGCTACAACGGACGGTTGCTGAAGGCCGGCCCGCTCACCGTGGATCGGTGGAGCGGTGGCTTCCCCGACGCGACGCCGCCCGGCATGGTGTTCGGTCGCGGCGGTGGTACGACGGCCGGTGACCTCGCATCCCGCCTCGACGGATAGCCCTTCCTTCGGCTACAGAGCCAGCGAGACGTACTTCGTGTCGAGGTACTCGTGCATGGCGTACTTGCCACCCTCGCGGCCGTAGCCGGACATCTTCAGGCCACCGAACGGCGCCTGGCCGGTGGACGGGGCGCCGTCGTTCACGCCGATGACGCCGTACTCGAGTTGCTCCGCCGTCCGCACTACTCGGCCGAGGTCTCGACCGAACACGTAAGCGGCGAGGCCGAACGGCGAACTGTTCGCTCGGGTGATCGCCTCGTCGTCCGATTCGAACGACGTGATCGCGGCGACCGGCCCGAACGTCTCCTCGGTGAACACCCGCATCTCGTCGCTGACCGAGCTGAGAACGGTCGGCTCGTAGAAGCGGCGGCTGTAGCCCGGACCCAGGTCGCGAACCCGCCCCCCGTGTAGCAGCTTCGCGCCACGACCGACCGCATCCTCGACGTGCGACTGCACCTTGGCCACCGCCGCGTCGTCGATGAGCGGGCCGACGTCGACCGTCTCCTCGCTCGTCGAGCCGATCCGCAGGACCGCGACCGCCGCGGTGTACGCGGCGAGGAAGTCGTCGTAGATCCCGGCCTGGACGTAGATGCGGTTGGCCGCGATGCAGGATTGCCCGTTGTTGCGGAACTTGGCTCGCAGCACACCGGCGACCGCCGCCGCGAGGTCGGTGTCGTCGAACACGATCGTCGGAGCGTGCCCGCCGAGCTCGAGCGACAACCGAGTGACGTTGGCGGCGGACAACGCGATCAGGTGCTGGCCCACCTCGGTCGAGCCGGTGAACGACACCTTGCGTACGCGCTGATCGGCGAACAGCGTCTTCGCCACCGTCGAGCCGGGTCCGGTGATCACGTTGAGGACTCCGGGCGGCACGCCGGCCTCGACGGCGAGACGTCCCATCTCGATCGCGGTGAGCGGAGTCTGGGACGCAGGCTTGACGATCTGCGTGCACCCCGACGCTAGTGCCGGACCCACCTTGCGAGTGATCATCGCGAGCGGGAAGTTCCACGGCGTGATCGCGGCCGTCACGCCGACCGGCTGATGCAGCACCATGATCCGCTTGTTCGCGTGCCACGCCGGCACCAGCTCGCCGTAGATTCGGGTCGCCTCCTCGGCCGACCAGGCCAGGAACGACTGCCCGTAGGCGACCTCACCGCGCGCCTCGGCCAGCGGCTTGCCGCCCTCGCGCGAGATGAGCGTCGCCAGCGACTCCGCCTCGTCCGCGACGAGATCGGCGAATCGGCGCAGCACCCGCGCCCGGTCGTCGGCCGTCCGGCCTCGCCAGCCGGGCAGGGCATCGGCGGCCGCCTCGATCGCGTCCCGGACGTCGTCCGGCGAGCACGAAGGCACTTCGGCCAGGATCTCGTCGGTCGCCGGGTCGGCCACCCTGATCGAGCGCGCCGAGGTGCGCCACGACCCGCCGATCAGATTGCGCGTCTCCATGACCCTGATCATCTGAGCCCGGGCGTTACCCAAGCCGTGATCTCGTTCTGCCCGGCGCTAGCGCAGGTTGACCGTGTCCCGTAGCGGCAGGTCGGCCGAGGACGAGCCGACGAAGACCGATCGAGGGCCACGGCCGAGCGTCCATTCGTGCGTGGCCGTGCTCCAGGAGCGCAGCTGGGCGACGTCCACTCGGATGTGCACGCGCTGGCTCTGTCCGGGGCGCAACGTCACCTTGTCGTAGCCGGCCAGTGAGCGGACCGCCTGGGGTTCGTGCACGTAGGCGCTGGGTCCGATGTACACCTGCGGCACCGCCGACCCCGTCCGTGAACCCACATTGCGGACCCGGAGCGAGACATCCAGCCCGCTGCCGTGCTGCCGCACATCCAGATCGCTGTATTCGAAGGATGTGTAGGTCAGGCCGAATCCGAACGGGAACAGTGGCGTGACGCGGTGGGCGTCGTACCACCGGTACCCGACGTCGATGCCCTCGCCGTAGTTCTCCTGGCCGTTGACGCCCGGGTACCGAGCTGGATCGCCGGCCACCGGGGTGGCGCTCTCCGACGCCGGGAACGTCTGCGAGAGGCGCCCACCCGGGGCCGCGTCCCCGAACAGCAGCGCTGTCGTGGCGGCCGCTCCCTCCTGCCCCGGGTACCACATGTCGAGCACGGACCGGACGTCGTGCAGCCACGGCATGGTGATCGCCGACCCCGTGTTGAGCACGACCACGGTGTTCGGATTCGCCTTCGCCACCCGGGAGATCAGGTCGTCCTGGTACCCGGCGAGTGACAGCGACGGGCGGTCGAGGCCCTCCGTCTCGTCGTCGTAGGCGAAGACGACAGCCGTCTGGGCGCGCGCGGCGGCAGCGACGGCCTGATCGATCAGCGTGGCGGTCGCCGCCGGGGTTACCCAGCCGAGCTTCACCGGCATCGGACTTGGCCCCAGCAGGGGATACACCCCGAGCTGGTGCGGGCCCTTGCTGAGGTGCAGGGGCAGCTCGGCCGGGCCGAACCCGAACGCGCCGCCGATCACGGACCGATCGTCGACGTACAGCGCGACCAGCGAGTCGTCGGCCACCGAGGCCGAGACGCGGTAGTCGCCGTCGGTCGGGAGGTTGATCGTGCCGGTGTATCCGGTGTAGAGCGGCAGGCTGACCGTGCCGTCCGCCGAACTCGGCAGCTTCGGGTCGAACGCCTGGGCCGGGATCGGCTGGCCGAACAGATCGCCACCGGGACTGTAGGTGACCGATGCGTGGCGACCCGCCCGCGACCGGATGACGTCGATGGGCGCGTCGGCGTGCTCGGGGTGGCCCTTGCCGCTGCCGTCGCCGCTGACCTTCGGCGTCTTCGCGGTGGGGCCGATCACGGCGATGCTGTTCGCATCGCGACCCCGCAACGGCAGCGTGTTGCCGGCATTGCGCAGCAGCACCGCACCCTGCTCGGCGACGGTTCGCGCCACCGCCGCACCGCCGGCCGGATCACGGGTCGGGCGTGGACGCGGATGCGACCCGAGCAGCCCGAAGCGGTCGAGCTGGGTGAGGATGCGGGTCACCGATCGGTCGACGTCCGACATCGGGATCGTGCCGTCCTGTACGGCCTTCTTCAACGCGTCGCCGAAGTGGTCGCCGCTGGGCATCTCCTGGTCGAGGCCCTTGGTGATCGCGTCGGTGGTGTGCGTGGCGCCCCAGTCAGACATCACCCAGCCGGCGAAGTGCCATTGCTCGCGAAGCACGGTGTTCAGCAGCTCGTCGTTGCCGCAGGACGGGGCGCCGTTGACCTGGTTGTAGGCGCACATGACGGCGCCGACGCCGGCATCGACCGCGGCCTGGAAGCCGGGCAGCTCGATCTCGTGCAGCTCCTGCTCGCCGATGTTGACGTTGACGGTGTCGCGGGCGGTCTCCTGGTTATTGGCCGCGTAGTGCTTGGCGGTGGCGATCATCCCCTGGGACTGGATGCCGGCCACGTCGGCGGCGACGGTGCGCGCCGTCACCAGTGGGTCCTCGCTGAACGTCTCGAAGTTGCGGCCGTTGTAGGGCACCCGGATCGTGTTCAGCGTCGGCCCGAGCAGCACGTCCAGGCCGAGCGCTCGCCCGTCGCGTCCGATCACGGCGCCGTACTTCCGGGCCAGCGACGGGTCGAACGCCGACGCGAGCGCGTCCGGCGACGGCAACGCGGTGGCCGGCGTGACCATGCGGATGCCGCCCGCGCCGTCGGTCAGGCGCAGCTCGGGGATGCCGAGCCGGGGGACGCCGGGCACGTACCCGGACTGGCCGAGCACCTTCGGGTCGGTGCCGCCGTGCAGCATCGACACCTTCTCGTCGAGCGTCATTTGCGCGACCAGGCGGGCGACCCGGGACCCGCTCGGGGAGGCGTAGGCCGAGCCGTCAACGGCCGGCACCGCCACGAGAATGACCGCGATGCCGAGGAGGGCGGCGTGACGTCGAGGCATCAGATCCTCCGTATTTCAATTATCGGAACAAGCTACGAGCATTCTGAAAGTGACCGTAGCAGCGGCCGCCGCCGGTGAGAACTGTCTAAAGTCGAGGATCGACGTGGATCTTGGGACCCGGCCCGGCGGCGGGCGGCTCGACGTCCTCGTCACGGGCCCGGCCCGGGCCGGTCACGACGAACGCCCTCATGTGGCCGGCTCGGCTTCCTTTCCGGCGACGACGGCCCGGATCTCGGGAACCGCTTCGCGCAGCGCGCGCAGCGGTGTCCGGTAGGCGAGGGCGCTGATGCTGACCGCGCCGCTGGGCATCGTCGGCGACGCGAGGAAGATCGGCACAGCGATGCACGTGACGCCCGGCTCGTTCTCCTGGTCATCGACGGCGTAGCCCAGTTCGCGGATGGCCCGCAGCTCGCGCCGCAGGTCGATCGCGCTCACCTTGGTGTTCTCGGTCCGTCGCTCCAGATCCCCGGAGCCGACCCAGGACTCGACCGCGGCGTCGTCGGGCAAGGTGAACGAGAGCAGCAGTTTCCCGACTGCCGTGCAGTGCGCCGGATTGCGTCCGCCGATCGTTGACGTCAACCGCACCGCGCCGGTCGGCGGATCGACCTTGGCCCGGTACACGATGGAGCGCCCGTCGAGCACGGCGTAGTGCGCGGTCTCGCCGAACAGCGTGGCCAGCCGCTCGAGCGCCGGGGCGACGCGCAGATGGTCCGGGCGCGCCTCGTAGTGCGCGAACGCCAGCCGCAGGAACTCATCGCCCAGCACATAGCGGCCGCGGCCGTCCTGCGCGGCGAGCCCGGCCCGGCGCAGTGAGGACAACGCCCGGTGCACCGTCGGCTTGGGACTGTCGACGGCCTTGGCGAGCGCCTCGAGCCCGATGCCACGGGAGTGCTGGGCGAGTTCTCGCAGCACCGCCAGGACGCGATCGGATCCGACGAGGCGCGTCTCGTCACCCATGGTCCGGATAGTAGTGTGCATTTCCGATTGGCTGAAAGCGAGGTTGCCGGGATGAGCCTACGCAGTACGCGGTGGTACGGCGGCGCCGACCGCGACTCCTACATCCACCGGGCCTGGATGCGCCGCGGGCTGCCGGCGCATGCGTTCGACGGCCGCCCACACATCGCGATCGCCAACACCGCCTCCGACCTCACCCCGTGCAACATGCATCTCGACACGGTCGCGACGAGCGTGAAGCAGGGGATCTGGGAAGCCGGCGGCGTACCGCTGAACCTGCCGGTGATGTCGCTCGGTGAGACGCTGGTCCGCCCGACCGCGATGCTGTGGCGCAACCTCGCCGCGATGTCGATCGAGGAGATGCTGCGCGCGAACCCGATCGACGGCGTCGTGCTGCTCGGCGGCTGCGACAAGACCATCCCGGCATTGCTCATGGCGGCGGCGTCGGTCGATCTGCCCGCGGTCGTGGTCCCGGGCGGGCCGATGCTCACCGGCCACTTCCGCGGGACGCCGCTCGGTTGCGGCACCGATGTCTGGCGGCTCAGCGAGGACGTCCGGGGCGGATCCCTTACCGCCCAGGACTTTCTCGCGTCCGAGTCGGCGATGATCCGCAGCGCCGGGCACTGCAACACGATGGGTACCGCCTCGACCATGGCGTGCGTCGCCGAGGCGCTGGGCATGACGCTGCCCGGTACGGCCGGCACCCCGGCCAGCGACAGCCGGCTGCTGGAGCGCTCACATGCGACGGGGCGGCTGATCGTCGAGATGGTGGCGGCCGATCGCCGCCCGAGCGCCATCGTGAGCAAGGGCTCGTTCCGCAACGCGATCGTCGCACTGGCCGCGATCGGCGGCTCGACGAACGCCGTCGTCCACCTGCTGGCCATCGCCGGACGCCTCGGGATCGGGCTGACCCTCGACGACTTCAACACCATCGGCGAGGGCGTGCCCCTGCTGGTCGACCTGCAGCCGGCCGGGCGCCATCTCATGGACGACTTCTTCCGGGCCGGCGGCCTGCTCGCCGCCCTGCGCGAGGTACGCGACCGGCTCGATCCCTCGGCGCTTACGGTCGCGGGAACACCGTTCGTCGATGCCCTGGCCGATGCCCGGATCTGGGACTCGGACGTGATCCGGTCGCAATCGGCTCCGCTGCTGCCGTCGGCCGGTATCGCCGTGCTGCGTGGCAACCTGGCGCCCGACGGCGCTGTGATCAAACCCGCCGCCGCGTCGCCGTCGTTGCTGCAGCATCGCGGCCCGGCCGTCGTCTTCGACAGCGTCGAGGACCTGCGTGCCCGCATCGACACGGTGGACGTCACCGAGGACTCGGTGCTGGTGTTGCGCGGCTGCGGTCCGCGCGGGTATCCGGGGATGCCCGAGGTGGGCAACATGCCACTGCCGGCGCGATTGCTCGAACGCGGGGTGCGCGATCTGGTCCGGATCAGCGACGCCCGGATGAGCGGCACCGCGTACGGCACGGTCGTGCTGCACGTCGCGCCGGAGGCGGCCGCGGGTGGTCCGCTCGGCCTAGTTCGCACCGGCGATCAGATAGTTCTGGACGTGCCGAATCGGCGCCTGGACGTCGACCTGCCGCCAGACGAACTGGCCCGGCGCGCGCCGTCGCCGGAGGCCGAGGCGGCTTACGCGGCCCCGACTGGCGGCTGGGAGCGCCTGTACATCGATCACGTCCTGCAGGCCGATCGGGGGGCCGACCTGGACTTCCTCACCGGACGGCGGGGCAGCGCCGTCGGCCGCGAGTCGCACTAAGCCGCGGAGCTGTCGCCCCCCGTACTTACGGAGTTGGTGCGTGTCGGGCCGAGACGGTCCGATTTCATCGACGCTTTGGCTGGTCGCTGACCTCGTCGGTGTGGCGGTAGCGTACGAACGCCGGCACGGTGAGCGCGATCAGTCCGGCCCCGGCTACGGCGCCCAGCCCACCCGTCACGGCGCTGATACCGGGGGATGAAGCATTGGCGACCAGCCCCGCGCGGAAGTTGCCCACTTGGGGGAACGCCGCGCCGACGACGAACTCGGTCGAGCTGGTCCGGCCCCGCATCGAGTCGGGTGTGGCGAGTTGGACGATCGTCGTGCGGAACACGACAGACAGCACGTCGGCGGCACCGGCGATGGCGAGCAGCGCAAGCGAGGTCGGCAGCTCGTGCACGGCACCGAATCCGGCCAGTGCTGCCCCCCAGATCGAGCCGGTGATCAGCATCGCCCGACCGGGGTGGATGACGTGCTTCACCGGCCCGGACAGCACTGACCCGAACAGCCCGCCGACTGCGATCGCGGTGGTGAGTAGGCCGAGGGTGCGAGGTGAGCCACCGAAGCGGTCGGCATTGATGGCGGGGAAGAGCGCGATGGGCATGGCCAGTACGGTCGCGCTCAGGTCGGCGAGCATCGCACCGCGTAGAGCCCGGTTGTCGACGACGAACCGCAACCCCTCGATGACCGCACCGAGATTGCGCTGGGCGCCTGCGCCTTCGGGTCGCATGGGCGGCAAGCGGAACACTCCGTAGAGCGCGGCGACAAAGGTGAGGGCGTCGATCAGGTAGCAGAGCTTGAGCCCGCCGTCCGCGGCGATCACGCCGGCGAGCGCGGGGCCGCTGATCATCGAAAGGTACATCGAGATCATCGTCAGCGCGGCGCCGGCGGGCATGAGCTCGCGCCGCAGCAGTCGGGGCATGAAGGTACGCCGGGCGGGCGCGTTGATCGCGGCGATGCCCGCCTGCACTGAGGTGAGCGAGTAGAGCAACCAGAGGGCATCCGTCCCGGCGAACGCCTGCGCTGCGAACGCGACCGAGACCAGCGCCTGCACCGAACTGGCGACAAGTACGAGCCGGCGCCGGTCGATGGAGTCGATCAGCACGCCGCCAACCATTCCGACCCCGATCGCGGGCACGGCGATCGCGAGGCCGACCGCCCCGACGGCCGCGGACGAGTGCGAGATCCTGAATACCTGTAGTGCCACGGCGAAGCCGGTCATCTGACCGCCGACCGCCGAGATCGTCGACCCGAACCAGAGCCGGCGGTAGTCAGGCGACTCGCGCAGCGGACGGATGTCGGCCAGCAGCCTGCGCTCAGCCACGATCGCGGTCGTCGAGGTGGGCGGCGACGCGGTCGTGGAACGAGCGGTGCTGCAGCGCCTCGGTCAGCTCGTGGGCGATGGTGTCCAGCGGCGCGCTCAACTCGGTGCTGAGCTCCCGCACGGCGGCCGTGGTCGCTGCCCACTCCGCGTCGATCACCGGGCGCAGCCTCTGCGCCTTGCGGGTCAGGTGGACCAGCCGCTGCCGCGCATCCGACCCGGGGCGCAGCTCGACCAGGCCGCGCGCGGTCATCTCGGACACGGTCTGGCTGCCGGCCGAGTGCGTGGTGTTCATCCGCTGGGTGATGTGACGGATGGTGGACGGTCCGTCCGCGGCTACCACGCGGATGACGGCGGAGAACCGTGGGCGGTAGTCGGTGAGGCCGAGGTCGGTCAGCGTGTGGGCGACATCGGCCGCCATCGCGTCGAAGCAGGCGCGGAACTTTCCGATGAAGGCGCCGTCGAGGGAGTCGTCAGTCACGAACCAGACTGTATCAGCACTATGATAGTGCTAACACATCTTCGGCAGCGTCGCTGCGATCCGTCAAGGAGTGGCCTACAACGGTACCTCCCAGGCTTGGCCACACCGCCTCGCCGCCGGGATGCTGTTCGACGACCGTCCACCCGGCGGGAACAAGATGGAGGAGATAGGTCATGCGAGACGTCATTCTGTACATGTCGATGTCACTGGACGGGTTCATTGACAGCGACCGTGAGCACCCCGGGATGGCGATCCCCGAGGGCGCCGAACTCAAACAGTGGAAGCTCGACGGCATCAGCAAGGCCGGCGCGCATCTCATGGGCCGCGTCACCTACGAGCAGATGTCGTCGTACTGGCCGCAGTCAGACGACGAGTACGCGGCCCCGATGAACGACATCCCCAAGGTCGTGTTCGCCCAGACGCTCAGCGACGCTGAGGCGATCTGGCCGGTTACCCGGGTTGCGCGGGGCGACCTTGCGACCGAGATCGCCGCGATCAAAGCCGAGCCTGGCCCGGACGTGATCGTGTGGGGCGGTGGACGGTTCGCCGGCGCTCTGGCTGCTGAGGACCTGATCGACGAGTACCGCGTCTTGGTCCAGCCGTTGGTGCTGGGCCAAGGACGGGCCCTGTTCGACCAACTGCCGGACTCGCGGCACCTGAACCTCGTCGAGGCCATATCGTTTCCCAGCGGCATCGTGGTGCACGTCTACCGGCCGCAGCACACCTGAGGAGGAACCATGGGCAAGGTGGTGGCGCAGGCGAACATGTCGCTCGACGGGTACGTCGCCAAGCAGGACAACACCATCGGCCGGTTGTTCGACTGGCTGCAAAACGGCGAGGTGGAGGTCCCGACGCCCGCTGGGGATTTCGCCGTCCACCTGACCCCGCCGAGCTCGGAACACTTGCAGCG
>Ga0137415_10007211_pt1 | contig 11013 bp, 9 predicted proteins | sample CZODoug3_1_1_16f_FD_183082 | JGI IMG/M metagenome (GOLD analysis project Ga0137415, IMG submission 183082) | Vadose zone soil fungal communities from Angelo Coast Range Reserve, California, USA - CZODoug3_1_1_16fungal (Hybrid Assembly) | ecosystem: Environmental > Terrestrial > Soil > Vadose...
TGAAGCCGCATCCAGAACTTCCGGCAGATACAAGGTTGTGGGCTGCCTTGGTGCAGGCGAGTGGGGGTATTTGGAACGGCTGCGTCTACGATACAGACGCGATCATCGCGAAGTTGGAGAAATGTCCGTAGATCTACGAGATTGGCGATCGCCTTGCTCCAAGAGTGTTAGCTCGGAGGATTGTAATGAAATTAGGTGTGTTCACCGCGTTACTCTCGCAGCTGTCTTTGGAAGATATGCTGAAAAGCTCACCAGTCTCGATATTCATAACGCTGCATCTATCTAACAGACATAGGCATCCTCGTTGATCGCATGCTACGAAAGACGAAAAACACTGACTCCTTCAAATGGCACCTGAATCTCGAGACTGCCGGCCAAGATGGCCTGCGACTGATTGTCGTAGACGTTCACGGCCGTTTTGTAGCGGGATGGAACTTGGACCCTCGCAGTCTGGTCGACGATCTGGTCATTGAAGACAATGAGGAGGCTGCCGTTCGGTGACTCAATCAGTCGCGGGCGGACCTTCTCAGATGTGACGGACGGCTGAATAGCTTGAGTCACAATTGTGCGGACAAGTTCAATCCCTGCCTGAGAGTCCTCTTCGATGCTCGCTCCCAGGTTGGTTCCGACGTAGTAGACCTGCCCGTTGCCCACTTTTTTCGTGGCCGCAACGGGAATCGATTCATACGTTGCGATCACTTTTGCCGACGCAACTGCGATCGGGGTGAGGAAGGTATGCGCCTTAATCGTCGCCGAGATGGGCTCCGTGAACGTGAGGTGACCTTCCACATAAACCCGCTCGGATTGGGGTAAATGCTCAGGCTTGGGATTGTCGCGTCCGTCGTCCTGCATCATGTACAAGCTCTCCTGCTCGCGATAGCCGAAGGCATCGGCAAGCCCGAACGCAGGGACGATCGGGTTGTAGACCATGTGCTCATCGTAAGAAGCAAATCCAGTTTCTAAAAGAAGCGTGCCTCCACCCTCCACGAACCGTCGCAAATGATCGCACGTGTCCTTCTTGCCGATCAGGTGCCACGGAGCAATGATGACCCGGTATTTGTCGTCACCGCGTAGGCTTTGCGGCTCGACGAAATCTACCAGCACGTCGCTGTTCCAAAGGGCTTTGTAATAGCCGGCGAATGACTTGGTCGACGCATCTTCCTTCCCGCTCATGGCGAAAGTCAACAGAGCATTGTCAATGTCGACGAGTACGGCTACTTCAGGATTTGGCTTGTAGTCCTTGATGATCTCCCACTGAGCCTGGATGAGCTTATGATCCTGCGCAGCTTCGAGCACACGTTCACTTGCCGATCCGTCGCGCTCCACCAGGCCGAAGCCTGTCGACTCTGTTCCTGTTGCCTCGGTCAAATAGCACCAATAGATGATGCCCTTTCCGCCCATCGCTACCAGCATCCAGTTCCATAGGCGAATATCTCTCGGGCGCATTTGCCTGCTGCGCCGGATGCCATTGCTTCCGTGGCCGCCCTGTAACTCGGTGATCCAAAATGGCTTGCCTGCCGCAGCTGCCCGCGTCAATTCAATCTGCGCGGCGCTGAAGTAAATGGGGGACTCCTGCCAGCGAGGAAAGTCCGATAGTCCCCAAGTTTCCATCAATTCAGCCAGGCGCCAGGGATTAATGGCCTGGAGCGCAAGCGGAAGAATCGCGGCTTGGCTAAACACATGGCTTTCCAGAATGCTTCGAGTATCAACCGAGCGTAGCGTCTTGACTCGAAAACGCATCTCTTCTGTGCTTCGCTCTATCATGAAACGCCGCCAGTCGACCCAATCAATGTACGATCCAGGGCCACGAGGCGGATCGATAACGTTCCAGCTCGGATAGCGCCTCACCCAGGCTTCACTGAGCTTCTCAAGCGTGCCGTAGCGCTGCTTGAGCCAGTTTTGGAAGGAGGCTATGGTCTTTGCACAGTAACAGTAGAGCCTTTGGTCAGTCGATACATTGAACTGGTGTCCGCCGGACGGCTCCAGATGCGGTTCGTTCCACACGTCATACGCGTACATCGAGGAATGCTTCGAAACGACCTTTGCCAACACGCGAAGGAAGGTCTCTGCGGCATCGCGAACGGGAGCCCAGTCCATGCACAAGCTGGGCCAACCGCCACTCATGTTGATGGAGGCAGTCTGCAAACGCTGCGGTGCTCCCAGTACGTCCACAAACCGCGACTCCGGATGCGCTGCTTCGAGCCAATAGGGAGCTTCCTCGATGACCGCGCCCATCAGTACTTTCACACCCAGTTGGTCGCAGTCAGTAAGGACCTCTTCGACTTCAGAGAAGTCGAATTTCCCCGGCTCGGGATTGAGATACACCCAGGAACAGTAAATTCGAATGATGTTGAACTTGTATTCGTCGGCGATTGCCTTCAACATCTCATGGCGTAACGCACGCGGAGGATTTGGCGGCCGAAAAAACTCTGCGCCATAAATGAATTCCCGACGAGCAGGAATTGAATCTGAAACATCCGAAGACTGAGTCTCCGCGGATGCCGGGCCGGCCAGAATACGCAAGCCTCCCCAGTTTGCAACAATTAGGCCTGTGGCGGTTCGAACAAAGCTCCTTCGTGATAGCTCTTTAAACATCGAGATCTCCCTATGCGGTGAAAGCCGCGTCTTCCCATTGCAAATTTCCTAATTGCAAGAAAACAGTTATCGGTGCAAAGCGGCTTGCATCTTGTGGTCACTGAGTCGGTTTAGAGAATCGGCCTTGCCAGAACTGGATTGACGACTCAACTGCGCGAAAAGCACCTTTGCCTGTTCTCGCTTACCGACGGCAACATAGGCGCGTGCCAGCAAATACGTCGCATTCCTTGCATCTCGCTGACGATTGGGTTCGAGTTCTCGCGCGATCTTCAGATCGATAAGCGCATCCTGTGGACGTCCTGATGCGAGCAATCTCTCACCGCGAAGCACTCTCGCCGAAACGGAATTCGGATTGAGCTGGATAGCCCGATCAAGTTCCGCAAGGACAGTTGCAGAATCCGTTCCATCGATCCGAACCAGGCACTCTGCGAGCAGATAATGAAGATCGGAATCAACGATTCCGGATGCCATGGCATTCTTCAAGACCTGCCCGGCTTCCTCAAACTTCGACTGCCGATATTCGGCCAGGGCCATAAAAAAAGGAGGATCAGGAGAGCCGGGGGAGAGTTGCGCCGCAGAAGCGAAATCACGATAGGCGTCCTCTGTTTTGCCTTGGGATAGCTCGATCGAGCCTCGCATCGAGAGCGCTTCCGCGTTTTGGGGGAGGGCGGCAACAGCCTTATCCGCTACCTGCGCTGCCTTGTTTAGCTCTCCTGTATCCACGAACAGCGTTATGAGGTTGTAGTATGCGTAGGGATTGGATGGGTCCTGCCTCAGATTCTCAACCATGACAGCGTACGCTTCCGGGTACCTGCCGAGCTTCGAGTATGCGACGCTAAGCAGGTCTGCGCATTTGGCGTCGGAAATTCCTTTCGAACGAAGTGTGGTTAGCGTGTCGATTGCTGCTTGATACTGTCCTTGATCGAAATGCACTAATGCAATGGCATAGGCATGGGTCAGCCGGTCGGGCACGTCGGGCTGCACAGACTTGAAGATCTTGAGGGCTTCAGGAAAATCATTTGCTTTACCGTACAGCCAGCCCACATTGAAGCGCTGAACTGGTGACAAATGTGGACAAGCTTCGAGACGTCGAAGCAGAACCTTTGCACCCTGATAATCTTTCTTCTCGAGAAGATATCCCACTTTGGCAAAGTTCTTCTCGAGTGCGCATGGCTGCTCATCTTGAGCCCCGAGGCTAACAGTAGGGGTAAAAAGGCAGAGAACACCGGTCAGTAAAACCCACAGGACCTTTACCCCGCGACATTGCGACGTAGCACTAATCATGGGTTAAACTCCGGCGACCACCGATCTCAGGATTTTTCGTATCTCAACCGCTTATTCCAGTCCGTATGCTTCAGTAGCCGCTTTTGAAAATACCCATTCCTGCTCAGAGGGAGACAACGTGGCAATGGCTCGCTGGACGGTGCTTACCCAGCGTCCATAGGTGGACGCCAAAGTCAGCACTGGCCAGTCAGACCCGAACATCAACCGCTTAGGTCCGAAGGCCTCCAGAACCACGTCCAGATAGGGCCTCAGGGTCTCATCGGTCCACGCATCCCACCATGCCTCGGTCACCATGCCCGACACCTTGCAGTAGACATTTTCCCGATGCCCCAGCTCAGCAATATGACCTTTCCAGGGCGAGAGTGCCTGTTCGCGAATCCTCGGCTTGGCGATGTGATCCACGATGAAGATTTGATACGGATGCCGATCGACAAACTCAATGGTCTGTGGCAAGTGCTTTTCGAAGATCAGAATGTCGTATTTCAAGCCGAATTGTTTTAGCTCGGCTATCCCCCGATTGAAATCGTCGCGCAGTACAAATAGGTCATCGGGCTCATCATGGATAGCGTGGCGCATACCCTTCACTTTGGGAAGGTGCGCGAGTCTTTCGAGATCCAATCCAATCCTCGGATCCGTGAGTGGCGCCCAGCCAACGACTCCACGGATCAGATCATCGCTGGCGGCAATCTCAGCGAGCCATATCGTTTCCTCTACTCGCCTCGCGGCCTCGACGACAACGGTCCCTGCAATGCCGGCCAGGGCTGTCACTGCTTTCAGATCCTCCAGGAGGAAATCCCGCCGAAGAATCTCCATGCCATCCGTCATCCACGGATACTCGGCCGGCACATAACGCCAGAGGTGATGGTGTGCATCGATGCATTTGTTGACCATAGTCTCGTGATTCTCAGATCTTCTTCGAATCCGGATTCGATTCTAGTGAACAGCCTGACGTCACATCGTCGACCGTCCCCCTCCTCGATATACCGGTCAAGCTGTTTTTAGGTGCTTTCCTGGATTAGCGTTCACCTTCAGATCGCACGACGCGCCAGGCTCCTGTGGTGTCTTGTAGACACCACCCCTGACTTGTGCCGGTTGTACAAAGTGGTTGCGCAGGTGGGGAATGTGCTCCAAGAAAGCCGCTTCGTGTCCTAGCGCAATATGGTTGAACAACACGAGATGCTGATGCAGCTGCCCCATGTCTCCAACATGAGGGACTACGGGAAGACCAAATGTCTTCGCCAGAAAGCTGACGGTCAGGAACTCGCTCACTCCCGCAACTCTTGTGCAGTCGACTTGCACATAGTGGAGCGCCTGGGACTGCATAAACGTCTTGAATAAGATGCGATTCGGTATGTGCTCGCCAGCCGCAATTTTTACCGGGCCAACCTCGCGAACTAGTGCAACATGCGCGAGCACGTCATCCGGGTGCGTCGGCTCCTCGATCCACAAAGGGCGATATGTCGCAAGCTCGCGGCACATGCGAACGGCGGCCGGGAGATCCCAGTGCTGATTGGCATCAAACATGAGCGTGTTCGTGTCACCGACGAGTTTGCGTAGCATCGCGGCGCGGCGCAGATCGCGGCCCTCGTCCGCCGATCCAACCTTCAGTTTGAAGGCCGTGAATCCCTGGTCGATTGCACGGGTAGTCAAGTCACGTACTTTGTCGTCGTCATATCCCAACCAGCCCACAGACGTGTCGTAGCCCGGATACCCACTTTGCAAGATGAGTTCGCGTTCGGCGCGCCTTGGAAGTTCTTCCCGCAACAAGCAGAGAGCCTCCCGCTCGCTCAGGATTTCTTCCAGATAACTGAGATCCAGAAGGCTGACGACCTGTTCGGGGGTTAGGTCGAGAAGCAGCTTCCACAAGGGCACACCGCGGCACTTCGCCCAAAGATCGAAGCAGGCATTCGTGATGGAAGCGAGCGCAAGATGAACAACGCCCTTGTGTGGCCCAAGCCAACGAAGCGCGGGATGATCCGCTATTTGTCGGGAGAACCGTCCAAAGTCCGACATCAGCTCTTCAATGGATAAGCCGGCGAGTGGCTGGGCCAACAACTCGATCGCTGCGCAGACCAGGCGGTTGCCTTCACCGAGCGTAAGTACGAACCCCGTTCCGCGTGGCCCATCTTGGGTCGTCAACAGCGTGACGGCCAAGCAGTATTCCGAAGTGGCATGGATAGAGTCGGTTCCGGCACCTGGTGGCAATGGAAACCGGGCATCATAGGTCGAGAATGATTGAATCGTATAGTCTGGCATCGTCTCCATTCCGCTTATCGTCTGTAGCCCAGCTCGGCGCCACCGCTCACTGGGAGGATGCAGCCGGTAATAAATCGGGCCTTGGCCGAAAGTAAAAACACCGCTGCGTCCGCAATAACATCGCCGTGAGGGCAATAACCGAGAAGATGAATATCATTGAGATATTGCCGGATGCTGCTCGGATCCCGCTGATCAGAGCACCATTGTTCCAGCATGGGCGTCCAAACCCCAGCGGGGCAGACCGCATTCACCCGGATCTGATATCGCGCGTAGTCGGCAGCCATCGCCTTTGTAAGCGAAATCATGGCACCTTTGGTTGCGACGTACGCCGCATGGTCCTGCTGTCCAAGTAGACCGACCATGCTCGCCGTGTTGAGAATGGCCCCTTTGCTTGCAACCAGAGCAGGAAATGCGAATTTCGTTGTCCAATAGACCGACTTCACGTTGACCTGCTGCACCTTGTCGAACTCGTCTTCAGTCGTCTCGTGAAGTGGTCTCGAAGGACCAACGATACCCGCATTGTTGTGAACTGCATCGATGCGTCCGAGCTCTTCGATTACGGTTGATACTGCGGCTTGAACTGCCGGGCCATCGGAAACATCGGCATGGAGCGCCATACTCTTTCCGCCAAGTTCTCTCGCTGTGTCCTGTGCCGCATCGAAATTGCTATCGAGGATGGCGACGGTGGCATTTTCGCGGGCATATGCAAGTGCACACTCCCGCCCAATGCCGCTCGCGCCTCCAGTCAGCACAATTACTTTGTTTTCGAGATCATTTCCCATGGGAGACCCAGTTGTCGTGTGCGGTTTTGGCGAAGCGGATCATCGCTCTTTTCACGTACTGCTCCGCTACGTCGCCCTCACCTTCGCGTAGGAGATCGATGATTCGTTGGTGCGATTCCAGGTCTTTATCCCAGACGGAAGTTCCTTGTCTATTCGCAGTCATTCGTAGGCGAACGAACGCAAAAAATGGCGTCAGGATTCGGATGGCGTGTTCTAGAAGGTGTGGGTTCCCAGCGATCTTGCATAGTTCCAAATGAAATCGAAGATCCCAGTCGAGAAGATCCCCGGCGTTTTTGGCAACTGCCGCCCGGCGCATGCCGTCCACTATCGATTGCAACCCCGAAAGATCGGCTCGAGCGATCGCGGCAAGGCGCGCCGCCAACCCCTCGATTACGCCACGCAATTCATAGAGCTGGATAACATCCTTCTCGGTCAAGAGGACCACTCGGGCGCTGCGTCCCAACTCCTTCGTGACAAATCCGTCCCGCTCCAGAATGTGGATTGCTTCGCGAATCGAGCCTTGGGCAACGCCGAATTCTTGTGCCCATTTCCCCTCGACGATTCGCACTCCTGGAGGCAACGCGCCTTTCATAATCTCGGCCAGAAGGCGTTCCGCAAGATTCTGCTTTACGAGACCGTCTGTTGTAACTGCTGAAGGTGTCGGCATAGGATAAGTACTTAAATATTCCGCCTTGATCCTATCAGCCGTCAAAAATACGTGTCAATGGAATTTTAAGCGCTTACATATATGAGGCATGCGCTAGAATGAAACGCACCCTTGAACGCCGCCAACCGTAAAAAACTCAGAAAGAAGGTGACCATGCAACGCATCGGAATGGTGATCAAACTCAAACCTGGGAGCCAGAATGCTTACAAGAAATACCATGCCGCAGTCTGGCCCGAGATTCTGAACAAGATCTCAGAATGCAATATCAAGAACTATTCCGTCTTCTTAAAGGACGACCTTCTCTTCGGCTACTTGGAATACCACGGCAGTAATTTGGAAGAGGATTGGGGCAAGATGGCTGCGGATGCCAAGACGCAGGAATGGTGGGCCATCATGCAGCCGATGCAAGACCCATTGCCAACGCGAAAGAAAGGCGAGTGGTGGGCAAACATGGAGGAAGTTTTCCATCTCGAATGATGATTCGACAAGACGTACATCGTGCTCTCTCGGCGAAAGTTGGGCCATTGACTGACCCCATTCTGGTCTTTGCCCAGGTCTGTGCGGTGCTGCTTCTGTGCAGCCATGGTCATCGATAGCGCCGACCGAGATGAGGCGCGGCTGTGTGCTCGATGTTCGGCCACTAGCCTTCTCTGTAGAAGGCTGGATCCCTGGGCAACATTGCAAGTGGAAACAAAGATCGCCCTTCGATTGATCCAATCGTCGACAAGCCCCCAAAGGAATTAACTCACGAAACGTCGAAATAAGTACTTGAATTAATCAACGCGTCCATTCCCCCTAGCAAGCCTAAATCTATAACATGTTTATTTTCATCAGTTTGAAAAAATACTCTTGACAGATCTAAATGAACTGCATTAATTTCCTCGCGCTATGAGTGCTTGTTTCAAAATCAGTCGACAGGATTTCTCAACCTTGTTCGTGAGCGGATGGGGGGTGATTTCCTTTCTAAAGCTGAATTTGCTGCTGGATTGGACGACGACCCGCGCGGCAAGGCCCCGGAGTGCAGAATTCGGCATGTTCCTGCACTGGGACCTCATTGGTCGCGAGCGTGGTACCACAAACGACGCCTCAGGATCGGCGTTGGCAATCCACGGCTCCAAGACGGGCTCGGGGGACGTAGTGGCAGATTCGACACGCACGCAGATTGCTTGGTAGCGAAAACATCTTCTAACAATGTCGTTGGAGGCTAGCTATGTTCAGAAAATCTACTCTTTTTGTGTATTGGGCAGTAGCCACCGCTTTACTCTCAGCCATACCTATGTTTGGGCAGACGACCAACGGTCTGATTACGGGAGTGGTCACCGACCCTTCCGGGGCTGTTGTGACTCAGGCTCGTGTAGAGCTCCTCAACACAACAACAGGTGTACAAAGAGAAACCGCGACCGATAGTAACGGTCAGTACATCGTTCCGCAGCTGCCTCCCGGTATCTACGATATCTCCGTCAGCAAGCAAGGCTTCGCTACCGTGAAACGAAGCGCAGTTCAGCTCGAGGTAAATCAGAATTTAACTGTGGACCTTAAGATGGCGGTCAGCTCTGTAAATCAAACTGTCCAGGTGACTGGCGAGGTCACTACGGTGAACACAACTTCGGCCACGCGTGCTGATGTTGTCTCGCACACCGCCATCGTGGATTTACCTCTCAACGGAAGGCAGTTCAACCAACTTACGCTTCTGACCCCGGGGGCGGTGCCACTTGCACAGGGCGTCCAGCAAGGATTTTTCACGGTAGCGCTAGGAACGGGTTCGGTCAGCCCTTCGGTGAATGGCCAGAGACCCCAGCAAGACAACTACACAATGGATGGCGTTCTCAACAATGCACTGTTTACAAACACATTTGCTATTGGTCCGCCTCCTGATGCGGTGCAAGAGTTTAATGTCCAGACCCACATTACGGACGCTCAATTCGCAATCAGTTCTGGAGCAAACGTCAATATTGTCACTCGTTCAGGCGCGAATCAGTTCCATGGCGCAGCGTACGAGTTCATTCGCAATAGCGTCTTGGATGCCAAGACCTACCCGGCTACGACGACCAATCCGTACAAGCAAAACCAATACGGTGTGTACTTTGGTGGCCCCGTCATAAAGGACAATACCTGGTTTTCCGGCTACTGGGAGGGATTCCGGGCGGAACAAACCAAGTCCTACGTCGCAGCTACTCTCACGAATGCCATGCGCGGAGGAGACTTTTCTGCGGTGCTAGGCACCACTCCCATAGGCACCGACAGTCTCGGCCGTCCAGAATTCGCCAACGAGATCTACGACCCAAACACCACCACGGCTGACCCCACAAATCCTGCGAAGATCATTCGCAACCCATACCCAGGAAATATCATTCCATCCAACCAACTCAATTCAGCTGCATTGGCCATTCTGGCTAGGTACTACCCTGCACCCAACTTGAACGTAGCACCAGGGGTTCTCCCGAACTACGCATTTACCGCGAACACCTCCACGAAATCCGATCAAGTCGGAGTCAGAGTTGATCACCGATTCCGCAATAACGACACGGTCTTTTTTCGCTACAATCGGTCCAACAATAACCAAACCAGCCCTGAAGGATTCCCAGGATACTCAAACGAACTTTCGAACTACGCGCGCGCCTTCGCCGCCGGTTATACTCGCCTCTTCGGAAGCAACACCATCCTTAACATACGCTACGGGTATACGCAGACAACGTTTAGCCGTTTTGATCAGCCCGCGGGCCTTGACTTTTTGAACTCACTAAATTTCGCTCTGGCTGCGCCGCCAAAAAACGATATTCCATTAGGCCCTGGTATCGGCATAACCAACGGCTACACCGGAGTAAACCAGTTCGCTGCACCAGTCGGCCCCCAAAAAAATAGTGACTATCATGCTGACCTTTCAAAGACTGCGGGCAGGCACACTATTGGCATAGGTGGCATGTTCTATCGCATCCATAGTTTCGATGACGGATGGCAGTACACTCTTAGCTTTACGCCAAATGGAACGTCTGCAGATGCATCTCAAGAAGGGACAGGGTACGGGCCAGCTAGCTTCCTTCTTGGCACTCCTGACAACTATACCCCTTGGGTAGGGAATACTGGTGAGGATCAACATATTAACTGGTACGGAATCTATGCGCAGGATCAATGGCGAGTGACAAAGAGACTGGTCCTGAGTGTGGGGCTCCGATATGACTATATCTCTCCTCCCACTTTTTCCAAGATCAACTCGGGACTGGATGCCATCACCGGAATATTTCATGTAACAGGTCCAGTTCCTCCCTTGTTTCCCAAAGCTGTTGGGTCTAGCAGCTACTATTCTCCACAATGGAACGGTTACCAACCTCGCCTTGGCTTCGTCTATCAAGCGACGAACCGCACTGCGATACAGGGCGCATTTGTGATCATAGATGATCATAACAATACGCACATCGAGCAGCAGTCGGA
>Ga0137415_10007213_pt1 | contig 11012 bp, 13 predicted proteins | sample CZODoug3_1_1_16f_FD_183082 | JGI IMG/M metagenome (GOLD analysis project Ga0137415, IMG submission 183082) | Vadose zone soil fungal communities from Angelo Coast Range Reserve, California, USA - CZODoug3_1_1_16fungal (Hybrid Assembly) | ecosystem: Environmental > Terrestrial > Soil > Vadose...
CTGCATCACGCTCTCGAGCATCCGCGCCACGTCGGGCTTCGCCAGGCGATGGTACCGATGTCGCCCCTGCCGATCGACCCGTAGCAAGCCCGCCGAGGTCAAGCGCGCCAGATGCGCGCTGGCCGTCTGCGGGGTGATCGCGGCGACACACGCGAGCTCGGTCGCGGTCAACGCGCGGCCATCCATCAAGGCGGCCAGCATCGCGGCACGAGCCGGTTCTCCAAGGTGTGAGGCGATCTCGGCGATCTGGTGTGGGGTAGCCATGGCTCAGGATATCAAGAGAGGATCCGCGCATGCTTCGACCGCGATCGAAATTTACGTGAGGTCAGGCTTCCTGACCTAGAATGAGCGCTCCAGCATCGTGGCGCGTGTGAGCACGGTGGATCAGCAGAAGATCAGGCGAACGCGGACCGGGCTCATCGCCCACGATGCCGCGCGCGCCCAGCCGGGCTACACGCTGTTCGCGCCGATGTACGGCGACGGTACCGTCTACCTCGTGGACATGGACGGCAAGGTCGCGCACACCTGGCGCCTGCCGCATCGACCGGGCCTCTACGGCCATCTGCTCCCCAACGGGCATTTGTTCTACGGCGGCAAGATCATGGAAGACCTCGAGCGCTTCGAGGGATGGTCGCGCTTCAAGGGCGGCGCGGTCCTCGAGGTGGACTGGAACGGGCACGTCCTCTGGGAGGTCCGGCATCCGGATCATCACCACGACGCGCGCCGGCTCCGCAACGGCAACGTCCTCTTGCTCTGCTTGTGGCCGCTGCCCGCCGATCTCGCCGGCCGCGTCCAGGGTGGACTGCCGGGCACCGAGGCGAGCGGCACGATGTACGCCGACTACCTCGTCGAGATGACGACGGGCGGCGAGGTCGTGTGGGAGTGGCGAAGCTGGGATCACCTCGACCCCGCGACCCATCCGATGACGCTCCAGGACCGCCGGGCGGAGTGGACGCACGGCAACACGGTGGCCGAGACGGCGGAGGGCAACATCGTCGTGAGCTTCCGCAACATCTCGACCGTCGTCATGATCGACCGGCCCACGGGCAAGATCGTCTGGCGGCTCGGCAGCCCACCGCTCGCCCAGCAGCACGACCCGCGTCCGCTGACCAACGGGAATCTTCTGATCTTCGACAACGGCACGCACCGGCGCGATCATCCCGCCACGTTCTCGCGTGTCATCGAAGTGGATCCGCGCACGAGCGCGATCGTCTGGGAATATGCCGATCAGTCGCTCTTCGAATTCTTCAGCCCGTACATCTCGGGCGCGCAGCGTCTGGCCAACGGCAACACGCTCATCTGCGAGGGCGTGCACGGACGCATCTTCGAGGTGACGCGCGGCGGCGAGGTCGTGTGGGAGTACGTGAGCCCGCACTTCTTCCACGAGCCGACGGGGCCCGGACTCAACAACTGGGTCTTCCGCGCGTTCCGCTATACCGCGGAGGAGATCGAGGCGGCCCGCAGGGCCTGAGGCCTCGAACACGCTTGCTGCTATCGCGAGCGCACCTCGAGTGTGCTGACGACGCGCTTGACGCCGGGAACTGTCTTGGCGACCGCCTCGGCCTTTGTCTTTTGCTCCCCTGATTCCACGGTCCCGCTGAGATAGACGGTCGCCTCCCTGCTCACCACACCGAGGCGGGTCAGGTTCGCGTCATGTTCGGCGACCAGGCGCGCCTTGACCTCGGATTCGATCCGGGTGTCCGCCCACGGGTCGACCGTCGCACAAGCGGAAAGAACCGCGATGCCGAGGATCATGACGACGAAAATTCGATGGCTCATACGAGTCCTCGTTGATCAACGGGCGGACAACGTCGTCGTGTCCGCGTTACTACCCGTCAACCGTTGTGGGAATTCAGCAGATCGTCGTCCCGGGCGCCGGGGACTGTCGGGTTCGACGAGATCGAGCGTGACCCGCGGCTCGTCCTCCTCGGCGCCTTCAGGAGCTTTGGCAGCGCCTTCAGGAGGTTTGCCCTCCAGAAGTCGGGACGAATCGATCCCCGCTTTCTTGACCGCCGCTCGCACGGCCTTCAGACGCTGGTCGGCCAGCGCCGAGATCGCATCCGCCGCCGGCGGCTCGCCTTCCAGGAGAGCAGCTCGAACGGCATCGGTCGTTTCGGGCACCCTCTTGCCGGGAAAGCGGTCCTGAAACACCCGCGCCGCCGCCGCATCGGCCGAGATTTTCGCCTCGAGCGCGACGCGCTCGATGGCCGCGTCAACGGCGGGCTGCTTCATCGCACGGAGATCGCGCCCCGAAACAACCGCGGTCGCGGTCAGACGCGTGTCCGGCATCTGGTCGAGAAATGCCATCAGCCGTGTGACCTGCTCTTGCCCTTCGGGTGTCGGTCTCGCCGTACCCGGCTCGAACAGAATCGGATTCACCTCGATCCGCTGGATACGCGAGTCGGCGCTGAACCGCACCCGACCGATCCAGCTCACCGGTGCCGTGATCGCCTTGATCGCCGCGCTGCGCAGCGTGCTCCAGATCACCTCGGTGAAGTCGAAGCGCGGGTCGTTGACGCGCCCGCCAACGGGGAGCGCGAGGTGAATGTCGCCATGGCGGTTCTTCATGAGCGAGACGATCATGCCGAGTGGCAGACCGATCCGCGCTTGCGCCTCGTCCCGCCCGCTGGCGCGAGCTACCTGTAGCCGGCTCAAGAGGATCTCGGTCTTGGCCTCGAGATTGTCGCCGTCGATCCGGCAGTGAAGACGTGTCGTCAGCCAACCATCTCGCGCTTCCCAGGCCACCTGATTGAGGAGATACGGGTTCGTCCGCGGCACCGCGAACTCTCGAAGCTCTCCGTCGAGCTCGACTCGGAACGGTCCGCTCAGGGCGCCGACGGTGCCGCGTAAGTTCAGCAACCCATCGCCGACCCGCCCCTTCAGGTCGATCCGAGCCGGCTTCGCTCCCGGCGCCGTTGACAACCCGTCCATCCGCCCGGCAAGCCCGGCGAGGTCTACCGCGAACGGCGGCGTCAGACTACCGTCGACCACGCGCGCGCCGCCTTCTTCGATGACCAACTGACTCAGCGTGACCGACACCGCCGCAGGGCCTGTGCTGTCAGCGCTCGGCGCCGATGCATTCTCTGCCGGGGTCGCTCCGGGCGTCGGCGCAGCGGTCGCCATCCGCGGGGCAAGCAGGGTGCGCAGCGGCAGCGCACCCGACTCGTTGCGCTCGAGCAGGATCCACGGCCGCCGCAGGGCCAGCTCGCGCACGTTGACACGGCGCGGCCAGTCGATGTCGAGCGCGGTCGCGGACGCTCGATCGATTCTGATCACCGTCCGCTGTCCATCGCGCACGTCGACCCTCGAGAGCACCGCGTTGCCGCGCACCGTCGCGCGCGGCTCGGATAGAGCAGGAAGGACGACTGCCAGATCGAGATCCGCCCGTCCATTGAACTGAACGCCGGCGGGTACGTACGGCTGGTAGTGAGCGAGCTCGGTCTCTCGAGCGCTGATGCGAAGGTCCGCATTGGCCGGGTCGACGCCCACACGGCCCGCGACCTGGAGCTGACCGCCGCCAGGCGGGCGTACTGCGAGCTTCACGCCGAGCGGGCGAAGCGGCCACCCGCCGCCGGTCACGGTGGCGTCGAGCTGTGAGAGGTCGAGCGCCACACGAGGCGTCTTCGTCTCGTCTCGCCACGAGATCACGCCGTTGTGCACCGCGATTTCGCTGATCTCGATGCGCGACGATTGAGCGGGGGGATTCTTCGCCTCGCTCACCGATGGTGAGGCCGGGCGATTCCCGAGGGCCAGCAACGGGAAACCGCCGTCCTTCTCGCGCGCGATGATCGCCCGGGGTCCGCTCACGACGAGCCGCTTCACACCCAGCCGCGTCGGCCACTGTACCTCGAGCCCCGTCGCCTCCACACGCTGGGCACTCAGGAGCTCTTGCTGCGCGTCCCTGACGCCGAGACGGTTCACGGCGATCGAGCCACTGACCCGGGTCGGCACGCCGGCGGCGAGCGGCTCGTTGATGCGCAGATCGGCTTCACCTCGGCCGTTGACCCTGGCCGCCACTGGCACGAATCGATTCCACGACGCGAGGTCAAGATTGCTGAGCCTGAGTCGAAGCTGACTCGGTGCCGGAGGGGGACGCAGCATGCCCGAGACCGCGAGCGTTCCACCCCCGGGAACCGCCGTCATGACGTCAAGTCGGCCCGGAGTCGTGATGGGCCATGTGAGATCGGCGATGCTGGCTCGGATGGCCGAAACCTGGTACCGGGCCTTCTGCTGACTTCGCGGGTCACGCACGCTGGCCGCGCCTTTCAGCTCAAACTGACCGACGCGAACCTGTTCGTTCTGGACCGTGAAATCGGTGAGCTGCGCCGTCAACTTGGGAATCTCGGTGACCGGATCACGCTCGCCCGGCTTGACCAGAACCAGGTCCTCGAACTCGCCCGCCAGGTCGGCCCGGACGCCCGCGCGCGCGTCGACCGTGACCATCAGGGTCGAGCTCACGCGCCCTCGATCGAGCACGACGGGAGCGTCCGCCGGCACGTAGAGTCGAGCGAGCGCCAGATCCAGCCCCGTGACCACGACTTTGGCCTTGAGGTGGATCGGATAGAGCCTGAAGTGTTCGACCTCGACCGAGTTCGGCGCGCCCGCGGTCACCGAGCTGGCGACGACCGTGCCGTCATCTCGCAGGGTCGAGACGTTGTGCCCCTCGATCTGGATGTTGTCCGACGTCCACGTCCGACGCTCGGGCAGCGCGCGGTCTTCGAATGCGACCGTCCCATCGACCAGGTCGAAGCGGTCGACGGTGACATCGACCTTCTTCTCGGTCGTTCCCGAGCTCTCGATCAAATCGGAGAAGTTGAAATCCTTCCCGAGGCGCACGACGCGAAGGATCGGCTTCGTGATGGTCAGCTCGCGCACCCAGATATGGCCGCGGAGGGCCGAGACGAGATTCAGCCGGACTTCGAGCCGCTCGCAGTCGGCGAAGGGCGTATCGCCTCGCGGCTCGGCAACATGCAGCCCGTGGACCGTGAAGCGGCCCCGCAGCAGCTGAACGTCGACCCGATCGATACTGACCGGTCGCTTGGTGATTGCCCTCAGCTGAGAGATCGTCACCCGCCGCGCCAGCGACGGGAGGGCATAGAGCATTGCGGCGACCACGACCAGCAGGACGCCTGAGATCACGATGAGCCAGCGATGCGACCTCGTCATCACGTGTGGATGTGACGGGGAAGGCGAGAATTTACTCCCAACCTTCCCCGGCACGAGGCTCCAACCACGGTCATTCAGACCAGGGCTGAAGCGAGGAGACAACGACGATGGTTATTTCGACCTCGTGGTCCTGGCCATCGCAGTGTCGTTGATCTTCGTCACGACCATTTGACCCTGACTCTTCTTGTACGTGAGCTTGACGTGGTCACCCGCCTTCAGGCGGGTCAGATCCGGCGCCGTGTCGCGGTCAGCGACAAGCGTGAAGTCCTTCCCTTTGGAGTCCCTGACGGTCAAGGTATTGGTCTTCTTATCGACGGAGACCACATCGCCCGTCAGATGATGCGGCAGGGCAAGCTTGCTGGGTTCCGGTGCGGGTGCCGTCGTACTCTGAGTGGTCGCGTCCGACGGACCTTTGGCGATGGCGGGGCCGCCAAGCAGCAGCGTGGCCAGGGCCCCGGCGAACAGAACGGGTGCCCGTTTCATAGGTGTGCCTCCCTTTCCATATGGTGCGCCCACACGATTGAGCGAGCCATATGGTGGGAGTCCGGTGCAACGCTCATACCAGCGCACGGTCGTTCCTCCAAGAACCCGCTCCTGCGAGGAGCGACACGATTGTCGATAGTTTCGGTCTCTCAACAACTGTTGTGATGAATGATCGGCGGCCGAGGTGGAAGATTTGACGTATCCGAGCAAGACTTGCTCGATAACTCTTATACGTTGCGAAAGGTGTAGACTGCGCGCGGATCTGCCGACTGATCAACCCAAGGAGGATGCGGCCGATGGAAAGGTCACGCATGGTCGTCGTCGCGCTACTGGTGCTGTTTGCCGGCCTGCTGCCCGCGGGTACCGCCAGCGCCCTCGAAATCGGGCAGAAGGCGCCAGACTTCGCGCTGAACGGGACCGACGGCAAGCCCGTCAAGCTGTCCGACCTGACGGCGAAGGGCCCCGTCGTCGTCTACACGTTCATCGCGGCGTTCACCCCCACCTGAACAAAGGAACTAGCCGGCTTCGAGGCGGCTCTGCCGCAGTTCGAGGCCGCGGGCGTCCAGGTCGTGGGCGTCAGCACCGATCACCACCTCGCTCTCGCTGCGTGGCAAAGAGACCAATCGTCCAAGCAGCTCCTCCTGTCCGACTTCCGCCGCCAGATGCTTCCCGCCTATGGCGCGATGCAGACGGACCAAGCGAGCCCGGTCTATCGTTACGCCAAGCGGGCGTACTTCATCATCGACAAGACCGGGACCGTCAAGTTCGTCAAGGTCATGGACAACCCGCTCGATCTCTTGGACCCCGCCGAAGTGCTCAAGGCGGTCAAGGCTTCATGATGCGTCGGATCACCGTCATCGGGCTAGCCTTGGCGCTGCTGACTGTTGGCAGCGCCGGGGCCGCCCCCGACTTCGCGAGCCTGCAGGTCCAGTCCTATCAGCCGCCCAAGGCTGCGCCGGCATTCGCGCTACCCGGGTTGGACGGCAAGATCACGCGCCTCACCGACCTGCGCGGCAAGATCGTCCTCGTTTTCTTTTGGGCCACCTGGTGACCCGACTGCCGGGAGGAGTTACCTTCCGTCAACCGGATGTACGACGAATTCAGAAACAAGGGGTTGGAGATTCTGCTGGTGAATTTCCGCGAGAAGCCCGACCACGTGCGTCAGGTCGTGCGCGAACGCGGTTATGTGGCGCCCGTCCTTTTCGACGAGAGCGGTGAGGTGACAGGCAAGGCCTATGGTGTGTGGGGGCCACCGACCGCCTACTTCATTGACCGCGAGGGGCGATTGATCGGCCGCGTGTCGGGGCCGCGCGACTGGTCGGGGTCGGCGGCCCGTGCGTTCATCCAGGCGCTTCTCGACGGTCGCTAGTCGTAAGAACCGGCCGCCATGTCCGCGATAGCGGGACGTCTCGCCGAGTGCTTCTTCTCCATCCAGGGGGAAGGTGTCACGGCGGGCGTGCCGGCCGCGTTCGTCCGTCTCCAGGGCTGCTCGGTGGGGTGCGGATGGTGCGACACGAAATACTCCTGGGATCCGGCCGGGGGCCGTGAGCAGACCCTCGGGGAGCTCCTCGAGGAACTCGCGGTGTTCCCCTGCCGGCGGGTCGTGGTCACCGGCGGAGAACCGCTCGAATCGCCAATCTTCACGCCACTCGTCAGCGCCTTGAAGGAGCGTCGGTACGCCGTCGAGGTCGAAACGTCGGGCACGCTAGCGCCGCCGCGGCTCCAGATCGACCAGTGGAACGTCTCGCTCAAGCTCGCGAATTCCGGCGTGCCTGAATCCAAGCGAATCAACCCGGCGGCCATCCTCAGCCTTCTCGACCGTGAGACGTGGTGGAAGTTCGTGGTCGTGAATCGACGCGACGTCGACGAGGTCTGTCATCTCATGGAGCGATTTGCCTTGCCGCGCGACCGCATCCTTCTGATGCCCGAAGGCCTGCGACGCGAGGAGATTCTCGAGCGCTCGACCTGGGTCGTCGACGAGTGTCAGCGCCACGGGTTTCGGTACTCGCCGCGCCTTCACATCCTGCTCTGGGGTTCCAGGCGAGGTATGTGAATGAAACGCGTCACGGCGTCGAATCAGTCGTTGTCCTCGTGGTCTCCGGTTCTGTCATCGTCATCGTCGCAATTGTCGTTGTTCCGTTTGTGTCGTTTGCGGTCATTCGCGGCGCCTTCGCTCTGGCGGTCGCACGAGCTCGCGGCGCTGGGCGCGGCGACGAACGCGCCGAACGCAAGTGGATGCGACCCGACCCCGACGGTCGCCACGACGGCGTTCCGTGCCGCGTCGATCACAGACACGGTCCCATCGGCGTCGTTGCCGACGAAGACGAGCGCCCCCGTGGGATCGGTCGCGACGCCAAAGGGACTGAGACCCACGGGCACGTCGGCAAGGACCGCGTTCGTCTGGGCGACGATGACGGAGACGGTGTTTTCGCCCGTGTTCGTGACGTAGACGAGGCTCCCCGAAGGGCTCACCGCGAGACCGACCAGAATGCTCAGAGACGGCGAGCCAACCGGCACGGTGGCGACGACGGCGTTCATAGCCGTGTCGATCACCGAGACCGTCCCGTCCCCGTTGGCGACGTAGACGCGGTCACCCGACGGGCTGACCCCGATTCCCATCGGGGAGAAGCCCACCTCGATTGTAGTGTCCACGCTGATGGAGCTGGCGTTGATCACGATGACGCTATCGTTCGAAAAGCTCGTGACGTAGACGCGCGTGCCGGCCGGGTTGACCGCGATACCAGTCAGCGCCCCGCCCGTGGAGACCGAGCCCACGACCGAATTGGTGGCCGCATCGATCACCGCGACCGTCCCGTCCCCGCTGGCGACGTAGACCTTGGTGCTGTCGACACTCACCGCGACGCCGCTCGGAAAGGCGCCGACGCCGAGCACGGTGGCAACGACCGTGTTGCTCCTGGTGTCGATCACCGAGACGGAATCGTCCCCGAAGTTGGCGATGTAGGCCCGCGTGCCCACCGGGTTGGCCGCTGTGCCGTAGGGCTGGCGGCCAACCGGCACGGTGGCGACGACGGTGTTGGTCGCAACGTCGATCACCGACACATTGCCTGAGCCGAAGTTCGAGACGTACGCGAATGGCGCGGCACTCGCCACCGAAGCGGCGGTCAGCGAGAGTACCAGCAGAGCGACGAGAATTCGGGACAGTCGCCGGGGAAGGGGGCGTTGGGTCTTCATGCCGTTCGGACAAGTGCAGCGCCGATGCCAGGCCCGAGAAGCGATGTGGGTTCGGCGGATAGCCGTGGGCTCAGCTACGGGCGAGGGTCAGAACGGCGTGACGGAACGGCATCATTTGGCAAATTCGCCGGGCACCGAAAGCCCGCACCAAACGATGGCTTGTCGCGACGGGGCGCTGCCGCACCCCGACTTCTACTTGAACCGGTACGTGATCCGACCTCGGGTCAGGTCGTAGGGCGACAGCTCCATCGTGACCTTGTCGCCGGGCAGGATCCGGATGCGGTGCATTCGCATCTTGCCCGACACGTGGGCCAGGACCTTGTGGCCATTGTCCATCTCCACCCGGAACATCGCGTTGGGCAGCGGCTCGACCACCTTGCCCTCCACCTCGATCGCGTCTTCCTTGCTCATGGCTTTTCGTTTCGCCTTTCATCGGCGTCTTGGACGGACGCCCAATGTGGATCCGAGCTGAGATGCAGAAGGTGCTCCGAACACGATGGCTCTCACGACCTGGACTCGCCGTCACGGACAGGAGGGAGCCGACGCCCGAGAGCATATCACGCATTCGGCGCCTGCCCTCATGACGTCGATCTGGGCCGCTCACCGACCGGGTCCGCTTGCCCCCGAAGGAGCTCGCCCGCCGCGCGGCACGCACTCGCAAGCTCGGCGGACGAAACCGCGTCCTCTTTACAGCGATCCCATCGTCAGCGTCAGGCCGGTGGAGCGGGCGGGGGCCCGGCGGGCGGCGGAGGAATCGGCGGATTCGGAATCCACACCCATTTGTAGGGTGTGACGACGCCGTCGCCCTGGAGCACGTACCGCCCATGCGGATACTGGACGACCCTCGGTTGCGGCGATGCCGGCGCGGCATAGGCCTGGTGGGCGTAAGCCGGCGGCACCGAGTAGACAGGCGGGGCCGAGTAGTAATAGACAGGAGGAGGCGCCTGGTAGGCAGGCGCGGTTGAGTAGTAGATGGGGGCTGGTGCGACGACGACCCTAGGAATGGTGTGAGCCAGGACTTCGCCCACAATGATAAACGGCGCGAAGATCGCGAACGCGGCCAGACCGATCGCTCCTCTCCCCCCACGGCCTCCGGCGTGCGCTGCGGGCGCCACGCTAGCGATGAGAAGGACGGCGATAAGGAGAACCACCAGGATTCGACCCATGATTACCCTCCACTCGGGAGCCGAACAGCTACCGGGTCAGGCCGCAGCCTACCATCGACGGACTCGGGGAGGAAGCACCGGATCCGTTCGTTGGTTACTTGGTCGATCCCCGTTTGACAACAGCGGCGACTTCCGCGACGCGCTTGCCCAGGGCGCGGGCTTCTGCCATTTCCTTCTCGTCGATGCCCGGCGAGTCAGGTCCCGTGGTCGCGCTCGCGCCGAATCCTCCGCCGCCGCTGACGACGATCATCTGGTTGATGAGCATGGCGCTCAGGATAGTGAGGAGCGTGACCTCTTTCCCATTGGAGATCGCCCCTCCGGTCGAGAAAGCGCCCCCGACCTTGCCGCGCATCTTGCGGTCTTGCCACAGGCCGAACTTGAGGAGCCAGTTGTCGAGGAAGGTCTTCGCCTCGCCAGACATGTTTCCGAAGTGCACCGGCGACCCGACGATGACCGCATCGGAGGACAAGAGATCGTTGCCTGCTACCTCACCGACCCGCTTTAGAATGACGCTCGTTCCTGAGACGGCCTTGGCCCCTTCGACCACTCCCTTGGCCATCTTCTCGGTGTTGCCCGTAACCGAGTAGTAGGTGACGAGCACGGTAACCGGCGTGGGACCGGCAGCTTCACCGCGGCTGCCATAGAGAACCACCGCCGCGGCTGGGACTCCAGCGTTTTTCAGAAGCTCTCGCCTATTCATGACTCCTCCCTCCTCCTCGAGGATAGATACGGAGATGACGCGAAGATGGTCCGGACGCGGTGCGGAGGATTTGCCCATATTTGTGCCCGAAGACGTTGGGAGTTGTCACGATCCAGATCTTGGGCTCGCCGGTTCCGAAGATCACCTGTTGTCCGTCGCATCGAAGGTGTTCGGATGATATGTGCTGGCCTGCGAAAGTCAGGGCCGCCACGCACACCGCAGACAGCGGAAGTGGCGCAATCAAGAGACTGCGAGGCGGCCACACCCGGTGTCGGACCCGGGTCACTATCACCGCGAGAGCCATC
>Ga0137415_10007216_pt1 | contig 11011 bp, 9 predicted proteins | sample CZODoug3_1_1_16f_FD_183082 | JGI IMG/M metagenome (GOLD analysis project Ga0137415, IMG submission 183082) | Vadose zone soil fungal communities from Angelo Coast Range Reserve, California, USA - CZODoug3_1_1_16fungal (Hybrid Assembly) | ecosystem: Environmental > Terrestrial > Soil > Vadose...
GCCGGCGTACAGGTCGAGCACCCGCTCCCCCGGTTGCGGCCGCAGCAGGTCCAGCAAGGCCGCGGCAAACGTCGAGGCGGCGTGCGGATGCACCTGCCAGAAGCCGGCGGCGTCCACCTCGAACGTCCGCCCGGCCACGGTGTGCCGCAGCCGGGGCGGCCCAGCCAACAGCTCGACGCGATCCGGCGGACGCCGTCCCCGGGCCTGCCGCCCGGCGCCGGGCGAATGCCCGAGCAGCGCCGGCTCCCCGTCGTCGCCCTGCGCCACTTCGAGGCCGGTCAGGCCCGGTCGCACCGGCGGCGGCTCCGACACCGGCGCCACACCCAGCGGGCAGGCATCGATCGGCTCGACCTGGTGGGAGCGGTGCCGCCGCAACCCGACCGTGCCGTCCCCTCCGATCGCGTACTGGATGCGGGTGCGCCAGCCGAGCAGGCCGCCGGGCAACGCCTCGACCTCGACCGGAACGTCCAGACCGGCCAGCCGGGCGAGCTGCTCACGGATCACCGCGCCCTTCATCGCCCGCTGCGCGGATCCCGACGCGTGCTGCCAGTCGCAGCCCCCGCAGCGTCCCGGCCCGGCGTGCGGGCAGGGTGGCGCGACGCGGTCCGGCGACGGCTCGAGCACCTCGACGGCGTCGGCTCGGCGGAACGACGCGGCGTCGTCGGTGGTGCGCACCCGGACCAGCTCGCCGGGCAGTGCGTGGCGCACGAACACGACGCGCCCGTCCGGGTCGCGGGCCACGCAATGGCCGCCGTGCGCGGGCGCGCCGACGCGCAACTGCAGCAGCTCAGACACCCTGCTCGGCCTTCACCACCATCGCGTCGGCGGAGGGCGGTGACGGGGGGGACGGCGGTCCCGGCTTGTTCGGCGCCTCCGCCGGCGGCTCGGCGTCGGCGCGCGCCTGCGAGGAGGCCAGCTGCCACGGCACACTGGTCACCATCACACCGGGCTGGAACAGCAGCCGGCCCTTCAGCCGCAGCGCCGACTGGTTGTGCAGCAAGTGTTCCCACCAGTGGCCGACGACGTACTCCGGGATGAAGACGCTCACCACATCACCGGGCCGCTCGCGGCGCAGGTTGCGGATGTACTCGATCACCGGGTTGGTCACCTCGCGAAACGGCGACTCGAGCACGGTGAGCTGCACCGGCAGGTTGAGCCGCTCCCAGTCGGCGAGCAGGCCTCTGGTCTCGGCGTCGTCGACGTTGACGGTCAGGGCGGTGAGCGTGTCGGGGCGGGTCGCCTTGGCGTAGGCCAGCGCCCGCAACGTTGGCTTGTGCAGCTTCGAGACGAGGACGACGACGTGGTTGCGCGCGGGCAGCATCAGCCCACGCCCCTCGGGCGTGAGTTCCTCGGCCACCCGGGTGTAGTGCTTGTTGATCGCGCGCATGATCGCGTACAGGATCGGCATCGCGATGATCACCAGGTAGGCGCCCTTGGTGAACTTCGTGATCACGACGATCACCAGCACCAGACCGGTGAAGCTCGCACCGAACGCGTTGATCGCCCGTGACTGCAGCATGCGTCTTCGCTCGAGCGGATCGCGCTCGGTGCGCAGCAATCGGTTCCAGTGCCGCACCATGCCGGACTGCCCGAGGGTGAACGACGTGAACACGCCGATGATGTAGAGCTGGATGAGCCGGGTGACGTCAGCCTTGTAGATGAAGATCAGCAGCCCGGCGACGACCGCGAGGAACACGATGCCGTTGCTGTAGGCCAGCCGATCGCCGCGGGTGTAGAGCTGCCGGGGCAGGTTCTTGTCCTGGGCCAGGATCGCGCCGAGCAGCGGGAACCCGTTGAACGCGGTGTTCGCCGCCAGCACGAGGATCAGCGCCGTCGCCGCTTGCATGTAGAAGAAGCCGACCGAGTGTGGGCCGCCGAACACCGCCGAGGCGACCTGGGCGATCACCGTGCGCTGAGGTCGGTGCTCGCAGTCGGCGAACCCCCCCAGGTCGCAGGCGTTCGCGGTGATGCGCACCTTCGAGATCAACGCGAGCGCCGTCACGCCGGCGAACATCGAGGTCGCGATCGCGCCCATGATCACCAGCGTCTTCTGCGCGTTGCGGGCCTTCGGCGGGCGGAACGCCGGCACCCCGTTGGCGATCGCCTCGACGCCGGTCAGCGCGGTACATCCGGACGAGAACGCCCGCAGCGTCAGAAAGCACAGGGCCAACAAGCCCAGGGAGCCGTACCCGGAGTGCACGTGCACGTCGTAGTTCGCGCTTTCGGCCACCGGCTTGTCGCCGGCGATCACTCGGAACAGCCCGGTCGCGACCATGATGAAGACGCCGGCGGTGAACAGATAGGTCGGCGTCGCGAACGCCAGCCCGGCCTCGCGGATGCCCCGCAGGTTCACCGCCGCGAGCACGGCGACGAACCCCAACGCCATCGCGACCCGGTGGCTGTGCAACGACGGCGCCGCGGAGATGATGTTGTCGACACCGGATGACACCGACACCGCCACCGTCATCACGTAGTCGACGAGCAGGGCGCTCGCCACGAGCACGCCGGCCGCTCGGCCGATGTTCTTGCTGGCCACCTCGTAGTCGCCACCGCCGGTCGGGTAAGCGCGCACCAACTGCCGGTAGGACGCAACCACGACGATCATCAACACGATGACCGCCGTCGCGATCCACGGCGCCAGGTACAGGAACGCGGTGCCGCCGACGGTCAGGACGAGCAAGATCTCCTGGGTCGCGTACGCCACGCTCGACAGCGGGTCGCTGGCGAAGATGGGCAGCGCGAGCCGTTTCGGCAGCAGGGTGTGACCAGCTCGGTCCGATCGCACCGGATTGCCGATGATGAGCCGCTTGGCGACTCGGGTGACGACGCTCACGCGGTCAACCTATCCGGCCGGGATCGATCCGCGCGGGCCCGCCAAAGAACAGCGGGCCGCACGCAGACCGAGCGCAAGCTCCTCCGTCGCGCGCGGCCGGGCTCTTCGCGCGAGCGCTCATCGCGTTGTGTGTAGCGTTCCGAGCCGGGAGAGCGTGTTGAAGGAGAGGGCCTACGTGCACGTCGTGATCATGGGATGCGGACGGGTGGGCTCCTCGCTCGCGCACCAACTGGAGAAGCGCGACCACAGCGTCGCCGTCATCGACATGAACCCGACTGCGTTCCGGCGTCTGGGCGAGGGCTTCCGCGGCACCACGGTCACCGGGCTCGGTTTCGACCGCGAGACGTTGGTGGCGGCGGAGATCGAGAAGGCCGACGCGTTCGCCGCGGTGAGTAGCGGTGACAACTCGAACATCATCGCCGCCCGGGTCGCGCGGGAGACCTTCGGCGTGCAGAAAGTGATCGCTCGGATCTATGACGCCAAGCGCGCGGAGGTGTACGAGCGGCTCGGCATCCCGACCATTGCAACCGTGCCCTGGACGGCGAGCCGGCTGCTCAAGGCCGTGCTGGGCGACTCCACCGACGAAGTCTGGCGCGACCCGTCCGGCGCGGTGGCGCTGGTCCGGGTGACGCCGCACGAGGGCTGGATCGGGCACCTCGTCCGCGACTTCGAAGCAGCGAGCGGCGCCCGCATCGCCGTGGTGACCCGCTTCGGGGTCGGGGAGTTGCCGACGGCGTCCACACTGGTGCAAGACGGCGATGCTCTGCACGTCCTGGTGGACGAGGCGCACGCGCAGACCCTGCGCGAGGTGGCCGGGCAGGCGCCGGAAGGAGCGCACGCATGAAGGTGGCCATCGCCGGAGCCGGCGCAGTGGGACGATCGATCGCCCGCGAGCTCGTCGGCAACGGGCACGAGGTGTTGCTGATCGACAAGGACCCGACCAAGGTCGACCCGCAGCGCATCGACGGCGCCGAGTGGCTGCTCGCCGATGCCTGCGAGGTCGAGAACCTGCAGAACGCCAAGCTCGAGGAGTATGAGGTCGTCGTCGGTGCCACGGGCGATGACAAGGTGAATCTCGTCATCTCATTACTCGCCAAGACCGAGTTCTCGGTCCGGCGCGTCGTGGCCCGCATCAATCATCCGTCCAACGAGTGGCTGTTCACCGAGGCCTGGGGCGTCGACGTCGCGGTGTCGACCCCGCGCGTACTTGCAGCCCTGGTCGAGGAGGCGGTCGAGGTCGGCGACATCGTCCGGCTGTTCACCTTCCGGCAGGGCCAGGCGAACCTCGTCGAGGTGACGCTGCCGCCGGGTGCCCCGTGCGCCGGATCGCCCGTCCGCGAGTTGGCGCTACCGCGCGACGCCGCGCTGGTCGCCATCGTCCGCGGCGCCCGCGTGATCACGCCGACGCCCGAGGAGCCCCTCGAGCCCGGTGACGAGTTGCTGTTCGTCGCCATGCCCGAGACCGAGCCCGCGATCCGATCGTCGGTCTGCGCGGCTTAACTCATCCGCCGGATTCGGATCCGTGCTCGCCCCGCTCGCTGACGCTCGGGGGCAATCACAGATCCGAGCGCTCCTTCGTCGCGCCCGCGTCGCGGCCGGCGGGCTCTTCGCGCGAGCGCTCATCGCGTTCGTGGTCGCCTCCCCTGCGGTTTGCCAGCCGCTCATCGCGCTGCCGGTCGCCAGCGTGTGCCGACCGCGAGCCATCGAGGTAAGTCCGAGGTCTGCGATCACGGGATCGAGCCATAACCACGGACGCCGGGCCGCCCAGGTCCAGTATCCGCGGAGCTCGGCTCGCGCAGCCGCCCGAACATCGTCGTCACTCATCGCCGGCAACACGTCGACCGGCGAGCGCCCGAAGACGGCGTAGCCGTGACGCACCAGCTCGGCTCGGGCAACGCCGGACAGGATGCGCTGGACGAGCGACCCGTGCGTCCAGGTCGGGTGCAGCGCCTGGAGGTCGAGAAGCTGCTCACTATCGACATAGACGCAGCCGAGATTGAGACCCGAGGCCGTTCCCTCGTCGAGGCCACGATGAAGGGTCGTGAGCACCGCCTGGCGAGCCTCGTCGACCGGCCCGTCGGTGAGCGCGACGAGGTCAAGGTCGTGATGCGAGGTAGGTAGTCGCCGGTCGCAACCGAGCCCCCGACGAACAGATCGGTGACCCAGCCGAGCGGCGCGAGCCGGAGCCCCAGCTCAGCGACGACCGGCGGCGAGGTGATCACCAGCGCATTCTGCCCCGACCGATCGGGCAGCGTCTGTATCAGACCCGCCGCGCCGCACCCCGTACTAGGTAGCGAGGTGACGGCGTCCTCGACGTGAGCCACCACGGCATGCGGCGCCGTCGAGGGGGTTGCGTCTCATGACCGAAACGGCGGAGCGGACAGTCATCGTGGGGGACATCAGGGCCGAACGGCTCTCGGCGCAGGAACTCGGCGTCGGATTCTTCGAGCCGCCGCCCCCTGGCTTCGACCCGATCAGCGCCGCTTCGCGGGAGCTGCTCACCTACGGCTATCCGGCCCGCCCGGACGCGGCGACGCATCCGGCGCAGCGAGTGCAGTGGGAACGTCGGGTGGCGCGCAGCTACACCCGCATCGAGCCGGAGTTCGTCCGCAACGTCGGCAAGGTGCACGGCCCGGTGCGCCGGGCGTCGGCGGCCTCGGTGCCGCCGCCGCCGGCGTCGGCGCCGGCGAACGCGACGTCGACGAACTGGTCGGGCAGCGTGGTGTTCGCCTCGGCCGGGACGACCTGCAGCTGGATCGCGGGCGAGTGGACGGTGCCCGATCCGTGCGACCCGTTGGGTGGTGAGTCGTCCTACTACTCGGCCGCCTGGGTGGGCCTCGACGGCGACGGCTCGAACGACGTCCTGCAGGCCGGCACCGAGTCGTCACTGATCGACGGCTCGCGCAGCATCTACGCCTGGTGGGAGTGGTACCCCGACCACGAGATCGCCGTCTCGAACTTCCCGGTGACCGCCGGAGACCTGATCTTCTGCCTCATCCGCGCCGACACGACGACCACGGCGAGCATCTACCTGACGAACGACACCACCGCCCAGCAGCTGGCGTTCACCGTCACGGCACCGGACGGTGCTTGGCTCAAGGGCAACTGCGCGGAGTGGATCGTCGAGGCGCCGAGCGTGGGCGGCCGCGCCACGACGCTGTCCGACTACGGTGTCGTCTACTTCGACGACGCACTGGCCGGGGAGCGCAACGGCGGCTCGCTCGACGCGTTCACCGGCTCGGCGATCACCCTGGCCAGCGGTGTGAGCGGCGCCGACCGGCCCTTGTCGGTGCCCACCATGGAGAAGTCGCGACTGATCAAGCTGAGCTACCGGGAGATGTAACCGGATCGTGCAACTTCTTGCGGCCTGAGACCGCAGGAAGTTGCACGATCGGGGAGCTGGTGCTCGACGATGGGCCGCTGCCGAGGATGGCGGCGGTCAGCGCTTCGGCCGGCTCGGTGGCGGCCCGGGGGTTGGTGAGCAGGACGAGGTCGATCTCGCCGAGCCCCGGCAGCTCAGTGCTCTCGGGCAGCTCGACCAGATCGTCGGGCAGCAGGCTGCGGGCGAAGATGGCCACGCCGAGGCCGGCCCGGGCGGCGGCCAGCATGCCGTTGACGCCGCGCACCGTGCAGGTGATCCGGTAGGTCCGACCGACCCGCTCGAGGGCCTCGACGGCGCGCGTCCGGGACAGGCTCGGCGCCTGGTACACGACCAGCGGCATCGGACGTTCGGGGTCGATGCGCGCGCCCTGCACACCGGACCACACCAGCCGGTCGCGGCGCACGAGCCGGCCGCGTCCGTCGCCGGAGTCGTGTTTGACGAACGCGACGTCGAGGTGGCCCGACTCGAGACGCCGATGCAGCGCGCTGCTCTGGGCGACGGTCAGCTCCAGGTCGATGCGCGGGTAGAGCTGGCGGAAGTCACGCAGGATGCGCGGCAGCGGCGTGAGCGCCAGGTCGTCCGAGACGCCGAAGCGCAGCCGTCCGCGCAACCCCGAACCGGCGAAGTAGCCGGCGGCCTCCTCGTGCGCGGCGAGGATCGTGCGGGCGAAGCCGGCCATCGCCTCGCCGTCGGCGGTGAGCGTGACGGTGCGGGTGTCCCGGATGAACAACGCCCTCCCGACCGACGTCTCGAGCCGGCGGACGTGCTGGCTCACGGTCGGTTGGCGGATCCCGAGACGCTGCGCCGCCTGGGTGAAGCTCAGCGACTGAGCAACCGCGAGGAACGTGCGCAGCAGCTCCGGCTCGTACACGTGATCAACTCCCTATCACGATTCGCGATAACAGTAATCTGATCAATTCGCTTTGGGTATGAGCGCTGAGCGACCAGAATTGACCGCGGAGAACCCGCACGCAACTGACTAGGGATGATCGTTGAGCGCCCCGCCCGCAGACCACAGTCCATCCGTTTCCACCTTCAGCTCGCTACGAACCCGCAACTTCCGCCTCTTCGCCAGCGGCCAGCTCGTCTCGAACACCGGCACCTGGGTGCAGCGCATCGCCCAGGACTGGCTGGTTCTGACCATCACCGGCAGTACCACCGCGGTAGGCATCACCACCGCGTTGCAATTCCTGCCGACGCTGATGTTCGGCCTCACCGGCGGCGCGATCGCCGACCGCTACCCGAAGCGGCGCATCCTCCTCGCGACGCAGGTCGGCATGGCCTCGATGGCCACCGCGCTCGCGATCTTGACCCTCAGCCACCAGGTGCAGGTCTGGCACGTGTACCTGATCGCGTTCGGGCTCGGCACCGTCGCCGCGGTCGACAACCCGACCCGCCAGTCCTTCGCGAACGAGATGGTCGGCCCGGACCAGCTGCGCAACGCGGTCAGCATCAACGCCTCGGTGTTCCAACTCGGCGCGCTCATCGGCCCGGCGATCAGCGGCCTGCTGATCAACGCCGTCGGCTCGGGATACGCCTTCGCGATCAACGCCCTGTCCTACTCGGCGTCCACGGCCGCGCTGCTGCTCATGCGCGACCACGAGCTGAACCGGGTGCCCCGCAGCGCGGTCGGGCGGCCTCGCGTCCGCGACGGGCTGCGATACGTGGCCAGCCGCCCGGACACGCTGTGGCCCACCGTCCTGGTCGGCGTCTTCGGCGTGTTCACGATCAACCTGCCGGTGACGCTGGCCGCCTACGCCAAGTCGGTTTACCACTCCGGGGCCAGCGGCTACGGGCTGCTCAGCTCGGTGGTCGCGCTCGGGTCGGTGATCGGCGCGCTGATCTCGGCCGGCCGGACCCGCACCCGGCTGCGCGCCCTCGTCGCGATCGCCGCCACGCTGGCGACGCTCTACGTGGTCGCCGCGCTCGCCCCCGGCGAGTGGTCGTACTGCCTGGTGCTGGTCGCGCTCGGGGCGGCCAGCCTGCTGTTCCTCACCTCGGCGAACTCCACCGTGCAATTGGCCGCCGGCGACTCCATCCGGGGACGGGTCATGGGCGTCTACCTGCTCGTGTTCATCGGCAGCGGCGCCGTGGGCGGTCCGCTCATCGGCTGGTTGGACGAGCACCTCGGGCCGCGCACCGGCATGCTCATCTCGGGGCTGGTGCCTGCCGTGGCGACGGCGCTGGTCGCGATGAAGCTCGCGCGCCTGGCTCACGTTCGGGTACGTCCCGGCAACGTCCGGGCGCTGCTCCGCGCGGCCTAGTTGTCGTGACCTAGCTCCGCCGAGGAGTGACCCTCCGCCGCGACCAGGACGCCGGCCAGCCCGGCCCGGGTGGCGGCGATCAGGATGACGTCGCCCGCGTGCAGTTCACGCGCCGGGTCGGGCAGCCGGGTCGGTCCGCCGGGGTCGCCGACCACCCCGAACACCCGGCAGCGGCCGGGCTGGTCGATGGCCGCGACGGTACGGCCGACGAGCTCGCAGCCGGCGCTCAGGCGCACCTCGGCGATCAGCACGATGCGGCGGGCGGCCGGGATGGCGGCGAGCACCGAGCGTCCCATCAACGCGGCGGCGAACACCGGGGCGGACGCGAACGAGACGCTTCGGGACACGGTCAGGCCCAGCCGCTGCGCGACGCGAAGCGCCAGGTCGCCGTCACCGAGCCGCAGCACCACCCGGGTGTCGGGCGCCACTGACCGCGCCCCCATCCCGGCCTCGACGTTGGTGATGTCATCGCTGGTGACCGCGACGACGGCGCGGGCTCGCGCCACACCGGCCGAACGCAGCACCGCGGCGTCGGTGACGTCGCCGGTGAGCAGCGGCAACCGGGCCGCCCGCGCGATCTCCATCGCCTCGGCCGAGGGCGACCGTTCGATGACGGCGCAGTCGTGGCCGGCCGATCGCAGCAGCTCGACCACCCGCTGGCCCACCGTGCCGAAGCCACAGACGATGATGTGCCCGCTCAGCGCATCCGCGCCGGCCGATGCCCCACGCAGCCGCTCGGCGACCAGCGCGTTCACCACGGCCGCCGTGAGCAGGGCGATGACGAACACGGCGAGCACCATGATGATCGCCGCGCACACCTGCACCCATCCGGCCGCATCGGCCAGGCTGATGTCGCTGTAGCCGATGGACGTCACGCTGGTGATCGTGAAGTACAGCGCCTTGGCCCAGCCGAGATCCAGCGCGAAGGTGAACAGGGTCGCGGCCCCGAGCACGAGCACGGCGTAGGCCAGCAGGGCGAGCCGCACGCGCAGGTCGAATGCCCGGGCGACGACCAGGCTCGCGGCGCGGGCCCGGCGACCGAGCGGCCGCTGCCGGCGCGACGGGCGAGCCAGCACGACCTGCCGCCCGGCCGCCTCGGCCGCCTCCATCGGCTGCGACTCACCGTCCGTCGTGCCCAACACGACCAGGGTCTGATCGTCCACAGTGGACGGCAGCAGCACCGGCTCGCCCTGCGGGCCCGTGGCCGCCAGGGCGACGAGGGGGCGGACGTCTCGCGGGGACCCGATCACCAGTCGCCGGCCCCCGGCCAGCACCGACCGGGCGGTGCGAATGTTGGTCGCGGCGTCGACGAACAACGGGGCCGCGATCGCCGAGGCCGACAGCACCAGGCAGTCCTCGAACAGCCGCTCGATCCGCTTGCCGAGGCGCAGGTTGTACATCCGCACGACCAGCCGGATGTTCGGATTGAGCTGCGCGGCGGCGAACGCGGCGTGCACGTTGGCGTCGTCGCCGACGCCGGTGATCGCGAACGAGCGTGCGGTCTCAACGCCGGCGTCGCGGAGCACGTCCGGGTCGTTCGCCGCTCCGATGATCACCGCGGCGCCGAGCTCGGAGGCCTCCCGGGCCAGGCCGCCTTCGCCCGGCGGGACGACGAACACCGCCGACTCGCCGAGCGCGTCGAGCTCACCCACGAGCTGGAGCAGCAGTCGATCGTTGCCGGCCACGACGACGGTCGGGCGGGCGTCCCCGGAGGTATCCATCGCGGGAGATGGTCTCATCCGCGCCGCGCGTCGTAGTCTCGGTGTGTGGCTGAACCCGATGCTGTGACCCTGGCCCACCGGATGTTCGACCTCGCGCGCGAGGGCGCCACGGACGAGCTGGCCGGTCACATCGATGCCGGCGTCCCGGTAAACCTGACCGATGCCTCGGGCAACACGTTGGTGATGCTCGCGGCCTACCACGACCAGGCCGCCACCGTCGCGGCGCTGACGCAACGCGGGGCCGATCCCAACCGGGCCAACGACAAGGGGCAGACGCCGCTGGCCGGCGCCGTGTTCAAGGGCGCCCGTGACGTCGTCGAGGCGCTGGTCGCCGCCGGGGCCGACCCGACGCTGGGCGCGCCGTCCGCGCTGGAGGCGGCGCGTTACTTCGGCCAGGACGACCTGATCGGGCTGCTCGGCGGCTAGCGTGCCGGGCTCGGTCAGGTTTCGTCGAGTACGAGCTCGGCTAGCTCCGGTTCGCCGCTGAACGCCGTCTCGTTCTGCGGAGTCGCGACGGGCCGCAGTATCGTCGCCGCGGCCACGATCGCGGCGACGAGCAAAGCGGCCCCGACCACGAACGCCAGGTGGTAGCCGTTCGTCAACGCGACATCGGATGCCGTTCCGCGGGCGAGCTGGTTGTCCGTGCGTGACGTCGACAACGTGGCGAGCACCGCGAGTCCGAGTGCGCCGCCGACCTGCTGGGTGGTGTTGACCAACCCGGACGTGAGCCCCGAGTCGGCCGGCGTCGCCTCGGACATGGCGAGCATCATCAGCGCCGGGAACGCCAGGCCGGCGCCGATGCCGAGCAGCA
>Ga0137415_10007217_pt1 | contig 11011 bp, 9 predicted proteins | sample CZODoug3_1_1_16f_FD_183082 | JGI IMG/M metagenome (GOLD analysis project Ga0137415, IMG submission 183082) | Vadose zone soil fungal communities from Angelo Coast Range Reserve, California, USA - CZODoug3_1_1_16fungal (Hybrid Assembly) | ecosystem: Environmental > Terrestrial > Soil > Vadose...
TACCTGGAGGAGGAGCAGTGGCCGGGGAATATATCGGTCAACTTGTCTTGCAGACGAGCACGGACACTACCACCATTCCAGTGACCGTCACTGTGGGAGTGGCGCCGTTTACTCAGTTAAACCCCATCAGCTTCACCATGCCATTTGGAGGAGCACCCCTTCCGCAGGTCATCAAATTGTCCGCCATCGATAACTCGACGTTCCGATTCAGTGCGTCGGTAGCGACCGCCAAAGGTAGTCACTGGCTGAGCATATCTCCGTCAGGCAATGCCTGCTGCTTCACGCCGCTGGCGATCACAGCCAGCGTGAACGCAAGTACGCTGGCGGCCGGAAATTACACCGCTGAAATCATTTTCACGGAGTTTGCGAACCCTGGGCGGTCGATGGTCCTGCCTGTAAATCTAACGATTCTTGCCAGCGGCGCATTTTTCGACAACTTGCCTGGTGCGTTGAGCTTCTCCTTTAAGACGGGCGGTACGGCCACCCAACAGATCGTGCAGGTCCAGAATGGCGGAACTGGCGTCCTGAGTTGGACTGTGAGCACCAGTACCGCCGATGGCGGGGCCTGGCTGAGCGCTACGCCGCTCAGCGGCACCGCACCCTCGATTGCGACGATCTCAGTCACCGCCGCAGACCTGCCCGGTGGCGGAGACCTCGCCGGAACGTTCTCCGGTCAACTGGTATTCCAAACAGCGAAAGACACCTCCACGATCCCGGTCACGGTGACCGTAGGAACGGCTGCGTTCACACAGATGAATCCGATTAGCTTTACCATGCCGTTCGGCGGTGCGAATGCACTGCCGCAGGTCCTCAACATCTCCACCACTGACGAATCCACGATTCGCTTTAGTGCGAGCGCAGTAACGGCGAAGGGCGGCGCATGGTTGAGCATTTCTCCGACCGGCAATGCTTGCTGCTTCACGCCGTTGGCGGTGACAGCTAGTGTGAAAGCTAGTACGCTCGCGGCTGGAATGTACACAGGTGAAATTATCATCACTGAGTTCTCCAACCCTGGTCGTTCTATGACTATCCCAGTAACGTTAACGGTGGCCGCATCAGGCGCGTTCTTCGACAGTCTGCCTGGCGGGCTGAGCTTCTCGGTGCAGTCTGGCAATGCCGCGACACCACAGACGCTCTTGGTCGGAAATGGAGGCGCCGGTACGTTGAGCTTCACTGCCACTCCAAGCACGGCTGATGGCGGTGCCTGGTTGGGGGTGACTCCTGCCAGCGGGTCGGCACCAAAATCACTCACCGTCTCGGTCAATGTCGCCAACTTGCCCGGAGGAGGCGTCCTGGCTGGAACCTTCACGGGTCAACTGCTTCTCGAGGCTGCTGGGGGTATCGCCACGGTTCCGGTAACGGTTACGGTGGGCAAGGCAGTCTTTGCGCAGGTGAATCCGATCAGCTTAGTTACGCCGTTCGGAGGAGCCAACCCGTTGCCTCAGATACTGACCATATCAACCGCCGACAACTCCGCCCTTCGGTTTACGGCGACCGGGGTGACAAGCAAGGGCGGCAACTGGCTCAGCATCTCTCCGTTCGGAAATGCCTGCTGCTTTGCGACCCTGCCCGTGACGGTCAGCGTCAACGCCAGTGCGCTTGCAGCCGGGAACTATACGGGCGAAATCAGCATCGTCGAGTTCGCCAACCCGGGTAGATCCATGATCGTGCCCGTCAATTTGGCAGTCGTGGTATCGAGCAAGGCGTTCTTCGACAACTTGCCCGGCCAAACCAACTTCTCATTCAAACCGACGAGCGCCAGTCCGCCATCGCAGACGATTCACGTCGGCAATGGCGGCGCCGGGACCCTGAACTGGTCGGTCTCGTCGACTACCGCCGATCCTGGTAAATGGATCACTGTAAATCCAACCATGGGGGTCGGCAGCGGAACCTATACAGTTTCCGTCACCACCTCAAAGCTGCCCGGGAAGGGTCTGATCGCAGGCACGTACATCGGCCAAGAGGTGCTGAAGACAACTACTGGAAACGTGACCATTCCGGTGAGCGTGACGGTAGGCGATCCAGTGTTTGTTCAGCTTGGGACCGTTACCTTCAATACCACGAGGGGTGTGAATCCCAAGTCCCAGTCGATATCCGTAGCGAGCACCGGCACGGCGATTCGCTTTACGCCCAGCTCGGCTACGGGCAAGGGTGGTAGCTGGCTACACGTCTCTCCCTCCGGCACCGCTTGTTGTTTCACTCCTACCAGCGAAACCATTAGCGTCAACGCCAGCGCCTTGGCAGTTGGAACTTACGTTGGAGAGATTAACGTCATCGAGTTTGCCAATCCTGGGAAGTCGATGACCATCCCTGTTATTCTCAACGTCGCGCCTTGATTGGGTGAAATACGAGGAGACGATAGATACTCAGCGCAACTGACGGAGTCGGGGTCAAACCGGCTCCGTCGCTTCATAAAATGACTCTAAACACCCGGGGATTAGACCTTAGTGCCCTGTTTGCGCAGTTCGCTGGCCCTGTAGATTACCCGCTACTCCAGAAGTTCCCAAGGGGTGGAAGGGGACTAGTCAGAAAAGCAAGCGATGAACCCCATGCACCACGGAGGCGAAACAAACTCAAGTAAGGTTTTCCGCCGGTGGAACACGATTTTCCGAAAAGCGGTCTCTTTGTCTGGTTCAGCGCGTAGCACAACCGCCTGAGCAATCAGAACCGCCTGAGCAAATCACCGCCGTCCTGTAGCAGATGACGTAAGAACCGCCGCTCCCTCTTCGCCTTCGCGGAATACAAGCCGCGTGCTTCCAATGAGCTCGCCGAGACCGTGCTAAACCTTCGAGCGTACGCGGGCCGGTGCTGGTCCCTCCGTGCATCCGGCAACGACCGTTGCGCATTGCCGGCGCCTGACATTTCTTTCCCCGCCGAGTCTTGGCTCCGCATCTTGGCGCACTATTTGGATCCCCAGGACAGTTGTCATTCTTCAACCATCCCGATCTCTCCCGCCTCTGATCATTCGAGTTCATCGTCGCCGCCGCCATTCTGCCCGTTGTCTTGGGTATTTTTCTGGCTCACTTGTCCTACGATTGCTTGTCCACCTTGATAGACGTGGACATGTTCGACAGTCATTTTCTGCTCTCCTTTGCCACGATAACGACCCAGTGCTTCTGTTTGGCTAGCAAAGGTACGCATGAGTTTCGTCGCCCGATTAATGTTTACTTCGACACCCAGATCAAGCTGCTCTCTCGATGCTGCTCGCGCCATACATTCCATAGCCAGAGTATGGACCGCTACCATTTGTACCGCGAGCATTCCCTCCAATGCGTCCTTCGGCCCGGTGCCGCGAACAGCGGCGGCAACGTAGTCGAAGGATTTCATCTCTCGACCGGCGAAATCACTCACGGCACTAGCGGCTTGGCGCAGAAAACGGTCTTGAAGAGCCTCCTCTTCAGTCCCAAATGTCCGCTTCAGCAAGTCGGCGAATGCTTTCTTGCCAGCCTCGGATATTTCTTTCGAAACTGGGGCTGCCCGGATAGTTTGGGAGTCGGGGGGCCACCTTGGTGGGGGGGTCTCGACCGTGGCAAGAGAGTCGAGCTTGGACTGCGGTGGCCTTTTCTTGCGCTTTGATTTCATGACCCACCTCCCGGGAGTTTTTCATTTACTTTTGGAGTTTCGGCTCGGTAGACAAAGAAGGCTGGTCACCCATCGCGAGGTTTGCCGGGGGAAGGAGAGACGGGTTGTCGGTTGCGCCTGGGGTGCGGATTTTGCAACAGTTTGCCGGGTTCTGCCGAGCTAAGTACTTTATCTTCTGTGCTTACAACTGGGGTTGTAGGACTCCGAATCCGTAGGTCGTTGGTTCGAGTCAACCGCCGCCAGATTCAAACAACAGTAAACAGGGTGTTTACTGTATTGCAGCAGGCTTGCCGTCTGCCACTTCTGTTGCCACTTCGTTGCCACTTGCGAAATCTTCGCGTTCTTCTGTTTCGGTTGCTGGCTGGTTGCCAATCACGAGCCGTTCGAGCTTCGCCATCGCTGCGCGGGTGTCATTCGCTGTGCTCTTCCCGCTTGACCACACCACGCGCGTCAATTTCAACCCAGGACAACCCTGCGCGACCATCATCGTTGTGGTTGTCGTTGTATGAGGAATCCTGCACGATGGCAACCAGCGTTCTATTCGAGGACCGCTGACGCTCCCTTCCCGATAGTCGCGCAAGTTCCAAAGAAAAAATAGGCAGCCGCTGCTGTCCGGCGGCTGCCTATTAGGAACTCACTGCCGCGAATTAATCGCACTCGCGTTTTGGCTTCGTCCGCATCCTTGGCCAAGTCCCGCAAGAGTTCAAAGAACTGGTCGGATTGGCCGATGAAGCGCAGACCTAATACCCGCGACGAACCCCGCGTCCGCCTCATCGAACCGATAAGTCGCCGAACTCCACCCTCTAAGGTGTGACCGTAAAGCTCGTCGCGCTTTTTTCTGTCCCTCCCGGAGTCGTGATAGCGATCGGCCCCGTCACCGCTCCTGTCGGCACGGTTGCAGTCACCTTCGTATCAGAGACCACCTGGTAACTGGTTGCTGCCACACCGCCAAATGTCACACTCGTCGCGCCCGTGAAACTGTTCCCAGTGATCGTGACTGATGTTCCCACCGGGCCGCTGGTCGGGCTGAAGCCAGAGATCGCAGGCACTACCACAAGCTTGCCACTGCTGGTAGCGGTCCCTCCCGCCGTTGTGATGCTGATCGCCTGGCCTGTTTTTGCGCCGGCGGGCACGGTGGCCGTCACCTGGATATCTGAGTTGACCGTGAAACTGGCCGTCTTGCCGCCAATGATCACTTTTGTAGTCTGCCTCAGGCTGACTCCGGTGATCACCACGGAAGTCCCCACGGAACGGCTCGTGGGAGTGAAACTTTTAATCTGTGGTATCACGAGGTAGTGCCGGTTGCTCTTCAATGTGCCGGTAAGGGTCGTGACGGTCACCGTGCCCGTGAGCGCTCCAGTAGGGAGGATGGCTGTCAGGTAGGTATCGGAGACGATGTGGAACGTCGCGGAGACTCCGTTGAAGAACGACACACTCGTCGCTCCGTTGAATCCCTGCCCCAGGATCTCCACCGTCTTCCCAACTTTGCCCGTCCACGTCACCAGTCCGGCGAACGGTTTCAGGCCGACGTCCATGCTGTAGAACACGCCGCCGCCCAGAGAGTTCCCAGTGGTGTTTCCATAGAATTTTCCGTTGGTGTGTTGCACCAACGGTGTTTCCGGATTGAATCCGTCGGTGCAGCCGCTCACAGAGCAGTAGTCGTAGAGAATCGTCTCGGTGCCTGCAGAGGTGATTTTGTAGAGTGCTCCCGCGTTGAATTTTCCGCCGGCAGAAGTTACCCCGTAGAAATTCCCGTCCGTGCCCAGCGTCAGACCGGTGTCGGGATACGCTCCATCCGGATGCCCGGTGAAGTTGTGCAGGATCGTCAACACTCCGGCAGGAGTGATTTTGAACACTGCTCCGCAGCCGCCGCCGCAATTTGCCGAGTTACCGCCCTCGCGCGTCGCGCCGTAGTAATTGCCGTCATAGCCTTGTACCAGAACCCCCACCGGCAGTGCTCCATCGCTGCCGTAAAACCCTTTGAAGTTCCAGAGCACGGTCTCTTTGCCGTTGGGGGTGAGCTTGTAAACTACTCCACAGCCGTACTGATAGCCGGCGCAGGCTGGGCTCCCGCCTAACACCGCGGTTCCATACAGATTCCCATCGGTGCCCGCCGTGGGCACATTGGGATTCGAGCCGTCGGTGAAAGTGAAATCGTGGAGCACAGAGAACACACCGCTGGAAGAGACTTTGTAGAAAGCTCCGTACTGCCCGTTGTATTGTGCGAGTGAAACACCGTAGAGATTTCCATCCTGCGCTTGAAGAAGGGGGAAGATCGGGACGCTGTCATCGGTACCATTGGCAAAAGTCCACAGCGTCGTCAATGTTCCCGTGGGCGTGAGCTTGAACACCGTTCCTGCCGCGTGCTTGCCGCCACCCTGAGTTGTTCCGTAGAGGTTTCCATCGAAACCCAGGCCCACGCCGCCCATGGGATATGCCCCGTCCAGGCAACCAGTCTGAGGACAAAAGCTGTAGACCGGGGCCGGCACCCCGGCCGTCGTCATCTTGAACACGCTGCCGAAGTTGTTAGCTCCGTTGTAAGCGTCAGTCGCGTACAAGGTTCCGTCCTGCCCCTGCGACATCGCATCAGGCGGCAGGATGCCCGTATTGCCACGGTTGGTCTGCGGGTACGTATACAGCGGGGTGTAGGTCTGGGCATTCGCCGCCACGGCGAACAATAGCGCCGCTGCGATCACCGAAAGTAAGTTTCTGTGGTGTTTCATATAAGCTCCCCTCAAATGAAATTCGAGTAGACGGACTTGCGAAAGAGACCCAGCCTGATCAGCTAGCGGTCCGGCGGGAGACGCTTTGGATCGGAGGCCGGGATTCTCCTTCCCGCGAGTCGCCGTGTCAAGATGAATGTTCTGAGTCATTACAATCCTCATGGCTCAGTCGGAAATGCCAGGGGGGCACGTCCTTCCCAAACCTAGGCATCCCCGTTACACAATTTGCGTGCTCGATGAACTCGTTCGTGGCAAAATGTTTCCGCTTGCCAAGCGACCGTCGGGCGACAGTGTGCACGTTCCCCCGCTACCTGTCCTGACGGAATTCTTAAGAACTCTAAAGTGTGGCTAAGTTTATGAATTTCAAAGGACCTGCAAGCGACGTTGCAGAGACTTCCGGCCGCCTGTGGCGCTTTGCCGACTACGAATTTGACGAACTGAGGCGCGAGTTACGGGTCAAGGGTAGAGCATTAGAGTTGGAATCGAAGCCGCTGGACATCCTGCTGCAGCTTCTTCTCCACGCTGGCGAGGTCGTGACTAAGGAAGAATTGCTGGAATCGGTCTGGCCGGACGTGATGGTGGTGGATGGTTCGCTCGCGACCGCAGTCTCAAAGCTGCGCAAGGCAATGGGAGACGAGGCCCAACCCGCGATCGTTACGGTTCCTCGCGTCGGTTATCGGTTGGCAGTGCCGGTCTATTGCAAGACGGTTGCTGCGGCGGCAGGACCCGATCTTGGATTCAAGGCAGGTGATTTCGTCCCGAGCCGGGAGCAATGGCGGCTCACTCGTCCCATGGATATCTCAGGATCGAGCGAGGTCTGGCTCGCCGAAAATCCAAAGACCCACGAACAGCGGGTATTCAAATTCGCGGCTGACGGCGTACGTCTGAAGGGATTGAAGCGCGAGATCACTGTCTCTCGTTTCCTGCGGGAATCGCTGGGCGACCGGCCGGAATTTGTACGCATCCTGGAATGGAATTTCGAGACGCCTCCTTTCTTTCTCGAAAGCGAATATGCCGGGCCGAACCTTGCAGAATGGGCGGCCGCACAGGGTGGACTGGCCAACATTCCGCTCGACGCCCGTCTGCACCTTCTTATCGATGTCGCCCAAGCGGTTGCCGCAGCGCACGGTGTCGGCGTCCTGCACAAGGACTTGAAACCAGCCAATATCCTGGTCGTGCCTGGTGCCAATAGCGGCTGGCAGGTCAAAGCCGCCGACTTCGGCAGCGCGTCACTGTTCGATCCGTCGCGGCTTCACGCGTTGGGCATCACGAATCTTGGTTTTACGCAGACCGCCTCACTTGAAACTCAGTCGCTGACCGGCACTCTGATGTATTTGGCCCCCGAAGTCCTGGCCGGCCAATCTCCCAGCGCCAGTGCCGATGTCTATGCTCTTGGCGTCATGCTGTATCAATTGATCATCGGCGATTTTCGCAAGCCACTGGCGCCAGGCTGGGAGGCGGAGATTAAAGATCCGTTGCTTAGGGAAGATATTGCGGAGGCGGCCTGCGGCGATCCGGCCAAGCGTCTTGGCAGCGCGGCAGATCTTGCCGAACGGCTGCTTACGCTCGAGCAACGCCGGATCAAGCGCAATGAACTGGAAAATTCAAAATTCCGCGCACAGGTCGCCGAGCACAAGCTGGCCGAAGCGCGGGCGCGGCTTCCCTGGGTGGTGCTGGCGGTAATTGCACTGGCCGCCGGACTGGGATTCAGCTTCATGCTTTATCGCCGAGCCGCCCGCGAGCGCGACATTGCCAATCGCCAGACTGCGATCGCGGATTCCATCAACCGGTTTCTCTCTGATGATCTGCTGGGACGCAGCAATCCTTTTTCGAGCGGTAAGTCCAGCGAATCACTAATGGACGCAATCAAGCAAGCGTCGCCGAGCATCGACCGCAAATTCAAGGATGAACCCCTAATCGCGGCGCGTCTTCACCAAACCATTGCCAGAGCCCTCGACAATCGCACGGATTATCCCGATGGTCGACAGGAGTACGACCGCGCCGCCGCTCTTTTCAAGCGGGCAGATGGCGAGCTCTCACAAGACGCAATCATCGTTCAGCTCCAGCGAACCACTCTGGAGGCGCGAAGCTACCAAAAAGATTCGCTCCCTCTGGCGAAATCCATCCTTGCCCAACAGGAAGCTCTGATCCCAAAACTTTCCAACCCTCGCCCGGATTTGCCGGTCTGGTTGTGCTCAGCGAGGGCGATGGTTGCCTTGATCGACAACAACGCCAAGTCGGCGGCGGAGAACTTTCAGGCTGCGGTGGAGAGAGCAGAGGCTCTTCCAGCTTTCGACGAGAGCGCGCGCTTGACCTTCAAACAAAGGCTGGCGTTTTCCTACATCCGCTTGGGAGACGGAGCCAAGGCGGAGCAATTATTCCGCGAACTCATTGCTGCCTTCACCCGTGTCGCAGGTCCGGACAGTCCTAATGTTCTTCGGGTTCGCTTGAATCTGGCACAAGCCTTCATGATTCAGAACAAACATGCGGAAGCGGTCAAGGAAGCAAACACCATCTATCCGGAGTTTGTATCCCGTCTGGGCAACGACCACGAACTCACCATGCAGTTGTTGACCACGCGGGCCCAGTCGGAAGCGAGCCTCGGGCTTTGGGACGATGCCATCCACGACGATTTCGCCATCCACGATCTCGCGGTGCGCAAGCAGGGACCGCTGTCGTTCTTTGCTGTCGCTACTCTTTCAGACGGGGCTCTCGCCCAGTGTCGCGCCGGACACTATCGCGAAGGCGAACCCAATGCCCGCAAAGCATATGAAGCATCGGCAAAAGCCTTCGGACCCCACGCCGGATTGACCGGAGGAGCCGCCTCCACTTTGGCCGATTGCCTGATTGGCGTCGGGAAACTGGACGAGGCCAGCAAGCTGCTAGACCAAATCGACGTGCCGGCCGTCGCGCAGCTCGCCGGGGATCCCAATTGGGGCGCGGGAGTGACCCTCGCACAAGCCGAAATCGCGTATCGCCGTGGCAACTACGACGCCGCCCGCGGCTACGTCCAAACCGTGACCCCAGCCTTCACTCGCAAAGACACAGAGCCTTACCAAAAGCACGCGCTAGAAACGCTGCGAGCAGCACTCGATAAACATTCGCCGCGACAATAGGTATCTTGCATCTATCTATTGAAGCGTCGCTCTAGAAGCATAGGAGATTCAAAATCTCACGTTACCGGCAACCAGGATTGAATGAGCGAAATTCTTCAAGAGATTAGCCGGACGGATGTCGAGGGGGGAATAAGCAAATTGTTGAGCCTTGAAGAGATCAAATCTGAGATTGATGATCTCGCACACGCATCGGAGCTTCCGGTCTAATCCCACCTACGGGCGTTCGAAAGATTTTGCTCGACCTCACATCGAAATTGATGACAGCGGGTATCACTACGTCGTCGTTGAGCGCGGACAAGAAATGGAGCGTTTCACAACTCGGGATTTCGATATGCTGCTATACCGGGTTTTTGAATCCGTCACCCTAACCTTGGCGCGAGTCTGGTGTCTCACAAGTATATTTACCTTTAGACGATGTGGCCTCATACTCTAGAGGCTATTCCTCGCCCTGCCGCTCCCCCTCTGCCGTTGACTGAGCGTGAACGTGAGGAGTTGCTTCAGATCAGCAAGTTGCGAAGCACTCCGCAGTCGGTTGCGCTCCGGGTCCGAATCGTTCTGAGTGCTGCCGAAGGTATCGCCAACAAGTTGCTGGCGCGCCAACTGTCGACCACCCTGCCGACGGTGTTGCTCTGGCGGGCTCGCTATCAGGCCGACGGGCTGGCCGGCATTCTGGAAGATCGGCCGCGCTCTGGCCGCCCAAAGTAAATCTCGCCCGAACAAGAAGCCGCCCTGGTCGAGACCACCCTGCACAGTACCCCGAATGAGGCAACCCATTGGAGCGTCCGTTCCATGGCGAAAACGCAGGGGGTCAGTCCCGCCACCGTGCAACGCATCTGGAAGAAACATCACCTCCAGCCCCATCGGGTGGAGAGCTTCAAATTCAGCACCGACCCGCATTTCGTCGCCAAAGTCCGTGACATCGTCGGTCTCTACCTGAATCCGCCCGATCAGGCGATCGTGCTCAGCGTGGATGAGAAGAGCCAGATCCAAGCCTTGGATCGTACCCAGCCGATTCTTCCTCTCCGCCCCGGCCTACCGGAACGGCAAACTCACGACTACGAACGGCACGGTACAACCACCTTGTTCGCTGCCCTCAACGTCGCCGCGGGTAAGATCATTGCCCAATGTCAACCGCGGCATCGGCATCAGGAGTTCCTGCGTTTCCTGAAGCAAATCGGCACCGCGACCCATCCCCCCTTAGATATTCACCTGATCCTGGACAACTACGGAACCCACAAGCATCCGGAAGTGAAGAAGTGGTTCAGCACACACCCTCGCTATCACGTTCACTTTACCCCGACCAGCGCCTCTTGGCTGAACCAAGTCGAACGCTGGTTCGCCGAGATCACGTGCAAACGCATCCCCCGCGGAACCTTTCGCTCCGTACGCGACCTGGTCCAAGCGATCCAGGAGTACATTCGCGAAAACAACAAGAACCCGCGACCATTCCATTGGGTTGCGAGCGCAAACACGATTGTTCGGAAGGTAAGAAAGTATAAATGGACTTTAGAGACAGGAGACTAGACCACGAGTTGACGCACCGTGTTGAGGGCCAAGATTCCCGAAGAGTAGCTTTCCGACATCAGATTG
>Ga0137415_10007218_pt1 | contig 11010 bp, 10 predicted proteins | sample CZODoug3_1_1_16f_FD_183082 | JGI IMG/M metagenome (GOLD analysis project Ga0137415, IMG submission 183082) | Vadose zone soil fungal communities from Angelo Coast Range Reserve, California, USA - CZODoug3_1_1_16fungal (Hybrid Assembly) | ecosystem: Environmental > Terrestrial > Soil > Vadose...
TCCGCGTGGGCCTTGAGCTCCTCCATCACAGCCACCAGCCGGGCCTCGTAGTCCTCGCGCACGCGCGCCCGCACGTTCCCCGGCGTCGCATCCGCCGAGCTGTTCAGGCGCGCGATCCAGGCTTCGTATTGGCGCCGCTCCTCCAGCAACCGCTGGATGATGGCCGTGCTCTTCGACATTCCCTTCGCCATCTCACTCCCCTCGGAGGCGGGCCGCCGCCTCAGGACTCAGTTCGCTGACGCGTCCAAGCGTGCGCGCGATCCAGACGATGCGCGCACCGTGTTCGAGACTCTCCATCCGGATCCACGCCGCGTCGAGCGTGGCGCCGACCGTCACCGCCCCATGGTTCGCCAGCAGCCAAGCCACGTGCCCTGCGAGATACGGCTCGAGCCGATCACCCAACTCCGGCGTCCCAGGCGTCCCATAGGGGACCAGGGGCACATCCCCACACTGCAGGATAAGCTCAGGCAGGACCAATATATGCAAGTCTTGGCCCGCGACCGCCAAACCGGTCGCCACGGGGGGGTGCGCGTGGACGACCGCCCCCACGTCGGGGCGGCGGGTCAGGATCCTGAGATGTAAGTCCAACTCGCTCGTTGAGTTATGGCGCCCGTGCCGCTTGCGGCCGCGCAGGTCCACCTCGACCATATCCGACGGCCCCACCAGCGCCTTGATCACCCCGGCTGGCGTCACAAGCACGCGGTCGGGCCCCAGCCGGACCGACAGGTTGCCGTCCTGCCCGGCGATGAGCCCGCGCGCCGCAAGCTGCCGGCAACATTGCGCCATGCGGCGGGCCACCGCACGGACCGTCACGAGCCGCCGGGAGCCCCTGCCTGGTGGACCACCTTGCCGTCGACGATCGTGAGCGCGGCCCGGCCGGTGAGGGCCCGGCCCGCAAACGGTGTGTTGCGGCTCTTCGAGAAGAACGCCGCGGGATCGACGGTCCAACGCCCCGTGATGTCCAGGACCACTACATCAGCGGCTGCTCCGGGCTTGAGCGTCCCGCCGGGGAGTCGGAACGCGGCAGCCGGCGCGGTGCTCATCCGGTGAACCAGCTCGGGGAGCGTGAGGACGCCTCCCGCGACGAGCTCGGTGTAAGCCACCGCGAACGCCGTCTCCAACCCGACGATCCCGAAGGGTGCGTCGTCGAAGGCGGCTTCTTTTGCGTCGTAGGCGTGCGGCGCGTGGTCGGAGGCGATGCAGTCGATCACCCCCTCCTTTAGCGCCGCGCGCAGCGCCGCCACGTCCGCCGCCTCGCGCAATGGCGGGTTCATTTTGGCGTGCGTATCGTAACGCTCGCAGTCGCGCTCGGTCAGCGTGAGGTGATGCGGGGTGACTTCGGCGGTGACACGAACCCCCTGCTCTTTGGCGTTGCGAATCAGCGCGACCGAGCCGCGCGTGGACACGTGGCACAGGTGCACGCGCCCGCCGGTGAGGCCGGCCAGCAGCACGTCGCGCCCCACCATGATCTCTTCGGCCGCGGCGGGGATGCCTTTGAGACCCAACCGGGTGGCAACCAGTCCCTCGTGCATCACGCCGCCCGCGGCAAGGGTCGGCTCTTCGCAATGATCGGCCACCGGGATCTCGAAGGTGCGCGCGTACTCGAGCGCGGTGCGCATGAGGTGGCTCGAGACCACGGGCCTGCCGTCGTCGGAAACCGCCACCGCGCCAGCGCCCACCATCTCACCGAACTCGGAGAGCCGCTCTCCCTTCTGACCGACCGAGATGGCGCCGATCGGATGCACGCGCGCGAGCCCGGCGCGCACCGACTGACGCACGATGAAGCCGACCGCCGCCTGGTTATCGGTGACGGGATCGGTGTTCGGCATGGCGCACACCGTGGTGAACCCGCCCGCCGCGGCGGCCCGGGCGCCGCTAGCGATCGTCTCGACGTCCTCGTTGCCCGGCTCTCGCAGGTGGACGTGCACGTCCACGAGCCCGGGGGCCACGACGTGGCCCCGCACGTCCCGCACCTCGGCGCCGTCGGGAGCGCCGAGCCCCGCGCCGACCGCGGCGATCTTGCCATCCTGGATGAGGACGTCGGCGGCCTGGTCGAAGCCACGGCTCGGGTCGATCACGCGGCCACCGCGCAAGACGAGCGGCCGCATCACTCGGGACCTCCGGAGCGCTTGGCTGCGTCGGCCAGCTCCGGCCGCCCGCCGGCCAGCAGGTACAACACCGCCATCCGGACCGCCACACCGTTCGTCACCTGATCGAGAATCACGCTGTGGGGTCCGTCGGCCACGCGCGAGTCGATCTCCACACCGCGATTCATGGGCCCCGGGTGCATGATGGTCAGGGGGCGCTGCGCCTTCTCGAGCCGCTCCGCCGTGACGCCGAAGACGCGGTAGTACTCGCGCACACTGGGGATGAATCCCATTTCCATCCGTTCGAGCTGGAGCCGCAGCACGTTCAGCACGTTGGCCCACTCGATCGCCTCCTCGATGCGCCGGAACCGGCACACGCCCAGCTGCTCGATGCCGCGCGGCAGGAGCGTATCGGGACCGCACACGCCGACTTCGGCGCCGAGCTTCAGGAGACCCCAGATGTTCGAGCGGGCGACGCGCGAATGCAGCACGTCGCCCACGAGGCACACCTTGATGCCGTCGATCTTCCCGTGTTTGTCGCGGATGGTGAGGAGATCGAGCAGGCCCTGCGTGGGATGCTCGTGTTTGCCGTCGCCCGCGTTGATGACATTCGAACGAATCCGATTGCCCAGGAACTCGGCGGCGCCGGAAGAAGGATGCCGGATGACCACCATGTCGATCCGCATCGCCTCGAGGTTGCGGGCCGTGTCCACCAGGGTCTCGCCCTTCTGCACCGAGCTGCCGCTCGCCGCCACGTTGACGGTGTCGGCGGAGAGGCGTTTTTCCGCGAACTCGAACGAAATACGAGTGCGGGTCGACGCCTCGAAGAACAGGTTGACGATGGTCTTGCCGCGGAGCGCGGGGACCTTCTTGATGGGCCGCTCGGAGACTTCCTTGAAGGGCTCGGCGGTGTCGAGAATCAGCCGGATCTGGTCCGCCGAGAGGTCCTCGAGCCCGACCAGGTCTTTGCCGAGGGGGGCGGTCACGCCGCGCCTCCCTGCTGCACGAGGTCCACCTCGTCGCGCCCGTCCAGCTCCTCGACCAGCACGTCCACGCGCTCCCCCCGGTTCACCTTGACCTGCTTGCCGACGATGTCCGGCTGGATCGGCAGCTCGCGACCTCCGCGATCCACCAGCACGCACAAGGAGATGCGCTTGGGACGACCGAAGTCGGCGAGCTCGTCGAGTGCGGCGCGGACGGTGCGGCCGGTGTAGAGCACGTCGTCCACGATCACGACGTGCTTGCCGGTGAGCTCCCCGGGGATGCGGGTCTCGCCGATGACGGGCTTGGGGCCCACCGTCTCGAGGTCGTCGCGATAGAGGGTGATGTCGAGGGCGCCGCGGGGCACGACGGCGCCCTCGTCCTGCTCGATCAGTTTGGCGATCCGCTCGGCCAGCTCGACGCCGCGCCGCTGGATGCCGATGAGCACGAGATCATCGGTCCCGTGGGCCAGCTCGAGCACTTCCACGGCCATTCGCTGAAGCGCCCGCGACATCGCGCGGGCGTCCAGGATGATCGTGCGGTCGGGCCGGCTCATCTCAGGCTTGGAAGGTAACGCGCGAACCAGCGGGGTCAACGGCGGGCGGGGTTGACGTCGAACGACCCGCCACGTCTCTTCGAGGCCATGCGGCGCTATGTGTGGAGTCTCCTGGGGCTCGCCCTCACGGCTGCCCCGCTCGCTGGGCAGGGCCTCCGCGACAAGATCTCCCAGCTCTTCATTTTCGCGGACGGCAAAGACCCGCTGTTCCTCGGCGGCACCGCCGGCTCCGACTCGGCCACCGCGCTGCACGCCGACCACTTCGTCCCGTCGGCCGTGAGCGACAACGGCACGCTCATTTCGTTCATCGGCACGGCGATCAGCCAGAACGTCGCGAACCTCCCCGTGAGTGCCACCAGCGGCGGCTCCACGTTCCGCTTCGAAGGCGGCGTCCCCGTCGCGACGTCGGGCTCCCCGGGTGCGGTGTTCGGCGAGCGTGCCCAGACGCTCGGGCGCGGACGCGTGTTCATCGGGGCCAACGTCAACCGCCTGCACTTCGAGAGTCTGCGGGGTGTCAGCCTCAACGGCATCCAGATGACGTTCACGCATCAGAACGTCACGGGCCCGCAATGCGACAGCATCGTGGGCTCCTCGTGTACACCCTACGGCGTCCCGACGCACGAAAACGACGTGATCGCACTACGCCTGGCGCTCGACATCGACATGACCGTGACGTCTTTCTTCATGAGCTTCGGGCTGATGGACCGGGTGGACATCGGCGTCGTGCTTCCGATCGTCTCTACCTCGCTACGAGGCACGAGCAACGCGCAGATCATTCCTTTCGGCGGCACGACCGCGCAGCATTTCTTCGGCGGTACGCCCGCCAACCCCCAGCTCTCCACGTCTCGGTTCGTGGACGGATCGGCCACCGGCATCGGTGACCTCGCCGCACGGGTCAAGGTCAGCGTCACTCAGACGGAACGCACCACGTTCGCGGTTCTCGGAGATGTCCGGTTCCCCACCGGGAGCGAGGACGACCTCCTCGGCTCCGGGCACGTCGCGGCCCGCGGCCTCGGCATCCTGTCGGCGCGATTCGGGGCGTTCTCGCCTCACGCCAATTTGGGGTACCTCTACCGGAGCGGGAGCTCGCAGAATAACGCGGTCCTCGCAACCGTCGGGTTCGACCATGTGATGGCGCCGTGGGCGACGATGGCGGTCGACCTGGTCTCGGAGCTGCAGGTGGGCGAGAGCAAACTCCGGTTGCCGGGGCCGGTGACCTACGACCTGCCCTTCCGGCGGACGATCGACGTCACGAACATCCCGAACGAGCGCGACGACCTGATCAATGGGTCGTTCGGTTTCAAGTTCATGACGCGGTCAGGGATCACGCTCGTCGCGAACACGCTGTGGCCGCTGAACCGCGGAGGGCTGCGGCCCAACGTGCTGTGGACCGCCGGGGTCGAGTACAACTTCTAAGAATCCGCTAACGAATCGCGGTGAGCCGCCAGCCGGCGGAGTCCACGACGAGGACCGCGCGGAAGGTCACCGCCCGCCGCTCGCCGCGTCCGGTGGAGGCGTTGTCGTACTCGTAGACCCCGCTCACGATCGCCTCGGCCGCGAGGCCAGAGAGATGCACCGCGCTGACCGTCAGCCCGGCCTTGAGATTGCGGGTCGACTGGAAGAAGTCCTGCCAGCTCTGTTGCTGCGCCGCTGTCAGACCGGGATACGCATGCCGCACTTGATTCACGTCGCGCGATTCCAGCGCGCGTGCGTAGTCGTCGATCACTTTTTGGATGTCCGGCCGTGGGTCCACCGGAGCGGGCGGCGCGGCCGGTGGCTCTGCGGCGCGCCGCTGTTGGCTGTCAAGCACCACCCGCGCGCGCGACTGGCGCTCGGCGTCCGCCCAGAGCGACGCGGCGGTGGCAAGCTGGACCATGGCTTCAGGGACCCGGTTCTGGGCTGCGAGCGATTCCGCTGCCTTGAACACGGTGTCCCCCCTGGCCAGATCCGCGGGAGTCGCTCCCGCGTCGATCGCACGGCTCATTGCGGCGGCGGCGCGAGCACGGAGTGAGCGCAGCAGGCTGTCCTCACGCTGGGCAACCGCGCTTCGGGTTGCGGATTCCGCCGCGGCGGGGGACGCGGCCGACACGCGCTCCCGCCCAGCCCGAGTCGACGGTCGCGCGGGAACCGGCACCGGGACCCGACGCACGGACACCGTGTCCGGCGGAGCGGCGGGATTGGCCGGGGCCACGCGGGACGTGTCGGGCGGCGGCGCCATGCTCCGAGGGATCTGCCACGTGCGCCAGGGAGCCAGCCACCAGATCGCCGCGGCGATCGCGATACTCCCGAGCCCTCCGACTCCCCACCAGAATCGCGCGGCAGCACGGGCGCGCGGTAGCGCGACCGTTGGCGGGTGCGACTGTGGTTTCGAGAGCACGAGCGGGCTCGTGGGCGTCGTGATCTGGGCCATCAACGCCGAGCCGGCGCCCGCCTTCGCCAGCGTAATCATCTCGCCACGCACCGGATCGTCGTGCCGTAGCGACGGCCGGCCGCACACCGCCACGACGTCGTCCATGCCGGGCCAGCGCCGAGCGGGATCTTTTTCCAGCATTCGCATGACGCCTGCGCCCAGGTTGGGTGGACAGTCCGGGCGGAGCTCGGCCACAGGACGCGGGCGCTCATTGAAGTGCGCGTACATGACGGCCATGGTCGAGTCGCTCTTGAACGGCAGCCGCCCGGTCAGCATTTCATACGCGACCACGCCAAGAGAGTACTGATCGGACGCGCCGGTGACCTCACGGGTCTCGCACTGCTCGGGGCTCATGTACGTCGGCGTGCCGACCGTCACGCCGGTCATCGTGAGCCCAGCCGCCTGCATCACCTTGGCGATCCCGAAATCCGTGACTACCGCCCAGCCGTCCTCGTCCAGCATGATATTCGAAGACTTGATGTCACGATGGATCACGCCGTGACGATGGGCATAGCCGAGCGCATCGCCCACCTGGGCGAGGATCGTCTGGGCCATGGCGATGGGAAGCGTCCCGACGTCGCGAATCACCGTGTCGAGCGCCCGTCCCTGGACGTACTTCATGACGAAGTACAGGACGTGCTCGCTTTCTTTGACGGCGTAGATGGGAATAATGTGAGGATGGCTCAACGCCGCGGCGGTGCGCGCCTCCCGCTTGAAGCGCTCCACCATCCCTTCTCCCATGAGCAGGAGTGCGGGCGCCAGAACTTTGATCGCCACTTTGCGATCGAGCGCGAGGTCGTGGGCGAGGAACACCGTGGCCATCCCCCCGCGTCCCAGCTCGGCGAGGATCTCGTACTCGCCCAGCGTGGCCTGGCGCAGGGCGTCGATCTGGGCGTTGTGCTCTACGCGGCGCACCGGCGGCGCGACTGTTGCGCCGGCTCCCCCCGTGGTGACCGGGACGCTGGTACCGCAGCGGAGGCAGAAAAAGGCCCCCGGCGCCAGCGAGGTGCCGCAGCGAGAACAGTAGGATTGGGTCTCGGGAGCCATCGACCGGGGCCTGTCTAGCGGTCCCCTAGATAACACATGGGCTCCCGCCGGGCAACTTGTTGTCGCGAGGTGGTTTCCCGTGCTAGCCGAACACGGGCGTCAGCGGCGGGTCGCCTTTCAGGACCGCCTGCACGTTCGCGATCGCCGCGGCGGCCATCCGGCGGCGCGCCTCGTGCGTGGCGCTGCCGAGGTGCGGCAACAACACGGTGCGCGGCGCGGCGCGCAGTCGGGCGTGAACCGCGGGCTCCTCGAAATAGACGTCGAGGCCCGCCCCACCCAACCGGCCCTCCTCGAGGGCCTGCGCGAGCGCTTCCTCGCGGATCAGATCACCGCGCGCCGTATTGATCAGGATGGCGCCCGGCTTCATCTGCCGCAGCGTATCGGCGTTGATGATGCCTTTGGTCTCCGGCACCGACGGCGCATGGAGCGACAGCACGTCGCTTTCCTCGAAAAGCGTCGACCGCCCGACCCGCGCCGCGCCGGTCTCCCGCTCGAAGTCGGGCCGCGGGTTGCGCGCGGTGTAGAGAAGACGCATGCCGAATGGGACCGCGCGGCGCCCGACCGCCTGGCCGATCCGTCCGGCGCCGAACAGGCCGAGCGTGCGGCCCCGCAGCTCGAGCCCGAGCAGCAGCTGCGGATGCCACCCAGTCCACGACCCGCTCGCTACGAGCGCGGCCCCGGGGACGACTTGTCGGGCGCACGCGAGGATCAGGGCCCAAGCGAGGTCGGCGGTGGCGTCGGTGAGGACGTCGGGAGTGTGAGTGACCGTGACGCGGCGCATCTCCGCCGCCACGACGTCCACGTTGTCGTGCCCGGCGGCGCAGTTGGCGACGATCTTCAGATTGGGCAGGCGCTTCAGCTCGGTACCGCCCACCCACCGCGACAACAGCGGCACGAGCGCGACGTAGTCACCCGCAGGGGTGGGCTGATCGGTCGAAAGCCAGGTGACATCCAGGCCGACGAGCTGCGCCGGCTCGAGCAGCCCCTGCAACTCGGCCGCAATGAGGACGAGGTGCCCCACTACCTCCTCATCTGCGCCCGACGGACCGAGTCATCCACCGCGAGCGCCCGCGCGGGGCTCCACTTGTAGTACAGCTGGAGACACGCACCCGCCTGCATCTTGCGCTGCCTGGTGCAGGTCGCGACCTGCTGGCGGTGCTGCGACCCGCTATGGCGCCACAACGAATCTTCCGCGGCGGCCGCCCGGGCGTCCGCCCAGCCGTACCCGACCAAGCAGCGCGCCACATCGCCCGAGGGGTCCTTGGCGCACTCGGCCATCTCCTTCTTGTGCCGTGCTGCTTCTGCGCGCCACGTCGAGTCGGCGTGCAGCTGCGCGATCGAGTCCTGCTCCTGTTGATACTTCGTGGCCGCGGCGAGCGCCGCCGGTTCTTTCCAGTTGTGCTGCAGCACGAGACATTGTGCCGCTCCCTGCGCATTCATCGTGATCCTGCTACACTCCCGCACTTCGGCGGCCTTCTGGGCCGCCGTCTTGAAGCACGCGAGGGCGAACAGAGTCGGTACCGCCGCGAGGCAAACTCTCGTCCAACGCATCAGAGCCTCCGCTGATCGAGACGACTGCCAGAGCGCCCCACACTCTAGTGTGGGGCGTCCGCTTCGTGCAAGCGTGGGACGCGATCGAGGCGGCGCCTCCCGGGAGCGCCAGCCGGTCACCACGAAGGATGTGCGTCGAAATAGTTGTTGGTTGTCAGGCGGCGAAGACCCGAACCGTCGGGGCGAACGATGTAAATCTCCAGGCTATCAAAACGATAGTGGGTTGCCGTTGAATCGCGGAAGGGTGGAGCATGGCGGTCGCTCTGGAACACGATCCAGCGCGCATCGCGAGACCACCGGCCGTAATTGTTCAGCTTGTCGCGGTCGGAGGTCACGAATCTGAACCGCCCACTGTGGAGATCAAGAATAGCGAGATCAGCCCTGGCGTCAGTGACAGAGCTCTTCCACGGATAAACGCCGCTGTGGCCGACCGTGATGAGGAGGACATCGCCCTTGGGTGACCATTGCGGGCAATCGAGGTAGACGGTGTCCGCAGCCAGGACTTGCCGGGCAGAGCCCGAAGCGAGGTCCACGACGAGAACCGCGGAGCCCGACGGGCTCCAGGTGGCAACGGCAAACCGCCGACCGTCGGGCGCCCACGAAGGACAGCGATACTCGTTGACTGAATCGGTCAGCACCGGCCGAAGGCCCGAGCCGGCCGTATGGACAAGGTAGACGCCTTCATGCTCAGCCGTGCGGCCTGCCGTGAAGAGAATGGACTTCCCGTCCGGTGACCAATCGGGGAAGCCCAGTGTGCCTCCAAGCTCCGCAGCAAGCTGCCGCGGGAAGCCGCCGATTGTGTCGAGAATGTAGAGTTGATCGTGATCGTGGAACTCCCGGACATATACAATCGAGCGCCCATCGGGAGACCATTCTGGGAAACCACGCGAGCTTGCCGAGTCGCCCTTGATGAGTCGCCGCGTCGTCAGACCTGCGAGATGGAGCGCGTATGTGTCTTCGGTGCCGCCATGACGCGTGGCCTGGAAGAGGATGTCGCGCAGCTGAGTTACGTCATGCGAGCACCCAAGGGGCAAGAGCGCAGTTGCCGCGAGCGCCAGGGTCTTAAGGGACCGTACGAGAGCCACGTGGCGCTAACGCTTGCGCCCGAGCTTTGTCAGAATCAGGTCCGCCAGTTCCTCGGGCGTGACCTTGCGCAGGTCGGCGTAGGCGACCGTCGGCGCCAGCCCCGGCACTTCCGTGTCGTCAAAGCGAGCCGGAAGGATGTATTCCTCCTTCGCGACGAGGGCTCGGGCTTGTGCGTGTTGGCGCTCGTGCGTCGGAAATGCCTTCTCGACGTAGGGCTTCGAGATGAACATCACGACAAACCGCGACTGGTGCTGGTAGATGTTGGCGAGGTGGTCAACCAGATTCTTGCCCCACAGGGTGGCCGACTCGAACTTGTCGTAGAAGACGTTCACGCCGGCCCGCTTGATTGCCTCCGCCACCTGCTCCACGTAGGCACGATTCTCACCCGCAAATGAGAGCGCCACATCATAGCTTGACTTTGTGGCTGGTCGCTTTGCGGGTGGACGGCTCGGAGGCGTACTGGCCGGTGGCGGGCTCGGCTGTTGTGCGGATCGCAGGGGAATGCCGAGCGCTTGCATCTCTGCTCGCGTTTTTTCCAGCCGACCGCGTCTCTCAGCTATCTTGGCTCGAATCTTAGCCGGTAGGGTCGCGTTATACATCGACGCGTCGTTCGACATCCAACCCAGGTATTGCCGGACTTTTGCCAGTTCCCTTTCGAAATCGACCTTGGTCGTGGCCACGTCAGCACCAGCCCGCTTGTACCTGAAGTGGAGTTCCTGGCCGACGATGTCGGCGCGCGGCGGATTCAAGTCGTGTGTGCTGGACGCGAACTTAAACATGTTCGGGTCGCCGGTGAACGGTACGTAGTAGGTGACGTGAATTCCGGGTACGTAGAACGGCCTGCCCCGGTCCCGGATGTCGCGGTTGCGGTCCCCGCTTACGTCAACCTGCACCTCCTCGGCGTCAACACTAATTGCACCCTCGGTGAGCACCGGAGCATCCACCCGGAACCGCTCGGTGAACTCGGCCACGAGTTCGTCGTCAGGTTCGCGCACCAGGGCTTCGGCCTGGTACGCATCGATGACCCTGTGGATTTCGGCCAGTTGGTTGTCGAGCGTACCGCGCAGGTCGTACTGGCGGAACAATAACTCGGGTAAATCGTCGCGAGCCAACGGCCGACTCCTAGAGGGGGGGCACTCTGGGGCGCGTGTTCTATATGCCCAAGCTTTTGCCCAAACGGCCCCCGAGACGCTGGCCTGAGAGGCCCTAACGCACACGGACAGGGTGGGATTCGAACCCACGGTACCCTTGCGGGCACACCGGTTTTCGAGACCGGCCGTTTCAACCGCTCA
>Ga0137415_10007221_pt1 | contig 11007 bp, 8 predicted proteins | sample CZODoug3_1_1_16f_FD_183082 | JGI IMG/M metagenome (GOLD analysis project Ga0137415, IMG submission 183082) | Vadose zone soil fungal communities from Angelo Coast Range Reserve, California, USA - CZODoug3_1_1_16fungal (Hybrid Assembly) | ecosystem: Environmental > Terrestrial > Soil > Vadose...
GTGTTGGAGTTGGCGTCGGCGGTGGCGCTCCAGTCAGCAGCGAGTACAAAAGCCGATTGGGCGATCCGGTTCCCGGACTGGTTACGTGATTCAGGGTAGAGCCGTTAATGATCGCCGCCGACACTGTCGCCGGTGATGCGGTGGGATTCGTTTCGAGAAAGAGCGCCGCGACGCCGGCGACGTGCGGTGTAGCCATCGAGGTTCCGCTGAAAGAGGCATAGCTACTTCCCGTGATGGTGCTGAGAATGCCAACGCCCGGCGCCGCTAAATCGACACTGTTTGCTCCATAGCTGGAAAATCCCGCCTTGTTATCATTCTGATCGGACGCCGCGACGGAAATGATACTTGGCGAGTCGTAGCTCGCCGGATAGAAGGGCGTCACATCGTTATTGTTATTACTATTGCCTGCGGCGCAGACGTTAACGGCCGTTAACCACGCGCCTTAACCGTCTTTTGCGCTCTTTCCCCCATAACGGCAGGCATCACCGGCCGGCGGGCGGGCACGACCTGCCTGGGCACCCTGGGGGCGTGCCGGCTCGGCGCCAAGAGGATGTATCGGGGGCGGAACCTCATGAATGCGCAGACCAACCTGCTCTCCCAGCTCGACGATGCGCTTGGCCAGTCGGACATCCTGCGGCGGGCCGAGATACTGCGGCGGGTGACCGATCTTTTCGTGGCGGGATCGGGCAGCTTCGCGGGCGAGCAGATTTCGCTGTTCGACGACGTGATGAGCCGTCTGCTCGCGGAGCTCGAGGTCTCGGCGCGGGCGAGCTTCGGCCGGCGCATGGCGGTCGTTCGCGACGCGCCGCCCCGCGTGCTGCGCGGGCTCGCGCTCGACGACGCGATCGAGGTGGCGGGGCCGGTCCTCTCGCATTCCGACCGGCTCGACGACACGACCTTGCTCGAGGGCGCCCGCACCAAGAGCCAGAACCACCTGCTGGCGATCTCGCGCCGCAAGCGTCTCCCCGAGCCGGTGACCGACCTGCTGGTCGAGCGCGGCGACCGGACGGTGGCGGTGAGCGTGGCCGAGAATCCGGGCGCGCGATTTTCCGATTTCGGCTATGCGACGCTGGTCGAGCGGGCGCAGGGCGACGGCGGCCTGGCGCTCACCGTCTGGGTTCGTCCGGAAGTTCCGCGCCAGCACATGCTCGCGCTGTTCGAGCAGGCCTCGGAATCCGTGCGGCTGCAGTTCGCGGCCGTCGACCCCGCCAAGGCCGGGCTGTTGCGTGACGCCATCGCGCAGGCGTCGAGCCGGATCCAGACCGAGATGCGCGCCCGCTCCGCCGCTTACACGGCGGCGCGAAGCCATGTCCTGGCGCTGCAGCGCTCCGGCAAGCTGGATGAGGCGCGCTTGGCCGAATTTGCCCGCAGCGGTAAATTCGACGAAGCCACGGTCGCGCTCGCGATCATGGCCGACCTGCCCATCGGGCTCGTCGAGCGTGCGCTGACCAGCCGGCGGACGGAGCAGATCCTGGTCTTCGTCAAGGCGATCGACCTCGGCTGGGAAACCGCCAAGGCGATCCTGCTGCTGCAGGCCGGCACCAAGGGCAGCTCCACGTCGGAGCTCGATCAGTGCTGCGCGACCTTCGCGCGGCTGTCGCTCGACACGGCCAAGAAGGTGATCCACTTCTACCGGCTCCGCGAGGCCGCCACGGCGCCCCGCTGAAATCCCGCATCATGGGCCCGCGACGATAACGACAACACGACGGAGTCCGCAGGCCAAGGTTGCCTGTCGGCCGCATTGCTGGCACGCTCCGCCTCATGATGTCCTGGTCGCGTCCTTGGGTCGCCGCGGCGGCGGTGCTGGCGTTGCTGTCGGGGCGTGTCTGCGCGCAGACGGCGCGTCCGGCGGCATTGCCGGCGATCGACGTGATCGCGCAAACCCCGCTGCCGGGCAGTGCCATCGCGCGCGACAAGACGCCCGCCGATACCCAGACCTTGTCGCCGCCCGATTTCGCCGGCGAAAAATCCTGGAGCCTGCCCGAGGCGCTGCTGCTGCGGGTTCCGGGCGTCACGCTCAATGACGTCACCGGCAATCCATTCCAGCCCGACCTGCAATACCGCGGCTTCACGGCCTCGCCGGTGCTCGGCACGCCGCAGGGGCTCGCGATCTATCAGAACGGCGTGCGCGTCAACGAGGTGTTCGGCGACACCGTCAACTGGGATCTGATCCCCCAGCAGGCGATCGATCGCGCGAGCATCGTCTCCAACAATCCGGTCTTCGGCCTCAACGCGCTCGGCGGCGCGCTCGCGCTCACGATGAAGAACGGTTTCGGCTATCAGGGCGCCGAAGCCGAGCTGCGCGGCGGCTTCTTCGGCCGGCGCGCCGGCGCCGTGCAGGCCGGCGGCCAGCAGGGCGCCTTCTCGGGTTACGTCACGGCCGACGCGCTCGACGATGACGGCTGGCGCGACCGTTCGCCCTCGCGCTTGCGCCGCGTCTATGCCGACCTCGGCGCGCGCACCGACGCGTCCGAATTCCATGTCAGCTTCACCGGCGCCGCCAACGAGTTCGGCGCCGCGGCCGCGACTCCGATCGAGCTTCTCGACCGGCGCTGGCAAAGCGTGTTCACCACGCCGCAGACCACCCGCAACGAGCTCGCGTTCTGGGTCGCCAATGGAAAGTCGCAGCTGTCCGACGCGCTGACGCTCGAAGGCAATCTCTACTTCCGCAGCTTTCGCCAGCGGCATGTCGACGGCAACACGGCCGACTTCGGCAATTGCGCGCCCCCCAACGGCTTCCTGTGCCTCGACGATGACTTGCTGACCGCGTCCGGCGGCAGTCCGATTCCGGCGCTGCCCGCGGGCGCGGTGCCGGGTTCGCTCGACCGCACCGCGACCTCGGCGCAAAGTTTCGGCGGCACCCTGCAGGCGACGGCCACGACCCGATGGCTGGGCCGCGGCAATCGGCTCGTGGCCGGCGCCAGCGTCGACCGCGGCAATGCGCGCTTCAATGCCGCGAGCGAGGTCGGCACCATCGGGTCGGACCTGTTCGTGACCGGCACCGGCGTGGCGATCTCGTCGCCCGCCGCCGGCATCGCGCCCGTCGACCTCGCCAGCACCACGACCTATACCGGCTTCTATGTGACCGACACCTTCGAGTTGACCTCCGCGCTGTCACTCACCGCGGGCGGGCGTTTCAATATCGCGCAGATCCGGCTGGACGATCAGCTCGGCGGCGATCTCGACGGTGCGCATCAATTCAGCCGCTTCAACCCGGTCATCGGCGCGACCTATCGGATCCAGCCGAGCCTCGTCGCCTATGCGGGCTACTCGGAGGCCAACCGCGCGCCGACGCCGACCGAGCTCGGCTGCGCCGATCCGGCGCGCCCCTGCCTGCTCGACAATTTCCTCACCGCGGATCCCGCCCTGAAACAGGTCGTGGCGCGCAGCATCGAGACCGGGCTGCGCGGCGAGGCGAGCGCGCCCTTCGGGCGGCTCACTTTCGCGCTCGGCCTGTTTCGCACTGACACGGCCGACGACATCATCAGCGTGGCAAGCCCGATTCCAGGACGCGGTTTCTTCCAGAATGGCGGCACGACGCGCCGGCAGGGCGGAGAGGCGAGCGTGTCCTATCGGTCGAGCCCCTGGCTCGTCAGTGCCGGCTACAGCTATGTCGACGCGACCTTTCGCGACGCCCTGACGCTGTCGTCGCCGAACAATCCGGCCGCCGTCGACGGATTGATCGCGGTCATGCCCGGCGACCGTATCCCGCTCGTTCCGCTCCACCGCCTGAAGGGAACCGTCGAATATGCGGCGAGCCCGCAATGGACGCTCGCCGCCGACCTGGTGGCGGTCGGCAGCCAGTATCTGCAGGGCGATGCCTCGAACCAGAATCCGAAAATTCCGGCCTATTGGATCGTCAATCTGCGCACGAGCTATCAGGTCCGTCCCGGGGTCGAGCTGTTCGGCCTCCTGCAGAACGCTTTCAACCAGCGTTATTATACGTACGGCACCTTTTTCGACCCGACGCTGATCCCGGGACTCAATCTGTCTGACCCGCGCACCCTGGTGCCGGGCGCCCCGCTCGCCGCCTATGCGGGGCTGCGGGCAAGGTGGTAATGCCGGCCGCTTGAACCCGCGAACATCATGATGAAATCCGAGCGTCGCGTCGATTGCTGGCTCGCCCCCGCGCTGTTTGCGATCGGCTTCATGCTGGTGTTTCGCGGCTGGCTGTTCACCGGCTTCGACGGCGCCATTGGCGACCTGGAGGACGGCTATATCGCGATCGCGCTGGTCGAGCATTGGCACCACGTGTTCACCGGCGCCGCCCATTGGACCGATCCGGTCTTCTTCCATCCGCAGCCCGGCACGCTCGGCTATACCGACGCGTTTTTCCTGCTCGGCTCGGTCGCGGCGCCGCTGCGCGGCCTCGGCGTGGATAGCTTCACGGCCTACATGCTGGCTATGGCGGCGCTGGCGGTTGTCGGCTTTTTCGGCTTCCAGCGCCTGGCCACGCGCCATTTCGGCCTGCCCGCCGGCGCCGCGGCGATCGGCGCCTTCCTGTTCTGTTTCGGCAATGTCGACGCCGTCAAGCTGATCCACATGCAGACCTATTGCGCCATGTTGCTGCCCGGCCTGTGCGACCTCGTGTTGTCGGGCTGGCGCAGCCAGCGCCGCAGCGCGCTCCTCGGCGCCGCCGCGGGGCTGCTCTATGCCGCCTTGTTCCTCACAAGCTTCGAGACCGCCTGGTTCTTCGGCTGCTACCTGCTCGCCTTGGTGTTGCTGCATCCCGCCATTTTCGGCCTCGCCGCCACCCGCGCGCTGGCAGCCGAGATGGCGACGTCGCGGCGGCCGCTGATGCTGGCCGCGGCCGGCGGTTTTGCGGTCGGCATCGTGCCGTTTCTCATGCTCTATCTTCCGGTGCTGCTCTCCGGACGCAGCCGCGATTTCGCGGAGGTCGCCGCCATCATGGCGCAGTGGCGCGACCTCGCCAACGTCACCCCGGAAAACGCGGTCTGGGGTCCGCTCCTGAAATGGCTGACCATCGCCGGTCGTCCCGATCGTCCGGCGTGGGAAGCGGAGCTCGCCTTCACGCCCGCCGTGATGGCGGTCTTTATCGCCGGGATGACCATGCTGGCGTGGCGCGTGCGCACCGCGCCTGCCGAGCGCGACCGCTATCTCCTGATGCTGGGCGCGGCGGTCGTGGTTTTCTGGCTGCTGCAAATGGATTATTTCGGCTTCCGTCCATGGCGGGCGATCTGGGCGCTGGTGCCGGGCGGCAGCGCGATCCGCTATACGTTCCGCTCGCAGCTGGTGGCCAATCTCTTCGTTGGTCTCGTGGCGGCGCGCGTGCTCGCCGGCATGATGAGCCGGCCGGGCCTGACCGTGCTGTGCGGCTTCCTGGTGATCGAGCAGATCAATCTGGTGTGGCCGCCGACCGTGTCGCGGCGCGCCGCGCTCGCCTGGATCGAAGCGGTCCCGCCGCCGCCGGCCGGCTGCCACGCCTTTTATCTGGCGCCCGGCGGCGCGCCGGGCGGCCCGATCGCGCCCGATCGCCAGGCCGCTGCCATGCTGTTTGCGGAAATTCGCAACATTCCGACCGTCAACGGCTATTCGAGCTGGTTCCCCGACGGCTGGGCGCTCGACGACCCGGAAAGCCCCGCTTATCCGGCCGCCGTGCGCGACTGGGCGCAGCGCCGCGGCGTCGCGCAGGGATTATGCGCGCTCGACCTGCCGGCGGGGCGCTGGACGCCCGGGCTGCCGTGACCTGATCCGACCCGAGGGCCTTGTCGCCGCTCCGTCACGTCGGGCGCGGCAACCGGCTGATGACGTCCACAATGGCGGCCACGTCGTGGTCGGCCATGCCGTCGGCCCGCGCTTGGTCGAACAGGCCGACGGCGCGGTCGAGCATGGGCGTGCTCACCCCGAGCTCCGCCGCCATCTTCCTGATGGGCCCGAAATAGTGCGACAGCACCTCGATGCTGCCCTGGGCGGGCAGGAATTTTCCTTCCGCCATCCACGGCGCGCGGATCGCGAATTGGGGCGAGCCGCCCGCCCCGCTGCCGACCGCCTGGATGAGCGGCTTGATGTCGATCCCGGTCTTGAGCGCCAGCGCCATCGCCTCGGCGACCGCGGTCACGTTGAGGGTGACCAGGAGATTCGCGATCAGCTTGACCTGGATCGACGAGCCGAACTTGCCGAAATAGGTGCAGGCGTCGCTGAAGCTCTTGACGACCTCGGCCGCGGTCCTGCACGCGGCCTCGTCGCCCGACAGGAAGACCGCCGATTTGCGCTGCGCCACCATGCCGGGAGTTCCGCTGATCTCGCCGTCGATGAAGACCGCTCCTTTGGTCGCGAGCCGGTCGCGCTGGCGCAACTTGACCTCGACCGGATAGGTGCCGAGCTCGAGAACGATCTGGCCCTTGCGGATTTCGGTCAGCAGGCCGCGCGGACCGGCGACCACGTCGTCGAGCGCCGCCTCGGAAGGCAGGCAGGAGATGACGAGGTCGCTGTCCTGTGCGACGGCTGCGGCCGAGCCTTTCGGGATTCCGCCGGCGGCTTCGAACTGCGTCATCGCGCTGCGGCGGAAGCCGACGACGCGATAGCCGCCTTTGACGAGATGCTCCGCGATCGGCATCGCGATCTTGCCGAGCCCGACGACGCCGACGGTGCGGATGGACATTGCTATTCAATCCTGTAGCTGGTGTCGGAAAAATCCAGTTCCACTGTGACGCGGCCTTCCATGACGGTCCACTCGCGGATGTCGTAGCCGCGCGCACCGCTCAGCACGAAGGGATCGCTGTTGGCGAAAACCTTCGCCTCGTCGATCGACGACGCCCGGAAGATGGTCAGGCCGTCCCCCAATGACGCGCCCTGGCCCGGCGTGAACGGGCCCGACGCGAATACGACGCCGCGCTTCTCGAGCCCGATCATGTAGTCGAGATGCTTGGGAAGATCGCGTTTCACCAGATCGGGATGCCCGAGGCTCTTCCAGAGGACGACGAACAGCTGCTTCTTCAGCATCTTCGACGTCAGCGTCTCGATAACCGACTTGAATTCGGCAGACACGGTCGACTCCACGCTCAGAACGGAACGCTACGCACCACCGCGCCGGCGCGCGCGACCTATTCGAGGAAGCCGGGCGGCGGCGGATCGCCCCAATAATTCGCGGCGCCCGGGCCCGGCGTCCAGACTTTCGGCCGTTGCGGCTTGTCGCGGTGCCAGGGCCTGGGCTCAAAGTAGCCGAGATCCTCGTCATGCATCTTGTCGAGTTCGGTGAAGAGTTCGGTGATCTGATTGTCCGGGTTGCGGTGGTAGGTGAAGACATTGTGGCCGATGCCGTGGCGGCCGGGCCCCCAGATCAGCCGGATGTCGTTGCGCGAAAGATGGTCGCAGGCCGCCTCGACATGCGCCCAGTCCTTCAGCTCGAAGGCGATGTGATGCATTTTCGTGTTCTTCGCCTGGACGAAATTGACGGTGTGGTGATCGGGCCCGCAGCGCATGAAGACGAAGAAGTCGCCCATCCAGTCGGACACCCGGAAACCCAACGCCTTGGTGTAGAACGCGACCACCTTCTGGAGTTCCGTCGTCGTGAAGGCGACGTGGCCGAGCTTCTGGGGCACGATCCCCGTCGGTTGGAAATCCTGCCGCGACGTCTCGTGCTCGGCGAAAACGTCGATGCCGGTCCCGTTGGGATCCTCGAAGGAAACGAATTCCCGGATCGATGGGGCAGGGGCGCTGCGGCGTTCGGTCTTCACGCCCTGGTCCGCCAGCTGCTTCTCGAAATCCGCAAGCCCGTCGGTGGGAGCGATCTGGAAGGCGAGCCGCCGGCAGGCCGCCGCGGCGCCCTGCTTCAGCACCACCGAGTGGTGATCGAGGGTGCTGGCCAGATAGGCCGTGCCGTTGTCGCGCGCCACCAGCGCGAGGCCGAGGACGTCGGTATAATAGGCAATCTGGCGCTCGAGATCCGGCGTTTCGAAAGTGGCGTGGCTGATCTTCCTGACCCTGATCATCGACAGGCCTCCCTGCATCCGGACTTTGACCGGCCGGCTTATGGGTGTCGAGCATCTTAAGTTTGTGCATGTAGCACAACCCCGTCGCGAAGCCGGTCGTACTTCCACGGCAGTCTGTAGCAGTCTGTAGCCCGGATAGAGCGAAGCGTAATCCGGGACGGGGCATCGAAATGGCAGGCCTGATCCCGCATTCCGCGTCGCTCCATGCGGGCTACGAGGCTAGCGCGAATTTGGGCCCCCGGAGGCCGCGGCCGATGGGCTAGCCGCAACCACGGGATGAGGGTATCATTTTATCAAATGCCAGCCATCAATGGCGGCGATGCCGGAACACAAAGGGAGGACAAGATGAGACGCCAGCACCCCACTCGTCGGCATGTTCTCAAGACCGCGGCGCTCGGCTCCGCCGCGCTGATGACGGCGCCCTATGTCAGCGGCGTCCATGCGGCCGGCACGCTGAGCCTCGGCTGCTGGGACCATTGGGTGCCCGGCGCCAACAACACGCTCACCAAGCTGTGCAACGCCTGGGGCGAGAAGAACAAGGTCGAGGTGAAGATCGATTACATCACGTCGCAGGGCGAGAAGGACAAGCTCACCGCGGCCGCGGAAGCGCAGGCCGGCACCGGCCACGATATCATGTCGCATCGCGACTGGAACATTCAGGTCCACCAGCGCGTGCTCGAGCCGCTCGACGAGGTGGTGAACGAGCTGATCAAGCAATACGGCCCCATCAGCCCGGTCGCGGAATATCTCGCCCGCATCAAGGGCACGTGGCGCGGGGTGCCGACCACGGTCGGCAGCCAGGTCAAGCCCTGCCAGTCGCGCTTCGATCTCTACCAGCAGCATTGCGGCATCGATCTGCGCGACATGTTCCCGGCCGACGAGGCGAAATACGACAAGGCCAAGACCGACAAGTGGGACTGGGATCTTTATCTCAGCAGCGCCGAGCAGCTGTTCAAGGCCGGCAATCCGGTCGGCTTGCCGATGGGGCAGACGAGCGACGCGGTCGACTGGGTCGGCGCGCTGTTCAATTCCTTCGGCGTCGTCATGGTGGACGACAAGGACAACATCAGGGTCGACTCGCCCGAGACCCGCCAGGCGCTCGAATATCTCAAGAAGCTGATGGCCGTGAATCCGTCCGAGGTCTATGCCTGGGACGACGCCGGCAACAACCGCTGGATCATCTCCGGCAAGGGCTCGGGCATCATGAACCCGCCGAGCTCATGGGCGGTCGCCAAGCGCGACAATCCGACGATCGCCGAGAAGATCTGGCATCATCCGATGCCGCGCGGACCGAAGGGCCGCTTCGTCGGCCAGTTGCCGCAATTCTACGGGCTGTGGCAATTCTCCAAGAACAAGCCGGCCGCGAAGGATCTGCTGCTGCATCTCTCGCGCAAGGAGTCGGTCGCCGAGCTGGTGGAAGCCTCGTCGGGCTACGACCTGCCGTCCTTCAAGAGCATGTACGACCTCGACACCTGGAAGAAGGTCGGGCCGCCGCTCGGCACCACCTTTTCGTATCCGCCGCGCGGCGACGAGGTCACGTCGATCGCGGGACGGCCGGCGCGCCCCGAGGTCGGCGCCCAGATCTACAACCAGGCGATCAACACCGTCATGGTGGCGAAGTTCACGCAAGGCAATGAGAAGCTCGACAGCGTGATCAAGTGGGCCGCGAGCGAGCTCGAAGGCACTTTGCGGGTCTGATCTACGGCAAAGACACATGAACTGCGTGCCGCCGTGCGCGGCACGCGGCCGATCGACGGAAGAGCCTCCATGGCGGACGCCGTTCAGCAATCCTGGGTGCCGGCCCTTGCGGGCGCGCGCGAGCGCGCGCCGCCGCGCAGCGGCCTGCACCGGTTCATGCGGCGGCGCTCCACACTCGCCTTCGCGATGTGCCTGCCGCTGATCGTCATCATCGCCGGGCTGGTCGCCTATCCGGCGCTCTATTCGATCTATCTGTCGACCCTGAACAAGACGCAGACGCGCTTCATCGGGCTCGGCAATTTCAGCTTCCTGCTGTCGCGCGACGTGTTCTGGATGGTGGTGTGGCAGTCGGCGATCTTCGCGATCACGGCCGTGCTGGCCAAGGCGCTGATCGGATTGATCACCGCCCACCTCGTCAACAACCTGCCGACCAAGGGCCAGCGCAAGTGGCGCGGCATGCTGCTGGTTCCCTGGGTCATCCCGCTCGCGCTGTCCTCGCTCGGATGGTGGTGGCTTTTCGACCCCACCCATTCGGCCTTCAACTGGCTGATCGTGCTGCTGGGCGGCAACGAGATCCCGTGGCTGAGCGATCCCTATTGGGCGCGCTTCTCGGTCATCCTGGTCAACGTGTGGTACGGCGCGCCGTTCTTCCTCATTATGTACCTGGCGGCGCTCAAGTCGGTGCCCGAGCAGCTCTACGAGGCGGCCGCCATCGACGGCGCCAACGCGTGGCAGCGCTTCGTGCATATCACGCTGCCGATGATGCGCAACATCATCGCGATCACGGTGCTGTTCTCGCTCATCGTCACCTTCGCCAATTTCGACATCGTGCAGATCATGACGGCGGGCGGCCCGCGCAACATGACGCATGTGTTCGCGACCTACGCCTTCATGCTCGGCATCCGCTCGGGCGACATCCCGCTCGGCGCCGCGGTGTCGCTGTTCATGTTCCCGATCCTGGCGGTCGCGGCCGTCTTCATCCTGCGCGGCGTGCACAAGCGCGGGAGGGAGATCGGATGACCGCCACCGCCATTGCGGCGCCCGCCGTCCGCCGGCGCGCCGCGAGCCTCAGCCGCGACCGGCGCTGGGCGCTGATCGTGTCCTACGCGTTTCTCATCCTGTTCGCGATCTTCTTCCTGCTGCCGCCCTATTACATGATCGTGACCTCGCTCAAGAGCGACGGCGAGGTCGCCCGCATGGCGACCAACCCGTGGATCGTCGCGGACGGGGTGACGCTCGACCAATACAAGCTGCTGTTCACGCAGAGCGACTTTCTGGTCTTTTTCAAGAACACCGCGATCGTCACGGTCTGCGTCGTGGCCATCACCATGGTGGTGAGCATCCTGGCGGCGTTCTC
>Ga0137415_10007223_pt1 | contig 11004 bp, 10 predicted proteins | sample CZODoug3_1_1_16f_FD_183082 | JGI IMG/M metagenome (GOLD analysis project Ga0137415, IMG submission 183082) | Vadose zone soil fungal communities from Angelo Coast Range Reserve, California, USA - CZODoug3_1_1_16fungal (Hybrid Assembly) | ecosystem: Environmental > Terrestrial > Soil > Vadose...
GATCCCTGCGAGGGTCTTCTTGGACTGGCCTTCGCCGTAGGCGAACATCAGCCCTCCGACGACGATTGCGACCAGCGACAGCCCGGTCGCAATCGTGCCGGTAAAGGCGGTTTTGAGGACGTTCACTGCGTTGTCCCACGGGTCGTTCCCGGTAGCCTGGGCATACACGGGCATTGCCGTAAGGAAGAGCAGCGAAGGCGCGAGCCACCTCCGCCAATGCGCGCGCAGCGCCGCAAGGCGCGGGCGCAGACGTTTCTTGTGAATGAGTGATTGCATGTGCTCCTTTCATTTGCGTGTCGGCGAGTGGCACTCCCCGTTGCAATGTCTGGAGCGAAGGTAGGGCTGATGGGGGCTGCTTTCGGCGGAAAGATTTTCCACGCGGTGTCCCAAAAGGACACCCGAAAATGGCGCGAAGAATGGTTGGAGCGAGGGTGTAGCCGACGTCTGGCTAGTCAGGAAGAACCCGCTTCCCCGCGCAGGCTGCGCGGATATGCTCATTCCCACGATGACCAGCAAGATTCCGTGGGCGCGGCGCGGGTCAAGGTTGCGACCGTCACAACTCAGGACGATGCTTCGCCTTGAGGCGTGGCGGGCACGCGGGTACACTCACCGCAACGTGGGAATGAGTAGGAGAGGACCGCTTTGCGATCCTCTCTTTCACTCTGTCCAATCTCTGCGAGGCCGCCTCATGGAACTCAGTATCGAGTTCAATGCCGAGATACCGGCGTCCCGTCAGCAGCGCTGCCGCGCAGGTCGAGCCGCTCCCAGTGAAGGGATCGAACACCACCTCGCCGGGCAACGTGAAGCTACGAACCAATGGAGCGAGCGCCGCTACCGGTTTCTGCGTCGGATGCAGCTTGTTGCCGCTGTATGGCATATCCATCACGTCAGCCAATGGCTGCTTCGGCAGTGGCGGTCTGCCCTTTGCCAGGAGATATGCCTGCTCGTGCTGATAGCTGAGGAACCCCGCCTTCGAGCTATAGGTCTTGCGAAACACCAGGTGCCCGACAGGCTGGAAACCCGCAGCTTTCCATGCGTCGAAGAACGCATCGACCTTTGTCCATCCGTAAAACATGATGGCTACGCGGTTCTGTTTCAGCACCCGGTACGCTTGCTGCATCGCGGGCTTAAGCCAGTCTGCCTTCGCATCGTTCTGAATGGTGCGTCCATCGCGGTCGCGGTAGTTCACCAGATACGGCGGATCGGTGAGGATGAAATCGACGCTCTGTGAAAGCATCTCACGCATCACCTGGATGCAGTCGCCGTGCGTGATGGTATTGGTGAGCTGATGTCGAATTGAACTTTGTGCTTGCATGGTCTTGATCTCCTTTGTGGTCCCGGAGTGATCTCGCAGGACACACACCCGGAGGGCGAGAGAGATGGCTGCTCCCAAGACTGGCGGGATGCTTTTTCGGGGGGGGACCTTTAGGGGGAGCCGAAACCCGTCTGCCAGATCGCGCTACTTTTCAAGCGAAGATTGATCGTCATGGCAGACGAAGCAGAATCCGGCCTGTCGCCGGGCGCAGCCTGCACTTCTCTCGCGGTGCCTGAGAGAACATGCAGGACACAAGGAAACCGCCAGCTTCACAAGCACAGGAATTGCTACCCGGCTCCCATCAGAGCATGGCAGTGTACATGCCTTGTAGTGCAGAAGAGTCCGGGCGTAACGCTGTATAATGGTAGCATTACGGAATCGGAAGAACGGTGGCTGTTTGTATGGGCGCTTACTTGCCGGCAATGATCCTTTGTGCTCGATCGAGCGCGGCGAGGGCGACAAAACTACTGAGGCTGCGGCGTTCCAGCTTTGCCGCCTTCTCCAGCAGTTTCCGTTCTTCCTGGGTGTAGTAGGAAAACACTTTCGCTCCAAGCGAGGTCTTGCCGGTGCGCCGGGAAGGAATGTGTTCCTCTTTGGCCACCGGCCCTAATGGTACTACTTCACGCTATAACAGAGGTATTATGCACACGTTGTTTTGTACCGGTTGACCGGTTCGGGAAGGAATCTCAAAAGGAGTGGAATGTCATGGCTAAAGGGACACGCCAGAGCGAACAGCGGGACGAGGACAGAGCTTTGCGGAAGGCTCTGCTGTTTGAAGTATCGGGTCATAAACTCACCGACTAGGGAAAGAACGGGCTGACGCTGCGTATTGCGGCTCTTTCTCTGGAAGAGGTAATCCGCTACACACGAACCAGTCGCCCGGATTTTGAGATTACGGAACTAAAGGTCATTGACCAGATCGAAGTCCTGTCCAGTTCGGAACACCTGGGATGAGCTTTTGAAGCCCTCTGAAAGCCAAACATGGTGTCCATTTGGGACACCGCGTGGAATTTATTTCCACGATAAGCGACCCATCGCCGCCCTACTCTTGTCCTGAGACAGAACTATCATCTCCCCGAGAGTTTTATGCGACCGGATACCCGTAGCCATATTTTCAGGAAACCGATGGGTCCACAGAGATCCAGCTTGGAAGATCTGCAAGTTCCGGCTTTGGAGAAGCACTATTCTGTGACCGAGATAGCCAAACTATGGGGCCTAAGCGAGAACACGATCCGCAGAATGTTTATGGGTGAACCCGGAGTGGTCGAATGGGGCGGCGAGGAAACCCGGTTCAAGAGGGCATATAAGACGATGCGCATACCTGAGAGCGTCTTGGAAAGAGTACATCGTCGCTTGGCTAAGGTGAGTTGAGCATCGGCGTCTTATGCTATGACCGGAAGACAGTCGATTCGGTTCTCAAATGGAGCAATCCCCCATTACACCGGCGTCAACCGATGGCCGGAAAGATACCGTACTTAGCAGCCAGAAACTGTTGCAGGTCCTCCGGAAGGAAAGTAGCCAGTTCCTGCCATGTGAGCAGTTTCAGGCGGCACCGAAGTTCGAAGAAGCACACCGAGCTCATAATTCCATACCAGGCTTCCACAAGATCAGGACGGCGAGCATCACAAAAGACGCAGAAAGAGCAATCCGTGGCATAGGTCGCGAGCTTACCCCGAATCAGTTGATAGCCGCTATACCTATCGTTGCGCATGGACAGCCCCGACAAATCAAAGACTCTTTCCAGATCACGATAACGATGGATCAAGTCGAATCTGGCCGACTGGAAATCTGACTCCGTGAGCTTCGCCTCGACTAGAAGGTTATCGACTCTCATATCGATTTCGGTATTGTCTCGTCTGCCTCTTTCCAAGGGTGTGCGTGGTTTGAATCCAAACTCCGGTACCGCATTCGATTCGATCCCCAGCATTGCTCGGACGTTCGGGGATGTCATGACTTCTGGATGGCAAAAGATGTTCATGAGTAGTGCGTCGGAGCTATTTGCGCAGTCCAGTTCTTTCCACTGCCAATTGGCGCGAACTCGCGACCGCTTCGACGCGGTGTGAACTTTTTTGAGACGCCTGCTCCACTCTTGATCGCCACAAATTCTATGGTACGCAGCTGGGTGGAAGTTGCCATGCCGGCCATTGTCGTCCCACCCAAAGATGATGCCAGGAACCTGTCCATCCGTTTGTTCGTGCAGAGATCCATTTACTGACGCGAATCTGAGGCCGCGGAGACTGAGTTCACTCCGCAGACTGATGGCACTCGGGACATCGAATTTAATAGCTCGGCAGCGCGCACGGTTCCTATAATAGGCGAAGAATAGGAGAAGATTCAACGCCCTCTTAAATCAGGATCATGGACGAGCGAACGACATCCCGGAAGATCGTTCACATAGATATGGACGCGTTCTATGCTTCTGTAGAGCAGCGCGACGATCCCAATCTGCGTGGCAAACCCTTGGTTGTGGCGTGGAAGGGCAATCGGTCTGTTGTTTGTGCGGCCTCTTATCAGGCGCGGAAGTTCGGTGTGCGCTCGGCGATGCCTGCAATCACTGCTGAGCGACTGTGCCCGGAGGCCATCTTCGTTCCACCTGATTCGTGCGTTACAAAGAGGCGTCTCGAGGTGCACGAGAGATCTTCCACCTGCATACTGATCTCATTGAACCGTTATCGCTCGATGAAGCCTACCTGGACGTAACCGAGAACAAAACTGGTCTCCCCACTGCGACTCGTGTCGCGAAGACCATCCGTCAGCAGATCCGCGAGGAACTGAATCTGACCGCTTCGGCGGGTGTCGCTCCAAACAAGTCCCTTGCAAAGATTACGTCCGACTGGCGCAAGCCGAATGGCCTCTTTGTCATTCAACCTCACGAAGTACAGGACTTTCTGCTTCCTCTGCCGGTGGGACGCATTCCTGGAGTCGGAAAGGTCACCGAGAGCCAAGCCACGCCCACGCCCAGATATCTTCCTCAAGCTCCGGTATGTTCCCCATACCCCAAGCTCAACACCGCCACCGAAACAGCATAAGTGACTGACTTGAGGCAGAATCCGATCAGGTGCACCCGTTTGCGTAACTGGAGTTGTGGGTAATTGAAAGCCTCACCGGACGCTTACTCGGAATCACGATTTCCGTGAATTGCTCACGCCCAGATCGGCAGCCGGTGATCGATACCTGCTGACTGCCTGGGCGTGCTGGGCTCATGCCTATCAATGGAAGCCGCGCGATCCTGCGGATAAAAGGGATGTTGGCGACCCGCCCGCGTCAGCCTACTGGATACGGACTATCAATAGTTCAGCGGGAACACTGAGCGATATTGCATTCGCCGAAATTGCACTGGTGAAGCTAGTAGTTGACCCCGTGCCGGTACTCTCGGCTGGAGCATAAACCGTAAAAGTTCGGTTGGATGTCGTCGATATTGTGGCGTTAGCCTCTTCAGTAGTGGGGGAGATCGGAGTTTTCGTTGTGTGATTCCAGACACTCTTGTTGTTCCATATGAGAACGTACCAAGTGGCTTGGTCAGACATCTCCAACACTTGATAGCGGAGAGTAGCATCAGCGTTTAGCGAAGATATAATATTCTGCGGCGTGAAAGCCGCAGGATTTGTGTCCTTGACAAGCGACATCATGTTCTTGATTGAGTTGTAAGCCGGTTTCGGTGAACTCAGGTTGTTCTCGTCGCAATTCATGATGCCCCAGTGTGCCTCTCTGCCTGTTAACGTTGGCTCATCATAGAGTTCATATAGCGATGTTCTTGCTATACCTTGGCGGAAATGTTCAACATACAACAGCGGCTCGAAATAACCCTGGACCGTTTGATCACCATTGAAATCATAGTCATCGATGCCAGTCTCCCCGTTGTAAATGGGATTCGTGCCTGTGTAGGTCTGCGAGTCAATAATGGCGCTTGCCAATGTACCCGGAGAAGTCCCCCACGATCCCCACGCGCTATCTGGCATTGCATCGGGTAGATTGGGATAGTAGTGGCCGCCACCGTATGTACTAGCGTAGCCTGGCGCCACGTCCGACTTCAAGCCCCCACCGGTCCCGCGTGGAGTATAGTTGACACTCTGGCCGCACGGCGGAGCAACGAGCTGGACACCCGTGATGCCATTCTGTTCGAGGATGGTCGCCATCTCGGTCGTTTGCTGATAGGTGCCGCTAGGAAAGCCGGAACCGGCATAAGTTGGATGACTTAGGTCCGGCTCGTTGTTGACCTCAATGGAGTCAATGGCAGGGAGATAGGCTTTGATGTCGTTTCCGATATAGATCGAATTATCCCCGGCGATCTGGGACTGGCCAGCTGCTCCCCATGAGCCATTCCAGTCCCATGTCAAGAACGCTGTAATGCCATAGGTATTCTTTAGTGTCTTAATCTCGCTCACATAGTTTGGATCCGCAAACTTAACGCCCATCCAAGTAATGTGTGGATCGACATTTCCCAACCCATCACGAATGTGAGCGATTCCAAGGGCCTGAAGATCTGAGTTCATCATGGAATAATTGCTGTAGCATCGCTTGCCAAAGTCGGCATGAAGCTGAACGCCCGTACTGTTCCAAAAGTCGTAAGCTCTCTTGGGAGTTAGGCTGTTGGTCTGCGCTAACGCGGAAACTGTAAGCACGAGGCAGAGAGATAACGCCAGCGTGCGCCTTTTCGGAAGAGACGAAGAGTGATTTGATGATTTGCGCGCGGAGTATGTTTGTTTGTCGAACATGCTTCACCTTCTTTCGGATCACGTATTGGGCTTTCTTTTACCAGGGAGGACGTCGTCAGATGACATGTGGTGTGGAGTTAACCTCTTCGCTAGAAGGTCAGGCGCCCTCCCACTTGAAGAAGCCGTGCGGGGGAAGCTGTAGTTATCTGGCCAAAGGACGGGCTGGAGAGAGTGGTGGTTGGGGTACCGAGGCTAACCATGTTGAAGGCGTTGTTTGCTTCTGCACGAAGTTGGAAGACGATACCACGCTGAAACAGAAAGTCACGAAAAAGCCCCATATCGATTGAGCGAAAACCAGGTGACCGGAAATAGTTGCGCGGTGAGTTCCCATCCGCGCCACCAATGCCGATTCCCAACCCGGGGCCGTTCGGCGTGAACGCGGCCTTATTGATCCACTGCTTGGCAGCAACATCGCGGGGCCGATGAGGATCCAGGAATGGGCTCACCCCAGGAACCAGATTCGGGCGGCTGGCATTGGCGCTGTCGAAGTTGTTATTAGAGCCCGTGGTGACCGTGAACGGCGTTCCGCTACGGAGACGAAGGATGGGAGAAATCGTCCAGCCATTGAGAACCTGTTTCAAGAAGCGGTGGTTTCCGTCATAGTAGTCGGTGCGCCAGTTTCCCCGGATAACAGCGTTGTGGCGTATGTCAGAGCTCATCGGACTACGTTCTTCCCAAAGGTTCGCGAAATCCTGCGCGGAACCCAATCCGACCGCGGCATTATTCACGCTCTGGAAAGCATGACTCCAAATATAAAAGCCGTTCAGGCTGAAATTATGTGTGAAAGGTTTGCTGGCCACAACTTGCAATGAGTGGTACGACGCCGTTTCGTTGGACTCAATATAGCCAACTTGTCCGAGCACGCCCGGATTGTACGGACGGCGAGCATTGATACTGGCTTGAGAGGTATTCGCGCCTGGGGCATAGGGAGCGTAGTTCGCATCGATCATAAACGGCAGATGATGCGAAAGGGTGCCCACATAAGCAGTCGTCAAGACGATATTGTTTGGGAGTTGCTGTTGTACGGCAGCGTTGATTTGATAGGCTAACGGCCACTGGTAATCGTTCGCGATTGTTTCGATGGCTGCTGCGGGCAGAAAGCGCGGATTCTTTGGATCAAAAATGTACGGGAAAGGATTTCCATTGGGAAAGGAAGCTTGATTGCCGTAAACATTCGTCAAGGAGGCGATGGAATTGAATGTCTGACGTACTGAAAACGGCAGCGCATTCGATGGCTGATTCCATTCGTTACCGCTAACGTTGCCGTAGAAAATGCCGGCCGCGGCGCGGACTGCCATCTTACCGTCGCCCAACGGATCCCAAGCGACACCAACTCTCGGAGAGATGTGATGGTAGCGGTTCGGGGCAATGCCACGCGGCACACCGGAGTCACCTGGAAATAGCATCCCTTTAGGTGCACCGGGAACGACCGTTGACTGCACGTCGGGTCTGAAGGTCGCTGTTCGGTCACGCGACTCGACCGGCGATGTCTGCAAATCCCAGCGAAGACCGAGGTTCAGTGTCAGGTTCGGCAGGATTCGATAGTTGTCTTGGAGAAAGACTCCTGTGTACCAGTGACTTATGAGCAACGAGGTCGGCGAATCTTGCTCCATCGTGGCAACCTGGCCGGTGACAAAGTCGGATAGAGCGTTCCCTGTAGTTGTTGGAGCAGAGGTTGCAAATGTAAAGGAGCCAAAGTTGATGAGATTACCGACCGTCATGAGTTTATCGAGCGATTGTTCGCCACCGAAAAAGAGAGAATGTCTCCCGGCGTTGATCGTAATCATGTCACGTACGGAGTAGAAATCCGTAGTTGTGACCGGTCCAGCGCTTGCTCCACCTACATTGAAATAACCGGAAACATTGAGTTGGGGCAAAGTTTTGATTCCTTGCGTCGTAAAGCTAGAACCCAAATCGTCCAGCCCGACTCCGGTTGGCAGATTGGTGCGGCCACCCGCCACCCGGCTAAACGTGACCCACGCCTGGTTTACCATATTTTGGCTGAGAGTGTGGATTTCACTGAGATTGACGTTCTGCTGTGTGCTGATAGATTCCGTTGTCTGCCAGCTAAAATTACCTCCGCCAAAAACGTCTTGCAGGGTTTTCTGGTAGAAATAACCGACTGCGAAATGGTCCTTATCGGAAAATACCGCGTCATATTTGCCGAGGTATTCATTCTGATTAGTCGGGGCCGCAAATACTCCCCGGTACTGTTTGCCGGTATTGGGCAGGGGGATATACTTGCTCATTAAATTTGCCGCAGCTCGGTCCAGCAGAGCGGCTGGAATACAGTTCAGGGTAGGTGTCCCGCAGCCGGGACCAGCGTTGGTTCCCTTTACCTGCGTTTTTGTCCCTGGCGCATATACTTTGACAGTGTCTGCTGTAAAGTCGCCCAAACGTTCAGCGGCCGAGGGAACAGTACCTCCGGTAAGATTTTGCCCAACGATCTGCCGCAAACCTGCGTAACTGAAGAAGAAGAATGCTTTGTTGTGCCTTATTGGTCCACCTAGTCCCCCACCAAACTGATTGCGGTGAAAAGGGGCCTTTGTGATGGAATTCCAATTGGTGTCGTTAAAAGCGGTTTCACGATGAAATTCGAAGAGAGAGCCGTGGAATTGGTTCGTTCCGGATCGCGTCACGACCGTGACTACGCCGCCCGATGCCCTGCCGTACTGTGCTGAGAAGTTATTTGTTTCAACGCGAAATTCCTCTAACGCGCTTGGATTGGGAACCGAGTTGCCATAGTTGCGCAGGCTTGACATATTGAGGCCGCCGTCCAAGTAGAAACTCACAGTCGGAACGCCACCGTCTGTGCCCCCATTAATCTGCACTTGGGTAGATGGCTGGCCCACGATGAAATTTGGCTGACCATTCGGATTTGTCGTCGGGTCTGCGCTGTTGCTCATAACGCCCGGCGTCAGGGACAGTTCCGCGTACGCGTTGTGGTTTAGCAGGGGTAGGTTTTCAATCTCGCCGCGCAAGAAGGTCGTGCCAATTTCGCTCGTGGTTGTCTGTACCATGGGCGGCGCAGTCGTGACAGTGATGGATTCCACTTCACTACCGATCGAAAAGCTCATGTCCACTGTAGAAGTCGTGTCAACTGTCACCACGATATTTTCCTGCACAAACTTCTTGAACCCCGGTGCATTCGCTTCCAGGCTGTAGTGGCCGACGGGAAGGAACTGGATGAGATAAGTTCCATCGTCCTTAGCATGGGTGGACCTAGAAAACCCGGTTTCCACGTTGGTGGCATGAACCGTGGCATTGTTGACCGTTGCACCTTGGCTGTCTTTGATACTGCCGGTGATCGAACCGGTGATCTGCTGCGCAAATGAAAACGAAGCGGTCCATTCAAACACACATATCAGCATTGCTAGATTGAAGAATATGGCCGCTAAACCGTTCTTCCCCAAGCCCGGCCTCAAAACAGAGATGGCCATCCTTCTGTCCTCCCATTGCCCACCGACATCAGATTCTTGTTCTTTACGCCGCCAGCCAGTCAATGCTTCGGGATACGAGATGGGTAAGTGATATACTGTGAAGCGGAGTTGTTTTAACTGTTAAGGAAACGGCGTAAGCCTTCTATAAAGATGAGGGTGCGCGTTGATCGCTTGACTTCTCGACCGTGCTTGAGGGGATACTTGCTTGGGTGTTGGGGTTCCTTTCGTTAAGAACAAATTGCCAGATCCGGACGAGGTTGCCGAACAACTGAATCGGCTGGTGAATCATCGTTCACTATGCCAGAGTCGCCGGCTCGTCGTGTTTCTGCGGTACATCGTAGAGCGGACGATGCATGGGGAAGGCGATCAACTCAAAGAACGGAATGTAGGAACAGAAGTATTTGGCAAGGGATCTCGGTATGATCCTGCGATTGATTCAACGGTCCGCGTAGCAGCTTCGGAGCTCAGAAAGCGCCTTGCCCTGTACTATCAGGAGCCTGAGCATGCACGAGAACTCCGTTTCTCCTTACCTTTGGGAACATATACCCTGTCTTTCCAATGGCCTCCGGCTGAAGATAGCAAAGACTTTTTGGAACAGCAGGCCGTGGTCATAAGTCCACCGACACCCCCTCCTGCCTCGGACATTACAGAGCATCCTCAACCTCGTGCTCGCCGCTTGCCATGGCTATGGGCAGGAGTAACAACTTTGTTGTTAGCGATGTTTGGTTCGTTATTTCTCGTGCGAGGTGGGACTTTTAGTGATCGCACAATCGACTTATTTTGGGGGCCTTTGCTGCATACGAACAGTCCGGTTCTCGTGCTGGTCGCTGGCCACTCTTATTCGACCATGTCCATCCGAGATGCACAAAATCCTACCCGGATTCAGACTCTCGATATGTCGAGCGAAGACGGCATCAACACCGTAACCTTCGACGACATGAAATCACTCATCATCATCACGAGTTTCTTGAGCGTGCATCACGTTCCCTACGAGGTACGCGATGAAAGCACGGTGACCATCTCCGACCTTCGCAAAGGCCCGGTCGTGTTGATTGGCGCGTTTTGTAACTCCTGGGCGTTACGGCTGCTCAAGCCGATGAGATTCCATTTCGCCAACGATCCGGGGATGATCAACTATTGGATTGAGGATAGCGAATCCAAAGAAAAACCTAAATGGATCGTAAACCGCCCCAAACAACTGGCAACAAACGACTTTGTGGATTACGCGATCGTGGGCCGGTACAAAGACAACAATCTGGGCCAACCGGTTATCGTTGTTTCGGGAATCTCTGGCGGAAATAACATTAACGCTGCTGAGATGATCACGAAACCTTCCTTTCTGTCTGGCCTATTCAGTTCCTTGAGTAGCGGAAAGGCAGATCGTAACTTCGAAGCTGTTATTAGCGCTGAGAGCATCAACGGGCATGTCAGCCAGCCGCACATTGAAGCCAGCTATTCGTGGTGAAAAGAATCTTGTTTTAGAGCACCACCCGAACGCAAAGCCGATTTTACGCGAACACGACCTTGGCGTTGT
>Ga0137415_10007224_pt1 | contig 11004 bp, 5 predicted proteins | sample CZODoug3_1_1_16f_FD_183082 | JGI IMG/M metagenome (GOLD analysis project Ga0137415, IMG submission 183082) | Vadose zone soil fungal communities from Angelo Coast Range Reserve, California, USA - CZODoug3_1_1_16fungal (Hybrid Assembly) | ecosystem: Environmental > Terrestrial > Soil > Vadose...
ATCCTGTTCTTCTACGTCGCCCACCGCACCTGGCGCACCCCCTGGTGGCTGCTGGCCACCGGCGCGACGATCCTGCTAGCCGTCGATCTGCTGTTCCTCGCGGCTAACCTGACCAAACTCGTGCACGGCGCCTGGCTGCCTCTCGTCATCGCAATCGCGGCCTTCACCGTCATGACCACCTGGCAGCGGGGCCGGCACCTGGTCAGCGCCCGGCGAGCGAGCATGGAGGGCTCACTGCGTGAGTTCGTCGACGAGCTGCGCTCGCGCCCGGATCAGGTCGAGACCGTAGTGGGCACCGCGATCTTCCTCAACCGCGGCGGCGACACGGCGCCGCTCGCGCTACGGGCCAACGTCGAGCACAACCACGTCCGCCACGAACGCGTGGTGATCGTGTCCGTCCAGACCGAGACCGTCCCGCGAGTGCCCGTCGACGAACGCCTCACCATCGACGACCTCGGCCACCCCGGCGACGGGATCACCCACGTCACCGCCCGCTTCGGCTACACCGAGACTCCCGACATCCCCGCCGCCCTCGCCACCCTCACCCCCGAACAGACCGAAGGACGCCTCGACCTGGACTCCGCGACCTACTTCCTGTCCAAGATCGAACTCCGCGCCGGCCACGAACCAGGCATGGCCCCCTGGCGCAAACGCCTGTTCCTCGCCACCTCCCACATCACCGCCGACGCCAGCGAACACTTCGGCCTGCCCCGAGACCGCGTCATCCTCCTCGGCGCCCACGTCGACGTGTGAGTGCACGTGCGGCCGCTCCCGGCGGTTGACGGATGGTTGCGGCTCATACCGGAACAGGTCGAAGTGTGCTGGTCGTGTTCGTGGTGAGGGCAGCCAACCTGGGCGCAGGATCGGATCATGAGATATGACGTGGCCATCGTCGGCGGGGGTCCCGCCGGCCTCGAAGCGGCCCTGATGCTCGGGCGGGCCCGCCGACGCACCCTGCTGATCGACGCCGGCCGGCCCCGGAACGCGGTCTCCGCGTCGGTGAACGGGTTCCTGTCCCGAGACGGCGTGGATCCGGCCGAGCTGCGGCGGATCGCCCGCGACCAGTTGGCGAAGTACGACACGGTGGAGATCCGCGTCGACGAGGTCAACCACGTCGCGCCCGCCGACGCGGAGTACGCACTGTCGCTCGCCGCCGGCGGTACGGTCACTGCCCGGCGGCTGCTGCTGGCCACCGGAGCCCGCGACGAGCTCCCGCCGATCGAGGGGCTGACCGATCTCTGGGGCCAGGGCGCCTTTCCGTGCCCGCACTGCGACGGTTGGGAGGTGCGCGACGAGCCGCTCGGGGTCATCGCCACCGGACCGCCCGGTGGCCTCTTCGCCCTGATGGTGTCGAACTGGAGCAAGGACCTCGTGCTGTGCACGAACGGCCCGTCCGGGCTCGACGATCAGTTCCTCGGGCTGCTCGCCGCCCAGGGAATAGAGCTGGACGAGCGGCCGGTTGCTCGCGTGGCGGCCGAGTCCGGCGGCGTCCAGGTCGTCTTCGCCGACGACGAGCGACTGTCGCGCCGGGCGCTGTTCGTGCCGCCGCTGCTGCGCCAGGCGACGGAGCTACCTAGCCAGCTCGGCTGTGAAATGACCGAGCGGGGCCTGGTCAAGGTGACCACGTTCGGCCGGACCACCGTGCCCGGCGTCTATGCCGCGGGCGACATGGCGCACCCGGAGGGGCTGATCTTCCCGCCGCCGCTGGCCGTCGCCGCGGCCGGATTCGGGGCCATCGCCGGCGGCTCCATCGAGCGGGAGTTGATGGTCGAGGACCTCGGCCTGCCACCGTCGCTGCTCGGCTAGCGCAGAGCGCCCTCGGCGGCCAACTCGACCACTTCGTCGTACTGCATCGCCCGGCCGATCCGGTAGTGCGACGCGAACGCGTCGGCCCCGACCTGCTCAGTGGCCACCTGGCGGAACTGCTCGTCCAGCGCCAGGTCGTAGGGCCGGAGCACGAACACGCCGCGTTCGACGAGGGTGTCGGCGGCCCCGAGGAGGCAGGCGGCGACCGCGCCGGCGGATCGCCGGCTCGCCACCCCGGCCAGGAAGAGCAGCGCGACGCCGAGGCAGTTCCGATCCTTGAGAAGGCCCATTGCCGCGGCCGCCGGACGGAGCAGATCGTCGGCCCGATCGAGGTCGCCCATCGCGAACGCGATGCGCGCCCGCATGACCGGGATCGACCCGAGGCTCCACGGCGCGGCGGAGTTGCCGACCTCGGCGACGCATCCGACCAGTCGCCGATCCGCGTCCACCAGGTGACCGTCGATCAGGTCGAAGAGGGACCGCATGCTGGCGGCCCGGACGACGACGTCCGGGATGCCCAGCTGCCGCCCGAGCGCGGCGGCCTCGTCGAGTGCTCTGGCCGACTCTTGTCGCCGCCCCTCCAGGCCGGCCAACGAGCCACGGAACACGAGCATCCAGGCCAGGGTCTCTCGATCGCCCGCCTCGCTCGCCAGCCGGGTGGCGGTGGCCATCATCTCGGCGGCGCCGTCGAAGTTTCCCTTGGGCACCTGCAGGCACTGCTTGGTGAACAGCAGCTTGGCCCGGGCCACCGGGCTCAGGGATTCCTCGTGGGCCAGCGCCGCGCCGGCCAGCATCTCCTCCTCGTCGAAGGGGACGCCGGCCCACCCGACCATGCACAGGGCGAAGCAGGCATGCGCGGTGCCCTCCAGGTCGCCGTGGTCGAGCGTCCAGCGCAGCGCGTCGCGCACGTTCGGACGGTCCAGGTTGAGCCGCGCCAACCAGTCGAGCTGCGCCGGGCTCCAGATCTCCTTGGCGCCGCGCAGCAGCAGCTCGTGATAGTGGGCGGCGTGGCGGGCCTGGATCGCGGGCTGTTCGCCGCTTTCGGCGAGCCGGTCCTCGGCGTAGGCGCGGATGGTCTCCAACATGCCGAAGCGGGCCTGGCCGGACTGCGCGTCGGGGACGACGAGGCTGGCGTCGACGAGCCCGGTGTGCAGCTCGAGCGCGGCCGACGGGTCGAGCTGCGCGACCACCGACGCATCGTCCATCGCCCAACCGCCAGGGAAGGCGGCCAGCCGGCGGAACAGGTCCTGCTCGGGCGGGTTCAGCAGGTCGTGGCTCCAGCTGACGGTCTGCGCGATCGCCTGCTGGCGCTCCGGCAGGTCGCGGGCGCCACCGGTCAGCACGCTGAGCGGCCGGTCGAGCCGGGACAGCAGCGCTTCGGGCGGCAGCACCCGGGTTCGGGCCGCGGCCAGCTCGATCGCCAGCGGCAGCCCGTCCAGACGCCGGCAGAGATCGCCGACCACCCCGGGGTCGGCCCGCCCGACGTCCGCCGCGGCCTCCGCGGCCCGCGCCCGGAACAGCAGCACCGCCGCGTCGAGCTCCAGCGGAGCGACGGGAAACACCTGCTCGCCCCGTAGCCGCAACGGCGACCGGCTCGTCGCCAACACCTGCAGCCGCGGGGCCGCCTCCACCAGCGCGGCCAGCTCCGGGGCGACGTCCGGTAGATGTTCCAGGTTGTCCAGGACCAGCAGTACCCGGCGGGCGTGCAGGTACCCGTGCACCACGCCCCGGATCGTCTCGCCGCCCGGGTCCTGCACGTCGAGGCAGCGGGCGATCGCCGGCATCACCAGGTCGGGGTCCGGGATCGAGGCGAGCGGGACGAACGCCACCCCGTCGGCGAACCGGTCGGCCAGCCGCTGCGCCAGCTCCAGCGCCAGTCGCGTCTTGCCGACGCCGCCCGGGCCGGTCAGGGTCAGCAGGCGACTCGTCCCGCCGAGCACGAGCTGTTCCGCTGAGCGGACCGCATCGTCTCGCCCGACGAGCGAGGAGGTCACTGCCGGCGGCAGGGTTCGCCGGCCGCGGGGCGTGATGCCGGCCTCCAGGGCGGCGCGGTCGCCGTCGCTGAGGCCGAGCACCGTGGCCAGGACGCGAACGGTGTGCGGATACGGGCGCCGGCGCTGGCCGGTCTCCAACGCGCTGATCGCCCGGGCGCTGAGCCCGGCTCGCGCGGCCAGCTCCTCCTGGGTCAGTCCGGAACGCGTGCGGAGCCTCCGCAGCGCGGCGCCGAACGGCTCCTCCATGACAGGCACGGCTCCAGTGTGCCGTTGATCGACCTGGACACCAGGTCTTCGCGCCGGGTGGGCTGTCGAGGGGCCGGCCTCGGGGAGGCTCTCGCTTGAAGCGTCGTACCGACTCTGTGCGTCCTCGGGTCCGCTTCCCGGGTGCGGTTGCGTTCGGGATTTGAAGAGCGCAGCGACGGAGAGCGTCCCTGCTCACTTGCCGTCCGCTGCCGGCTGCCGATCTCCGCGTTTTCTTCCTGCTCACTTGCCGTCCGCTGCCGGTCTCCGCGTTTCTCTCGCCTCATTTCCCGCTCAGGCCCTTCCGCCCCTCATCCCCTTCGGCTTCGCCGAGATTCTCCTTATATTGCAAGGCAATAGTGCTAGACAGCTGTGCTGCCGATCATATAGAATCAGACGCATGTTCGATCCATCGACTCGCCCGCCGACGGTGCTCGACGCACTCACCGTGCCGGGCGACGTCGCGGCGTGGGCAGCCACTGTCGCACCTGGTGCTGACGTGGTAGCGCCGCTGGTCGTGATCGACCCCGCCAAGGTCGACGGCGCCGGTCAGATCGATCTGCTCGTGGCTTATGAACGGCAGATCGCGTGGCTGGCAGCTGCTCAGCAGCGGGTGCTGGCCGAGTTGGATGGGTCGGCGTCGGATTGGGACGGCAAACGAACGATCGACTACACCGACGAACAAGTCGGCGCGGCGCTACGACTGTCACCCGGGCACGCCGCGGATCGCCTCGCTGTCGGGCGGATCCTGGTCGACCGGCTGCCGACCACTCTGGACCTGCTGGACCGGGGTGAGATCACGTATCTGCACGCCAAGAAACTCGCCGAAGCGGTGGCGGCTTTCGAAGAGAAGCCCACGCGCGAGATCGAGGAACGCGTCCTACGCCGGGCGGCCGATCAAACCGTCGGCCAATTCAGCGCCTCGGTACGCCGCGCGGTTCTCGCCGCCGATCCGCGGCGGGCCGAACAACGCCACACCGACGCGTTGGCGCAGCGGCGAGTGGTGATCACCCCACAAGAAGACGGCATGGCCGAACTCTGGGCCTGGTTGCCGGCTGAAGGTGCCGCGTTGGTCAAGACCGTGCTCGACTCCCTCGCCACCACCAAAACCCCCGGTGACGGTCGAGTCATCGACCAACGCCGCGCCGACGCGTTGGTGGACGTGTTCGCCCGCGTCCTCGGTGACCCCACCCTGCCTCAACACCACGGACAGCGCCCGTCCATCCAGGTCACCATCGCCGCCTCCACCCTGCTCGGCTGCGACGAACTCCCCGCCGACCTCGACGGGTACGGACCCATCACCGCCGCCACCGCCCGACACATCGCCACCGATCAGACCGGCACCTGGCGGCGACTCCTCACCGACCCCGCCACCGGCCAACTCCTCGACTACGGCCGCAAAACCTACCGGCCGCCCAAAGCACTCACCGACCACGTCATCGCCCGAGACCGAACCTGCATCTTCCCCCACTGCCGACGACCCGCTCGCATGTGCGATCTTGACCACCGCGAAGCCTGGTGCACCGGCGGCCACACCTGCGAACACAACCTGCATCCCTTATGCGAACGGCATCACTACGCCCGACACAACGCCGGCTGGCGAGTAAGACGAACCCACGACGGCACCTACCACTGGACCGACCCCACCGGCCACCACTACGTCGTCCACCCACCCGACGACAGTTAGGTGCGAACGCTGTCGAAGGGGCAGGGTGAGCTGTGCCCTCGGAGCCGCGTCAGCGATCTCGGATGGCTGACCGGTAATACGCAGGCTGGCTGTGGAAGCGGGTGTGCCGGTCGAGATCGCTGATTCCTGGGCATGGCTGTCTGATCGCCCATCGAGGTTCTAGCGGGCGTCGACCGGTAACCGTCGAGCGATGACGCCCGGATGGGCGTTACCGGTGCGGGTCGCGGTCGCCCGCAAAGCTGAGCAGGCCCAAACCCGAGCAGGCCCAAACCCGAGCAGGCCCAAACCCGAGCAGGCCCAAACCCGAGCACGCCCCGAACAAGACGAACTCCCGAACTCCCGAACAAGACGAGCAAGACGAGCAAGACGAGCAAGACGAGCAAGCTGGCTCTCGATCTGGCCGCGGCGGCCGAGGCGCTCGGCACCAGCAGCAATACACAGGCTAGCTGTGGAAGTATGCACCGGGCGTCACGCCCGTCTCCCGGCGGAACGCGGCGACGAACGCGCTGGCGGTGTCGTAGCCGACCCGACGAGCAACGTTGCCGACCGGTTGGCTCGCGGCAAGTAGTGACAGGGCGGCCCGGATCCGGACGAGGGTGCGCCAGCGGGCGAAGCCCACCCCGGTGTCGGCCCGGAACGCCCGAGCGAGGGTTCGCGCGCTCGCCCCCACGTGCTGGCCCCAGTCGTCCAAGGTGCGCTGATCGGCCGGATCGTCGAGCAGCGCTCGGGCGACGTCCATGGCTCGCGCGTCGCGGGGCATCGGCGCGTCGATGGTGGCCACCGCCACCGGTTCGAGCAGATCGAGCAGCACGGCCTCGGCCCGTTTCCGCTGCCCCGGATCGAGCGGCGTCTCGGCCAGGTGGTGGATCAGCTCGGCCAGCACCGGCTTGGCCACGACCGGCTGGGGGGTGGTCCACTCGACGGGGCAGGCCGCCGGGTGAAGGTAGAGCGCGCGCATCGTCGCGGTGCCGTCGGCGGACGTCTCGTGGGGAACGCCGGACGGGATCCACAGGGCCCGGGTCGGCGGCAGCACCCACGTCGCGGTGTCGGTCTCCACGGTCAGAACGCCGCGAGGCGCCCAGGCCAGCTGATGCTCGTCGTGCACGTGCCGCAGGTAGCGCGTGGCCGGGCCCATCGCGAAGGTCGCGACGAGGACGGCGGACGACCCAACCTGTCCGGTAGGCGACATAGTCTGGCAGGGTACGCGGTAGACGACGTCGCGCCGAATTCCTAGCGTGGCTAGGTATGAACGAGAACCACGCGACCCTGTGCAGCAGCCCCGAGTGGGCCGAGTTCCTCCAGACCGGGGTGCTCACCCCGCTGCTCGACGGCGTCGAACTCGGCCCGCACCTGATCGAGGTCGGCCCCGGACCGGGTGCTGCCACCGACTGGCTGCGCCGGCGGGTCGAGCGGCTCACCGCGGTCGAGGCCGACGCCGCCGCCGTCACCGCCCTGGCCGAGAAGGAGGCCGGGACGAACGTCGAGGTCGTTCACGGCGATGCCACCGACCTGACGTTCCCGGACGGCGCATTCGACGCCGCCGCGACATTCACCATGCTGCACCACGTACCGACGCGGGACGGGCAGGACCGTGTCCTGGCCGAACTGGTCCGCGTCGTGCGTCCGGGCGGCGTGATCGTGGGGGCCGACAGTCTGGCCAGCGACGACCTGCGGGACTTCCACGAGGGCGACACGTACAACCCGCTCCCTCCGGCGCATCTGCTCGGACGGCTGCAAGAGCTCGGCTGTGTCAACATCACGATCAGGGTTACCGAGGGCCTGACGTTCCTCGCCCACAAAGCGGCCGCCTGACCCGATTGTGCGATATTGGGCGGCCTGACGCCGCCGAGGGTTTGCACAATCGGGGATCTGGCCAAGGAGTCAGCCCGATTTCGGCAACTGTTTGGTTGACGCACGCCGCGCGGGCCCGCGAGGCTGCCCCCATGCTTGCTCGCCGTTCGTCCGTGCTCGTCGCCGCCCTCATGGCCGCTGGGCTGACCGTTCCGCAGAGCGTGTCCGCTCACCCGGCGCAGCCCACGGAGAAACATCCAGTCGTGCTGTACAGCTCGGACGGCATGCGTCCGGACCTGATGCAGCTGTTCGCCGTAGGGGGCTCGATGCCCACCTACTCCAGCCTGATGCGCACCGGTGCCACCGGGCAGAACGGGCTGACCCAGGGCTTCCCGCCCAACACCGGGCAGGGCTGGTACACCATGGCCACCGGCGCGTGGCCGGGCGTGCACGGCAGCACCAACAACACGTTCTTCGACAACCGGCTGCCGTTCACCCAGTCGATCTCGTTCTCGTTCCACGGCAACGGGGCCAGCCCGGGCAGCGACCCGACGAACGTCCTGGAAGCCCAGTCGGTCGCGTCGTCCGCCGAGCTGGCCGGCAAGAAGGTCGCCCAGGTCGAGTGGACGGGTGGGCTCAACGCCAACATCAACGGTCCCACCGTCGACTACGCCAGCTTCTACTCGCAGCGCGGCGTGCTCGAGGCTCCGCTGAACGCGACCCACCAGTCGGGCGCGGCCGGATTCGGGTTGTCGTATCAGGTCGCAGGGTTCACCCCGGCGTCCGGCTGGACGAACGTGCCGGCCAGCAAGCGCCCGGCCCAGCAGACGACGCTGACCGTCAAGTCGACGTCCGCCGCCTTGAACCCGGATCGGACGTTCGACCTGTACGTCTACGCGACCAAGGCCAAGGGCTACGACCGGGTGCTGGTCGTCCCGACCGGGGCCGGCAAGGACGGCGCGAAGTCGGCGGCCAACCTGGTGCCCGGGCAGTACGCCCCGGTCAAGGTCCGCGGCGCGGACGGCCTGACCGGCACCGCCGCCGGCGAGACCGCGGGCTTCTACCTGAACCTGATGCGCATCGCGCCGGACCTGTCGGACTTCGGGCTGTACTTCACCTCGCTGACCCGGCCGAACGCCCACTGTGGCCAGGCCTGCGATTCGCTGCCGGCCGGCGCCCCGGGTGAGGACAAGCTGGCCAAGTACATCGCCGACAACCTGCCGCCCGCGATCTTCGGCGACTTCGCGCCGGAGGAGGCCGGCATCATCGACGAGGACACCTGGTTCGGGCAGACCGTCGGCCTCAACCAGGACTACGACCGGGCCGTCCTCAACTACGTGGTGGGCACCCTGCAGCCCGATACCGACGTGCTGCTCGCCGGCACCGACCAGACCGACGAGGTGAGCCACCAGATCCTGGCCCTGCTCACACCCACCGCCCCGGACGGTTCGGCCAACCCGTACTACGACCGGGTGGCCGGCACCGGTCCGCGCGATCACCGGGTGGCCCAGCGGCTGAACTACCTGATCGGGGCGTACCACTCGGCCGACCAGCGGCTGGGCCAGATCCGCTCGATGCTCGGCTCGAACAGCGACATCCTGGCCAGCAGCGACCACGGCTTCGCCCCGCAGTGGTATGCCGTCGACGCCCCGCTCACGCTCAAACAGCTCGGCCTGCAGGACATCGAGCAGACCGGCAACTGCCGACCCGCCGCCGCGAGCGCCCCGGGTGGCACCATCGCCAAGGCCTGCTGGGCCGGCGCCACGGCCCAGATCTACCTCAACGTCAAGGGACGTAACCCCGACGGCGTGCTCGACCCGGCGCAGTACCAGGCCACCGTCGATCGCATCGTCGCCGCGTACCAGAACCTGAAGGACCCGACCAGCGGCCAGCCGGTGGTCTCGGCGGTGTTCACCAAGGCGCAACTGTCCAATGTGGACGGCAGCGACTCGCTGAACCCGACCCGGTCCGGCGACGTGGTGGTCGTGACGAAGGTGCCCTACCAGTTCGACGGCAACACGGTCGGCACGCTGGTGGCGCCGTCGCGGTTCTTCGGCCAGCACGGGTACCTGCCCGACTACGTCGACCTGGCGCACAACATCAACATGCACGCGACGTTCGTCGCGGCCGGGCCGGACATCGTCCACAACCCGAGCGTGCGCGGGGTGACCGCCGTCGATCTGGCGCCCACGCTGGCCGTGCTCGGCGGCTTCAACCCGCCGCTGCAGGCCCAGGGCCGGGTGCTCACGAACATCATCAAGGGCGGCAGCAGGTACACGACCGGGCAGCTCCTCGGCATCAACGACGTCCACGGCAACATCACCGGCAAGGGGCTGAGCTACACCGACCCCTACACCGGCGTGAAGGACGCGGCCGGCGGCATCGCCACGCTGGCCACGTATCTCGAGCAGGCGCGGGCCGCCGAGCCGAACACCGTCACCGTCGAGGCCGGCGACATGGTGGGCGCCAGCCCTCCGGAATCCGCGCTGCTGCGCGACAAACCCACCCTGGACGCGCTGAACCTGATGGGCATCGACGTCGGCACGCTGGGCAACCACGAGTTCGACCGGGGCGTGCCCGAGATGCTGCGCCAGGTGCAGGGCGGCACGTCGTCGATCGACCCGTCGGTCACGTTCGCCGGGCAGAACTACCCGATCGTCGACGCCAACGTGATCAGCGACAAGACCGGCAAGCCACTGCTGCCGCCGTACGCGATCAAGAAGATCGGCGGTGTGCCGGTGGCGTTCATCGGGGCCACGACGATCACCACGCCGACGATCGTCACCACCGGTGCCACCGACGGCGTGCACTTCGTCGACGAGGCGACGGCTATCAATCAGTACGTGCACCAGCTGCAGCACCAGGGCGTGCACGCGTTCGTGGTGACGATCCACGAGGGTGGTTCGCAGACCACCTTCCCGGTCGGGACGGTCAACGACCGCATCGCGACGATCGCGGCGGCGCTGGATCCGGCGGTGTCGGTGGTGATCTCCGGGCACAGCCACACGATCGTCGACACCCGGGTGGGCCACGCGCAGGTCATCCAGGCCTCGTCGTTCACCCGGGCGTACGACCAGGTGCACCTGCTGCTGGACAAGTCGGCCGGCACCATCGCCTACACGTGGGGTTCGGTGCAGCCGACCTGGAACAGCACGCCGCCTCGCTCGACCGATCCGTCGGCCACCACCGTGACGCCCGACCCTGCGGTGCAGGCGGTGGTCGACGCCGCGGTGACGGCGACGAATCCGGTGACCCAGCAGGTGATCAACCACGCGTCGGCCGACGTCCCGTCCCAGCGCGAGGGCGGCTCGACGCCGGCGGGCGAGTCCCCGGCCGGCGACCTGATCGCCGACTCGCAACGCGTGTTCGCCAAGACGCAGCTGGCGTTCGTCAACACCGGCTCGGTGCGCGCCGGGCTGCTGGCCGGCGAGGTGACCTACGGCGACCTGTTCACCATGCAGCCGTTCCAGGACGACTACGTGG
>Ga0137415_10007227_pt1 | contig 11001 bp, 19 predicted proteins | sample CZODoug3_1_1_16f_FD_183082 | JGI IMG/M metagenome (GOLD analysis project Ga0137415, IMG submission 183082) | Vadose zone soil fungal communities from Angelo Coast Range Reserve, California, USA - CZODoug3_1_1_16fungal (Hybrid Assembly) | ecosystem: Environmental > Terrestrial > Soil > Vadose...
CTTGAACTGCTTCGTTCCGTCCTCGCTCGCGCCTATGAGAAACGCCAGCCTTTCCCACTCAGGCTCATTCATGCAGTGAAAAATTGGATGAGCGCCCCAGAGGCCCGGGCAGTCCTGTTAGGTTTTGGGATCAGCCAAGAAGCGATAGATTCTCACTTGAAATTGCTTGCTCAGATGAATACAAACGAGCAGTTGACATTTCCGCCTATGAATGTCCCACACCATGAACTGCTATCGCGCGGATTTCGCCTGTGATAGGGCGGCGAAGTGGAGGAGGGACGATACCAGATACGAGATATACGCATTTTCCCTGATTGCAGGTGTCCCCCGCAGTACCCATAATTTTGTCATGGGGGATAGCGATATTTCACCGCGAAACGACAGATCCTCCCAGATCAGGAACGAACCGGCGCAACTGTACAACGAGCAGACTGAGTTTTACAGAAACGGGGCTCGGGCTAAGCACATGGAAACCGAGATTGCGGAATACGAGAAGAGGCGTGAGCGTATTCGAGGATTGTTCGCAGAACTGGACGAGTTGAGAAAAGCGACAGGACCCCGCTAAAGGTAAGCTGATGAAATATGGTGCGACCTTGGCGCGAGGTCAGATCTCCGAGACAAACGATCTTGGCTCACGCCTAAGGTCGCGGACACTTAGAATGACATTCGTTCTTTTCTGGTTGCCTCAGACTGTGTACGCTACCGCTCTCTGTCTGGCAATGAATAGTGCAAACGACCCTTCTGTGATATACCCTTCCGTGTGTACGAAAGCCGCGCCAGTCGCCCCATCTGGGCTGCGCGATGACTTGGGGGCGGTTCCGTCTGGGGGAGGGTCCCCAAGTCTGCTTTTGGCCAGACCCTTATGGAAAATCAAGAAAAGTGGATGGAACTTTGCGCCCTAGCATCCAAGGAACAAGACCCGGCAAAGCTCCTGGCGCTCACTCAAGAAATCGCGCGCCTGCTAGCAGAAAAAGAGCAGCGGGTGAAAGAAATCCATCGCGTGCTGAAAGAACAAGAACAGCTTGCAACTAGCGAGTCTTCTGGCTTTAATTTCGGCTGACTGGATTGGAGTTGACATAGGTTGAAACGGAGCCCGCCAGTTTCGGCGGTGCGACCTTGTCCGTTCTACCAATTCAGAAGCAACTCTGACACAAAAATCTATGAGACCGTTGTCACCACCGTTCTTGTGAAGCAGAGTGACCAACCGGTTCTGTATGAAGTCCAGCCTTTTGCCTGCATTGTCCATGTTGCAAAGGGTTTCCTGAAGCTCCCTGCCCCATGAGCCGAACAATGCTTCCGATTCAAAAAGCTGGTTTACTGTCTCTTGCATTGGAATTCGAAATACAGGGAATGCTCCATGAGGGCAAAATTCGATCCCGATAACCCCGGTCCTCCGCGAACTGGAACGGATCCAAGCAGAACTATCTCTGTTCCCAACGAAATACACGCCCTCGCGACTTACTTGGAGCCGACCCTCGACAATGGACACCAACGAAGTCTCGTACGGAATGATCAGCTTGGGGCACCCACTCGGCACCGCCATGCTTTTATCAGCCGCGGGGAGGCCGGTTGGGCTTTCCAGGACCAAAACGATTCGATATAAGGCTGCAATTCGCGTCTGGGTTTCACGAAAGAGAGTTTCATTGCCATGCCCGTCGCGCTTTTAGATGAAGTGGCGCTTTCTTTGGTGTTCCACCGCTCTGGCCAAATCCCACAAGACCTGCCAATGAGTGGCGGATCCCCATCCAGCAGCCATCGCATCACACCATCCACATCCGGTCATGAAGTAGTTCGGACCTTGTATAGTCGTAGCTTCGGCAAAACTTTTCGCTAGTCCCCATTCCCCGTGGCGCCCCGCCACTGTCCCGCTAAATCGCACTCAGGGCCTCTTGATGGTCTTGAGAGCGAATTTCATTTCAGAGCGACAACCGCGATGTGTACTGGCTCTAGCTTTGTCGGATCAACGATCTTATCGTCCTCGAGGTTATAGATTCCAGTGTTGCCGATGAAGTAAAACTTGTTGCCCAGGATTGCGCCGGTCGTCGGATCGCTCACGAGGGCAGTGCGATATTCGAGAGTCTCGCTCCCGGTAACTTTGCGGCCATCCGGCGCAAGCTGCCATCGCATGACGCGATAGGCTCCTGTGCCATACTGCACGCCCAGAAATTCGCCCTTGTTCCAGTACAGGCCGTCAATTCCGGACAGCGTGTCGTGCGCACCAGGGTCCACATCCTCGGATTCATTAGTGAGCAAATCAACGCGAATGACGCCTAGCATGTCGGCGACAAACAGCAAATTGCTATCGCCGGACAGTGTGATGCCGTTCGGATAAAAAACAGGACGGTAGAATTTCATGTCCTTGAAGGTATGCGACGCGCGATCGAAGCGGTACACGTGATGCCCTTCTGTATCGGTCGTGAAGATTTCTCGACTGCCGCGGAGCACCAAGTCGTTCAAATCGTAAGGCATCGTACCGGGCGATGCGTATCTCTCGAGAAGTTTGCCTTGGGCGTCGAAATGCAGAAGCTCCGGACGGTGCTTCTCGCCGGCATCTGTTGAAGCCCACACGCTGTGGTCCACCGGATCCACGTGAACTCCTCCGACGGGCATCAAGTCATACGCGTCCTGACTAACAAAGTCGGACACGTTGCCATTCAGCGCAAACTTCACAATCTTCCGGCGGTGCATACTGCCCATGTAAAAGAGCCGTTTCTCGGCATCCACGGCCAGGCCCTCGGGGAAAAGGTCATTCGCGGGCACAGTGAACGCCACGTTCGCTTTGTGTACGGGAGGATAGCGGCGGTGCACCTCTTCGAGCATCTCTCGGAATTCCGGGTTTGACGCCAGCGCTCGCAGCGACCGAGATTCCCCAGGGTCGGGATCGAAACCGGCGTCGAGTGCCACGCAGTCTTTCAACAGCGCCAAAGCCTCCTGCAATTCGCCGAGGTGTGCGTATCGCCGTGCCAGCAGAAAGAGAGCCGCACCCCGGTCGGGAATCTTGGGCAGGGCGTTTTCAACCGCGCGAATTTCAGCTCGTACTTTTTGCGCGTCGGCAGGCGCAAAGAAAGCTGCCGTGGACTTTTGCTGCGAAGATGGCGCCGCGGATTTTCGCGCAAAGGAAAAGCCAATACCGCAAACGACAAGGAAACAGGCGATGGCCCTCAACGCGCGCATTTCGTCCCCCCAGGCCTAAAGACGGCTTACCATCAACCTGGTTAGCTGGTCAACCGCGGAGTGTTCCGCCTTTATGGAGTCGTAGTGTAGCAGCGTTTGTTATTGGCGGGACACGAAAGGTCCTAGCCTTGCATTGCTCAGGACATGCATGACGTTCGCGCTGGCGATACGTGCGTCTATACCGTGCCCATCTTCATGAGATTCATCTCCTCAGGGAGGCCCTCACTTTCAGTGCCCATCGGCGGTAGCAGGTGTCCCGTCTGACCATTGCTCAACCGGAATCAGAAATACGATCGACCGCTCCGGCGCATCCTTGAATGCGATGATAGGCGAGCCCGACAAGCCTGCGCCCCATGCTTTAGGATCAGCTTCAGTTGCGAAGAACATCAGGTGTGGACGCCAGTGTGCGTCACGATGGCTGAGACATGCACTTTGCCCGCTCCCTCCAGGAACGCGGCCTTGGATTCTGCGGGAACAACAAATGCATCGCCTTTTTTCATTTTGTACTCCGGTTGTGGGTGGATGCTATTGCGTGATGTTTTCCACTATCGGTTCGTGACGTTTTCCATCTAGTCTCCAAGGTCCGCGCTAGGGGCCGACAACGTCCCATCGCGACGCCAGGCCAGAAGCGACGACAGGAGACCAAGAACCACAGAAGGTCCCACAATGCTGATCGATTCCCACAAGTCTGGCTTGGCGCCCATGAGCAGGACAATACCAAGAAAAACGACGATTCGGATGCCGAGCGAGATCTTCAAGAACGGATCCTGCAGTCGGCTGAACAGTTGGGAGTTGATCGCCTTCGCGTCCGCGCAAGCCCGCCGGATCGCACGCATGCGCCTGCCAGTCAGCGCGCCGAACAGTGTAATAAGCAGAAGAGCACCAACGGCTACCTTTGGCCACGCCAGGTCTAAGGCCGACATTCGCATGGCCAAGTAGACTCCGGAAAAGAAGACGACAAGCAGTAAGCCCACGGCAACCAAGGGCAGGCCTGGAACCGGCTCAATCCAACGGCGAGTCTCGCTCAAGGAGGGGGCTCCTCTCAAATGAAACAGCGACAGAACTTCAAAACTCAAGGCAGCGAACAGACTTAGCACTGCCGTGACGTGGACGAACAGAACGAGTGAATAGAGCGTCATGTTTACCTAATTTCCGACTAGTTGCAGACCCCTACGATCTTGCGGATCGAGGAGCGATCCTCGGCCACCTTGATCATGAAATCGGCCACATCCGCGCGCGAGATTTTGAAACCGAAACGAGGTAGGTGGCCTTCTCGCACGCGATACTTCCCGGTATAGAGCTTGTCTGTGAGTTCGGGTGGGCGCACGATGGTCCAGTCGAGTTCGCTCTCCCCCAAGACCCGCTCCATGGCAGACGCATCGGCAACCGTGCGAGGAAAAAACAACCGGCCTAAAAGGTATGCTGGCGGCACGATCGAATCCCGGAATAGGAAAGCTACAGACTCAACTACGACGCGCCTGACTTCGGCACGCAGCATGGCACTTGTCAGAGCGACGGCGAATTGTTGAAGGAGGTTCGCGTCCGCTTTCGACACGGGCACCCGAGGACCGAATCCGGAAAGAACTGCATCGTGACCTTGAATGACCCGTTCAAGCTCGGCACTGTTCAGCAGATCTCCTTGCTGGATGTGGATGCGGTCCCAAAACGGCTTCATTCGATCCGGCGAGCGAACAAATGCCGTCACCGAATGACCGTGTTCGATCGCCTGCCGAACGATCTCCAGTCCCGTCCCTCCTGTAGCACCCAGTACCACGAGCTTCATGCTGCTGCCCGTTCCCGGACGCCCAGATCCCTCCAGCTCAGTGTTGATGTGGTTTCTCATATTGGGTATAGATAACTATACTGACTAAAGGATGCTATAATTTCGGCGTTGCCCAGAATAAAAAAGCGCCCCTACAAATCCTTAGTTCGCCAGCGCCAGGCAGGCGACACTCGGCGACGCATCGTCGAAGCCACCCGGCGGCTCTTGCAGAGCGAAGGCTATGCTGGAATGACCATCGAAGCTATTGCGCAAAGAGCAGAGGTATCTGCCCAAAGCGTGTATGCCATCTTCAAGTCGAAGACCGGAGTTCTCACTGAACTTCTCGATCAGTCCACCTTTGGGGCCGACTACGAGGACGCCGTACGGCAGGCGCTGAGCGCGAGCGATCCCGAAACACGTCTGCGGCTCACGGCCCCTATCGCCAGACAGATCCACGACGCGCAAAGTGCGACGTTCGATCTACTGCGAGGTGCGGGTGTGGTGGCACCCGAGCTGGCAAAACTGGAACAGCAGCGAGAACGCCTGCGCTATGAGAGGCAGGAACGAATGATCATTTCCCTGCGCGACGCGCGACGGCTTCGACCAGGACTTGATCACGGGACCGCCCGGGATATCTTTTGGATGCTTACTGGGAGGGATGTGTACCGGATGCTGGTGCGCGAGCGTGGGTGGTCTTCTCAGAAATACCAGGACTGGCTGGCCGATACCCTCGTGCACTCCCTGCTGACTCCGGGAAGATCGAGTCCAGTTCGAAGTCGGGCGATGAAGCGTGATTCATCGGTGGGGCACGGTTGATCCTGACCTAGAAACCGCCGGTCTCGCGGTGGCGCGAACAAATAGGCGACCCCACGCTGGCCGACGGCATCCTCGACCGGCTCGGTCCCCAGTTTTCCCCGCTATCGCAATCATCTTCCACAAAGGGACCCGCTAACTGACTGGAAAGAATGGGTCCTCAGGCAGGACTCGAACCTACGACCCTCCGGTTGACAGCCTCGTCGTTCTTCGCAAGTTCAACCACTTTGCGGCGCAGATGACAACCCACGAATGCGTATGAATACTGATGATTCAGAATATCGTGACCCTTGTTTGACCCATCTTTTGCTGCTGTTTTCAACCGGATGGGTTTGAGAGTTCGTGACTCTGCAGTGAAAAACCTAGCTCCGTGTGACCCGAGAGCACCAACGATAATTTCCGGACGGCGGTGGAGGGGGTCACGTCCGCGACCACTGCAAGTTCGGTGCTCGTCCGGGCACGCCCGTCGATTAGGCAGTAGAGCATACTGGCGCGTGCCCGCTCACCGATGGCAGCCGCAATTCTACAGACCGCAGCGTCTGCATTTCGTTCTACATTCATAGTTTGATCGTAAACAAAGTGTTGTTGCTGCACAACTGGCAATCTTGCCCTATATGCATCTGAGAGAGACCTCCGCCGGCGGATAAGCCGCCGCGCGACAATTGAGGGTATCGTAACGACCGGTGCAGCCCTGATTCTTGGCTGTGGAGATTCTGCCGCCACACAGACCACCAGGAGGACGCACATGACGATCAACACCTGCTTCATCCGATACCAGATTGATCCGTTCCAGCGAGAGGAGTTCAAGAAGTATGCCGAAAATTGGGGCCGCATCATTCCTCGATGCGGTGGCCACCTGGTCGGCTATTTTCTTCCACACGAAGGCACGAATGATGTGGCTTGGGGTTTGATTGCATTCGATAGCCTTGCGTCGTACGAGGCCTACCGAACGCGCCTGAGGTCGGATCGGGAAGCGCGGGCGAATTTCGCAATGGCACAGAGCAAGCAGCTCATTCTTCGCGAGGAGAGAACCTTCGTAGAAGTGGTCGACGCAACCTTCGGCCTTCCTGCGACACCGACAGGACCAAGGTGATTGCCATGTTGACGCAGTCTGAAACGGGGCCGGCGTTTCGCGCGCTCCGCGAGCGTGAGAGGGCATTCATCGGCCGAGGGGATCGTTCGCGCGTCCACCGGAGATGGCAGGAGAGCCCTCATTCACTCCGAAGACATCGCTGCCGTCGCAATAGAGGCATTACCACGCGTGAGTACGACGAAAAATCGTTGCCGATCATGGGGCCAGAAGCGCTGAGCTTCGCCGAAGTGACGGCGAAGATCGGAGCCGCAATTGGCAGACAGCTCACGTTCCAGCAGATATCCGACGAGGAAGCGGGCCAACGATATTCAACTAGCGGCGCGTTATCGGCCGAGACTGAGGCCCACGTCACGCTATGGCAGGCGATTCGCGAAGGGCGTCTAGCGAACATCACTGACGACGTCGAACGCATTCTCGGGTGCAAGCCGATCGAGTTGGATCAGTGTGAGATCGGGAACGCGGCTGCATTCCGCTGATGAAACTGGAGCCAGGTTAGACACCGGCTGCAGGGTTGTTGGACTTCGTGATCAGTACAGCTTTGAAACCGTCAAAGCGAACCCAGTAAAACTTGATAGATCGCCTCATCAACGCCAAGCCTGCCCAGCGTCACTCGGGCGGAACCAGCGCTCAGGTTCTGGGCCCTACATGGAATAATGGAATAGATGAACGGACACCGGTGGGGGGCTGAGGGCCCGCCTCTCAAAGCTTATTCGCGCGCGACAAACTCGGAGCGATTCGCATCCCTGCACGACGTTGCAGCAGAGTTACTGTACCGCTTGGAGCTGGAGTTCGACGTCGAGCGCACGGAGGGGCATGGTCTCGACCCCGAGCTGGAAGAGGGCTGCAAACTGGCGCGCCCGAGCGTAACCCTCGTGCCGCGGGACGTCGGTGCCGCGCCCATTGTCGTTGCTTTCTCGGCCTTCCCCGGGCTCCGAGTCCGTTTCGGGCGCTGGTGGACGACTGCTTTCCCGATCTGCGGATGCGACGCGTGCGATGAAACGGCCGATAGCGAAACCGAACGTTTGAAGTCACTGATCGACAACCTAACCGCGGGCCGCTTTCGGGAAGCCATTCGGATTCCCCCTGATCGAGCCGCTTCGCAGAAGTCTGAGTTTTGGTCCGCCCGGGAGCGCTGGTCACGACAGTCGCCTCTTGATCAAGCTCGCGCTCGACAGCTAGTTGCAGCAAGTGACCGGTCCTCGTACGACTGGAGGCCGTGGCCCAAACGGAGTTGACGCTCTCCATTAGCCATCTGGATGAACCCATGGATACGCTCGTTTAACACTGCGGACTTGTTCAATGTCTATGTCAGATTGGGAAGAGCTCACAACTTGCCTGAAACGTTTTTTGGGGTCAACGGTACTGGCTCGCCGTTGCGGGAGCAAGCAGTGCTCGGCCAGATCCAGATGAAGCTTGTCGAATTCGTATAAGACCTGCGCTGCCAACGCCATAGCGCCTTGCCGATGGCTGCCTTGGCGTGGGCGACAACGAGCGCGCAAAGAAGGCCCTTCAGCGGGCCATTGATCTCGCTCCGGAAGACTCACTGCTCGACGCAGGATCGAAAGCGCCCTTGCTATCCGATGAAACCAGAAATTTCAGCATCACCTGTCACTCGCCCGTGATCGGTGCTGAGCACCAAATGCGCTTCCAATCCTACAAGCGGACTTCGGGGGCGTCAGGACAACTCTTTCTGATTAGCGTCATACCGAAGAGGCTATGTATCGCCATGATCGGGAACAAAACCTCGATTCTCCGCGGAGTCGAGAGATCCCAAGCCGATCGCTGAAGCAGCAAAGAGGTTAGCCGTCCTCACAACCACCGGAAAAGATCAACAACGTCGAACGACCGATCGAAAGTTTCGACCACCCTCAGGCTCAGAGCTCACAGGCGGCTGCAAGACTGTGCGACGTTGGTTGCCTTTTGCCCTTAACTCCGAGCGGCATCGGCCTGCGGAATGGCTGCGAGCGCGAGACCTGGCACTCTCGTCATTCTTACTTGGTAGCTGCTAGCGCAATCCCGGGCATATGACCAAGAGGGGATGCGGCATCACGCACTGAAAACTTGCCGATCCACCTGGCCCAGAGGTGCACCAATGTCCAAAGCTAGCTTTCGCAGCCAAATGGACGCCGGGTCGTGGGCCACGCGGCGTGGATGGAACAGGTACTCCTGGTATTCTCCGGGATCTATAGGAGGCGGAAGCACAGCTAGTGACAATGGCCTTGCCAGAGACTCAGCCAAGCGTTTGGGAACAAATGCCACCAGATCTGCTTGAGCTACCGCTTGAAGGGCCTGTAAATAGCTGGGAACCCGCAGCACAATCTGTCTCGCTAGCCCCTCTTGCCGAAGCCAGCTATCTACCGGATCTTCCTTCAGCCCTCTACCGACAACCGCTACGTGCCTCGAACTGAGGAACGCTTTGAGGTCCTTCATTCTCGATACGGATGGATATCCCTTGCGTACGACCGTAACCTCCGTGTCAGTGAACAGAGTCTCGCGCTCAAATCCTGCAAGTTCGTTTATGGAGCAGGAAATCAGCAGATCAATGGACCCTAAGCGCTCAAGCTTCATCGACGCCGCACTCTGCCATGGCAAAACATCCAGCTTGACGCCCGGCGCCTCGGAATGCACACGGTTGACCAGGGCCGGGACAATAAGGTGGGCAACGTGGTCCTGCATCATGACCGAGAAGCGCCGAGAACTTCTTCTGGGCTCAAAAGAATCGGCCACAAAGAGAGTTTGAACTCGCTGCAAAGCTTCCGCCAACGACTCTCGCAAACCGGTCGCTCGCGGCGTCAACTCCATCCGCGAGCCCACCCGCACCAGCAGAGGATCAGCTAAGAGATCTCTGAGCCGGTTCAGGGCATGGCTAGCCGCTGGCTGTGAGAGCCCAAGCTTGCGAGCGGCGCGACCGACATGGGCTTCGGAAATCAGCGCGTCCAGTGCAACCAGCAGATTGAGATCGATCGCGGATAAATTCATGGCATGAATTGTGAACATATCATCAATCAATTAGACGAATCAAGCCGGCCGCTGCAGACTCGTTCGGAGGAGGACCCCTGCGCAAACTCGAATCCTGGCTGTTCCTCAAGCGGGCGAGATGAGTGCTCGGTCGGAATCGAATGTTTCCTCGACTGGCAGCAGTAGCATCTGCGGCTTGTGCGCTTCTAGCGCAAACGACGCCGCAAGTTTCCTCCTCACCAAACATTCCAGCACGGAGTCTCACCATGACAGAACTGAAATCGCGTCATTTGTTCACTATCACCATGAAGCTCCCTCCCATTCTAGAGTTGGGAGACACCCCTGCGGGCACTCGTCGCGTGTTCACTGTTTCCGGAGGAGAATTTACCGGCGATCGGCTTCGAGGGGAGGTCTTGCCACAAGCGGGTTCGGACCTGTTGTTAGTTCGTGCAGACGGGTCTTTTCAGCAAGATGTGCGCCTGATCCTGCGAACCGACGACGGAGCGCTGATCCTCATCACTTATCGTGGAATACGGCATGCTTCGCCGGAGGTGAGTGCTCGGATCGCTCGCGGTGAACGGGTTACTCCATCGGATTATTACCTCCGAACAGCGCCGTTTTTCGAAACCTCGGCGCCAAAGTACGCCTGGTTGAACAAGATCGTGAGCGTCGCAATCGGCGAAAGGCAATCTGACGGAGTCACCTACGAGGTCTTTGAGATTCTCTAGTCCTAGCTTAGTGCGTAAGCGTCCGAAGTTGGCCGTGGTGACGAGCCGCATGGGCATTCAAGTGTCCGCTAAGGAATGATGTGTAAGCGGTAAGGGAGATGCATCTAGCAGATGGGTCTGCCAGGGGAATCGCGCAGTTTTTTGCGCTCTACTGAGACCAGCCTTTATAGTAGCGGCATGAGCCGCATACAATTTCACAAGATCTGGGTACAGCAGTGCCGGGCGACCCGCGGCATTAAAAGGCGATTTGGCGTCAAGAGCGCGCTCGACTATCTTCTCGGGGAGAAGCTCATGAACTTTGCTGATGCGGCAGAGCAGCATCCGGAGTTTGCCGCCGAGCTTCCACGGTTCCAAGCCGCGGTGTGGAACATCTTCAACCCCTACGAGCTTGCGGGATATCTGAGTAGCCTTAAGCCTTCGAGGAGAAAAAAGCTCCAAGAGCTTCTCTACGTTGACGGTTTTTCGAGGTCGCG
>Ga0137415_10007228_pt1 | contig 11001 bp, 7 predicted proteins | sample CZODoug3_1_1_16f_FD_183082 | JGI IMG/M metagenome (GOLD analysis project Ga0137415, IMG submission 183082) | Vadose zone soil fungal communities from Angelo Coast Range Reserve, California, USA - CZODoug3_1_1_16fungal (Hybrid Assembly) | ecosystem: Environmental > Terrestrial > Soil > Vadose...
GTCAGCATCGCCAGGCCGAGCGCGGTGAAGTAGTCGCCCCAGATCAGCTCGTGCGCGGTCGCGGTGCCGCCGGCCAGGTCGTAGCAGCCGAGCCCGACACCGCCGGCGCCCGGGCCGCTGCCTCGCTGCGCGGTGTGTGCGACCTCGGCCAGCAAGTCGGTGCCGGCTCGCCGCCAGCGCGGGTCGTCGTCCAGGGTGGCGAGCGTGAGCAGGGCCACGGCCGCGATGGCCGCCGCGGAGCTGTCCGGCGGCGCCCCGGGGCGGCCCTGGTGGGCGGTTGGTAGCCCGGTACCGAAGCGGCCCAGCCAATCGGCGGCCAGCCGGCGCGCGGCGCAGGGCCGGTCGGCGTCGCTGGTGGCGCAGGGCCGGTCGGGGTCGGGGCAGGGCGGGTCGGGGTTGGAGGTGTCGTGCAGTTCGGCGTCGGCGGCGGCCAGCAGCAGCCAGGCGGCGCCGCGTGACCACCGTTGCCGGCCCAGCCGCAGGTGGGCGGCCAGGTGCCGGTGGGCCAGCCGGGTGCCGTCCGGGGGCCCGCCGGGTCGGTGCCTCGCCCAGGCCAGCAGCGGTACCACCCCGGCCGCCCCGTCGGGCTTGAGCGCGAGCGGATCCGGCCCCGGAGCCAGCGCGGTTCCCCACGGCACGGCGTCCACTCGGGGGTCGAACCCGGCGGCCAGTGCCCGGGCCGCGGCAACGGTGGTGGCGGCGGGTTCGGCGAGCCCGAGCCACCCGGCGGTGTCGCCGTACCAGAAGATCATCCCTCGGCAGCCGGTGTCCGCGTGCACCCAGCCGGCGAGTCGCTCCCGGGCGGCCAACGCCTCGGCCAGCCGCCCGGCGCCCGGTTCGGCCGCCGCGCGCAACGCGAGCAGCCCGGCCCAGAACCCACCGGCCCAGGACCCGCGCGCGGTCGTGGTCCACGTCCCGGTGTCCGGGTCGGCGAACAGCGGGAACCGGTCACCGACGTGCTCAACGGTCTGCCCGACCCGGTCGAGCAGCAGTCGCAGCGCCGGCTCGGCCCAGCCGGTCACGCGGACACCGGCTCGGCCCAGCCGGTCACGCGGACACTACCGGTTCGGCCCAGCCGGTCACGGGGCCACCGGGTCGGCGCCGGCTTGGTCGGGAGCGCGGCGGGTCGCCACCGCGAGCACGGCTGCCACCGCGAACGCGCCGGCCACCGCCGCCCATGTCCAGCCGTAGCCGGCGCGCTCGGCCAGCACCCCACCCACCGTCGGGCCGATGGCAAACCCCGCGAAGAACCCGGCCGAGACCACCGCGGCGGCCCGCCCGGCCGCCGACGGTGGCGCCGCCCGCATCACCGCCACCATGGACACCGCGTTGCCGGACACCCCGAACAGCCCGACCCCCGCGGCGGCCAGCCAGGCCAGCACCACCGGGAGGGTCGCGGTGGCCGGGAGGGTCGCGGTGGCCGGCGGGGCGGCGGCCACGAGCAGCAGCGCGGCGGCCACCGCGGCGCCACCGGCCAGCCACGGCAACACGGTGACCGAGTCGGTCAGCCGAGCGGCCAGCCTGCTCCAGCCCACCCGGCCGCCGATCCCGGCCACCCCGAGCACCGCGACCAGCGCGCCGGCTACCGCGTCCGCCAGGCCGAGGCGGGTGTGCGCGAACAGCGCAAGGTAGGTGTTGACCGTGGCCAGGCCCGAGCCGAGCGCCACGGAGAACACCGCGAGCAGTACCACCCGCGCGCCGAACGCCGGCGAACCCGACGGACCGGCCGGCGAGCCCGACGGACCGGCCGGCGAGCCCGACGGACCGGCTGGTGTGCCCGAGGGACCGGCCGGCGAGCCCGACGGACCGGCCGGTGTGCCCGAGGGACCGGCTGGTGAGCCCGCGGGGGCTGGCCCGGGGGAGCCGCCGCCCGAGCCACTCACCCGGGCGGCAGGCGGCCCGGCAAGCACGCTCACCCGGGCGGCCAGCGGCCCGGCAAGCACGCTCAGCAACGCCAGTGCCGCGACCCCCCAGCGCCAGCTGGTCACGGCGGTGAGCGCGGCGAGCGGAAGGCCGGCGAGGAAGGCACCCAGCTGCACCCCGGACTGCTTCCAACCGGTCACCGAACCGCGCCGGGCGGCAGGTACGGCGGCCACGATCACCTTGTTGGTCGTCGGATTGGCCAGTGCCTGCGGGACCGCGCCGAGCAGCACCGCGGCGAGCACCCACCAGCCCGACCTGGCCGAGGCGAGGACGGCCAGCGCCACCGCCGCAACGCCGAACAGCCCCACCAGACAACGCCGGGGGCCGACCCGGTCCACCACCGCCCCGGCCGGCACCGACATCGCCGCCGCGACCGCGAACCCGGCGCCGACCAGCGCGCCCAGCTCCCAGCGGGCCATCCGCAACTCCCGCACCAGAACCGGTCCGAGCGCTCCGAGGATGAACAGCTGCAGCATCGATACCGTCATCGCGGCCGTAGTGATGGCCGTCACCGGCGCGGTCCCTGCCCGTGTGTTGGCTGCCCGTGTGTTGGCTGCCCGTGTGTTCGCTGCCTGTGTGTTCGCCGCCTGAATGTTCGCCACATCCGCCACGTCGGCGCGCGCTGGCCTGTGGTTCCCGGGAACTAATGACCGCCGCCCTCCGACACCAGTGGAAGAAGGGCCCACGCGGGCCGGGGAGCACGCGGGGAGGCTCGATGAGTCGAACACGGGTGGGGACGACCCGCGTCGCGAGGGTGCCCTGGCTGGGGGTGCTGCTGGTCGGCGTCTTGGCGCTCGCCGGCTGCGCGAGCGGGTCGCCAGCCGCTGACCCGTCGAGTCCACCGTTGCCCTCGGTGACCGATCCCGCCGAGGTGGCGGCCGCCGTGGACGCCGCGCGGCAGCCGCTGACCTGGCAACTGTCCGCGCCGGCGATCAGCGTCGGGGCCGCCCAGCGGGGCAAGTCCGTCGCGGTCATCACCAAGGACATCAACCCGTTCATCCAGGCGGTCACGGATGGGATCGGGACGGCGGCGGGCAAGGCCGGCATGGCCACGCCGCGGTCCAACCCCGCGGCCAGCGCCTCGGACGTGTCCCGGCAGCTGTCCCAGGCCGTCGCGCAACGCGCCGCGGCGATCATCACCGTGGGTTTCACCACGGCGGAGATCGCCGCCCCGCTCGGGCAGGCCAGCGCGGCCGGGATTCCGGTCGTCCAGCTGTTCGTCACCGACCCCGGCCCGCCACCGGCTGAGGCGGCCGGCGCTGGGGTGTTCGGCTACGTCAGTCCCTGCTACACCTGCATCGGCGCGGCCATGGCGAACGTGGTTATCCACGATTCCGGCGGACACGCCGGCGTGGTGTTCATCAACGCCCCGGACGTGGGCATCGCCGCCCTGGAAGCCCGCGGCTTCACCGCTGAACTGGGTAAGACCTGCCCCGGTTGCACGGTCAAGGTGGCGGACGCGCCCATCGCGCAGTGGGGCACCCAGATTCCCGCGATTGCCGCCGCGGCGGCCGCGGATCGCGGGGTGAACTACGTGGTGCCGGTGTTCGACACCGCCACGCCCCTCGTGCTGCCGGCGCTGGCCGCCGCCGGCGCCGACCAGCGCATCAAGCTGGTCAGCTCCAACGGCGACCAGGCCCCGCTGCGCGACATGCGGGCCGGGGCCGCTCCGCGCTGGGTGGGCAACGTCGGGGTCAACGGCGAGTGGATCGGCTGGGCCAGCATGGACCAGGTGTTCCGGGCGCTGACCGGGCAACCCGCGCTGCCCGATGAGAAGATCGGCTTCCGCACCTTCACCCCGGCCAACGTCGGCGGCCTGGGCCTGGACGGCAACCCCTCGAGCTGGTATGGCGACACCGACTTCGCCGGGCAGTACCTGAAGCTGTGGGGTCTGTCCTGACCGAGGCGGGGGACCTCGGTATCAGCGCGAGTCGGGGCTCTCAGCACACCGAGTCGGGGCTCTCAGCACACCAGGTCAGTCCCGGACACGGGACACTGGTGCTGCGGGCGCGGTCGGTGAGCAAGCGGTTCGCCGGGCGCGCGGTGCTGGATGAGCTGGACCTGGACCTGCGCGGCGGCGAGGTACTCGGGCTGCTCGGGCACAACGGCTCCGGCAAGTCGACCTTCGTCAAGATCCTCTCCGGTTTCCACCGCCCGGAGCCCGGCGCCGAGCTCACCGTGTGCGGCGCGACGCTGCGTCAGGGCGCCGCGGCGGGCAACGACCCTGCCCGGCGACCGATGAGCTTCGTACACCAGGACCTGGCGCTGGTGGGCGCGGCGAGCGTCGCGGAGAACTTCGCCGTGGGTCGCTACCTGCGCGGGCGCGGCGGCGCGATCTCCTGGCGGGCCGAGCGCCGCCGGCTGGCCGCCGCGCTGGAGCGGTTCGGTATGGCGTTGCGCCCGGACCAGCCGGTCGCCGAGCTGTCCGACACCGACCGGGCGCTGCTGGCCATCGCGCGGGCGGTGGACCGGATCGCGACCACACCGCGCGGCGGGGTGCTGGTCCTCGACGAGCCCACCGCCTCGCTGCCACGTGACGGCGCGGCCCGGGTCTTCGCCGCCGTCCGGAGCCTGACCGGCATGGGGATCGGGGTGCTGCTGGTCACCCACAACATCGCCGAGGTCCAAACCCACACCGACCGGGTCGTCGTGCTGCGGGACGGGCGCCAGGTCCTGGCTTCCGGGACACCCGGGCTGAGCAGGCGGCGGCTGATCGAGGCGATGGTGCCGGACCTGGCCGCGGGCGGAGCCGTACCCATCCGAACCACCCGCCGCGCGGCGCCGAGGCCGGACGCTCGGGAGGTGCTGCTTGAGGTCCGCGACCTGTCCGGTGCCCGGGTCAGCGGGGTGTCCTTCCAGGCTCGGGCCGGCGAGATCGTCGGGCTGACCGGGCTGCTGGGCAGCGGGTTCAACGAGGTGCCGTACCTGCTCTTCGGGGCCGCGCCGGCCCGCGCCGGGGTGATCCGGCTGCGTGGATCGGAGGTGGAGCTGGCTCGGCTGAGCCCGGGGCGCGCGATCCGGGCCGGGCTGTGCCTGGTGCCCGCTGACCGGGCGCGCCGGGCGGCGGTGCTGGAAGCGCCGACCGCCGACAACGTCACCCTGGGCAACCTGGGCCGACACGTCCGCACCGGCTTGCTCCGCCGGCCCGACCTGCTGCGCCACGCCACCGGGATGCTGCGCGACGCAGGTGTGCAACCGGTCGCGCCATTGCGCGAGCTGAGCACCCTGAGTGGCGGGAACCAGCAGAAGGCGGTGCTGGCCAAATGGCTGGATCGGGAGCCGACCGTGCTGCTGCTCGACGAGCCGGTGCAGGGCGTGGACGTCGCATCGCGGGTACAGATCATGGAGCGGCTCGCCGGGCTGGCCCGGGCGGGCGCCGCGATCGTGCTGGCCAGCGTCGAGACCGAGGATCTGGCCGCGCTGTGCGACACCGTGCTGGTGTTCGCCCTCGGCCGGCTCACCGAGCGGCTGGCCGGCGTCGATCTGACCGCGCGCGGGATCCTTGACGCCAGCCACCGGGAGGCCGGGTGACTCGGCGGGTCGGCCTGTTGGCCAGCTGGCTGGTGATGATCGTGATCTTCGGCTGGCTACGCCCGGAGGAGTTCCTCAATACCGGCACCGCCAGCGCCGTGCTCAGCTCCCAGGCGCCCCTGCTGATCCTCGCCCTCGGCCTGCTGCCCGCGCTGACCTCGGGTGTCCTGGACCTGTCCGCCCCGGCGGCGCTCGGCCTGGCGGTCACCCTGGTCGGCGAGCTGAACGTGGTGCACCACTGGCCGCTGTGGGCCACCGCCGTCGCGGTGCTGGCCTGCGGGGTCCTGGTCGGAGCGCTCAACGCGGTGTTCATCGTGGCGGCCGGGGTCGATCCGATCGTGGTCACACTGGGTACCGGAACGTTGCTCGGTGGCGTGGCGATCGGGGTGAACATCGTGCCCACCGCCGGGATCAGCCCGTGGCTGGTCCAGCTCACCCGCTACCAGGTTCTGGGCGTTCAGTTGGTCTTCTACCTGGCGCTGGCCCTGGCCGTGGTCACCTGGTGGTTCGCCGTCTTCCGGCCCGCCGGGCGGCAGCTGTTCTTCGTCGGCGCCGGCCCCGAGGTCGCGGCGCTGACCGGCCTGAACGTGGCCGCCTACCGGGCCGGCGCGCTGGTCTACGGCAGCGTCGTCGCCTCGGTGGCCGGGATCCTGCTGGCCGGCACGCTGGGTTCGGCGGACCCCACCATCGGCCCCACCTACCTGCTGCCGGTGTTCGCCTGCATCTTCCTCGGCGCCACCACCATCACCCCGGGCCGGTTCAACGCCTGGGGAACGGTGATCGCCACGTACTTCCTGACCACCGGGGTGACCGGCCTGGAACTGCTCGGCCTGTCCGGCTGGGTCAACCAGGTGTTCTACGGCGCATCGCTGGTACTTGCCGCCACCGCATCGCGCATGACGGCCCGCGCGCGACGACCTCGCCTGTCACCGCGCCGGTCGGCCCGCCGGCCGAGGCCACGAGGACATCCCGCGCGACCCGAACGGATAGCCGGATCCGGCACCGTTCCACCCGGAGGGGACCTCGGTCGGGACTGAAACTCAACCAAGCGCTTGGTAGTGATCGCTATCACAGTATTGCCTTGTGTTCTGTCACTCCGTGGTCCTACCGTTCACCAACTCATCTACTCAATTCGAGCCATACTTCCAGGTCGAGATACTTGGAATGCGGAAACATGTCAATGAAGCCATGATCGAGGGGAGAAGATAATGGCGGAAAGCGTGGCGCCAAAGGAGTACGCCACGGAGGTCTCCAGCAAGAACCTGCCGGCGATGCCCTACGCGGACATCCCGGAGCCGAAGTCGCTAGGTCGGGTGCTCGGGCCGAGCGTGATCATGGCGGCGCTGGCTATCGGCTCGGGTGAGTATCTGCTCTGGCCATATATCACCACCCAGGTCGGGCTGGTTTTGCTGTGGGCGGCCCTCGTTGGCGTCAGTCTCCAGTTCTTCCTGAACATGGAAATCGAGCGCTGGACGCTCGCCACCGGTGAGACGGCGATCGCCGGATTCGCCCGGATGTGGAGACCCTGGGGCGCCGTAATGGCGATCTCCGCATTCGTCACGATCGTCTGGCCGGGCTGGGCGACCAGCGGAGCGACCGTGCTCGGTTTTCTGTTCGGATTGAGCCCGTCGGGCGCAACCTGGGTGGCGATCGTGGCATTGGTGGCGATTGGGATCACGCTCACCGTGTCACCGGTGGTCTACAACGTGGTCGAGAAGATCGAGAGCGTCAAGGTCATTGCGATTCTCTTCTTCCTTGCCGTCGTTCTGGTGGCCGGGATCAGCGCACGGGCCTGGGGCGACGTCCCCAACATCGTGACCGGGTTCGGCACCGGCCTCGGCGTGATACCCGGCGGGCTGGACGCCGCACTGGTGTTGGGCGCCATCGCCTTCGCCGGCGCCGGCGGGATCGGCAACCTGGCGCAGAGCAACTGGATCCGGGACAAGGGCTTCGGGATGGGCGCGCACATCCCGCGCATCGTCTCGCCGGTCACCGGCCAGGACGTGGCGCTCGCGGCGACCGGGAAGATGGTTCGCCAGGACGAGACGAACCTGCGCCGGTTCTGGCGCTGGTGGCGGGTGGCGAACATCGAGCAGCTGATCACGTTCTGGGCCGTGACCGCCCTCTCGATCTTCGTGTTCTCCATGCTTGCGTACTCCACCGTCTTCTTGAAGGCGCTGCCCGCGGAGGGCAACCTCAAGTTCATCGCGGGGATGGGCAAGGCGGTCTCCGAGACCGTCGGCCCGTGGTTCGGCATCATGTTCCTGGTGATCGGCGGCGTCAGCCTGCTGCTGACCGCGCTGGCGAACGTCGACTTCTGCGGCCGGGTCATCGCGGACGTGCTCAAGACGGTGTATCTCACGCGCGACAACCGGTGGAGCGAGAGCCGCCTCTACTTCGGCATCGTCTGGGCAATGGTGGTGATCGGCGTCGCAATCCTGCTCGTGGGGTTCACCCAGCCGCTTGCCCTGCTCGTGGTGTCGTCGTCGCTGAGCGGCGTGATCATGGTCGTCTACACGGTCCTGCTCATCCAGCTCAACCGGAAGGCACTGCCGGCCGCGCTCAAGGTTCATGGTCTGCGTCTCGGCGTCATGATTGTTGCCGTGTTGTTCTACGGGTACTTCTCCATCCGGCTGGTCATCTCCTACGGAGGCATGTTGTTCAGCTGACGTCCGCAACTAGAAGCGAATTGCGTCGATCGGGTTCAGTTGGGCCGCACGGCGAGCCGGATAGGTACCGGCCACCAGGCCGATGAGCAAGCTGATCCCGAAAACGGCGAGCACGGACAACCCGGAGACCCATGGTGTGCTGATTGCCGGGATGAGCCGCGGAATGAATTGATCGGCGGCTACGGTAAGGAGGGCGCCCAACACGACGCCGATCACGCCACCTATTCCGGCAATCACCACCGACTCGATCAAGAACTGCTTGACAATGGCACTGCGACGGGCGCCGATTGCCTTGCGGATCCCGATCTCCATCGTGCGCTGGGTAACCGTCACCATCATGATATTGGCGACCCCGAGTGTGCCGACGAACAGTGCGATCCCGCCGATCGCCAGGGTCAGCCAGCTGAGTAAGGTCACGTACCGGTTCAACTTCGTGACCTGGTCGAGTGTCGCCGTCAGGGTGTAGTCACGGAAGTCCGGGCCGTCCTCGACGCCGTGTTGCGCATCCATGATCTGATAGATTTCGTCGATCGCGGCGGGCACTCGGTCCGCGCTCGTCGCGACAACTCCGACTCCGTTGAGCGTATCAAGACCTCCGAAGATCGCCCGTGACGTGTTGAGCGGAATCGGCGCGAAATGGTCCTGGTCATCACCGGCCGGTGCCAAGATCCCAACCACCCGGAACGGGATCCTACCAATAGTTATATCTGATCCGAGAGCTTTCTGGGCGTCATCCTCGAACAGATAGGTGACAATCTTTGGAGAAATGACCACAACCCTGGCCTTCTCTTGATCCTCTTGCTCGGTGAACATTCGACCGGCAACTATGCTGTCATTTCGAACCTGGAGGAAATCGGGAGTCGTGCCGTTGACCGTCGCGGTGAACTCGTTGGTTCCGAACCGCACGACCGCGCTGCCCGAGCGCAGCGGCGTGACACTTTCGATGTCTGGCGCGAGGCGCTTGTTCCGCAATGCCGCGACATCGCCTTCTCGCAAGAATTTCGTCCGAGCGACGTCCGACGTCGTCGGGGTGGCCTTGCTGATCGTGATGACCCGGCTGAGGTCGCCAAACGCGGAGCTGAAGCCATCCCGCATCCCGTTCCCGAGGGCCAGCAGGACGATCACCGCCGCTATCCCGATCACGATGCCCAGCGCCGTGAGGGCAGTACGCAGCCGCGCGGCACGTATGCTCCGCAGCGCAATGGTCAGCAGCTCCTTGATATTCATGAGTAGCTCCTAGCCTGTTTCTTACCGCGCTCCAGGACACGCTCTAATACCGCAGCGCGTCGATCGGGTGCAGCCGGGACGCACGCAGCGCGGGATACACGCCGGCACACAAGCCAATGACCAGACTGACTCCGAAGGCGACGTACACCGCCGCCCAAGACAGTTCGGGGGTCCCGTATCCGGGAGCGAGGAGCGGCAGCAGCTCGCCGCCGAGCAGGACCAATCCGATTCCGCCGCCGACGCCAATCAGGCCGCCGAGGCCGGCCAGCGTGATCGACTCGATCCAGAACTGGCGAAGGATCGCGCCGCTCCGCGCGCCGATCGCCTTGCGGATACCAATCTCGCTGGTCCTCTCGGTTACCGTAACAATCATCATGTTGGCGACGCCGAGCCCGCCGATCAGCAGCGCAATGCTTGCCACGGCGAGTGTGAACCATTTGATCAGCGATATGTAGGTGCTGATCTGCTCCAGCTGAGCGACATATGTCTGCGAGGTGTAGTCGCGTTCGCCGGGATTGTCGATCCTGTGCAGCGGATCCAGAATAGCTTGAGCCTGCGCCACCGCGGCGGGCACCCGGTCCGCGCTGATGGCCATAAACCCGATGGAGGTGACCCTGTCGGCCCCGGCGAACAAAGCCCTGACCGAGCTCAGCGGTGTCAAGTTGAGTAGATCCTGATCCTGCCCCGCCGGAGCCATCATGCCAATGACGCGCATGGTGAGGCGGCCGACTTGGACTTGCGAATTCAATGCCGCGCCGGCATCCCCGTCGAAGAGCCTGCGGACGACGTCTGAGCCGAGCACGATCACCCGGGCCTTTTCCTCGGCCTCTTGCTCGGTGAACATTCGGCCGGCGGCGATGGTCCGGTTGCGCACCTCCAGGTAGCCGATCCCGGTTCCGCCCAGCATGGCCCGGAACTCCCTGTCTCGATAGCGGATCACCGCGGTCCCGCTGCGCAGCGGCGTCACCGACTCGGGGTCGATGTCCGGCGCCTTGGCTGTGTTGCGCAACGCTTGGGCGTCGGACTCGAGCAACGGGGCAGCCGCGGTACCCGGCACCCTCGGCGCGTTCTTCGTGATGGTGACCGCGCGGCTGAGATCTCCGAAGGTGGTGTTGAAGCCGTTGCGCATCCCCGTCACGAACCCGACCAAGGCGATGACCGCCGCGATGCCGACCACGATGCCCAACGCGGTCAGCACGGTGCGCAACGGCGAGGTCCGCATGCTGTGCACCGCGATGACGAGCGCTTCCTTCAGATGCATCGACACCCTCAATCTCCACGGACGAGCCGCGCCATCATCACCCGACAGTGGAGTATAGGCAAGGCTGCCCTAAATTTGACCGAGGATAGGTCGGTCACACGGGGCGCGATCGTTGATCTTGATCCGGGCATCGCCCTCGGCTGACCAGCCAGCTCCCTGTATCGGTACCGAGATGGATCTGCCGCGGTGGCTGGGATGGGGCCTGTCGGTGTTGGCGATGGTGAGAGGTGCATCACAGGCCGGACGTTGGGTTTGGTTCCGCCTCGCAACGGAATTCGGCAGCACCTACTCGAGTAGTTCAGCGCGGCCTCGTAGTTCTTATCCCACAGCGATTCGGCATCGTCCGGCGCGGTCGGATTGCGGATCCCCATCGGGTATCCCCTATTTGTG
>Ga0137415_10007230_pt1 | contig 11000 bp, 9 predicted proteins | sample CZODoug3_1_1_16f_FD_183082 | JGI IMG/M metagenome (GOLD analysis project Ga0137415, IMG submission 183082) | Vadose zone soil fungal communities from Angelo Coast Range Reserve, California, USA - CZODoug3_1_1_16fungal (Hybrid Assembly) | ecosystem: Environmental > Terrestrial > Soil > Vadose...
CGCGTGTAGTCGGAAACCTCAAAATGCGGCCAGTCCGTCGTCAGCTCGTACTGCTCGCCAACTTTGGATAAAAAACCATCGGAGGTAAATTGAATCGACTTCAGGTTCGTGGTGCCCATTGCCTTTGCAGCAGCCTCTAAGGCCTTCCGGGCATCCACAGCCTGCGCGGACGTCGTTCTGGCGCCTAGTGTAATGAGCGCAACAAAAAGAACCGCAAGAAACCAAAGGTTTCGCGTCATTTGCCTCTCCTCATGGGGAGTAGAAAATCGATTTACGCGCAAGCCGGATCCGCTGGCCGGATTGTATGGGACCACAGAATTGTTCTCCAAGCGAATTTATTGTTGCGCTGCCTGTGAATCAATGCTCAGGGCGGTGTCCCAATCAAAGTGAATGATTCACCATCCGCCCTGCGTGCCAAGTCCTGATAAACAGTGCCCCGAATCGCACCCGCCGGAAAGCCCGATCTTCCGGTAAGTGGACTGCCCGGACATAGTCGACCTGCGATGCGCTGGTGCACGGCTAGTGCGGGGATTTCTCAACATATGTTCAACTCGCGGGGGATTAAACCTCATCGGAGGTTAATCTTGGAGTAGGCAACGATACGCCCGAAAATAAGTGTATATTCGGACGCAGCTTCGAGACCGAAAAGGACATTCCCGCTCAATCTAGGAGGCATCTCATGCGACGATTTTGCTTACCAGTTGTGCTTGCAGTAGGGATTGCGATGTTGGCGTCCCTTGGATTGACTCAACAGGCCTCAACCACGGGCCCCTACAAAGTGCTGAAGACGGTCAAAGTTGGCGGCGATGGCGGCTTTGACTATGTTTACGCGGACGCTGTCGGCCGCCGGTTGTACGTTCCTCGCAGCGGCCCCACGGCCCGAATCACCGTTTTTGATCTGGATACTTTGGAGTCCGCCGGCGAGATCCCCAAGGTCAACGGACATGGAGCTGTTGTCGACCCTAAGACCAATCACGGCTTCGTAACCAGCAAACCCGTCGTGATGTTCGATTCAAAAACTCTTGCGGTCCTCAAGACCATTGATGTGCAGGGTAACCCGGATGGCATTCTGTTCGACCCGTTTAACGAGCGGGTTTATGACCTTAGCCACTCTGCGCCGTACGCAACTGTGATCGATGCAAAAGATGGTTCTATCGTTGGCACTGTCGATCTGGGCGGAGCCCCGGAACAGGCCGCCACCGACGGCAATGGCCACGTGTACGTCGATATCGAGGATAAAGGCAATATCGCGGTGCTCGACGCCAAAACTCTTGCCGTGACTGCCCATTATGATCTTTCCAGCAAAGGCGGCACGTGCGCCGGTCTGGCAATCGATGCCAAGAATCGCGTTCTTTTTGCCGCCTGCCGCGATCCACACGTGATGGTGATTCTCAACGCCGACGACGGCAACATCATCACCACCCTGCCACTCAGCGGCGTCACCGATGGCGTCGTGTTCAACCCCGCTACGATGGAAGCATTCAGCTCGCACGCCGAAGGCACGCTGACCGTGATTAAGGAAAACAGCCCCACCACCTTCGCGGTGGAACAGAACGTGACCACGATGCCCAGCGCCAAGACGCTCACGCTCGACAGCAAGACGAACCGCATCTTGCTGATCGCCGCAGTGTTTGATCCGCCTCCGGCTGGGGCGCCGCCACTCTCAAACGGACGCATTGCTCGCGGCCCCATGGTGCCCGGTTCGTTCTCCATTCTGATGGTGGCCAAGTAGACGGCCCACCGGAAAGTTCACCCTAGGCAGTGACAGCAGCGCTCTCCAGAGCACGCGGGGACACTCTGTCACTGCCGATCCTTACAACATGAGCCGCTACCTCGGATATAGAAAGCCAGTTTCCGATGAGAGGACTTATCAGGACTTGGCCGCAGAGGGCAACGCTCCTCGACTTCTCCAATCAGAATTGTCGGTTAGAATCCATGCATAGGAAAAGTTGCCATGTCCTACCGAAAATATGACATCTGGTCGAGGGAGCTCCCGGACGGGCGAGTTGTGGAATACACCTATGGCACGTTGTTCCAAGCGGAGGGAATAACAAAGTCTTGGGCCGGTGCAAAGGCTGCCGGACTGGCCCTAGCTCCAATCCAGAATTTGGCCTCAGACATGACTCGGCCTCAAATCGAGGCTCTGTTCGACCGCGATATTGTTGGGTAGCAGTACCGCTGAGCGATTTGGCGAACCAAGGTTTGGGCTGCACCCACATTCCGATAAGACTTCATGCGCCGTTGGCGCTCCACCTTGCATGAAAAAGGGGTCTGCATCAAGTCGCTCTGTAAATTGTTTATTTTCAGTCGGCGTGGGGCCATTTTCATAGCAGCGGACTTATCAGGACTTAGCTGCAAGAAGTTCGACTTCAACGCGGTATAATGCTGAGTAGGAAGTAAGTGCAGCAAGCGTTGGGTGAGCCAATGAACCGATTCAAGTTATCCTTAGCGACACTCACACTCCTCTGTTCAGGTGTATTTCTTATCGGTTCGGCCCAAGACCAGCAAACTATAGATGCGGCGGCACAGCAGCAGCGGCCGCCACGGGGACGTGGTCCTTTTCCAGGCTCTGCCAGTCCAGGCCATTCTGCTGGTCTGCCCATCCGGCTTGAACTCCTCATGCCAAGCCAAAAGTTGCGTCCCGATGAGACCACCATCGTCGATTTCATAATTACTAACATCGGAACTGAACCCATCAAACTCCCATCTTCTGTTCTCATATTCAGTTCCGAGCCGATGGACGCCTTAACTCTGTGGCTAACCTCAGAAGGGATTAAGGACCAATATCTAAACGATGGGTCAGGTCGCTTAATCAAGTTCGAGATAGTCGAAACCAGTGCGGAACTAGACAGCCGTAGCGACGAACCGAAAAGTTTCGTAGTGCTTGCTCCGAACAAGTCTATACGAGTACACGCTTCCTCACCTCAGTTGAAAGCCGGAACGCACTCGTTCACAGCGCATGCCGAACTTGGTCACATGTCGAATGGAACCAACGAGCTTATAGGGACAGCCGACTCGGAGGCAGTAACGACAACGCTTTCATCGACCAGTCCCACATCCCGATAAACGGATTATCGGAATGTGGCCCATAACGAACTTGGTAGCAAATCCCCGCTTCCGAGAAGGAGACTTTCCAGAAATTAACCGCAACAGGACGCGCAATTTGTGGATCAGTTCGATTTGGCGGGGCCGTGATTACTCGGTTCCGTTTTCGAGACTTCGGTGGCATTGATTGGGCCTATTCATGCACACTCAAAACATGGATTCAAGATCGTCCGGAAATCCAACCCGCAGTTGGACCCGGCTCGATGGCGTCGATCTGCTTCGAGCCCTCGCGATCTTCTTTGTGTTGATGAACCATGTGAACATTCGCCTGCTCCTTGCGAGAGTTCCATACCTCAAAGGGCTACCGCATCAACTCGTAAGCTCGCTTGTCTGGAACGGTCAGTTCGGGGTTCAGATATTCTTTGCGGTTTCCGGCTTTCTCATCACCTCAACAACACTTCGACGCTGGGGTTCCCTCGCTCAGGTCAGTGTGCGCGACTTCTATCTGCTGCGCTTCGCTCGCATCGCGCCATTGCTCCTCTTGTTGTTGGCTGTACTCAGTGTCCTTCACCTCGCACATTTTAATGACTTCGTAGTCCCGTCAAGAACCGGGGGTCTCGGACGGGCGCTAGTCGCCGCACTCACCTTCCATGTGAATGTACTGGAGGCTCGTCGCGGCTATCTCCCCGGCAACTGGGACATTATTTGGTCTCTGTCAGTCGAGGAGATGTTCTATCTCTTCTTTCCCCTTGTCTGCTTCGTGCTCGGTCGAAGGAAACTTCTTGTGGTGCTTCTTCTGTCGTTTGTCGTAGTAGGGCCCTTTGGACGCACGGTCCTTGCTCATGGAAATGAGGTGTGGCGGGAGTACTCCTATCTTGCAGGGATGGACGCGATTGCTCTTGGGTGTCTGACTGCTCTCTTTGTTGCACGCCGTCGACTATCACACCATTTACTTCTGACAGTTGGAAGCGTCGGCGCAGTGCTTTTGATTTTCAGCCTCTGCTTTTCGATCCGGGCAAACTCTTGGGGGCTTGACCGGAACGGCCTCAATATGACGATCCTCGCGTTAGGCACCTGCATGGTCATCATTGCCGTTGCTCAGACTGAATGGCGCAGTCCGCAGGTTCTCGCTCCATTCCTGTTGTTAGGCCAACGCAGTTATGAGGTCTATCTGACGCATATGTTTATCGTCTTCGGCCTGTTTCATTTCTTCCTGATGGCGGGCAAGCCCATGAAGGCGGTTCCGATCCTCTTCATCGCGGTCATTGGTTTTGCCGTTCTTTTGGGTGAACTCGTGGCGCGGTTTTACTCAGAACCAATGAATCGCTGGCTACGCAAACACTGGGGAGATGGACCCGAAAAACTCGGTTCCGTCAAAGGCACGGGAGAAGCAGCGCTCAACGAGAACAGCGTTCCCGTATAACGCGCTTCCAGCACATCAAACCATTCTGCCAGTCACGGATAATTCCCATGTCCCGATATGGCGTTACGCAGCGGACTAATGTAAGCCTGTGAGAAAGGCTCGCATTTCCCTCAGCACATCTGCCTCGTTCGACAAAAAGACATAATGATTGGCATGCGGCAGTATGACCACATGCGAGGAAGGCACGCCAATTTCAAACGCCTTTGCTTGGTCCTCGGTCTCAGCCGTTGGAATCGCCTCAGCAGCGGCTCGCTTGGCAGGGGTATTGAAAGTGTCGAAAGCGTATGGTGACGGATCGTGAGGATTTGCATAAATCGCAAGAACAGGAACCCGAATATCCGTGAACTTTTGTTCGCCCGCCATAATTGCTTCGCTAACGCTCGGTTGATCGAGGCGTTTACCAACGCCGCCGTCTGATTTGGATTCATGAGTCTGGCGAAGGTCGGCTTCCGGATAGTCTACTCCTCGGACACGTTTAAGATAGGCGCGAAACGCCGCGAAACTTGCAAGGTCGTCAGTACTTGGAGGAGGCGCATCTGCAATTTGCGATTGCGGGGGAAAAGCCTGTCCGTACGCTTGCTGCTCCTGAAGGTCCTTCTCAATCAACGGAAGGTCTGATTGCAACAATTCCTGCACCAGCGTTCGGTCTCGCAGACCAATCATGCCAAGCTGCAACTGGTCTAACTTCTTCCGCAGCTGCACAAGGTCGATTCCTAACGTAGCCCGCGAACGGTGATAAAACGCGTTCGAATAGCCAGCATCGAGATAGATCACGCCTGCGACCCGCTCGGCGTGTCGGGTTGCTACAGAACTCAACTCCTCCCCAGCGATGGAGTGTCCTGCAAGCACTGGTCGAACAAGTTTGAGTGCGTCAAGCACAGCAAGTACGTCGTCACCGAGCCGATCAGCTGAGTAGCCAGACGCCGGGGTGCTGGACGCCCCGAACCCTCGTCGTGTGATCCCGTAGACGTGATATTCGAAAGCTAACTTTGGCGCGAAATCGTCAAAAACGTGCGCTGTATTTCCGAGACCTGCCAGCAGAACGAGTGGCTTGCCTGATCCACCCCAATCGAGCACTTCCAGTTTCACGTTTTCGTCCACGGTTACAAACTGAATCGAGTGCGGGGAGGGATCGTGCCAAGGGACCGGCTCTTGCGCGGATAAATTCCCGGTACACCAAAACCATATCAGAGTGGCGGCACAGGCCCAACGATAATCACCCATTTACGCCTCCCGTCGATACCGAGGGAAACTCGAATCTAACATGACCACACTCAATCCGTTAGTGGAGGGATCGTGCTAATCAGGATTCCGCCTGACAAACGGCGTTCTTTAAATGTGGCCGTTCCCAGTTACCGAGAAGACGACTTATCAGGCACAATCAGCGTTAATGCTCACCGAGATGGATATCACTGCACTTAGGCGAGAAAAGTTTCCAGAAGAAAAGAAACCATATTTCAAAGTATTCCGATAGGGATCATCAATAAGAAAACCCCAATTGATAATGCGCCGAAGATCAGAGGGAAACGAACTTGCTTTAGCCCAAAGGAACTCACAACTACGGTAAGTGCAGAAAGGCCCCAAGAACCAAACAGGACATATTTCCAAGGGATTGTGCGCTGCAATGAGAGCGAAAAAGCATAAACCAGAGGAAAGACCAGGACGACCGAATTTGCAAGTAGCCCGATGAATGTGTTCACTTCCTTTTTTGAAGTTAATGGCGGACTTATTCTTACGAATCGCCACCAAGCCGCAATGATCGAGCCAATCGCCGAAATGAAGAACATTACAAACAGGCCATCGGGCATGTGTTTCCGCTCCTGTAGTGACATCCTATAAATACAGGTTGCGCGGAAAGAGAGGGATACGAAATGGTACTATTCTTATGAGTAATGCTTGGGCGATTGATCGCAACAATCCAAATTTCCTGTCCAAATATCGAATCCGCCTCTGGACCATACTCAACTCCTGATAAACGGGATTCTCGTCAACTGGGAATTTCGCAATTCCCACATTCCGAGAAGACGACTTATCGGGACTTAGCGAGCCGCTCCAAACCAGCCTCAAGGATGGCAACGCTAACTACAGGCGTTATAGGGGACAAGATTCTTGAGGCGGCCCGGCACGGGCTGGATTGGGGGGCACTGCACTTGGCCATAGCTCCAGTGTAGTGGGCGGTCCGGATCATAATAGTGCAAATAGAAAGCGAACCGCAGTGGGCCCGCGCCACGGATGCAGTCCATCTCTCTCGAATGGACGGAGTTGCCATCGGATGAAAGCAAGGCCTCATCATAGGCGCACATGAATCGATTTGGATCTCCGGTCAATGAGGGCTGGCCGAATTCAATTGTCTTGAATCGTTCATCAATGTGGCCAATGACGCCCTCAATCAGAACGAGTTTGTCGAAGTGGTCTTTGGTCTCTTCATCTGATCTGGTTACTTCCCATTGCTCCCGATACACATTCTCCGGAATGTCAGGCGCATAAACTCCAAGAACGATGAAAGTCGGTGTCGGCATACTGTTGACGAACTCCGTTGTTTGAAGGAAGTTGACTGACAGAGTCTACAATACGGCCAGGGTCTATGGCACCCACGAGGAACGGGCTGCCTAGTGGCTTGCTCTCGGGCATCCGAACCCACATTCCGATAAGAAGACTTCACGGGACTTGGCTAGCAAATCGGTAGCTCTTAAGACCGTCGGTTGTCCAGAGCTTAACGCGTCCTTCAAGGTGTACTATCGTAGTCTAGTAGGTGCGGCTGCTTCTAGAAGAAGGATTGAGCATGCTAGTTCGTACTTCCGTCCGATCCTGGGCCTTAATCCTGTCAGTGCTAATTCTCGCGTGCTCAGGACGGGCCCAATATGCAATCACAACTGTGGCTGGCGGAGCACTCCCGGCCACGCCGATTGTGGGAGTGAAAGCGTCCATAGGTTCGCCGGTAGCTATTGCCGTGGACAGTAACGGGAATGTGTATTTCACTGGCGGAATGGATTTAACAAGCGACAGTCACTGCATCTATCGGATTGATAGAAAGGGTGTGATGTCCCGAATCGCGGGAACTGGCAGGAAGGGCTACTCCGGCGATGGCGGGCCCGCAACCAGCGCACAGCTTTCCTTCCCGAGTGGTCTGGCCGTGGATTCCCTCGGAAATCTGTACATCGCCGACACTTTAAACAGGCGCGTTCGCAAGATTTCGCCCGATGGCGTCATCAGCACCGTCGCTGAGCCTCCCATTCTCCCAAAAGAAATCGCCGTCGATACTGCCGGGAATCTCTACATCATCGACATAACTAAACTCGTTCGCAAAATCTCAACGAATGGGGAGATTACGTCCGTCGCCTACAATGGCAATTATGGCGCTTCGGCAGATGTCCGGCCTGGCGGGACTGCAATATTCACGGCCGAGGGCGTGGCCGCTGACGGCGCCGGGAACCTGTATGTCGCCGAAGGCTCTAACTACCGCGTTCAGAAAGTTTCGCCCGCAGGGACAATAAGCACTGTTGCAGGCAACGGTACACGCGGATATTCGGGTGACGGCGGGCCCGCCACGGATGCACAGCTTTCCGAGCCGACGGCACTGACCATCGACCCGGGAGGCAACCTGTACATCGCTGAGTCCATGAATCGAATTCGGAAGGTCTCACCAAGCGGTGTCATTACGACCGTCGCTGGTAATGGTACATATGGCTATTCGGGCGATGGCCGACCGGCTACGAACGCACAACTTGCAGTTGCCTATGGTGTAGGCGTCGATTCCGCAGGGAACCTCTACATCGCAGATACCCAGAACAACCGCGTTCGCAAGGTTTCATCCTCTGGAGTGATAACGACAATCGCGGGCAATGGCACAACAAGCTACTCGGGCGACGGCGGGCTTGCCACGAAAGCGCAGTTGTATATGCCGAATGGTGTGGCCACCGATTCCGGTGGAAATCTCTACATTGCGGACGTCGGAAACAATCGCATTCGAAAGGTTACTTCCAATGGTGTAATCAGGACCCTTGCGGAAAGTGGCTCATCTGGCGAGGGGCGGAAGGGCGGAATCGCACCTACCGGACAGCTTTTCGGTAGTCCTAACGACGGTGTACAGCAATACTACCCTATTGGTATGGTTGTTGATTCGGCGGGTAACCTCTATGTCGCAGCAACCGGCCACCGAGTGCGCAAGGTTTCACCCTCTGGGGTGGTCGGTGCCATCGCGGTTGGCGGCGGCAGCGGTATGGCTGCGTATTCGAGAAACGATTATTACGAGTACCCACAGCTTGGGGGTACAGGGCTCGCAATCGATTCTGCCGAAAACCTATACGTCGCTGGGGGAGGGGACCGCATTTGGAAGATTTCTCCGAGCGGAGCGATTGCCGCAGTCGCCGGCAACGGCGTTCGAACCGTTCCACAAGGAGACGTTATCCTGCCGAGCTTCTCTGGCGACGGCGGGCCCGCAACCAGTGCGCAACTCGCTGGTGCTGTCGGTGTAGCGGTCGATTCCGCTGGAGAACTCTACATCGCAGATTCTGCCAACATTCGGATTCGGAAAGTTTCACAAGATGGGACGATTACCACAATTGCAGGCGGTGGCACTCAGGGCTACTCGGGTGATGGCGAGCCCGCGACAAAGGCAGCCTTTTATTTGTTGCAGGCGGTGGCCGTCGATTCCGCTGGAAATATCTACATTGCGGATACATTGAACAATCGCATTCGGAGGGTTTCACGTGAAGGCATGATCACAACCATTGCAGGAGATGGCACTCCAGGATACTTCGGCGATGGTGGGGCGGCTACGAACGCACAACTTAATTCTCCACGCGCTCTCGCGGTGGATTCGGCCGGGGACATATTTATTGCAGACAGCGGAAACAATGCAGTCCGAAAGCTGATCCCTATTGGGGACGCACGCGACAAAGCCGCGGCGAGCTCGGCGAAACCCTAGTAATTGATTCGTTGAATTCTAAATCTTCCGACCAGTCGAGCTGCTACTACGTGCGTTTCTACTCATCCGCGCTCGTTCAAGTAGCCTTCGGAACCTGCTCACATAGCTGCTGGTCTCCGGACCTAAGAATCAAGGAGCGATCTCCAAGTCCTTATAAACGGGATTATCGGCAGCTGGAAATCAGCCGAAAAAGCCACATTCCGAGAAGCAGGACTTCTCGGGATGTGGTGATAGTCGAGGGGCTAATGCAAAGCTGCAAGAAACGTTCGCATTTCGCGCAGCACGTCCGACTCGTTCGAAATGAAGACGTAGTGATTTGCACGCGGCAATCGGACCACACGCGCGGAAGGTACACCACTTTCAAAGGCTTTCACTTGAGGTTCGTCGAAAGCCGCTTCAATGGCTTCAAAGGCCGCACGTGCAACGGGATTATTGCTAGCGAACGGGCCTGGGTCGTGTGGAAACGCGACAATTGCAAGAATCGGCAGGCGTAGATCAGTGTATTTCTCTTCGCCCTCAATAATCGCTTGACGGGTGGTCGCTTTCGCGCGTTCTTCACCAACATGTCCACCCGGTTCGGACTCCCGTTGCTGACGCAGTTCGGCCTCGGGCAAAGCGATTCCATAGACACGATTTACCCAAGCGCGCCACGCCAAAAAGCTCTTGCGGTCATCAGCGGTTGGAGCGGGGGGCTGCGGCTCATTTTGTAGGTCGGGCCGCAAATCTTTCAAATCCTTCTCAAATTCCGGCAGGCTCGTTTGCAAGAGTTCCTGCACCAATGGCTTCATGTCTGAAGGTCCTCTGCCTGGCTGCAGTTGGTTCAATTTCCTTAACAACTCCTGCAAGTCGATATTTAAATTTCCCCGCGAACGATCATAAAACGCGTACCAGTAGGCGGCATCGAGGTAAATCAACCCTGCGACCCGTTTGGAGTGGTGGGTTCCTATAGAACTTAGTTCCTCTCCCGCGATGGAATGCCCCACCAGCACGGGTCGGTCAAGCTTAAGTGCGTCGAGAATCGCAAGCACGTCATCACCTAGTCGGTCAGCTGAATACCCGGTGAAAGGGACGCTGGACGCTCCAAATCCACGCCTTGTAATGCCGTAAACGTGATAATCCGAGGTGAGTTTTGGAGCGAACTCGTCAAATACGTGTGCAGTGTTGCCGAGTCCCGAAAGGAGAACCAGGGGTCGCCCCGAACCGCCCCAATCGAGCACCTCCAGTTTGACGTTGTCGTCAACCGTAACAAACTGAATGGCGTGCGGGGAAGGATCTTGCCATGGGGTGGTTTGTTGTGCCGCCAGACGCCCTGCAATCGGAAGCAGCAATAGGAAGGTGCCACTGGCCCAGAGACGTTTGACCATTTGCGTGTCCCTCTCGGTGCTGACAAGAATCGCAAACGTAACACAATCACACCATTTTAGGCCCGAAGATTCTCACTAAACGGGATTCCGCCTGAGAAACGGGATTATCGGAATGTGGTCTGACTCGCATCCGGCGGAAATTCCCACATTCCGATAAGACTTCATGCGCCGTTGACGACCCACCTTGCATGAAAAAGGGGTCTGCATCAAGTCGCTCTGTAAATTGTTTATTTTCAGTCGG
>Ga0137415_10007232_pt1 | contig 10999 bp, 11 predicted proteins | sample CZODoug3_1_1_16f_FD_183082 | JGI IMG/M metagenome (GOLD analysis project Ga0137415, IMG submission 183082) | Vadose zone soil fungal communities from Angelo Coast Range Reserve, California, USA - CZODoug3_1_1_16fungal (Hybrid Assembly) | ecosystem: Environmental > Terrestrial > Soil > Vadose...
GTGTCAGGCCATCGCTGTTGGTCTAACGAGGGGGGTTGAAATGAGTCGCAAGCCCTTCGTCACAGCTGGACAGGCCAACTACTCGACGGCCAAGGCAGGGGTCATCGGCCTGACCAAGGCCCTGTCGAAGGAGTGGGGTCGGCTCAAGGTGAACGTCAACTGTGTGGCCTTCGGCTTGATCAAGACACGCCTGACCGAAGCGGCCGCGGGAACCGGTGCGACTATCACCGTCGAGGGGAGCGAAATCAAGGTGGGAATCAACCCGGATCTCATGGTCATGCTCGAACAAAACATTCCCCTCGGGCGCGCTGGTACGCCCGATGAAGCGGCTGAAGCCGTGTATTTACTATGCACCCCTCAGTCCAACTACATCAGTGGGCAGGTGGTCGTATGCGGCGGCGGTATCTCGATATGAGTTCTCGCAAACCGCCGTAGGGAATACATGTCCGTTAATCCGTCAATCAATCCGGGAGAGGGGCTCGACTCGATGGCGCAAGAACGCGAGCCGACGCTGCTCGACTGCTTCCTCAAGTGGGAAGCCCAGCGATGCGACCGCATCTATCTGACCCAACCCTATCCGGATGGCCGCGTAGTCGATTACACCTGGGGGGAGGTGGGCAATCAGGCGCGGCGCATGGCCGGATATTTCAAGTCATTGGGTCTGCGCCCGGGCAGCCGTGTGGTGCTGCTCGGCAAGAATAGTGCCTATTGGATCATCGCTGACCTCGCCATGATGATGGCCGGTATGGTCGGCGTTCCGCTATACCCCATGGTCAGCGCCGACGCAGCACTTAATGTGATGTCGCACTGCGACGCAAAGCTACTGCTCCTCGGAAAGCTCGATGGTGCAGGCGACAACTGGCCGAGCATCCGTGACCGGCTGCCGGCAGGTATGCCGACGCTGGGCCTGCCGCAGTCACCGCGCATCGCCATCCCGCAATGGGAGGAGATTCGCGCGGAGCACGCGCCTCTACAGAGCTTGCACCGGCCCGAGCGCAACGAGCTGTGCACCATCGTCTATACCTCCGGCAGCACGGGCGAGCCCAAGGGCGTCATGCATTCATATGACAGGATGGCAGCCGTTGTTCGCGCACTCGAGGTGGACTGGTATGGCTTCAATGCCCACGATCGCATGCTGTCGTACCTTCCGCTGGCGCATCTTGCGGAGCGTGTGATGGTCGAGACTCCCTCGTTGGCATTCGGTTTCCGTCTCTTCTTTTTTGACTGCCTCGCGACTTTTAAGGCCGATGTGCAGCGTGCACGACCGACAGTCTTCATGTCGGTGCCACGGCTGTGGACCAAATTTCATCTGGCGGTGAATGAGCGGCTGCCGCCCGCGCGCCAGAGATGGTTGTTCAAATTGCCGGTGATCGCCGGCATGGTGAAGCGCAGGATTCTGCGCCAACTTGGGCTCGATCAGGTTCGCGTCGCAATCAGCGGATCGGCGCCGCTGCCCGAGCGCATTATCCGCTGGTATCGCTCCCTGGGGCTGGAATTGCTGGAAGGCTATGGCATGTCAGAGAACCTAGCGATTTCGCACATGTCGCGTCCCGGCGCGGTGCGCATCGGCAGCGTCGGACAGCCACAGCTCGGTGTTCAGGCGCGTATCGGTAAAGACGGGGAAATCGAGGTCCGCAGCCCCGGGCAGATGCTCGGTTACTACAAACAACCCGAACTCACGGCGGCGCAGACCACCACGGACGGCTTCTTCCGCACCAGCGACTCGGGGGAGATCGACGCCGATGGATTCTTGCGTATCACAGGCAGGGCCAAGGATAACTTCAAAACCGCCAAAGGCAAGTACGTCGCCCCCGCTTCAATCGAGGCGAAGCTGTTCGACCACCCGCGGTTTGAAGCCGTATGCGTAGCCGGTGCGGGCCAGCCGATGCCATTCGCTCTACTACTGCTGTCACAGGAAGCGCGCCAGGATGTGGGCGACGGAACGCTCGATCGAAGCACGTTGAGCGCCGAACTCGCGGAGTTGCGCATACGAATCAACTCCAGTCTCGAGCACCATGAAGCATTGCAGTATTTCATTGTAGTCAAGGAGCCGTGGTCGGTAGAGAACGGCATGCTTACGCCGACCCTGAAAATCCGGCGCAGCGCCATAGAGCATCACTACCTGCCCTCGGCCGAGCAATGGGCGGCGCTGCGACAGCCGGTGATCTGGGAGTAGCAATGAGTTCCAACGCCGACCTGCCCACTCCCAATTTCTCGCTCATTCCGCCACAGCAGGAGATTCTCGATCTTGCCAGCGATTTTGCGCGCAATGAGCTTTGGCCTCTGCAGCAGCGCATGGACGACGGGGAATGGTGGCCCGAACATGTGATGCCGGCCCTCGCTCAAATGGGATTTCTGGGGGTCACAGTCGATCCTGTCGAGGGAGGTGCGGGAAGTGATTTCTTCACGTCTGGCCTGATCGCACAGGGGCTTGCGCGCTGGAACCACGCGATCGCCCTAAGCTATGTCGCGCATGAAAACCTATGCCTGAACAACATCGCGCGCAATGGTTCACCGGCACTGCGCCGCCGGTATGTGCCGAGGTTGTGCAAAGGTACACTCATCGGTGCCTTGGGGCTCACAGAGCCTGGCGCCGGCTCCGATGCCCTGGGTTCCATGGCGACCACGGCGCGGCGCGAGGGCGACCGTTACATCGTCAACGGCCGCAAACTCTACATTACCAATGGGCCCATTGCCGATGTGGTACTGGTCTACGCGAAGACCGATCGCGCGCTCGGCACGAAGGGCATATCGGCACTCCTGGTGGAGAAGGGGTCGCCCGGGTTCAAGGTCGCACAGAAGCTCGACAAGGTAGGCTTCCGTGGCTCCACCACCGCGGAACTCGTGTTCGACGATTGCATCGTGCCGGCGGAAAACCTCATAGGTTCGGAGAATGAGGGCGTAGCGATCGTGATGGGAGGCTTGGACCTCGAGCGTGCGATTGTTGCGATGATCTGTGTAGGCATGGCCGAACGCTCACTCGATCTTGCCATTGATTATGCAAAGACCCGCCGGCAGTTTGGCCGCGCAATTGGCGAATTCCAACTCATCCAGGGAAAGCTCGCGGAAATGTACGTGGCGGTCGAGACCATGAAAACGTTCTGCTACCGCACGCTCGCGAGCGCAAATTCAATGGAGCTCGGTGGGGGCGGGAGAGGCGAAATCCACAAGCTGACGGCTGCAGCGATTCTGTACGCGGCAGAGCAGTGCACGCGGGTGGCGTCCGATTCGGTCCAGATCCACGGCGGTATGGGCTACATGCGCGAAGCAGAGATCAACCGCCTTTACCGCGCCGCGAAACTCCTCGAGATCGGTGCGGGCACGAGTGAGATCCGCAAGCTCATCATCGCCGGCGAGCTGTTGCGTTGACCGGGAATGGCGAGCTTGAATTCAACTGCTTCCTTGAGTTCATCGCCGGCGCAGAACGCTCCGAGCGCCGAGAGACGTGGCCTATTTGTCGACCTTGAAATAGTCGGGCTTGGGAATGGTCCACTGATCGCCCCAGATGTGATTGCCGCCATCGACGTGCAACACCTCCCCTGTAACGAATCCTCCGCCGTCCCCCGCGAGCAGACAGACGGCGTTGGCGATGTCCTCGACCTCGCCGAAGCGCTTCATGAGGTTGGTCTGCGGCATGACCTCGAGGACTTCGGCGGAGTACACGTTCATGCCGTTCGTCGCGATGATTCCAGGCGCCACGCAGTTGACGCGGATGTTAAGCGGAGCCCATTCGATCGCGAGCGTCTTGGCAAGGTGGATCACCCCAGCGCGCGCAGCACACGTATGTGCGATGCCCGGCATGCCACGCCCGATGACCGCGACGATGTTGACGATCGAGCCCGGCAAACCTGCTCGGCGCCAACACTGCGCCGCCGCCTGCATCATGTACCAGGTGCCGTTGAGGTTGGTGTCGACCACGGCCTGCCAGCCCTTCGGGCTGATGTCGATCGCGGGGCTCGGGAACTGCCCACCGGCATTGTTGATCAGGACGTCGACGCGACCGAACTGGCCCCAGGCCGTGTCGAACAGCTCCGCTACGGCGCTCGGGTCGCGAATAGTCAAAGCGTGAACCATCGTGCGCACGCCGTAGCGCCCGATCGCTGCGGCGGCACCTTTGAGTTTCTCGGCATCCCGGCCACAGAGCACGACATCGGCCCCCAAGCGCGCCGCCCAATGGGCCAGAGCGCGGCCGATCCCCGATCCCGCTCCGGAGATGAGCACGACCTTGCCGCTGAAATATCCCTCGCGCAGCGCAGGCTGAATGGCGGCGAGTTCATCGTCGGTGCGGCCATATCTGTCAGAAAGCGACATATTGCCTTTGGGCGATTCGCGCTGTTGAGCGCCAAGATGAACGCGACTCATTATACCGACAACGACGGGCATCTCGCCTGGCGGTCTCTCAGCGGCGGCGGCGCCATAGGCGTGGAGAGAACGGCCCGGAAGGTGATGGCCCTGCTCGCGGGCAGACTTTTCGGAGCCGCTCCGTGAGTGCGCTCCCCTTCAAGTCAGTGTTGGTCGCCAATCGCGGCGAGATCGCGGTACGCATCCTGCGAACGGCAAAAAGGCTCGGCCTCGAGGGCCTCATTGTCCACCACGCCGTCGATCGCGATTCACCCGCCGTTCGCCTCGCTGACCGTGCGATCGAGATCGTCGGGCCGACGCCGGTGTCGGCCTATCTGGATGGTGGCCAGATCGTTGCGAAGGCATCGCAGGCGGGGGCCGAAGCGCTGCATCCGGGCTACGGTTTCCTGTCTGAGAATGCGGGGTTCTCCCGCGCCGTCGTCGCTGCGGGCATGACTTTCATTGGGCCGGCGCCGGAGAGCATCGAACTGATGGGTGACAAGATACGCGCGCGCCATTTCGTGGCTCAGCGGGGTTTCCCAGTGGCCCCTTCCGCCATCGAGGACGATGCCCCCCAAAGTTTCCTCGAGCGCGCTCGTGCGATCGGGGCACCGCTCATGATCAAGCCCTCGGCGGGGGGCGGCGGCAAGGGGATGCGCATCGTTCGCGATCTGGCACAGCTCGATGAAGAAGTCATTCGCGCTCGCAGTGAGGCTCAGCGCTACTTTGGCGATGGACGGCTCTACGTTGAGCGCTACATCGAGCGGCCCCGCCACATCGAAGTGCAAGTCCTGGGGGATGTGCATGGCAACGTGGTTCATGTTCTCGAGCGGGAATGCTCCATCCAGCGCCGCTTTCAGAAGATCATCGAGGAGTCCCCGTCGCCGGGCCTCAGCCCCGATGAGCGCGTGCAGATCTGCGAGGCTGCTGCTGGGATTGCGCGCGCGGCCGGTTACTACAACGCCGGCACGGTCGAGTTCATTTACGGCGCGGGAGAGTTCTATTTCCTTGAGATGAATACGCGCTTGCAGGTCGAACATCCCGTCACCGAAGCCGTGACGGGGCTCGATCTGGTTGCCGAGCAGTTCCGTATCGCGTCCGGCGCGCCGCTTGGCTACGGGCAGGAGGCGATTCGTGCGACCGGCCACGCAATCGAACTTCGCCTGTACGCCGAGGATGCGGCGCGGGGCTTCACGCCGACTACAGGGCGGATTCTCGCGTATCGCGTTCCGCCAAACGTGCGGGTGGATTCAGGAGTCGATCAGGGAAGCCTGGTCACGGCGGCGTTCGATCCGATGCTCGCCAAAGTCATCGTTCACGGCGCCAACCGCTCTCAGACAATTGCCAAGGCTAGCCAAGCACTGGCCGATTTCGTGGTGCTTGGCTGCCGGACCAACGCGGGTTTCTTGAGGCGCCTGCTGGCGGACCCGGATTTCGCCGCGGGGGATCTGCACACCGGCTTGATCGCAGATAAGCCGGAACTCGCCCACGATGCGCCGATGGACGAGAGGACGACAGCGCGGCTGCTCGCCGTGGCAGCGCTATCGCTGCGCCCAGTGCGTGATGCTGCCGACGCGGTACCCGCCCTGCATGCCGCTCTCGGTACCTGGCGCAACTGACATGCAGCATCTGATCGAAGTCGACGGTACGCTCCACCGAGTCTGGCTCGGACGGTACAACGGACGCTACAACGGACGCTACAAGCTCTATCTCGGTAGCGCCACTTGGGCGATCGCACTCGAGCGGGGGAAGGAAGGCGAGGAAACGCTGGTGTTCGGCGATGAGCGTGAACCCATCGTGAGCGCGCTCGCTGGAAACAGGGTGTTTGTTCAGCTCGATGGCGCGCCGCACGAACTGCTCCTGCGTGACCCCATCTCGTATCATGCGACGGAGGCCGACGGCGCGGCAGAGGACGCTGTCACCGCGCCGATGCCGGGATCTGTGATCGCCGTGCCTGTCGCGGTGGGCGATGCGGTCTGTGCCGGTGACACGCTGATCGTGATCGAGAGCATGAAGCTTGAGATGGCCCTCAAGGCCCCCCGAGACGGCATCGTTGAGACGCTGAATTTCGGCCTCGGCCAGAGCTTCGAGCGCGACGCGGTGCTCGCGGTACTTTCGTCCGTGGAGGGCTGAAGCCGTGGGCCGCATCCAGTCCCACCTCGACACGAACACCGAGACATTTCGCGCAAATGCCGGGCACAACCGCGCACTTGCCGCGGAGCTTCACCGTCGCCAACAGGAAGCGCGCTACCGGCGCCCGCAGCGCGATCTCGACCGGCTCGCGCGACAGAACAAAATGTTCCTGCGCGATCGGCTGGATGCCCTGCTGGATCCGAACACACCATTCCTCGAGCTCTCGACGCTAGCGGCCAATATGGCCTATGGCGGTGAAGCGCCGGGCGCGGGACAGATGGCAGGAATTGGAATCGTCTCCGGCCGTGAGGTCATCATCCACGCGGATGACGCATCGGTGAAGGGCGGCGCCTGGTATCCGCTGTCAGTCAAGAAGATCGTGCGCACACTGGATATTGCGATCGAGAACCGGCTTCCGGTGATTCATCTGTGCGATTCGGCTGGCGGATTCTTGCCACTCCAACGCGAACTGTTCGCCGATCGTTACTATGCAGGCCGCATCTTCCGCAATCAATCGATCCTCTCAAAAATGGGCGTGCCGCAGCTCTCAGTGGTGCTCGGTCACTGCACAGCGGGCGGTGCTTATATCCCCGCGCTCAGCGACTACAGCGTGATTGTGCGCGGGACCGGCGCGATTTTTCTCGCAGGCCCCCCGCTTGTAAAAGCCGCGACCGGCGAGGAGGTGACGGTCGAGGAGCTGGGCGGGGCGGAGATGCACACGACGGTATCGGGTACCGCTGACTACGCGGCGGCCAACGAGGCGCACGCCTTTGCGCTATCGCGCGAGATTGTCGGGTGCTGGACGCCGGCCAAGAAGACCGTGATCGACACTACGACACCCGAGGAGCCTCTTTACGATCCGGACGAATTGTATGGAATCCTGCCGCGCGACAGCCGCACGGTGTTCGACATGCGCGAACTGATCGCAAGAATGATCGACGGCAGCCACTTCCATGAATACCAGCCGTCCTACGGCACGACACTCGTGTGCGGCTACGCCCGCATCTGGGGAATGCGAATAGGGATACTCGCCAACAACGGTGTCCTGTTCAACGACAGCTCGCTAAAAGGCACCCACTTTATCCAGCTGTGCGACAAGAACCGCACACCGCTGCTATTCCTGCAGAACATCACGGGCTTCATGGTCGGCAAGGAATATGAGCGACGTGGGATCTCTAAGGATGGCGCGAAGCTCATCATGGCAGTTTCCGGCGCGAGCGTGCCCAAGTTCACGATCAATTGTAATGGTGCCTTCGGGGCGGGCGTGTACGGCATGTCGGGCCGCGCTTTTGATCCGCGTTTCCTGTTCTCCTGGCCCGGCGCGCAGACCTCGGTCATGGGAGCCGAGCAGGCTGCGAGCGTGCTCAGCGACATCAAGATCAAGCAGCTGCAACGTGAAGGTCAAGTACTCTCGCCGCAAGAGATCGCTGAAATCCGCGATCCTGTGCTCGAAGCCTACCAGCGCGAGCAAAGTGCGTACTACGCGACGTCCGAACTGTGGGATGACGGTATCTTGGATCCGGTCGACACGCGCAATGCGCTGGCTGTTTGCCTTTCCGCTGCGCTCAACACGCCTATTGAGCCGCCGCACTATGGCGTGTTCCGGGTCTGAACAGGCAACCCTTAGGACCGAAAGATGTACGAGCCCAACATTCTGCGCGCTAAAAGCGCCTACATATCAGGTGGAACAAGTGGGATTAACCTGGGGCTCGCGAAGACCCTGGCGCGCCATGGAGCGCGAGTCTGCGTGGTCGGCCGCGATGCAGCGAAGGCGGAGCGGGCTGTGAGTGAAATCGCCGCAGAGACCGGAAGCGAGGCAATCTATGTGGCCGTGGATGTGCGCGACTACGAGGGCATTGAGGCAAGCATGCACGAGGCAGTGCGGCACCACGGGCCACTTGATATCGTGGTCGCCGGCGCAGCTGGCAATTTTTTCGCGCCGGCAGTCAGCATCAGTGCCAAGGGTTTCAAGACCGTTATCGATATCGACCTGCTCGGTACCTACCACGTCTTTCGGGCAGGCTTCGATGTGTGCCGCAAGCCTGGCGCTTCTTTGATAGCCATCACGGCAGGCCAAGCCGTGAAGCCCATGCCGTGTCAGGCGCACGTATGCGCTGCCAAGGCCGGCATCAACGCACTCGTGCGCACGCTGGCAATGGAATGGGGCGCAGCGGGCGTTCGAGTGAACGCAATCTCTCCCGGTCCCATTGAAGGTACCGAGGGACTGAATCGGCTTGCGCCAACGGCGTCGGAACAGGCCGAGGTCCGCGGCCGGGTCGCGCTACGCCGCTTTGGAACGGCCGAAGACATCGGGTACGCCGCAATCTACCTCTCCTGTCTCCTCGGAGGATACGTTACCGGTACGATCCTTGAGGTCGAGGGCGGCTTTCAGCTCGGCGATGCCTCTGCGGACTGCCTTACCCCCACTCGTTGAGGTTCAAGACATGAACACGCCCACGACTCGGATCCAGGTCATGAACCGCGAAACTGTCTGTGTCCTGACACTTGATCACGCAGAATCGCGGAACAGTCTGAGCGAGGAGCTTGCGCGCGAGCTGCTGACCGCACTTGCTTCGGCGGCGACAGACCCGAGCGTGCATAGCGTGCTGTTGACGGGGCGAGGCAAAGCCTTCTGCGCCGGTGGTAACCTGAAGCAGTTCGCAGATGCCGACGAACCACTCAATCGGTATGTCGGCCGCATGATTCGCGAGCTGTACACACCACTCGCTCTCATGATGCACAGATTTGACAAACCGATGATCGCAGCGGTGAACGGCGCCGCAGTGGGCGCCGGTGTCGGGCTCGCGCTCTGCGCTGATATCGTCCTCGCAGCGAGCTCTGCATACTTCGTGTTGCCGTTCGTGCCGGCGCTGGGTGCTGTGCCGGATATGGGCACGAGCTGGTTGGTGCCACGGCTGATCGGGCAGCAACGCGCACTTGGGCTACTCCTTACCGGCGAGCGTCTTTCAGCCGACGACGCTCAGGCAGCCGGGCTTATCTGGAAAACTGTGGTCGACACCGAACTCGAAAGCACCGCACTCGCGCTCGCAAAAAGCCTCGGGGTCCTCCCAGCAGACGCCGTGCAGCGCACGAATCTGGCACTCGCCGCGGCTCGTCACAACTCATTCGAGGAACAGCTGGAACTCGAGCGCGAGTTACAGATGTCCAGTTTTGGCAGCGATGAATTCCGCGAAGGGCTCGCCGCCTTTCGTGAAGGTCGGCGCCCAATTTTTCGAAAAACGTAAAACGCTCGCCCAATTCGTTGGTCATCAATCATTCGCAATGGTTGGTGAGGCACCCCCTCTGCCAGAAGGTTTACTACTTCCTTCAATAGGCCCGCGCCTTCTCGGCGCGCATCAATCGTATTCTTGGACTAAGCTGAGAGCCCTCACCGGAACAGCGTCAGCGAGGTGAATCAATGAGTGGTGCGTAATCCGCAAATGACCGCGTCTCAGTACAGATCTTGGAGCTCGCCCAGGCGCTTGAGAATGTCGTCCAGAGTGCGGCTGATCTTCGACGACACTCGAATCATCTCGATGCGCGGCCAAGGCTGTCGTTCGCCGTCCAGCATCAGCGCCGCGATTTCCTCCTGGGTATTGGGCGAAACCAACTTCATCGGCGAGATCAGGCGCCGCCGGGGCACGATGCTGATGTCGCCTACGTAGTTTTGCGACAGTATGTCGTGCAGCAGCTTGTTGGCTAGCGAGAACGAAGACAAGGGGATGTATTTGCCGATCAGCCGGTCGGAAATTTTGAGCCAGTTCCGCGTCGCGCTCTTGATCATATGCACCAAGGGCTGCAGGCGGGCGGATTCGAGTTTGTGATCCCGGAACGTCGGCAGCAGAAACGGATTGATGTAGCTGACGATGTAGTGGTTGGTCCCATACAGCCGCGCTAGCTGCTTGGCCGGCAGATCGGCCGCAAACACGCCGTCCACCCAGCGCGAGTTCAGGTAGGGAACGACTTTTCCGCGGGCATTGCGTGCCTGCAGCCGGACCGGTTCGAACAGGCCCGGAACCGCGCAAGAGGCGCGCACGGCCGAGCGGATGAGGACATGGGGCGAGGTGATTGCATTGAGCAGCCGCGGGCTGTGATGGCGCTCGCGCGGGCTCACCGAAATGCTGAAGTGCCGACCATTGTTCTCGAAGGCCTCGCGAAACGTCAGATCCGGGATCAATCGATCGAGAGTGTGCTCGAAGGCGCCCGCTCCATAGATTCGGCGCAGTCCGGAGCGAGCGTAGAACGCGAAGGCCGATTGTGAAGACTGCTACAGCGAGTGGCACCGCGGCGGCTGCTCCGCCAGCATGGAAGATCTCGAGAAGGAAGTTTTCAGAAACTGATCCTTGGACGCCTAATAACTCGGAGACCCGCCGGTAAGTCGCGGCTCCATGCCCAAAAACCGGGCTGTCTAGGGCGTCCGTCATCAGGGCTCCAAAAAGGCTAACGCGAGCCGAGCCAGTGCCGGTGGTGAGGTTGGTGATCTGCACGAGACGGGACACGAGCAGCCGCGCGACGTTCGCGTTCA
>Ga0137415_10007233_pt1 | contig 10999 bp, 6 predicted proteins | sample CZODoug3_1_1_16f_FD_183082 | JGI IMG/M metagenome (GOLD analysis project Ga0137415, IMG submission 183082) | Vadose zone soil fungal communities from Angelo Coast Range Reserve, California, USA - CZODoug3_1_1_16fungal (Hybrid Assembly) | ecosystem: Environmental > Terrestrial > Soil > Vadose...
GGGTTGGACGGCGAATCGTCCCGTAACGGACCGGGAGAATCGGATTGGATCCAATGAATGACGAGAAAACGCCGTTGAAAAGTAATTGGACGCGTTCTTTTGTTTGGTAACGCCGTTGAAAAGTAATTGGACGCGTTCTTTTGCTTGGAAACGCCGTTGAAAAGTAATTGGACGCGTTCTTTTGTTTGGAAACGCCGTTCAAAAGTAATTGGACGCGTTCTTTTGTTTAGTAACGCCGTTGCAAAGTAATTGGACGCGTTCTTTTGTTTGGAAACGCCGTCTTGCCGTTAACAGGCCTGTAGGAGGACAGCATATGCATCCATCCGGAGTTCAGTTCCAGTCCAGTCAACCACAGTGACAGATTAGCCGCGGATTACGCGAATTACGCGGATGGGCGCGCAGCATACTGTATCCCGGGCCCGCATGAAGGTATTGCGCGCCCATCCGCGTAATTCGCGTAATCTGCGGCTGATCGCAATCAGAAATTCAGACGGCCACTGATCGTAAATCTTCGGGCTCCCTGGGCATCATTGAAGCGCCCGAATTGCTGGTCGTTAATGTTCAAATTGAGCAGGAACGGGTTGTTCTGCGTGTCCCGATTCGTGTTGTAGCCAAAATTGGGATGGTTCAACACATTAACCGTATCGATGCGGAATTCGAACTCTTTGCTTTCCGAAATCCGTACCCGCTTGATCAGGTTCACGTCCAATCCCAGATGTCCCGGCCCCTCGACCCATCGGAGGCCAAGATTGCCGACCTGTCCGGGTGAGGGATTCACCAGAAGAACGCGGCCCTGCGAGTCCGTAATCGCCTTATTGCCGAATTGGCCGTTGAGTCCCTGTTGCGTCGTGACGCCGGCACCTGACGGATCCGGGATCTGCTGCAGTCCGGGGAAGTAGGTCACTCCGTTCGCCAGCTTGGTGACTTTCCCGATGTTCCTGGGAAACTCGCCGACGATGTTCGGAGTGTTATACCCGGCAGCGACAGTACCCAACGCCGACGCCGGCGGGACAGCGGTGTACTGCCAGACCGTCGTGACAGGCGCAAGGATGTTCAGCGGCGGCCCCGAAGCCCAGCTGAAAATTCCGCCGAACTGCCAGCGCTCGACCACCCGCTGCAGGAATCCCGGAGCGTTGGCGAGGAACTTCTGTCCCGGACCAAGTGGCAGGCTGAACGTACCGTTGCTGGTGAAGTTGTGGGTCCGGTGGTAATTGAGCAGCGTTTTGTCCGACGCCCGGTTTCGAGGATCCCGAGTGTTCAGGGCCTGATCAGTGTCTTCTGCGCCCAAAGCGCGGCTCCAGTTATACGAGGCCTGACTGGTGAAACCGCGCGATAGCCGCTTCGTCGCCTGTATTTGCAGCGAATGGTACGTGGAGTTGCTCAGATTCCCATGCACGAAGACATTCTGAAACTGCGGATTGATCACGAAGAAATTCTCCGGTAATCCGCCGTTGCGCACGAAACCGCCGCCCTTCCCAGTCACACTCGTGTTGCGGTTCAGGAAATCCGCAAGCTGGCCGACATTGCCATTCGCGATAAACGCCCGCGTGTTCGCATTTGCGCGCAATGCCGCCGAACCTGTGAGCGTTGTTCCGTTAACGGCGCCCTGTCCCAGGCTGGCATTAGTTCCGGCATTGAGCGTCAGCCCATTCAGCATCCGATCAAACAACGCAGCGTTACCGCCGATCCGCGTCGTGTTGAACGCCTCGAGGAATCCGTTGTTGAAAATGTCGACCGCGTTGAGGGGAGTTCCGTTCCAAAGTTTCGTGCCCTTGGTCCCGACGTAGGAGATGCTCAACGTCAAGTCTCGCGAAAGCTCCCGCTGAAGCTCCAGATTGTAATTTTGAATATAGGGAGCCACGCGATTCGCGACTGCTGTGTGCAATGAGTCATTGCGGGCACCATCGATTGGCACAGGACGGAGCGGCGCGAACTGTTGAGGTATCGGCAGTGTGAGATTCGCGAGCGACAGATAAGGCGCCTGTGTGTAGGTGACGCCCGCTCCCGCGGAACCCTCGAACACGCCGGGAGGGTTCCCGATGTTTTCGAGGTTTGTATTGACCCCGATTAGATTGTTGCCCGAATAATTCCAGCCATAACCGGCGCGAATGACCGTCTTGTCCTTTCCAAACCACGGGAGCGACCAGCTCAATCCGATGGACGGGGCAAAGTTATTCCAGTCATCGTTGAAGAATTGTTTGTCCGGATTCGGAGAGTTCTTGCCCACAAACTCCAGAGTGGTCAGCGAACCGCACGAAATCCCGCAAACCCCCTTCTCTCCGCCGACTACAGTTCCGGCAAGACCGTGCGCTTCATACGGTACGCCGAAATACCAGTAGGAAGCGCCCAGATTCAACGTCAGGTTCGGATGGATCTTCCAGGAATCTTTGAAGAAAGCGCTGAAGTCATTCGCATGCCAGTCGCGCAACCTGACTTTGATGCCGTCACCGTAGCCGCGGAAGACGGTATCTTTCGGACTTCGAATATCGAAGCCTTGCTGGATGCTGGCGACTGAACCGGATAAATCGTACAGAAGGTTCCGCGCCGTGGTCTGATTGTTGCCGGTCAGACCGGGAATCGCGACGTTGTCGAGATTTTGCACGGCTGGTCCGCCGGCGCCAAGGCGGGCCTGCGGGGTCAAAGTGCTGTCGTTCGCGGAGATCGAACGGCCCCAGCGGTATTCACCACCCATTTTGAAAGCGTGTACGCCTTTGGTCCAACTGAGCGTGTCGCCGTACGTGTACAGGATACTGTCTGCGCTGCGATTCGTACCCTGGCCCGCGGCCCAGTCCACGACATTGCTTTCGAAGAGATTCGTTCTCACTTGAAGCGGTATGCCGTTGTATTTCGGCAGGAGCTTGAATGCCTCTTTACCCTGCTCGCCGGTTTCTACTTTCTCTTCTTCCGGAGTAAAACCTGAAGGCCTCCCAACGTACCATGGCGGCCGGCTGAGTTTGGCTTCCGATTTCCGCCCCACGCGAAGTTCATTCACGAGACTCGAAGAGAGCGTGGACACGAAGGATGCGGTGAACAACCTCGGGTCCTTCCAGTTCACTCCGTTGTACCCGCCGGGCCAATTGGTGATGCCGGCCTGCGTGGCCATGTTCCGGCCGCGTTCCCATGTGTAGACCACGCTGAGCTTGTGATTGGAACTGAAGTTGTGGTCGAGACGCGTGTTGAACTGGTCGCGGTTGGTGTCGTTTCCATTGGAGCCGGCGAGGTCGTAGCCGTCGACGCGACGCGTGAATCGGATGCCGGCCGTATTGAGGCCGTCGCCAACGGTGTAATCGTTCGGTGCCGGCATTCGTGAGATAAGCGTGTTCTGAATAAAACCGGTCGGATCGAATCCTGGCCGGTTAGAGTCGCGGTTGAACACGCTGACGGACTGAAGATCGCCTGTGGCATTTGCAGGTTTCACTGGATTGCCACTGCGGTCGACCACCGGGTTGAGCCCCTTCGCATTCTGATTATCGACTCCTGGGAAAAACCGGAAAATGCCCTGCCGTGCAAGCGGCGTCAGCACGTTGCCTACGAAAGTCTGGCGGATCGCGTATCGCTGCTCGTCAACGAGGACGAAGAAGAACGTCTTGTTCTTGATGATGGGCCCACCGAAACGCACGCCGAATTGGTTTCGGTTCTCGTAATCCTTCTGGACGCCATTAAAGTTGTTGAACCACTTGCTGGCATCGAGCGCCGAGTTGCGGTTCGTCCAGAACGCGCTGCCGCGGAACTGGTTCGTTCCCGAGCGTGTCACCATCTGCACCTGCCCGGAACCGCGTCCGAACTCGGCATCTACGGGTGCGGTAATGATGCGGACCTCCTCGACGAGGTCGGGACTGGTATACGTGCTGGTCAGAGCACCGTAGTTGTATCGCCCGTCGGTGACATTGAAGCCATCTCGCGTCACATTCACCGCGCTGAGCCTGCCGCCCGCAAAGTTGCCGTCGAAGTTGTCCTCGGTCGGGCCTGTGTTGCCCGTGGTGGCGAGCAGATCCATCACATTGCGGCCGCCGAGGGGAAGATCGCGAACCTTGTATTCCGGAAGCACCGTTCCCACGGAAGATGACGACGTGGCGATGAGCGTATCGGCCGCGATGCTCACCTCAACTGCCTGCGCCACCGCGCCGACCTGTAATGTGAAGTTGATCCGGACCTGCTGCGAGACTCCGAGCGCGACCGCGCTGCGCGTCTGAGGCTGAAAGCCGGGGAGTTCCGCGGTCACGTTGTAAGTTCCAGTCTGAAGACTGGCAAACTGATAGGCCCCGGCTTCATTGCTCAAAACGGTCGTGACGATGCCGGTTCCAGTGTTCGTGGCCGTAATTGTCACGCCAGGAATCAAAGCGCCGGAGGCGTCGGAAATCGTTCCACCTAAAGTAGCGTTGCTTGTTTGTGCGAATGCGAGAGCCGACAGAACGAGAAATATCAGCGTTACCGCCGCCGCTCCTTTCTTTCTCATTGATGTTCCTCCACTGTTGTAGCGGAGAGGGAACACAAAATCCCTCTCCGCAAAAAATCGTTTTTCCGAATCGGGACATGTAGTACGAATTTGTTTGGCGAGATTATAACGGGAAATAGCCGCGAATTACGCGAATTACGCAAATGGGCGCGTCAAGAGTCTTTGATGCGCCCATTTGCGTAATTCGCGGCTATTTTCCTTGTCGTGCAGCTACGACGCATTTTGCACAATTCCTTGACGACTGCGGCAATGCCGACCTAAAGTCAGGCTCAAAAAGAAAGGTGGCGTTACATGAGGCATTTGCTTCTTACAGTTCTCGCGCTGGGATTTGTTCTGAGCGCTGATGCGTTCGCGCAACAGCGTGCTGAAAAGAGCAACATGGAACTGGTCGGCTCCAACGACCTTCAAACCCGGAGTTCGTACCAGCCCGTCATCCACAAACAGGGTAACCGGTGGATTGCCTACGTCGGGCACCATGGCGGTACGGCGCTCAATCCGCTCACCGGCAAGCAGGAACCCAACGGAACGTCGATCATCGACGTCACCGAACCCAAGCAGCCGAAATACCTCGCGCATATTCCAGGCGAGCCAGGCGGCGCCGGCGAAGCGGGAGGCGCACAGATGGTGCGTCTGTGCAACGGCAGCGATTTGCCGCGCGCGGACAAGAACAAGGTATATCTGTTGCGCAGCTACGGCACGTCCGGTCACGAAATCTGGGACGTGACCGATCCCGCGAAGCCAAGCCGTGTCACCGTTGTCGTCAGCGGGCTTCGCGACACACACAAAAGCTGGTGGGAATGCGACACCGGCATCGCTTACATCGTCTCCGGTCCTGCCGACTGGCGTACGCGCCGCATGACGAAGATCTATGACTTGAGCGACCCCTCGGAGCCATCGTTCATTCGCGACTTCGGCTTGCCCGGCCAGCAGCCAGGCTCGACAGGCCCGGTTCCGACCGACTTGCACGGGCCTTTCTCCACCGGGCCGAAAGGCAATCGCGTGTACTTCGGCTATGGCACTGGGGCGAGCGGCATTATACAAATCCTCGACAGAGAAAAACTCTTGAAAGGACCCAAGGAACCGACCGAAGCCAATCTGCTATACCCGCAAATCGCCAGGGTCGATCTCCCTGTCGATGCCGGTGCACACACGGCGTTTCCGCTGCTCGGTATGCAAATGACGGAGTTCGCCAACCAGAAACTGCGTCCCGGCGGTGCGCCTCCCGCGGAGCACGATCATGACGATGGTCCGCCTTCAAGCAGAACCCAGGCGCGGCGGGACTTCATCGCAGTCGTCGGTGAAACTACGGCGAACGAATGTTTCGAAAACAGGCAGATGGTTCGGATGTTCGATATAACGATCGAATCAAAGCCGGTCGGTATTTCCACCTGGACCGTACCTGAAACGAGCGGCAATTTCTGCAATCGCGGCGGGCGCTTCGGCACGCATTCCTCAAACGAGAATCTCACGCCGATCTATTACAAGCGCGTGCTGTTCATCGCGCATTTCAACGCCGGCGTGCGCGCCCTCGACGTCCGTGATCCTTTCAATCCGAAGGAAATTGGTTATTACATCCCGGCCGTCAACAGCAAGACCGATAAACGCTGCGTCGGCACAGGCGCAAACGAGCGCTGCAAGGTGGCCATCCAGACGAATAATGTCGAAGTGGATGACCGGGGCTACATCTATATCGTGGACCGGGCCAACACCGGCATGCACATCCTCGAGTTGACGGGCGCCGCGCGCAAGGTTGCCAACTTCCAGTAGGAAAGCGGCGGGCCCGTGAGGAAATCAGCCGCGAATGACGCGAATTACGCGTCATTCGCGGCTGATTCTTCAGGCAAACCAAACGTGAACTACCAGCTGATCATTAAACATCTTCTCGAGACGGCACTCGTGCGCGCGCCCGAACAGGAGATCGTTTACCGCGATCTCCAGCGCTACAGCTACAGCGCATTGCGCAGGCGCGCCGGGCAACTTGCGGACGGGTTGGCGCACCTCGGAATCAAACCGGGCGACACCATAGGCGTGATGGATTGGGACAGCCATCGTTACCTGGAATGCTACTTTGGGATTCCGATGATGGGCGCCGTGCTGCATACCATTAATGTCCGCCTTTCGCCGGAGGAAATTCTCTACACAATTAATCACGCCGAAGATGATGTCCTTCTGGTGAACCGCGATTTCCTGTCCGTGCTGGAAGCCGTGAAAGATCGCATCAAGACGGTGAAGAAGTTCGTGCTCCTCACGGACAGCGCAGAGAAGCCCGAAACTTCGCTCCAGTTCGCCGTCGAGTATGAAGAGTTGTTGAATGCCGGTTCGGGGGATTACGAATTCCCCGACTTCGACGAGAACACAAAAGCCACAACGTTCTACACGACCGCCACCACGGACAGGCCGAAAGGTGTCTGCTATAGCCATCGGCAAGTGGTGCTGCACACGCTGGCGAGCCTGGCTGCGCTGACGATGCCCGCCAGGCAGCAGCGAATTCATGACGCGGATGTGTACATGCCGATCACGCCCATGTTCCACGTGCACGCGTGGGGCATTCCGTATGTCGCGACGGTGATGGGCGTCAAACAGGTTTATCCCGGCCGCTATGCGCCCGACGTGCTGTGCTCGCTCATCAGGAAGGAGAAGGTCACTTTCTCCCATTGTGTGCCGGCCATATTGCACATGATGCTGAACAGCCCGGCGAGCCGCGAAGTGGACCTGAGCCATTGGAAGATAGTTGTTGGCGGCTCCGCCTTGCCGAAAGGATTGGCCAGAGCCGCGCTCGATCGTGGCATCGATCTCTTCAGCGGCTACGGGATGTCCGAGACCTGCCCGATCCTGACTCTCGCGCAACTCAAGCCCTACATGCTCGACCGCGACGCCGATGCGCAGGTGGAGATCCGGACCAAAACGGGCCTGCCCATTCCGCTGGTTGATCTGCGGATCGTGGACGACCAGATGAACGACGTACCGCACAACGGCCGCGCGACCGGTGAGGTGGTGGTGCGCGCCCCATGGCTGACCCAGGGCTACGTCAAGGACGCGGAAGGTTCCGAGAGGCTCTGGCGCGGCGGCTACCTGCACACCGGCGACATCGGCCACATTGATCCGGAGGGTTATCTTCAAATCACCGACCGCATCAAGGACGTCATCAAGTCGGGTGGCGAGTGGATCTCTTCGCTGGAAATCGAAAACCTCATCTCGCAGGTGAGCGGAGTGAACGAGGTCGCCGTGATTGGTGTGAAAGACGAGAAATGGGGCGAGCGCCCGCTTGCTATCGTAGTGCTCAGAACGGGTTTTACTTCCCAGGCCGTGGAGAACGATATTGAGACGTACTTCACGGCCTGCGCCGCCAAAGGCCTGATCTCCCGCTGGGCCGTGCCGGATCGGGTCGTGTTCGTTGAAGCCATCGCCAAAACCAGCGTGGGAAAAATCGACAAACGGGCTCTCCGTCAACAACACGACCGGAAAGTGTGAAAAAGTTATTCCCCTCCTGGCACAGGAGGGGTGGACGCGCCTTCAAGAAAAAGATCCGTTCCGAAAAGGCGCGGACGGGGTGGTCGCTCACAGGTAACGTTGCGTGTGAGCGACCACCCCGTCTGTGCCTTTTCGGTGGCTTCGCGACATTTTATTAATGGCGTAGCCACCCCTCTGAGCCAGGAGGGGAATACACTGTCCCCTTCCTTTAATCCTGCGGCTGCGCGCCTCGCTGCCCGCGCTCGGCAGACTTTGTATGGGACCCACGGGTGAGGTGGTTTCCCAGATAATCGCGCCCGTTTTCTTGTCGTAAGCGCGGAGAAGGCTATGATATCGGAGGCACACGTGCGAAAGGAGCATCATGATTTTTCGATCCTTGCAGTCTCTTGTGATGATTTGTCTCTCTGTCGCCATGGTCATGGCACAGACCACGAGCGCCGTCCAGCAGAAGACGCTTCTCGGTTTCGATCGTGAAGGCTCCGACCGTGAGCGTGTGCTTGAAAAGCAGTTCGACTCCTTCCTCAAGAAAGAAAACCTGCGCGAATGGATGAAGCGGCTGTCGGCGCGCCCGCATCACCTCGGGTCGCCCTATGGCAAAGACAACGCGGACTTTATTGCGGGTCTCTTCCGCTCGTGGGGCTACGAGACGGAGATCGAGCGTTTTGATGTCCTCTTTCCAACTCCAAAGACGCGCCTGCTGGAAATGACATCGCCCGAGAAGTTCACGGCAAAGCTGGAAGAGCCCGTGCTCAAAGAGGACGCAACATCCGGACAGAAGAGCGAACAACTGCCGGTATACAACGCGTATTCGGTGAACGGTGACGTTACGGGTCAGCTGGTTTACGTCAACTATGGCGTGCCGCAGGATTACGAGGAACTCGAGCGCCGCGGCGTAGACGTGAAAGGCAAGATCGTGATCGCGCGCTACGGCGGTTCGTGGCGAGGCATCAAACCCAAAGTCGCCGCCGAACACGGCGCTCTGGGCTGTATCATCTATTCCGACCCGCGCGACGATGGCTTTTTTGCCGGCGACGTCTATCCGAAAGGCGCATGGCGAAACGAGAACGGGGCCCAGCGCGGTTCCGTTGCCGACATGCCCCTCTATCCCGGCGATCCTCTCACACCCGGAATCGGTGCGACTGCGAATGCAAAACGACTCGAAGTCAAAGATGCGCCGACTCTGACGAAAATTCCGGTGTTGCCTGTTTCGTACGGCGACGCGCTTCCGCTGCTCCGCGCGCTGGAAGGTCCGGTAGCCCCCGCCGCCTGGCGTGGCGCTCTGCCGATCACGTATCACATCGGGCCTGGACGCGCGACCGTTCATTTGAAGCTGGAGTTTGATTTCAATATCGTTCCCGCGTACGACGTGATTGCCCGCCTTCGCGGCAACGAGCGGCCCGACGAATGGGTCATCCGGGGCAACCACCACGACGCCTGGGTGAACGGCGCCGGCGACCCGATCAGCGGTCTCGTCCCGATGCTGGAAGAGGCACGAGCGGTCAGCGAACTCACGAAAACGGGTTGGCGCCCAAGGCGCTCGATTATTTACGCCGTCTGGGACGGCGAGGAGCCCGGACTGATCGGCTCAACCGAATGGGCGGAAACGCACGCCCAGGAACTGCAAAGCAAGGCCGTGCTCTACCTCAATTCCGACGGGAACTCGCGCGGCTTCCTCTACGTCGGAGGCTCACACACACTTGAAAAATTCATCAATGACGTGGCGCGTGATGTCATCGATCCTGAGAAGGAAATTGCAGTGTTCGAACGATCGCGCGCCGGCGCCATCATCAACGGTGATGCCGAACAGAGGCGCGAGGCACGCGATCGCGCAGATCTCCGAATCAGCGCTCTGGGTTCCGGCTCCGACTACACGCCGTTCCTGCAGCACCTTGGCATTGCATCGCTCAATATGGGCTACGGTGGCGAGGCTGAGAACGATGGAATCTACCACTCGATTTACGATTCGTTCGATCACTACATTCGCTTTTCGGATCCCACTTTCGATTACGGCATCGCGCTGAGCAAAACCGCGGGGCGTGCAGTCCTTCGATTTGCCGGCGCCGGCTACCTGCCGCTGGCATTCTCAAACTTCTCAGACACGATCGGCCGCTATGTCAACGAAGTGACCAAGTTGGCCAATGATGAGCGCGACACGATTGCTGAGAAGAACCGCCGTGTTAACGAGAAGACGTTCGAAGCGGTCGACGACCCCACCAAAAGCTTTGTGCCGCCAAAGGCCGAGCCTGCCGCGCCCTATCTCAACTTCGCGCCCGTGCAGAACGCGCTCGCCCGTTTGCAGGAGAGCACTCGGAACTACGATAAGGCTATGGTTGAGGCGACGTCCGGAACCCGCCTGCAATCCAGCGACATTCAGCAATCTCTTGACGACGCGCTCCGCCAGGTCGAACTCGCGATGATTACGGAACGCGGCCTTCCGCGGCGGCCCTGGTTCAAGCATCAGATCTACGCGCCGGGCTTCTACACCGGCTATGGCGTAAAGACCTTGCCCGGAATCCGCGAGGCCATCGAGCAGCACAAATGGGACGAAGCGGGCGAGCAGATCGGCATTGTCGCCACAACACTCGAGCAAACCGCCGCTCAAATCGACCGTGTGACGGCAATACTCAAGTCCGATCGCTAGTGAGTCCGTTGAAACCGGCCGTCACTTCTGCTATCATAGTGATAGCAAGGAGGGAACATGCCTAGCATCCTGGTCAGAGACCTCGATCCCACTACCATAAAACGATTGAAAGCCCAGGCGGCGCGCAATGGACGATCGTTGCAGACTGAGGCCAAGGCAATCATCGAACGCGGGGCGCAGGAGAAAACTTTTGCAGAGCTGCAGCGGCAGGCCAAGGCATTCAGTAAGCGATTCGAGGGACGGAAAATGACAAATACCGTCCGTCTTATCCGTGAAGACCGCAGGAGGTGAGCGATTTCATTGTGGACGCCAGCGTGGTCGCGAAGTGGCTTCTGGCTGAAGCTGACAGCGACCGCGCCCGATCCGTAATCACGACTCACAATTATCTCCACGCGCCGGACCTGTTGGTTTCCGAACTCGCTAATGTAATT
>Ga0137415_10007234_pt1 | contig 10997 bp, 12 predicted proteins | sample CZODoug3_1_1_16f_FD_183082 | JGI IMG/M metagenome (GOLD analysis project Ga0137415, IMG submission 183082) | Vadose zone soil fungal communities from Angelo Coast Range Reserve, California, USA - CZODoug3_1_1_16fungal (Hybrid Assembly) | ecosystem: Environmental > Terrestrial > Soil > Vadose...
CAGGTATGGGGGCCTACAACGGGGCGGCAAAGGAGCCCCATATGCCGAGACTTGCCCTCAAACCGATACGGAAGCCCCTCCTGATGCCCGTGCTGCGGCGGGATGTGCAGCCGTCGGCCGACTTCGATTTCTTCATGGGCATCTGGAAATGCCGGCACCGCTATCGCGTGCGCCGGCTCGCCAATTGTCACGACTGGATCGAGTTCGACGGCACCTGCGCGGCCCGCAAGATCCTGGGCGGCTACGGCAATGCCGACGAAAGCGATATCGGCCTGCCGGGCAGTCGCTATCGAGGCATGAGCTTGCGCACCTGGCACCCCGAGCGCCGGCTTTGGTCGATCTATTGGCTCGACAGCCGCCAGCCAGGCCACCTGGCGCCGCCGGTCAAGGGTGGCTTTGAGGAGACCCGTGCCGGCAAGCTCGGCACGTTCCAAGGCGACGACGAGTTTGAGGGTCGCACCATCCGCGTCCGCTATGTCTGGTCGCGCATCACGGCAGGCTCGGCACGCTGGGAGCAGGCCTTCTCGCTCGACGAGGGCAATAGCTGGGAAACCAACTGGATCATGGATTTCACACGGGTGTAATCATGGCAGACACCAAGATCTTCGCTGTCATCAATAGCCGCGGCCCCAACTGGAAAGACGACAAGCCGATGGAAGAGCAGGGCGATTGGCGCGCCCACGCCGACTTCATGAATGAGCTTGTCGATGACGGCTTCATGCTGCTGGGTGGTCCTTTGGTGGGCACGCGCGATGTCCTGTTGATCGTTCAGGCAACCGACGAGACGGAAATCGAGGCGCGGCTGGATAAAGATATATGGATGATCAAGGGCCAGTTGTGCCGCCGCCAGATCAATCCCTGGTGGCTCAGGCTTGGCAGCCTGGGGGCTTGACGCTCCACGGACCCGCAACCACGTTGGCGATGCCCAGCACGGGCGGGAGGCACCGTCATGCAAGCGGAAGAACGCGATCTCATCACCGGTTTGTTCGACCGGCTTCGGCCCTTCGACAGCCAGCCACGCGATCCTGAGGCCGAGCGGCTGATCGCCAACTCCGTCTCACACCAGCCATCGGCGGTGTATTTGCTGACCCAGACGGTGCTGGTGCAGGAGCAGGCGCTAAAGGCCGCGCAGGAGCGCATCGCCGAGCTTGAGGCCAAAGCAGGCGGTGCCGCGCCGGCGTCGGGCTTCCTGTCATCCGCACCGAAGATCGGCCCCTGGGGGTCAGCCCCTGCGGCGGCGCCAGCGACCCGTTCACCGCTGCAGGCCGCCGTCGCGCCGCAGCAAGCAGGCGGCGGAGGCGGATTCTTACGCTCGGCTTTGACGACCGCGGCGGGCGTGGCAGGCGGCGCACTTCTGTTCGAAGGCATCCGCAGCATGCTGGGCCACAATCCGGGGCCGTTCGGCAGCGCTGCAGCGGCCGCGCCGCTGATGCCTCCCGATCAGTTGGCATCCAATCAGTTGTCGTCGGATCAACTCTCCTCTGCCGATCTCGCACAGGACGACGGCGCGGCCGATGACTACGATATGACGTCGAACGACTCGAGCTTCGACACCGACGACGTCTGAGGCCATCTGAAGAGGGGGAAATACCAAGATGATCGAGCTACACACCTGGGGCACGCCCAACGGCCGCAAGGTCTCCATCATGCTCGAGGAATGCGGGCTGCCCTACAGCGTGCACAAGATCGACATCTCCAAGGGCGAACAGTTCAAGCCCGAGTTCCTGAAGATCAGCCCCAACAACCGCATCCCCGCGATCGTCGATCCCGAAGGGCCCAGCGGCAAGCCGATCAGCCTGTTCGAATCGGGTGCCATCCTGATCTACCTCGCCGAGAAGACCGGCAGGTTCCTGTCGAAGGAGCCGGTGCAGAAGTACAAGACCCTGGAATGGCTGATGTGGCAGATGGGCGGCGTCGGGCCGATGTTCGGCCAGGCCCATCACTTCCTGCGCGCCGCGCCCAGCAAGATCGAGTACGGCATCAAGCGCTATGTCGACGAGGCCAAGCGACTCTATGGCGTGCTGGACAAGCAGTTGGCCTCGAACGCCTTCGCCGCAGGTGCCGACTACACCATCGCCGACATGGCGATCTTCCCGTGGACGGCGCGGCATGAGTGGCACACCGTGAACCTTGCCGACTTCCCCAACGTCAAGCGCTGGTACGACACCATCAATGCCCGGCCCGCCGTGACCAAGGGCATGGCTGTTCCTTATCTCAATTGATGAGAGGCCTGATCGCGACGGCGGCGCTGCTGGCGCTCGCCGCCTGCACGCCGCCGAAAACGGCGACGCCCGCCTGTCCCGCGCCGCTCAAGCCCGCCGTCAAAGTCGATCTGTACTTCGGCGGCGAGGCCGGCAATGGCAGGGCCGTGAGCGAGGCCGAGTGGGCGGCGTTCATGGCAGGGGAGGTGACGCCGCGCTTTCCCGACGGGCTGAGCGTCATCGATGTCGCCGGGCAATATCGCGAGCCGTCGGGCCGCATGGTGCGCGAACGGACCAAGCTCCTTGTCGTGGTGGTGTTCGACTCGCCCGCGCATCTCGCCAAGGTGCAGGCGGTCGTCGACGCCTACAACAGGCGCCACAGCCAGAACAGCGTCTTCCGCACCGAGCATCCGGTTTGCGCCGGGGGCTGAGCGATCAGCTGTTCACAAGACCTTCAGGCCAAAAAAAGCCCTGCCCGCCTCCGCTCCGGTGTTGCCTGGCGGCAGCAGCATGAAGATCAGCGTGTAGTCGCCGGTCGTTGCGGGCTTCATGGTGAAGCGCATGACGCCGCTCGCACCAGGCTGCGACCCGCTGCGCTCGAATGTGGAAGTGGGCTGCAGCGTCGTGGCATCGCCGCCGTCCTGGATCCGCCACGAATAGCCGGTGCCGGATGTCAGCGGCAGGCAGACCGTGACGGTTTCGCCGCGCTTCGAACTGACATTGCCCTGTTCGCCGACATTGAGCGTGATGCTGCAGGCCGACTGGGCGGACGAAGACGTGGCCGCAAGAAACGAGAGCAGCAGCACGGCAGTGCTGCGCAGAAGAATCGCTATTAACCGCACTGTGACCGGATCTCCCCGCTATGAGGGGCCAAGGGTAGCATCCCATTTGGACCCGGTCTAAGGTGCCGGCGATATCAATGATGGAGTCCCAGCTCATGGCCAAGAACGTCAAAGCCCGCCAGTCCGCGGCGCTCGCGACCCCGACCGATCTCGGCGCCAACGCGACCAAGGACATCTCGGGTGGCCTCAACATATTGGGGGCCGATGTACTGGCGCTCTGGATGAAGACGAAGAATTTCCACTGGCATGTGTCGGGCCCACACTTCCGCGACTATCACCTGCTGCTCGATGACCAATCCGACCAGATCTACAACATGGTCGATCCGATCGCCGAGCGCGCGCGCAAGCTCGGCGGCAACGCGCTGCGCTCGATCGGCCAGATCAAGAGGCTGCAGCGCGTGCTCGACAACGACGCCGACTATGTCGAACCGCAGGACATGCTGGCCGAGCTGCGCGAGGACAACAAGCAGCTCGCCAAGAACATGCGCATCCTCCACGAGGTGTGCGACGAGCACAATGACGTGGCGACGGCCAGCCTGCTCGAGAACTGGATCGACGAGACCGAGCAGCGCACCTGGTTCCTGTTCGAGGCCTCGCGCAGAGGATAGCCGAGGGGCTGATCAGGCGCGGCGCACCAGGGCGGGCGTGAGGTCCTGCAGCGACGGCGCGCCCATCTGCATCATCACCGAGCGCAGTTCGCCCTGCAGCAGGGAGAGCACGCGCTCGACGCCCGGCTGGCCGAAGGCGCCCAACCCCCAGAGGTAGGGCCGGCCGATGGCCACGGCGCGCGCGCCCATGGCCAGCGCCTTGACGATGTCGGTGCCGCGGCGGAAACCCGAATCGACGATCACCGGTAGGCGCCCGCCGACCGCTTCGACGATCTCGGGGAGAGCGTCGATGGTTGAGCGACCGCTGTCGTCGACGCGCCCGCCATGGTTCGAGACCACGATGCCGTCGAGGCCGTTGTCGACGGCGAGCTTGGCATCCTCGGTGGTTATCAGGCCTTTCACGAGAAGTCGCGTTTTCACCGTGCCGCGCAGGCGCTTCACGAACTCCCAGGTGAGCGTGCTGTGGGCCGTGGTGTTGAAGCCGACGAGGTCGATGCCGTCGAAGTTGGGCTTGCGCTGCACGAAGCTCTGCATCGAACGCTGGTGGCAGGCCGAGCAGTCGCGCGTGTCCTGCCGCATCAGGCGGTAGAGCGTCTCCCAGTTCTGCCGCGCCAGCACATCGACCGTGATGACGATGGCGCCGGCGCCCGCTTTCTCGGCGCGCTTGGCCAGCGCTTCGGCCACTTCCCATTTGTCGCTTGGGTAGAGCTGGAACCAGACCGGCCGGCCGCGGGCGGCGATCGCGTCCTCGATCGAGGCGGTGGCCACCGTGGAGAGCATCGAGAGGTGATTGCCGGCTTTCGCGGCGCGTGAAACAGCAAGCTCGCCGTCCTCGTGAAAGGCTCTGTTGGAGCCGGTCGGCGCGATCACGATCGGGCTGCCATATGTCTCGCCGAACAGTTCCATCCTGGTGTCGATCTTGCCGACATCGACCAGCCGGCGCGGCCTGAGCTGGAATTTCTGGAAGTCCTCGCGGTTGGCGCGCAAGGTCACCTCGTCGTCGACACCCGAGGCCATGTAGCCGAAATGCGCCGGTGGCAGGTTCTTGTGCGCCACCAGCTCGAAGTCGAAGACATCGAGCGCCTCGCGCGGCGAGGTGATCAGCTTGTCGAACGTGCGCGGACCCCAGACCGACGGGTCGGGCAGGCGCTGCAGCTCCTGAGCCAGTGCCTCGCCGCTCGCGAGCAGCGGACTGGCCGCCAGGAAATTGAGGAACCGTCGCCGGTTCAGCGCGTCTCCGCCCATTGGATGACCTTCCCCACGAATGCGTCGCACGCATCCATCTGCGATCTTGCCACGAATTCGTTGGGCTGGTGGGCCTGGGCGATATCGCCCGGCCCGCAGATGATGGTCGAAATGCCGTGGCCGCGGAAGATGCTGGCTTCGGTGCCGTAGGGCACGGCGTAGGTGCGGTTGCCGCCGGTCCATTGCAGGGCGAGCTTGGCCGCCTCGACGTTCTCCTCGGGATTGAGCGCGGGCAGGAACGAGCGGCGCTTGAACGTGATGTTGGCTTCGGGATGCTTGGCACGCATCTTGGGCAGCAGGAGCTCGGCCACGTATTTCTCGGCGCGCCGCTGCACCTCCCACGGGTCATCGCCGGGCAGGGTGCGGTAGCCCCAGTTCAGTGTGCACTCGCGCGCGAGGATGTTGCCGGCGGTGCCGCCGGTCACGATGCCGACGTTGATCGTCGTGTGGCCCGGCACGGTGTCGATATCGGTTCGCCTCCTCTGCGCCAGTTCGTCCTGCAGCTCGTTCAGCCAATGGATGAAGTCGCCGGCGAAGTGGACGGCGCTGACGCCGAGATGGGTCATCGAGGAGTGCGCTTCGACGCCGGTGAAAGTGGCGACGATGCCGCCGCCGGCATTCTGGGCGTTGACCACGCCCATCATGGTCGGCTCGCCCACGATCACAGCGCGCGGCCACGGCACGTTGCCCAAAAGCTTCTCGACCAGCGCCGGTGCGCCCAGGCAGCCGATCTCCTCGTCGTAGCTGAAGGCGAAGTGCATTGGCACCCTGAGCCTGGCGCGCTGGAAGGCCGGCACACGGGAAAGTGCGACGGCGATAAAACCCTTCATGTCGCAGGTGCCGCGGCCGTAGAGATTGCCATCGCCCTTGTCGCTCAGCGTCCAAGGGTCGGTCGTCCAGGGTTGGCCATCGACCGGCACCACGTCGGTATGGCCCGACAGCACGATGCCGCCTTCGGCCTCGGGGCCGATCGAGGCGAAAAGGTTGGCCTTCGTGCCGTCGGCATTGGGCACCAGCGTGCTTTCAACACCGAAATCGTCGAGGTAGTTCTGGATGTACTTGATGAGCTCGAGATTGGAATTGCGCGAGGTGGTGTCGAAGGCCACCAGGCGTTGCAGCATGTCGATCGAACTGGGCGCGTCGTTACTCATGATCGACACCGTCGCACGCGCGGCAGTGCCGGGCCAAGGGCCTGATTTTGCGTGCGAAATCGCGCCGTTGTTTGACACCCCCGGCCTCCGCCGCTAGAACCGCCGCGCATCCGTCGTGGATATCGACCGCCGGGGTCTTAGCGGGCTTCGGAGAGGTGGCCGAGCGGTCGAAGGCGGCGGTTTGCTAAACCGTTATAGGGTGTAAAGCCCTATCGAGGGTTCGAATCCCTTCCTCTCCGCCATTACATGCCAGAAATTCCATATTTTATGGGCTTTTGGTGCGCCAAGGTCATTCTTACCCGCCATTCTACCCACCTTCGGACTCGCGCGTCGCGCTGGCGCCGTCGTCTGGCGGACTATGGCGCACACTTAGCGTTGGCTGGCTTGGTGCAGAGGAACCCAACCAACGGACGGCAAGGGAGAAGCGCCGCCTGCGGGCGGGCGCAAGTCGTTGGTCGGGTTGGCAGTTTTCGGCGTTCCGGCGCGCCGGCCGGCTGGCGCTTGGCCTTGAAAGGCGAACGACTTCAACGCCCCCAGCGCCATCGGGCGATCCTGCTCATGACCAAGGCCAAACCGAAACCCAAGACGACGAGACGCAAGGCCAGCCTGGCCGACCGAAGCTGCGAGGCAGTGAAGGCGCTGACGCCCGAGCATCGCCCTGCTCTCTGGGTACGACCGATGACGATTCGCGCGAAGGCGACACCCCTGCCCGACCTGTCGAAGGACCGCCCGCACCAGGCATCGACCGAGCACCACACGCGCTGTCCGATCTGCGGCCACGTGGTCGACGAGCTCGACCTCGCGGAGGTCATGGAGCACCTCGAGCCGGATCACCAGGCGCCGAGCAAGATCTAGCGCCGGCCCTTGAGATTGCGCCCCGGTAGCTCGCCGCCCGCGCAGGACACCGTGCTTGGTGACGACCGGGTGCGGCGGCGAACGGCGCTCGGATGTCGGGTCAGCGCCTCCCGCTGGTCCAGGCGATAGTCAGTCATGCCGATTTCGGTCGACGGGTCTGTGATCGCGAGCGCACCGTCGGCGCTGCACACCGCGGAGCTAAACGTGCGCGTGCGATAGTCGACGTCGCGCAGCTCGGCCAGGTGAAGCCGCGCTAGCGGCGGCAGACGTCGCAGCGAACGTAGAGCGGTCCGAACGTCTGGCGTAGCGCGCCGAAACTGTAGGGCACGCCGCTGAACGGACTGACCATGCGCCGACGCTAGACGATCGACAGCGCGCGAGTCCCTGACCTGCAGCTCCAGCGTCTGAGCCCGCCGATGAAGCGAGGTTGAGCAAAGCGCTCGCGAGAGCAACGGCCGGCTTGCGCGCGCGCCGGATCCGCACCTATGCTCAGTGAAATCCTCACGAACGACCCGATCTGAGTTTGTGTGGTGTGACGGGGCAACCTGACACTGGCGCGGCAACGCAAGGCTTTCTGGCCTACTGGCAATTCGAGCGTGATCGGGGAATTTGCCAAGGCCTCCCGTATCTCAACAGGAGGCATCAATGCTTCAATCTAGTCATGCGCCCAGCCACGTCCGACAAACGTTTCTCGATGCCGTCCAGGCCTTCGTGGACTGGAACGATGGTGAGCCCGAACCGATGGTAGGGTTCGAGGTCGACTACGTCGAGCACCAGATCCCGATCAGCAAGGCGTGCACGCTGTGGTCTGGAACTGCACCGACATCATCCCTGGCTCGGAATATCGATCGCTTGCAGATGTGCTTGAAATCAAGCGCCAGACCTACGCGGCCTGTGCCAGGGCGATGCGCGCGGCGATCAAGCAACCGCACTAAAGGCCATCTGCAGCGGGTGCAGGCCATCGCCGTCCGCCAGGCCCTCGACGGTCGTGATCTCGCGTCCCTGGTACTGCACCGCCAGCGCCAGGCAGCCATTGATGCGCTGACCGTCGACCAGGACGGTGCACGCCCCGCAGGCGCCCTGGTTGCAGCCCTTCTTGGCGCCGGTGAGACCGAGGTGATCGCGCAGCAGGTCGAAGAGGGAAGGTGCGCAGGTCGATATCGACAGTGCGGCCGTTGATCCGGAAATCCATGGGAACGCTCCTGTCGGAGGCGAACGGTTGGCCCCGGGCATGGTTCCCGCGATGTGACAGTCGTGACTTCTCGCGGTCTGATATACTGCGCTCGGGATGACAGTTGTGACTTCTCGAGGAAAAGGGATGACCATCAGCGCACGGGACCTCCACCTTCCCCGTCCCGTCGGCTTCAGCCTTCCGGTTTCGCTCGAGCCGCTGCTCTTCTCGCTGAAGACATTCGCGGCAGCCATGCTGGCGCTGGTCGCTTCCTGGGTGCTGGAGGTGACCGAACCGCAATGGTCGGTGATCACCGCCTATCTCGTCTCCCAGCCGCTGCTGGGCGCGATCTGGGCCAAGGGCGCCTATCGCCTGGTGGGCACGATCGCCGGCGCGTTGGGCGGCGTGCTCTGTGTCGCGCTGTTCGCGCAGGCCGGACCGCTGTTCATCCTGGCCATGGCGCTGTGGATCGGCGCCTGCGCCTATGGCGCGACGCTGGCGCGCAACTACGCGTCCTATGGTTTTTCGCTGGCCGCCTTCACCGCGCCGCTCGTCGCCTTCGAATCGGTCGCCGCACCGACGCAGGTCTGGAGCCTGGCCGCCGACCGCGCGACCGCGGTGACGCTCGGCATCGTCTGCGTCGGCCTGGTCCACGCGATCGTCCTGCCGCGCTTTGCCGGCGACGCGCTGCACCGGTCGCTGCGCTCGACCTTCGCGTCGATGGCGCGCTATGCCGCCGTGATCCTGCGGCCGGGCACGCCGGGCCGTGTCTTCACCGCGCTCCGGCGGCAGATGGCGGGCGACGTCATCAAGTTCGATGCCCTGCGCTCCTACGCCGTCTTCGAGGCCCCCGAGCTCAAGGGCCACGAGGCACGCCTGTCGCGCATGGTGCGCGCCTTCCTCGGCCTGCTCTCGGTCGGCCGTGGCCTCTACATCCGGCTCGACGACCTGCGCCGCCACGAGGACAGCACCATGGCGGCAACGCTCGACCCCGCGCTCGACAGGATTGCCGGTCTCTGCGAGGCGATCGCGACCGATCGCGAGGGCGCGCGCTCGCCTGCGGTGGCCGCCAACCTCGACGCGGCGCGCGGCCAGATCGCGGCGACGCGGACGGAGCTGGAGGCCATGGTGGGAACCGAGCCGGTGGAATCGGTGGCCAACGCCCTGCTGGTCCTGCGGCGCACCGGCGACATGATCGAAAGCCTCTCGCGTGTCGTGGCTGGCGTTACCGGCAACGCGCCAGCCGAGCCGCCCGGATCGCGCATCGTTGCCGTGATGCCGCCGGACAGGATGGCCGCCCTCACGCACGCCGTGCGCGCTGTTTCGGCGATCGTGCTGCTGGGCATCTTCTGGTTCGCGTCCGCCTGGACCGCCGGCGCCACGGCGATGACAGGGGCCGCGATCGTCCTGGTCCTCTTCGTCATCGTCGAGAATCCGCGCGAGCAGGCGCTGAAAAAGGTGCTCGGCACCACCCTGGCGACGATCACCGGCTTTCTCTGCATGGCCTTCATCGTGCCGCAGCTTGATGATTTCGTGATGCTCGCCACGGTCCTGGGTGTGGTCCTGATTCCCCCGGGCGTGCTCATGGCGATGCCGAAACACACCCGCATCGCCACCGCGTTCGCTGCCTTCTTCGGCGCCCAGGTCGGATTGACTAACGTGCCAGCCTACGACATGGGCCCCTATGTCGACCAGTCGCTCGCCTTCCTGCTGGGCCTCGCGGCGGGCGTGCTCGCGATCGTCCTGATCCTGCCCTATGATCCGGCGATGGCGCGCCGGCGCGAACGGTTGGAGGTGGTGGCGGCGCTGCCCGAGGCGGCGCGCGGTCAGCGCCCCGAGAGCAGCGCGCGCACGCCGATCCATACGGCGCTGCTGAAGCTCATGCCGCGACTCGACCTCACGCTCGACTCCGACGACGACCTCCTGAACGGCACCTTCGGTGCGGCGTCGCTCAGCCTCGAGCTGATCCGCCTCGGCGGCCGTATCGGCCAGCCGGGCTTTCCCGGCGACGCGCGCGAGGCGGCCGCCGCCTGCCTCGAGACTCTGGCCCAGGGGTTCGAACGGCTAACGAAGAAGGGCGATGCCGCGGCCCGCACCGGGATCGTCGACGAGATGGCGACTGCCATCGCAGCGACCCGCGCGCGCCTCGCCGAGCTTGCGACGCCGACCCCGACGCAGGCCGCCACTCTGACCACCACCGAGGCGATCGAGCTCGCGCACGCCCTGGCCTCGCTGCGCTTCATCGCCGACCGGCTCGTGCTGGACCGCGCCTTCCTGACGGCCGCGATCCGATGACCAGCCTCGACATCGGGAGCTTGAGGCCGCTCGAATTCTTCGGCTTCTTCCTGCCACCGATCATGCTGTGGATCGTGGTTGCCCTGGTGCCTTTCATCCTGCTTCGCTGGCTGCTCGATCGCAGCGGCGCCTATGCCTTCATCTGGCACCGGCCGCTGTTCGACGTGGCGCTCTACGTTTCGATCCTGGGCGGCCTCATCTTTTCCGGAGGAACACGTTGGCTCTAGCAGTGCAGACATTCGTCAGGGGGCCAATCGTCAGGCAGGCCATCCGGGTCGCGGTCACGCTGGCCGTGGCCGCGATCGCCGTCGTGGTCGGCTGGAAACTCTGGGACAACTACATGTACGAGCCGTGGACGCGCGATGCCCGGGTGCGCGCCACCATCGTCAACCTGGCGCCCGACGTTTCCGGCCTGATCTCCTCGCTGAACATTGTCGACAACCAGGACGTCAAGAAGGGCGACCTGCTGTTCGTCGTCGAGCGCGACCGCTTCCAGGCGGCCGTCGCGCAGGCCCAGGCCCTGGTCGCGAACAGGCAGGCGAACCTGATCCTGGCCAACGCCAACGCGCGGCGCGACCAGATCCTGGCGCAGGAGGATTCCGCGGCGATCACCCAGGTCCGGGTCGACA
>Ga0137415_10007236_pt1 | contig 10996 bp, 9 predicted proteins | sample CZODoug3_1_1_16f_FD_183082 | JGI IMG/M metagenome (GOLD analysis project Ga0137415, IMG submission 183082) | Vadose zone soil fungal communities from Angelo Coast Range Reserve, California, USA - CZODoug3_1_1_16fungal (Hybrid Assembly) | ecosystem: Environmental > Terrestrial > Soil > Vadose...
ATCAGGAAAACTGCGTTACTTCGTTTTGTCCTGTGTGGCTTCTGGAAAGTCGATTGCGTCAGCATCGGTATTCGCAATCTCATCCCAACGGCGCACCCAGGCAATGCCTTGTTCGTAGCGCATGACAACAACTTCCGTATCGCGCGGAATCGCTACGCCTGCTTCACTCCGCGCCGGCGCAAAACGGCGTGTGCCGTTCTGCGAAAACAAAATCTCACCTGTGCCGTCTTCACGAATCACACTGCTCACGCGACCCAGCATGCCGAGAATCTCCGTATCGGCAGCGGTGAGCGCGCGATCATGCGGCAACAGCACGCGTGCGAGAAACCAGAAGAGAATCGCTGCTCCGGCCAATCCGGTAATAGTTGAGACACCGAGCACAATGGGCATCACAAAGTTGCCGTAGTGCGAGAGCAGATAGCCGCACCCTCCAAACCAGCAGAGGAATGCAGCAATGGTGAATCCGTTCACCGGACTGATGCCTGCTTTGCCATCTGCCACTGAGCCATGTCCATGTAAATGAGGTATGTGGCTGTGTCCCGCGTGTCCAAGATGAAAGTGGCCGAAGTGCAGGTGCGAGAAAACTCCCAATGCTGACAGTACGGTCAACGACAGGCCCAGGGTGAAGCACACCATGTAAAAGATCTCCCAGGTCATTTGCCCGTCTCCTTTCTTGCGCGGGGCTTTTTCTGGCCCTGCGCGGGACTCAGTACTTCCAGCAGCCGTTCGACCAGGCCGGGCGTCTCGATGACTGCTTCCAACAGCAGCAGACATTGCCGCGTGTTCTTATGCTTGGCCAACGCCAGCAACGCCTTGCGCAGTTGCGAATCGCGACGAAAGCGCTCGGCTCCACTTACCAGCCAGAGATCGAGCTTGTCTTCGAGAGCGCGAGCGTCACTCAGCAGTTCTGAGTGGTAGCCCTCTGGATCGTCGACCAAATAGCCGGGATGCACCTTGAAGAACTTCGCCAGCAGTTGCCGTGTGGTGTTGGTCAGGTGCGGGCGGCTGCCACTCTCGATCTGTGACAGATAGCTCTGGCTTACACCTTCGCCTGCTTCGGAGCGAATGGCCTTCAGCAGTTCCTGCTGGGTCATGGCTCTGCCCAAGCCGCGAAGGTTGCCCTCCATTTCGCGCAGGTACCGGAGTTTTTCGCCAAGTTTCATGGGTGCGTATATATTGCAGATCGCGATAATAATATCGCGATCTGCAATATAGTCAAGTGAATTCGTGAGGGTATGACTATCCTCATGATGGGCGGTGGCTTACGCCTGATCTCGCCATCAGGGGTACACTAGAGCGTTATGGCTACCGCAACGATTTCTACCGTCATCCTGCCGCGCTCTCCTCAGGGCGAGTTCCGCAATGAACCCTTTGTCGATTTCTCGAAGCATGAGAACGCCCACGCCATGCGCGAAGCGCTTACGGCAGTGGGCGACCTGCTCGGGCACGAATATGAACTGATTATTGGCGGCGAACGTGTGCGTACCAGCGGCAAGATCGAATCACGCAATCCCGCGAAGCCGGCGCAGGTCGTAGGTATTCATCAAAAAGCGGGAGCCGAGCACGCCGAACAGGCTATGCAGGCGGCGCTCAAGGCATTTGAGACCTGGCAGTATGTTGCTGTAGAGGAACGCGCCTCATTACTCCTCAACGCTGCGCACATTATTCGAGAGCGCAAGTTCGAGTTCTGTGCCTGGCTCACCTATGAAGTAGGCAAGAACTGGGCTGAAGCCGACGCCGATGTAGCCGAGACGATCGATTTTCTTGAGTTCTATGCGCGTGAAGCGCTGCGCCTCTCCAAAGCGACGACACCGATCCAGTATCCTGGCGAGCGCAATGAGCTTCTCTACATTCCGCTGGGCGTAGGTGCAGTGATTTCGCCGTGGAATTTCCCGTTTGCCATCATGGCCGGCATGACTTCGGCGGCGATCGTCAGCGGTAACACCGTCATCCTGAAGCCATCGAGCGATTCACCCACGATTGCGGCGCGCTTCATCGACGTATTGGAAGAGGCTGGATTGCCGCCGGGTGTCGTCAATTTCTGCCCTGGCTCGGGAGCAACCTTCGGCAATGCCATTGTCGAGCATTCCCAAACACGCTTTATTGCTTTCACAGGTTCGAAGGAAGTGGGTCTCGATATTCACGAACGAGCGGCTAAGACCAAGCCCGGCCAAATCTGGATCAAACGCACGATCCTCGAGATGGGCGGCAAGGATTCGATCGTTGTCAGCGCCGATGCCGATCTCGATGCTGCAGTGGAAGGAGTGGTAGCAGCGGCCTTCGGCTTCACCGGACAGAAGTGCTCCGCATGCTCGCGCGCCATTATTGAAGAGCCTATCTATGACGTCTTTGTTGATCGCGTGCGCGAGCGTGTCGAGCAACTCACAGTTGGCGATCCACTAACGAATCCCAACATGGGTCCAGTAGTGAGTGAAGGCGCCATGCGGACTATTCTCGAATACATCGAAACTGGTAAAAAAGAAGGCCGACTGATCACGGGTGGCGTAGCGATTGAAACTCCCGATAAAGGCTTCTTTCTTCCTCCAACAGTGATTGTCGATGTCGCTCCGGATGCTCGCATCTCGCAAGAAGAGATATTCGGCCCGGTGCTGGCGATCATCCGCGCCAGTGACTTCGATCACGCGCTTGAGATCGCAAACAATACAGAATATGGACTAACCGGAGCGGTATACACGACAGATAGGGTCAAGCTCGATCGAGCGCGTCGCGAATACCATGTCGGCAATCTCTATTTCAATCGCAAGTGCACCGGCGCCATGGTCGGTGCGCATCCTTTTGGAGGCTTCAACATGTCCGGCACAGACTCCAAAGCGGGTGGACCGGACTATCTCTATTTATTTACTCAAGCTAAGTCGGTTGCTGAAAAGTTGAGCTAAATAAGTGTTGCTTGGTTTATCTCGATGAATAGTTAGTTAGAGAATAGAAGGCTGTTGCTTGGCAAGACATAGCTGTCGTGTGCTATTTTCATTCCTGATACTTGGGTTGGATGCGAATGATATGTCTTGAATTTTCAGATATCTGCGTTGTGTTACAGGCTATTTCAGTAGAGATGTATTTCTGATAGCAGTTGAACATGGATTGAGGTCCCACGCTTCAGTCCAGGCTTTAGTCTCTGAAGGTGCTCCGGTTATAGCAGGAAGCAGCATGCTTTCCTGCACATGCGAAACAGTTGAACGGCCTAAGGCGAGCAGGAGATTGCGTGGCGAAGATTCTCTGCGTGGATGATGAAAAAGCAGTCACTGCGCTGAAGAAGCAAATCCTCGAACAGGCTGGGCACTCCGTCATTACATGTGACTCTGCCGATCAAGCCGTTCGTTTGCTGTCTCAGACTGATTTTGACGCAGTGGTGACAGATTGGCGTTTAGGCGAAGACCGCGGTCGAAAAATCGTGGAAGCGGCTAAGTCGAAGTCCAGCGTTCCCGTAGTCGTGGTGTCGGGTTATGTTGCGGAAGCATTTCAGTCTGCCGAACCCTTGGCGGACCTCTATCTGGAGAAGCCCGCCGATCCTCGTGAACTGCTCGAGATACTGGAAGCGCTGCTAACCAGGCAACGCAGCAGAGAAGAGCATCCAGCAAATTTTTAAGTTGCCTTCACCTTGAAGCTGATCTAGACGCTCTGCATCATCAAATCACCCGCTGCAGCAGCAGCTTCTGCAAGCATCCGGTGGTGAATCGTGAACAGAGCCAATTCCAGCCTATCAGACACACCTGTTTTGTCGTAGATGCTGCGCAGATAGTTTTTGATGACCTGTTCGGTGGTGCCAAGCCGCATGGCGATTTCCTTATTTTTGCAGCCTTGCACAATCAGAGCGACAATCTTCATCTCTTTTGGTGTCAGGCGGTCGCGCACGCGCGCACCGACCAGATCTTCTTCCTGAGTGTGGGCTCCACTGCCTGCAGCCCTCACCCCACGCTCGCCATTCACAACGCGCCGCACACAGTCGATCAGTGCTGGCCCGGTCACATTACGATGAACGGCACCTTGTATGCCAGCCGCAAGAAAGGGCTGTGTCGACTCGCCATTTTCAGCGATCACGATGCAGCGGCTTCCTGCAATCCGCGCCCGTTCTATAAGTTGAGATGAGTTGAGTTTCAATGTCGAGGAGAACAGAATGGTTGCTCCACGAAAAGTTTCCAAAGCAGGAAACAGGCGCTCTGCATCGGAACACTGTGCGATGATGCGAAAGTCATCTTCCATCGCCAGGATCTTCGCAGTACCCGCCCGAAAAATTGCCTGATTATCGGCCAGAATCACTTTGTGCATACGTATCTCAGTCCTTATCGTTCGTCGTTCTGAGCGGAAGCCAGGGCTAGCCAGGCAGCCTGCTCCTGAAGGATCGATCTTTCGGCAAGCGATACTCAGCGTGCGTTTTCACAACGTATCGACCCAAGGAAAAAACAGCACCACCCCGTGTCTTTTTATCGGACACTTTGGGTACCGAATCGCAGTCTCTTTGTAAAGCTGACGACCCTAAAGCGACTGTTTTTCGGCAAAGGTGGCCTAAGAGTAACCGACTTTTGGTAACTTGCAAAGGAAAAAGTAATGTAATTTGTATGAATTCGGCTTGACAAGAAGGCGTCAGGAAGGGGCGCGGATAAGAGTGCCGGGAGGTAATACACTAGATAGGCATGGGAAAGCCAGTAATCCTTGCTGTCGATGACGATGCCAGCGTTCTTGAAGCGGTCATTCAGGATCTGAGGCGTCAGTACGGGTCTATTTACCGTATTCTCCGCGCTGGTTCTGGACAGGCCGCACTCGATACCTGTACCCAGCTCAAGCAACGGGGAGATGCTGTAGCGCTCTTTCTCTCCGATCAGCGGATGCCCGGAATGTCCGGAGTCGACTTTCTCGAGAAGTCGCAGGCCATCTACCCCGAGGCAAAACGGGCGCTTCTGACCGCCTACGCCGATACGGAAGCCGCTATCCGGGCAATCAATACCGCCAAAATTCACTACTATCTGACCAAGCCCTGGGACCCTCCAGAAGAACGGCTCTATCCGGTGCTCGATGATCTTCTCGAGGCCTGGAAGGGAGATTACCGGCCACCATTTGAAGGTTTGCGGGTGATCGGCCCCCGCTGGTCGGCAATGGATCATCAGGTAAGGGATTTTCTTTCCCGCAATCAGATTCCCTATGTCTGGCTCGACCCGGAGCGGGACGGCACCGCGATCCAGTTGCTGGAGCAGTACCACATAGACGACCGGAAGCTCCCGGCAGTCCTCTTTCCGGACGGTTCATCGCTTGTCCAGCCCTCGCAAACAGAGCTGGCAGGGCGCGTAGGGCTGCGGACCCAGGCAGAAAAAGACTTCTATGATCTAGTCGTCATCGGAGCCGGACCGGCGGGGCTGGCGGCTGCCGTCTATGGCGCCTCCGAAGGCTTGAAGACTCTGGTTATTGAACCAGAAGCCCCCGGCGGGCAAGCCGGTAGTAGTTCGCGCATAGAAAATTATCTCGGGTTCCCATCGGGATTAAGCGGAGCCGATCTGGCTCGCCGGGCATATGTCCAGGCATCGAGGTTTGGGGCAGAGTTTCTGACGCAGCGGGCCGAGAGTATCTGTGCAGATAACCAGTACCGGCTTATCAAGCTCGCAGATGGGCGCGAGGTGTCCTGCCATGTGGGCTTAATCTCGGCTGGAATCAACTACCGCCGTCTGAATGCTCCTGGGGTCGAGCGGCTGGCCGGCGTTGGAGTATATTACGGTGCTGCTCTGGTCGAGGCCCGCTCCTGCAATGATGAAGAGGTCTACATTATTGGCGGGGCAAACTCTGCCGGACAGGCTGCCATGCACTTTTCCAAATATGCCCGGTGCGTGACCATGCTGGTGCGGGCCGACTCGCTCGAAAAGAGCATGTCGAAATACTTAATCGATCAAATCGCTGGGACATCCAATATAAAGGTAGAAACCGGCGCTGAAGTGACAGAAGCCATAGGTGAAAGCCGCCTGGAATGCATTAAAGTGCGTACCGCCCATGGAGAAGAAATGCGTCCTGCGTCGGGTTTGTTCATCTTTATAGGAGCGGCGCCACAGACAAATTGGCTGCCAGACAGCATCATGCGCGATCCGAATGGGTTTGTGCTCTCTGGACGAGATATGTATCTGGAAGGCAAGCTGCCGCGGGTATGGAAGGAAGATCGCGAACCTTATTTACTGGAAACGAGCATGCCTGGGATGTTTGTTGCCGGCGATATCCGTCACGGATCGGTAAAGCGGGCGGCTTCTGCTGTAGGTGAAGGTTCGATAGCAGTGCAGTTTATGCACCAGTATTTGGCACGGTTTTAGATAGTTTTTCTGATTGCTATGGCAACAGAAAACAGCTTGGTTGGTGAAAAGAGATATATAGGGAATGGAAGGTAAGCAAGCGATTGTCGACTCAAGAATGATTGCGGCAAAAGACATTTTGCCGCTTGTACAGAAGGTCCCCCTTTTTGCAAATGCGAAAGAAGAGGACCTTAGTTGTCTTGGCGACGTCGAACTGGTCCATGCTCCAGCAGGTACCATGCTCGCTATGGTAGGCGACACACGGATGTTTTTTTGGGTGTTGCTGGAAGGCGAGCTTCGCGCCAGCAAGGTCGAGAAAGACGGAGAAGCTACCCAGCTTATCAACATAAAATCTGGCGATACTTTAGGCGAAGGTCCTCTGCTTTTAGGTATGACGTCTCTGCCTGGGCAATGCGAGACTGTTGTCGACAGCACATTGGTGCGCGTAGATGCGGAGGGCTTTTGGCGCCTGATGGCGACTTGCCCAGTCGTTCGTGCCGGTGTGCTGCAAAATATGGCGCATCGTCAGGCGGCCTATCAGGCGCACACATTGCATCGTGAGAAACTCATTTCTCTCGGCACACTTGCTGCCGGGTTGATGCACGAGCTGAATAATCCTGGAGCAGCAGCTCGCCGGGCCACCGCGCAACTTCGGGAAAACCTTATCCGCCTGCAGGAAATCAGTCTTCGCCTGACGCATAAAAAGCTGACCGACGAGCAACTGGAGTGCATGCGGGATCTCCAACAAGAAGCGCTTACTTTCCAGAAGCCCAAGGCCATCGGAACCATGGAGCAGGTGGATGCCGAGGAAGAGTTACTGACTTGGCTGGAAGAAATCGGTGTAACGAATGCCTGGAAGCTGGCGCCCACCCTGGTGGCTATCGGCTGGAAGCGAGAAGATATCGAATGCGCGCAGCACGCCTTCACACCCGAGCTGCTATCCGACACTTTGGGCTGGCTCGAATCGTTGATTTCAAGCATTCAGATGCTCGGAACCATAGAAGAAAGCGTCGGGCGGGTGACCGATCTTGTGGTCGCGGTTAAAAAATATGCATACGAAGACAAGAACACCGAACATGTTGTAGATATTCACGACAACATTCAAAGCACGCTGACGATTCTGGGTCACAAATTCCGCAACAAGCAGCTTATCGTAGAGAAGACCTTCTCCGCCGATCCCTCCAAAATCAAAACCTGCGGAACCGGTTTAAGTCAGGTATGGACGAATATTCTGGACAATGCCATCGATGCCTCGCCCGAGGGAAGCAAGATCACTGTACGTACGTGGGTGGAAGGGCAGGAGGTATGTGTAGGCATAGCGGATCAAGGTCCGGGTATTCCGCCAGAACATCGCGATCATATCTTTGAGCCATTCTTCACGACCAAGCCCATAGGTGTTGGAACCGGTCTGGGGCTAGATATCGCACACCGCATTGTCTTTGGCCACTACGCGGGACAAATTAGTTTTACATCCGAACCAGGCAAAACTGAGTTCGTAGTCCGGTTGCCGATCAATGCACCTCGAGGTGTGGCTAAGAAGTTTTCCACTTAAAATCCACTCGACAAAGAAGCTGCTCTTTAAGAGAGACCAAAGCAAGGCTCAGCTTGCCGCTCAAGAATGACTGTGCGAGACTAAATAAGAGTTGTCATTGCATGTGCTGCGAGCAATCCGGAAGCCGCAGCCAGATGTAAGCCGGGATGGCGGAACTGGCAGACGCAGCGGACTCAAAATCCTCTAAATACATTCAGTCAATCGTCTAACTATATGAAAATAAACATATTTGACTGACATCAAAGACAAGCGATATCCTTACACAACTCTTCCACACTTTCACAGTTTTTGGGGGAGTCGGGAGGTGATAGCGCATGTCCGAACATCACACCATCCTCGGTGGCAAAGTTCACGTCTACAGGCGTCCGAACAGTTCTAGCTGGCAGTGCGCAAGCTATCTAGCCGGAAGAAATCGCCGCACAACGACCAAAGAAGACAGCCTCTCGAAAGCGAAGGAATTCGCAGAAGACTGGTATTTGCAGTTGCGCGGCAAACTCCGCGACGGCGAGCTGAAAAGCGGCAAACTGTTCCGCGAAGCTGCGAAGTTGTACCTGCGCGAGTTCGACATCATGACGCAGGGGCAGCGGAGTGCAACTTATGCGCGTGGACAGCACGCGCGTACTAATGGTCATCTTGTTCCGTTCTTCGGCAGCATGGTTCTTCCCGAGATCACGGCGGGCAAGGTCAATGAATATCGCATCCATCGTCTTGAGGAATCTAAGGCGCTGCGCGGCAAGCCGCCGGCGCACAACACCATGCACCAGGAGATCGTGACGTTACGCCAGATTTTCAAAACGGCTCTGCGGCACGGATGGATCGAGCATCTACCGGACTTGTCAGCGCCATATAGGGCATCGGCCAAGATCTCTCATCGAGCATGGTTTTCACCGGAAGAGTACAAGCAACTCTACGAAGCGACGCGAAAACGTGCGCTTGATCCCAAGCAGCCCCGCTTTCGTTGGGAAGCGGAACAACTTCACGACTATGTTCTGTTCTCCGCCAATACTGGCCTCCGTCCCGACGAGGCGATGCGTCTTCAGTTTCGCGATGTCACGGTGGTCGAAGACGAGGGCAGCGGCCAAACCATCCTAGAGATCGAAGTACGTGGAAAGCGAGGCGTTGGCTATTGCAAGAGCACGGCGGGTGCCGTGCATCCGTTCGAGCGGTTGAAGACCCGGACACGACCCAATGGTGGACCGGGAAGGTCAGGTAGCCGTACCGCATCCATAGCCAAGGGTGAGTGGCACGAGCCCGACCCTACCGATCTTCTGTTTCCGAAATGGCCACGCGATTTATTCAATGCGATTCTTGATGAAGAGAAGCTTCGCACTGATCGTGACGGTAGGCCGCGAACGGCCTACAGCCTGCGTCACACGTACATTTGCCTGCGCCTGCTTGAAGGTGCCGATATCTATCAGATTGCTAAGAATTGTCGGACAAGCGTTGAGATGATTGAGAAATACTATGCAGCACATTTGAAGACACAGCTCGATGCCGCCGCCATCAACATCATGAGGTCGCGTCCGAAGAAGAAGCCGGTTTCAAAGAAAGGCCCTGGCAGAGTGGAGGCCGTCCGCTTGGCCGAGGAAGCGTAGATTATTCCTGCCAGGATGGAACCATCCTGGCGTGTTTGGGGCCGGAACCGGCCCCGCTTAGGCCCGGCACCGGGCCAGCATTGTAGGGCGCTCAGCAATACGAACGTATGCAGCGCCTTCCCGCGAAGGCGGGGATCGTAGTCAGAAGTTTGTTGCATTTTCCTGACATAGGGCTATACTGGGTTAGTCAGAAGTTTGTTGCATTTTTCTGACATGAGGCTATTCCATGTCAACTCCGGTACTCAGCATTCCAGCCGCCATCCGGGATCGAATCTCCGCCCCGGCGCAGCCGCGCGTCTGGACCCCGGAGGACTTTGCCGACCTGGGGCCGCGCACCGCAGTCGATCAGGCCCTCCACCGCCTGGTCGCTTCCCGAAGCCTTCGGCGGATTGCGCGCGGCTTCTACGACACCCCCCAGGACAACCGGCTCACCGGAAAGCCCACCTACCCCAACCCGCGCGACGTGATCGACGCGCTGGCCCGCAAGGGTAAGGTCCGAGTGGTGGTCGATGGCCTCACCGCCGCCAACGACCTTGGCCTCACCGACGCCGTTCCGGCCCGCATCGGCGTACTCACCGATGGCCGTCTGCGGCCCATCGTCCTCGGCAATCTCACCCTCGACTTTCAAGCCGCCGCACCCAGCCGCCTCTATTGGGCGGGTCGTCCTGCTATGCGCTTCGTGCAGGCGCTTCACTGGCTGCGTGACATGCTTCCGTCCGACGATGGAAGCCTCCGTAAACGTCTTGTCTCCATCCTCAGAGACTCCGATCATGGACAGGCCATTCAGGACGACTTGCGCAGCGGCCTGTCGGCGCTGCCGGAGTGGATGCGGGTGATCGTGCGCGACCTGCTCCAGCAAGCGAACGCTGGAGCGTCGCCGACGACCGGGAAGCCGAGACCCTTGGGACGCGCGCAGGCACCGACCAGGGATTGAGCTTGTGATTCACCGGCGGACCGAAACACTCGAATGTCAGTTGGCAGAGAACAGAGGAACCATGGATTTCCGATAGAAGTATGTCAAGTTTTGTCGCAAAAAAACTTGACAATATGGCGTAGGTGGGACAGAGTAAAGCGCGACGACCGCGATCAGTGCATTGCCCGCATCATCCAGGCCCCCTCACCTATAATCTGATTCAACACAAACTTAGAGGAGATCCGGGAGTCCAGGGCGTTCGGACTCCAATTCCCGAGCATGGAAGTCATTGACAACGTAAATCGCTTCCTCGGGGATGACCTAAAGCGGTCCATCACTCCCAATTCCAAGATTGCCATCGCAGCGGCGAGCTTCTCGATTTACGCATTTGAAGCCCTGAAGCGAGAACTTGAAGACGTTGACTCGCTCCAATTCATTTTCACGACGCCGACCTTTGTACCGGGAGACGTGACAGATCATACTCGCCGTGAGGTGCGAGAGTTTCATATCCCGCAACCGTCGAAGGAAAAGAACTTCTTCGGAACCGACTTCGAGCTTCGCCTCAAGAACAAGCTGACCCAGCGCGCTATCGCGAAAGAGTGTGCCGACTGGATTCGACGAAAGGCGCAATTCCGTTCCAATCGCAGCGGGGCAC